>Ga0207706_10004524_pt1 | contig 13058 bp, 13 predicted proteins | sample KBSC53metaG_FD_184318 | JGI IMG/M metagenome (GOLD analysis project Ga0207706, IMG submission 184318) | Corn rhizosphere microbial communities from Kellogg Biological Station, Michigan, USA - KBS C5-3 metaG (SPAdes) (version 2) | ecosystem: Host-associated > Plants > Roots > Rhizosphere > Soil ... | reverse complement strand
CGCAGCCGGTCGCTGGCCGGCGCCGCCGCCCGTGGCCGGTCGAGGGTGGTGGTGGTCATCGGGCTCAGGACTCCTTTGTGTGTGTCAGGGTGCGGCGGGGGTGGAACACCCACGACCGCAGGAGGACGAAGCGCAGCAGGGTGGCGGCGGCGTTGGCCGCGACCAGGACGGCCAGCTCGGCCGCCCGGCCCGGCCGGGCATCGGACCGCTCCAGCAGGGCGAGGGCGCCGCTGGTCACGGCCAGGCCGAGCCCGAACACGGCCAGCCCCTCCAGGTGCTGGCGCAGCTGCCCGGAGCGGCCGGTGACGCCGAAGGTGAAGCGGCGGTTGGCCGCGGTGTTGGCCACCGCGCACAGAAGGAGGGCGGCGGCGTTGGCGGCCATGGCCCCGGTGACGTTGCGCAGCAGCCAGTAGAGGCCGAGGTAGGCCAGGGTCGAGACGACCCCGATGGCGGCGAAGCTGGGCAGCTGCTGGCGGGCCACCCTGGCCATGCCGCGCAGGTCGTCGAGGGCGGTCCGGACGACGTCGACCCGGCTGTCGGTGTCCTCGACCCAGTCGACCGGGACCTCGTGGATGCGCAGGCCGGTTCGCTGGGCGGCCAGCAGCAGCTCGGTGTCGAAGAACCAGGCCTGGTCCTCGACGGCCGGCAGCAGGGCCTTGACGACCTCGGTCCGGCCCGCCTTGAAGCCGCACTGGGCGTCGCTGAAGCGGGCCCGCATGGTCGCCTTCAGCAGCAGGTTGTAGCAGCGCGAGACCAGCTCCCGCTTCGGCCCCCTGACCACGGCGGCGCCGTTGGCCAGCCGGCTGCCGATGGCCAGGTCGCTGTGGCCCGAGAGCAGGGGCGCGACCAGCGGCAGCAGGGCCTCAAGGCCGGTGGAGAGGTTGACGTCCATGTAGGCGACCACGGCGGCGTCGCTGGCGCTCCAGACCTGCCGCAGGGCCCGGCCCCGGCCCTTCTGGGGGACGTGGACGGCGCGGACGTCCGGGAGCTGCTCGGCCAGCCGCCTGGCCAGCGGCCAGGTGGCGTCGGTGCTGGCGTTGTCGGCGATGGTGATCCGGAAGCTGAACGGGAAGCTCGCCTTCAGGTACCCGTGGAGCCGCCAGATGCTGGCCTCCAGCACCTCCTGCTCGTTGTAGACCGGGACGACCACCTCGACCATCGGGCCGGCAAGGGCGACGGCCGGCATGGCCGCTGGCTGCTTCTCGGGCGCTGATCGCATGCCCCCGATGGTCGGCCTCGCCCCTTGGGGCAACTTGGGACGTGCCTGGGAGGTTGCTGAGAGCTCAGGCGGCGGCGTCGGGGGCCAGCGGCAGGACCACCCGGAAGCGCGCGCCCCGGCCGGGGACGCTGTCGACCTGGACCGTCCCCCCGTGGACGGCCACGAGGGCGGCCACGATGGACAGCCCGAGCCCGGTGCCGCCGGCGGCCGACGAGCGCGCCGGGTCGGCCCGGAAGAAGCGCTCGAACACCCGCTCGGTCTGCTCGGGGGTGAGGCCGGGGCCGTGGTCGACGACCTCGACGGCGGCGCCAGGGCGGCCGTCGAGGGAGGCGGTCCCGACCCGGACCTCGATCGGGCTGCCGGCCGGGGTGTGGGTGAGGGCGTTGTTGACCAGGTTGGCCAGCACCTGGCGCAGCCGCTGGTCGTCGCCGAGCACGACCAGGGCGGTCCCGACGTCGCCGTCGCCGGTTCCGAGGACCAGCTCGATCTGGCGGTCGGGGGCGACCGCGTGTGCGTCGTTGACGGCGTCGGCGGCCAGGGCGAGCAGGTCCACCGGGTCGCGGTCGAGGGGGCGCTGCTGGTCGAGGCGGGCCAGCAGCAGGAGATCCTCGACCAGCAGCCCCATCCGGGCCGACTGGTCCTCGATCCGGCGCATCAGGCGGTCCAGCTCGGCCGGGTCGCGGGCGGCCCCCTGGCGGTACAGCTCGGCGAAGCCCCTGATGGTGGTCAGCGGCGTGCGCAGCTCGTGGCTGGCGTCGGCCACGAACCGCCGCATCCGGTCCTCGGAGTGCCGGGCCGCCTCCTCGGAGCGGCGGGCGGCGGCCTCCGAGGCCGCCCTGGCCCCGAAGGCCGACTCGATCTGGGCCAGCATGGTGTTGAGGGCCCGGCCGAGCCGGCCGACCTCGGTGCGGGGGTCGCGGTCGGGGACCCGCCGGGTCAGGTCGCCGGCGGCGATGGCCCTGGCCGTCTGCTCGATGTCGACCAGCGGGCGAAGGCTGGCCCGGACGATGGCCGCCCCGACCCCGGCCAGGGCGACCAGCACGACCAGGCTGACGACCAGGTCGATCAGCCGCAGCTGGCGGGTGGTGCTGTCGATCCCGTCAAGGCTGGCGGCCACGACCACGCTGCCCCCGGAGCCGTCGCGCCGTGGCTGCACGGCCACCCGCCAGCGGCCGTCGCCCCCGGTGGCGGGCACGGTCAGCACCTTCCCGGAGTTGGCATCGAACCAGGCGGCCTCGTCCGGCACCCGGGGCGACTGGTCGCTCTCCTCGAGCAGGTCCTTGTACTCCCCGTCGAGCTGGCCGTCGGCGAGGCGGTACTGGACCAGGTAGGGGCTGGGCGGCCCACCCCTTGGGCCCGGGCCGGGATGGCGCGGCTCGTCGGCCGAGCGCTGGGCCACAGACCGCAGCTGGGTGTCGAGGCGGCCGACCAGGTAGCCGTCGAGCGCGGCCACGCTGGCCACCCCGATCAGGGCAAGGGCCACGGCGACCAGGGCGAGCACGGCCACGATGAGCGTTTGCTGAATCGGGGTCCGGGCCGCCAGGCGCCGGCCGGCGGCCAGCGGCCGCACGGTCATCGGTCGGGGAGCCGCAGGACGTAGCCGACGCTGCGGATGGTGTGGATCAGCCGCGGCTCGACCATGTCGACCTTGCGGCGCAGGTAGGACACGTACGACTCGACGATGCTGGAGTCGCCGCGGAAGTCGTAGTTCCAGACGTAGTCCAGGATCTGGGCCTTGGACAGGACCCGGCCGGTGTTGGCCATCAGGTAGCGCAGCAGCTTGAACTCGGTCGGCGACAGCTGCACCCGCCGGCCGGCCCGCCAGACCTCGTGACTCTCCTCGTCCAGCTCGAGGTCGGCCGCCTGCAGCCGGGTCGGGGGCGGGGGCGGGCCGCCGGAACGGGCCCGGCGCAGCACCGCCCGGATGCGGGCGATCACCTCCTCGAGGCTGAACGGCTTGGTGACGTAGTCGTCGCCGCCGACGGTCAGGCCGGTCACCTTGTCCTCGGTGGCGTCCTTGGCCGTCAGGAACAGCACCGGGGTGCGGGTGTCGCCCGAGCGCAGCCGCCGGGCCACGTCGAAGCCGTCCAGGTCGGGCAGCATCACGTCCAGCACGATCAGGTCGGGGCGGTGCCGCTGCACGGCCTGGAGGGCCTCCAGCCCGCCGGTGGCCGTGGCCACCTCGAACCCGGCCAGGCGCAGGCTGGCCGACAGCAGCTCGAGGATGTTGGGCTCGTCCTCGACCACTAGCAGCCGGGCCTCCGGCCTGGTGTCGCTCATGGCGGCCATTCTGACCGGTGTTCCTTGGCGTCCGCTGGCGCTTTCCTGGGAGGTTGCTGGAAGCGGGGGATAATGCGTCCAACGTCGACACCGCCTGACCCCGGGGGTGCTCATGGCCGACACCGACCACGCCGCGGGCTTCGGCCCGCTCGAGAGCTCCAAGACGGCCCTGCTGACCACCTTCCGGCGGGGCGGGGAGGCGGTGGGAACGCCCCTGAGCATCGCCGTGGCCGGCGACAAGGCCTACTTCGTGACCGCGTCCGACAGCGGCAAGGCCGGCCGCCTGGCCCACACCCCCAGGGTCACCCTGGCCCCCTGCACGGTCATCGGCAAGGTCACCGGCGAGACGGTGGCCGGCCGGGCCAGGCTGCTCGAGCCCGAGGAGCGGCGGCGGGCCGCCAAGGGGCTGCTGCGGCCGACCGGAGGGCTGTTCTGGAGCCTGGTCGCCTACCGGCTCCAGGGCAGGAAGATGGTCCTGTTCGAGGTCGTCCCCGACGGGCCCGGCACCGGCCCCTAGGGCGGGTCACGAGCAGACGATGACCTCGAGCGTCCGCGGCCCGTGGACGCCCTCGACCCGGTCGAGCTCGATGTCGCTGGTCGCGCTGGGTCCACTGATCCAGGTCTGGGGGCGGGCCGGGTCGAGTCGGGCCAGGCCCTCGGGGACGGTCGCCACCACCTGGGCGGCGGTCACCACCACCAGGTGGTAGTCGGGGACCAGGCTGAGGGCACGCCGGCCCTGGCCGCTGCCGCCGTCGAGCACGATCGTGCCCGTCTCGGCGATCGCCACCGCGCAGCCGGTGAGCACGCCGTCGAGGCCGTCCAGCTGGGCCGGGGAGAGCGGCGGGGCGTCGCCGACCAGCTCGATGCCCGGCTCGAGGCGGTCGAGGCCGGCCGGGAGGATGCCCTCGGGGACGGCGACCCGGCGGGCCCCGCGCTCGGTCAGGGCGGCCACCACCGTGGCCGCGACCATGGCGGTGCTGCTGCGCCGGACCAGGGCCCGGTAGTCGACCAGGCGGTCGACCAGCAGCTCGAGCAGCTCCTCGCCGGCCACGGCCGGCGGCTGGCCGGCTGTCCGGTAGTCGCGGGCCACCGGTGCCGGGGCGGCCCCGTCGGCCACGGCCGTCCTGATCCTGGCCAGCACCTCGTCGCGGGCGTTCACGGGTTCCTCCTCCGGCGGCGCTCGCGCCTGGTCCACCAGTCGCGGAAGGTCTGGGACGGGGGCAGGGGGACATCCCGGGTGCCGGTCCAGGCCGACAGTGGCGGCGGCAGGGCCGTGATCCTGCCCCGGCGCCCGCCCAGCAGCCGGCCCAGCCGGGCCGCCCGCAGCGCGCCCGCCCAGCGGGCCGGGCTGTCCATGGTCCAGGCGGCCGCGGCCATCACCACCCGCTCCGGCGACGGCGTCCGCGAGGCCTCGCGCTTGGCGTCCACCACCCGCGAGCGCAGGTGGACCAGCATCTGGGGGATGTCGATGGCCACCGGGCAGACGTCGTAGCAGGCCCCGCACAGGGTCGAGGCATACGGCAGGGAGGCGTTGTCGGCCACCCCGGTCATCTGCGGGGACAGGACGGCCCCGATGGGACCTGGGTAGACCGACCCGTAGGCGTGGCCGCCGGTGCGCTCGTACACCGGGCAGACGTTGAGGCAGGCCGAGCAGCGGATGCAGCGCAGCGCGCTGCGGCCCTGCGGGTCGGCCAGGGTGGCGGTGCGGCCGTTGTCCAGCAGGACCAGGTGGAACTCGCTCGGCCCGTCACCGTCGTGCACGCCGGTCCACATGCTGGTGTAGGGGTTCATCCGCTCGCCGGTGGAGGAGCGCGGCAGCAGCTGGAGGAACACCTCCAGGTCGCGCCAGGTGGGGACGAGCTTCTCGATCCCCATGACGGTGATCAGCACCCGGGGCAGGGTCAGGCACATGCGGCCGTTGCCCTCGGACTCGACCACGGCCAGGGTGCCGGTCTCGGCCACGGCGAAGTTGGCCCCGGAGACGGCCACCTCGGCCTCGAGGAACTTGCGCCGCAGGTGCAGGCGGGCCGCCTCGGCCAGGGCCCGTGGCTCGTCGCTCAGGTCGGGAGGCGCCGGCAGGCCGACCTTGCCCATCTCGCGCAGGAAGATCTCGCGGATCTCGGCCCGGTTGCGGTGGATGGCCGGGACCAGGATGTGGCTCGGGCTGTCGTGGCCCAGCTGGACGATCAGCTCGGCCAGGTCGGTCTCCCAGGCGGCGATCCCGGCGGTGGCCAGGGCCTCGTTGAGCCCGATCTCCTGGGTGGCCATCGACTTGACCTTGACCACCTCGCCGGCCCCGGCCGCCTTCACGAGGTCGGTGACGATCCGGTTGGCCTCGTTGGCGTCCCTGGCCCAGTGGACGACGCCACCGCGGGCGCTGACCTGCTCCTCCAGCTGGACCAGGTAGCCGTCCAGGCCGGCCAGGACCTGGTCCTTGATGGCCGCCCCGGCGGCCCGCAGCTCGGCCCAGTCGGGCAGCTCCTCGACCACCGCGGCCCGCTTGGCCCTGATCGTCCCCGTGGCCTTGGCCAGGTTGCGGCGCAGCTGGGCGTCGCCCAGGGCGGCCCTGGCCGCCTCCGGGAACGGCCGCCGGCTGCGCAGCTGCCCGACCCCCGGCGGGGCCGTCGGCATCCCCAGGAAGACCGGCTGGGTCATGTGGCCATCTCAGGCTGCTCGGTCCGGGTGGAGGCCAGGATCTCGGCCAGGTGGACGGTGCGCACCCCGGCCCGCAGCCGCGACAGCCCGCCGCCGATGTGCAGCAGGCACGAGCTGTCCGAGGCCGAGCAGACCTCGGCCCGGGTCGAGAGCACGTTGTGCATCTTGTCGGCCAGCATGGCCGCCGAGGTGTCCGGGTTCTTGACCGCGAAGGTCCCGCCGAAGCCGCAGCAGGCCTCGGCCTGGGGCAGCTCGACCAGGTCGATCCCGCCGACCTCGCGCAGCAGCCGCAGCGGCCGGTCCCCGACCCGCAGCACCCGCAGGCTGTGGCAGGTCGGGTGGTAGGTCACCCGGTGCGGGTAGAAGGCGCCGACGTCGGTCACCCCGAGCACGTCGACCAGGAACTCCGACAGCTCGAAGGTCCGCGACGCCACCTCACGGGCGGCCGCTGCCAGCTCGGGGTCGCCGGCCTCCGACGCCAGCCAGGCGTGCTGGTGGCGGACCGACCCGGCGCACGACCCGCTCGGGGCCACCACCGCGTCGTAGCCGTCGAAGGCGGCCACGTGCCGGCGCACCAGCGGCACCGCCTCCCTGAGGTAGCCGGTGTTGACGTGCATCTGGCCGCAGCAGGTCTGGGCCAGCGGCACCTCGACGGCGCAGCCGAGCCGCTCCAGCAGGCCGACCGTCGCCTTGCCGACGTCCGGGAACAGCCCGTCCACCAGACAGGTCACGAACAGGGCGACACGCACGCTCGACCCTCCACACTGCCGGTTCGTCCGCTTCCTCGTGGGACCAGCGGAACGCTACGCCATCGCGTCACCAGACGTCGCCCGCCCGCCAGTCGCAGGTGATCGGCCCGGTCGGGTCGAGCGCCCCGGTGGCCGGGGTCCGGAGCACCAGGATGCTGCCGTCCTCGTCGGCCGTCCGCACCGGCCCGTCCGGTCCCGCCGCCCAGGTCGGCCCCTGCCAGGTCTCCCACCCCAGCCGCTGGTAGAACCCGGGGATCCCGGAACCGTCGCCCAGCGCCCCCAGCTCGTACCCCTCCTCGACGACGTTACCGGCCTCCACCATCACCAGCGTGGCCAGCCCCAGCCCCCGCCGGTCCTCGCGGGTCGCCACCCCCTCGACATATCCCGTCGGCAGCGACCGCTCCCCGGCCACCAGGACCCGCGGCACCACCGCCCCGTGGGCGACCAGCGCGTCGTCCTCGAGGGCCAGGACGTGCACGCCTCCAAGGGTGTGCTCCCAGTCGTGCTCGTTGAACCGTCCCCCGAACGCCCCGAACAGCAGCCGCCGCAGCGCCGCCAGCTCCGCGGTGGCCAGCTCCGCCGTCCGCGCGCGCCGCAGCCGGGTCATGCCTGGGGGGAGGTGGTCGAGGCCTGGCGGATGCGGCCGCCCATCACCCGGTCGTTCCCGAACCGCTGGTGCTCCAGACGCCGTCGCATCCGCCCATGATGCCAACAAGCCAGGACCTCTACCTGGCCGCCCTCGCCTCCAGCAGGAGCGACCCGGACAGGAACACGACCAGGGCGGTCAGCTGGGCCAGGGCGGAGATGGTGAGGCCGAGCGGGATGGTGGCCAGGGCGAGGGTGGCCGCGACGGCCCGGAGGTGGCCGGGACCGATGTCGAGGGTCCGGCGGAAGGCGACGTCGCCGGCCAGGAACAGGGCCACGCCACCCGACAGCAGCAGGGCGTGGGCCAGGTCGAGGGGCTCGAAGGCGTGGCCGACCACGTCCTTGAGGCCGGCGGCGAGGGCGATGATGCCTCCCAGCATGACCAGGTGCCAGTAGCCGAATGCCTGGACGGCGACCCAGCCGCGGCGGTCGTCGCCGACGGCGTCCAGGGCCCGCTCGGCGCGGGCGTCGTCGCCGCCGAAGTAGGCCCACCACAGGCAGGCCGCCAGCAGCAGGCCGAGCACGGCCACGCTGGCCAGCGTCAGGTCGACCGGGAGGCCGGCGGCGCCGATGCCGATGGCCACGATCGACTCGCCGAGGGCGACGATCACCACCAGGCCGTGACGCTCGACGAAGTGGGCCGGGGCGATCCGGAACCCGCCGACCCCGGCCAGGCGGGGGGTGAACCACTCCAGCACGAACGCGGCCCCCCACAGCAGGTAGGCGGCCGTGCCCTCGACCATCACGGCGGCCAGGACGAGCAGGGCCGAGGCGAGGTTGAAGGGGGCCAGGCGGACCAGGGCGCGGACGGTGTGGGGCACCCCGGTGCGCGAGTAGAGGCCGGTGTGGATGCTCACGATCACCAGGTAGGCGACCCCGAAGGCGACGTCGCCCTCGGTGAAGGCCGCCGGGATGGCCAGGGCAAGGACCAGGAACCCGGCCATGCCGCCGAGCAGCAGCAGCCGGCGGGCCACCCGGTCGGTCGCGACCGCGTTGGTCATCCAGGCGTAGCCGCCGTACATCCAGAAGATCACGCCCAGCATGAGCACCACCCGCAGCAGCCCTCGCAGGGTCGGGTCGTCGCTCAGCACCGCCGTCAGCTGGGTGATGGTGAAGACGAAGACCAGGTCGAAGAACAGCTCAAGGGTGGAGACCCGCTCGACCCGCTCGGCCTGCTCGGGCCGGCCGGTCACCTCAGATCCCGGCCTCGGCCGGGAGGCGCCCGGACGTGACGGCCTTGACGAGGGCGTCGTGGTCGGCCTCGGTCTGGTCGGCGTAGGCCCGGGCGAATCGAGCGAACGCCCGGTCGGCGCTGTCGCCCTTGCCCAGGTAGCCGGACAGGACGGTGGCCCCGGTGGAGCGGGCGTGGCCCTTGGCCAGCAGGGTGCCGCAGACCCGGGCGTAGTCCATCAGGGCCGACCCGTCCATGCCGTCGACGGTGATGGCGCCCTTCATGTCGCGGAACTGGCGCACGTAGTAGTCGCGCCCGCCAACGGTCGTCCAGCCGAGCAGGGGGTCGCTGACCGTCTGGAGGGTCTGCTGGTACTCGACCACCCGCTGGCCCTGGTGGGCGTGCCAGGCCGTGTCGCCGTGCACGAACCGGGCCACGCACGACCGCCTGGCCTGCTTGAGCTGGAGGAACACGACGTCGCTTGGGTCGTTGCCCTGGAGCAGCGCCACATAGGCGCGCAGGCCGACGCTGCCGACCCCGACGACCTTGTGGGCCAGGTCGACGACCATGTAGTAGCCGATGACCCGGTGCCAGTGGGGCGGCAGGGTGTCCAGGTAGGCCTCCAGGCCCTCGATCAGCTGGCCCGTCTCCCGGTCGGACACGTGGGTGACCAGCGGCGGCTGGTCGACGATGTGGCGGGCCCCGTCGCGCTCGCGGGTCAGCTTGGGCAGGGCCCGGTCGCTGGTCCGGGTCCGGGCCCGCTTGGCCGCCCGCTCGATCTCTCCCCGCAGCGACCAGTCGGCCAGCTCGGCCCGCATCCGGTCGATGTCCAGGGTGTCGAAGGACCGGGCCAGCAGCGGCTGGCCGGCCAGCTGGCGCAGCTGGCGCCGGTACGCGTAGGCGCAGCGCAGGACGGCGTCCTCGCAGGTGTCCTCGGACAGGCCGTTCTGGCGCCCGGCCACCCAGACGCTGGTCGTGAGCCGGTACAGGTCCCACTCCCAGGGCCCTGGGTGGGCCTCGTCGAAGTCGTTGAGGTCGAAGACCAGGTCGCGCTCGGGCGAGGCGTAGAAGCCGAAGTTGCCCAGGTGGGCGTCCCCGCAGATGACCGGCTCGACCCCGGTCCGGGGCAGGTGGGCGAAGTCCTCGGCCATCAGCGCCGCCGAGCCGCGCAGGAACGCGTACGGCGAGGCCACCATCCGCCCGACCCGCACCGGGACCAGCCGCTGGAGCCGGCCCTCGTGGGCCTCCTCGATCAGGTCCAGCGGGTCGGGCCGGTCCTCGGCCGGCCTCCAGCGCCCGAGTGCCCCCCGCCTGATCCGCTCGCGCATGGCCCTCCCGGCCGCCGAGCGCTCTTCGCTGGTTGGCAGCGAGGTCCGCAGGACTGTGGCCATCTCAACCTCCGCCGGGGTACGGTCCGCCGGCTGCTATCTTGCCAGCGCCACGACACCCGAGGGAGAGACAACCTTGCGGATCGGCATCGGGCTTCCCAGCCCCGTCCTCGACGTTCCCGGGCGGCTGGTGGTCGCCTGGGCCAGGAGGGCCGAGGAGCGGGGCTTCTCGTCGCTGGCGACGATCGACCGGATCGCCTACCCGAGCTACGACTCGCTCACCGTGCTGACCGCGGCGGCGGCCGTCACCGACCGGATCGGCCTGCTCACCAACATCCTCCTCGGTCCCGTCTACAGCCCGGTGCTCCTGGCCAAGGTGACGGCCAGCCTCGACCAGCTCTCGAGCGGCCGCCTCGCCCTCGGCCTTGGTGTCGGCGCCCGCCCCGACGACTACCAGGTGGCCGGCCGGCCGTTCGACGACCGGGGCCGGCGGTTCGACGCCGACCTGGAGCTGCTGCACGCCGCCTGGGCCGGCCAGCCGGTCGCCGGCAGCCCGTTCCCGGTCGGCCCGCCGGCCACCAGGGGCCGCATCCCGCTGCTCATCGGCGGCCGGCCGGAGCTGGCGGCCCCCCGCGCTGCCCGCTGGGACGCCGGCTTCACCCTCGGGGGCGCCCCGCCGGAGATGGCCGGCGGCGCCATCGAGAACTTCAGGAAGGCCTGGGAGGCGGCCGGCGGGACCGGGCGGCCGCGGATCGTCGCCCTGTCGTACTTCTCGCTGGGCGAGGAGCACACCGCCGAGTCGCTCCACAACCTCCGGACCTACTACGGGTTCCTCGGCGACTGGGCCGAGGGGGTCGCGACCAGCGCCCCCCGCACCGCGGAGGCCGTACAGGAACGGGCCGCGGCCTTCGAGGCGCTCGGCGTCGACGAGCTCATCTTCGACCCCACCGTGGCCAACCTGGACCAGGTGGACCGTCTGGCCGACGCGGTCGGGGGACAAGGCTGATCTCGCAGGCACCGCTGACGTCCCGCGTGCCCGGTTGTCGTACCCGCGGCCGAGACTTCCGGCCATGATGAAGCGCAGCCACGCCGTGATCGGGGCGGCCGCCGGGGTGGCGGTGGCCCACGCCACCGGGGCGTCGATGGTGGCCGGGGGGATCGTGGCCGGGCTGGCCGGGCTGCTGCCCGACGTCGACCACCCGCACGCGGCCGTCGGCCGGCTGCTGCCGCGGTGGTGGCACCGGCTCACCCCCGGGCACCGGGGTCCGACCCACTCGCTGGTCTGGTGCCTGGCCCTGGCCGTGCTCGCCTATGTGGGGAACACCCTGGTCAACGGGGAGCCGGCCGGGCCGCTGCTCGCTCTGGCCGTGCTCGCCGGCTCGCTGTCGCACGTGCTGGCCGACGGGCTGACCGTGGCCGGGGTGCCGTTGTGGTGGCCGTTCCGGCGCCGCCGGTCGGTCTTCCTCGGCGCGCTGGCCTTCCGGACCCGGAGCTGGGCCGAGGCGCTGGTCGTCCTCGGGGTGGTCGCCGGGGTCGGCTGGTGGGTCGCGGCCTGACTCGACGCCGCCGGCTTGCTGGGGTATGCCTATATCGTTCAAGTTCCTACTGGACGAATGGTGGGTACGTACCTGCAACAACAGATCATCCGTCGACACCCGACTCCGCCAGGTTTGGAGGTCTGCGTCAGATGGAGATGCTGATCCGCGACTCCGATCTGGAGGTGGTGCGCGCGTGATCGTGACCCTCACCCCCAACCCGAGCGTCGACCGGACCATCGAGGTGGACGCCCTCCACCGGGGAGCGGTCCTCCGGGCCCGGGCGACCCGGGTCGACCCCGGGGGCAAGGGCGTCAACGTGTCAAGGGCCTTGGCCGCCAACCACCGCGAGACCACGGCGGTGCTGCCGGCCGGGGGCTGGGAGGGGGAGCAGCTGGCCGCCCTTCTCGCTCCCCTGGACATCCCGGTGGTGGTCGTCCCGGTGGCCGGGTCGGTGCGGGCCAACGTGAGCGTGGTCGAGCCCGACGGCACGGTGACCAAGCTGAACGAGCCCGGCCCCCGGCTCAGCCCGGAGGAGATCGAGGCCGTGACCGCGGCCACTGTCAAGGCCGCCGCCGGCGCCGAGTGGCTGGCCTGCACCGGCAGCCTCCCGCCGGGCGCCCCGATCGACTTCTACGCCCAGCTGCTGGAGCGCCTCGGCAGCGCCTCGGTCAAGGTGGCGGTCGACTCGAGCGGCGCCCCACTTGTGGCCGCCCTGGACGCCCGCCCCGACCTGATCAAGCCGAACCGTGAGGAGCTGGCCGAGGCCACCGGCCGCCAGCTGCTCACCGTCGGCGACGTGGTCGAGGCGGCCGAGGAGCTGCGGAGCCGGGGGGTCGGGGCCGTGCTGGCCAGCCTCGGAGCCGACGGGGCGGTGCTGGTCGACGCCACCGGGGCCACCTTCGGCTCGGCCACCGTCGAGCGGACCCGCAGCGCCGTCGGGGCCGGCGACTCCATGCTGGCCGGCTTCCTGGCCGGCGGCGGCAGCGGGCCCGCCGCCCTGGCCGAGGCGCTGGCCTGGGGCGCGGCCGCGGCCAGCCTGCCCGGCAGCATCATGCCCACCCCCGACGACCTCGACCACGGTGCCGTCACCCTGGCCGACCGCATCGATCCGGACCGCCCTCTCAAGGAACGGAGCTAACGCCCATGGCGGACCTCATCACCCCCGAGCTCGTCGACCTCAACCTGACCGCGACCGAGCGAGGCGACGCCACCAGGTCGCTCGCCGAGCGGCTCCAGGCCTCCGGCCGAGTCACCGACCTCGAGCAGTTCCTGGCCGACGTCCGGGCCCGCGAAGCCCAGATGCCGACCGGGATCGAAGGCGGCATCGGCATCCCGCACTGCCGGTCGGTGGCCGTGGTCGAGCCCACCCTGGCATTCGGCCGCAGCACCCAGGGCATCGACTGGGGCGCCGCGGACGGACCGGCGCACCTCATCTTCCTGATCGCCGCCCCAGAGGGCGGCGGCTCCGAGCAC
>Ga0207706_10004523_pt1 | contig 13061 bp, 8 predicted proteins | sample KBSC53metaG_FD_184318 | JGI IMG/M metagenome (GOLD analysis project Ga0207706, IMG submission 184318) | Corn rhizosphere microbial communities from Kellogg Biological Station, Michigan, USA - KBS C5-3 metaG (SPAdes) (version 2) | ecosystem: Host-associated > Plants > Roots > Rhizosphere > Soil ... | reverse complement strand
CGCTCAAGGGCGCGAAATGGGTCGAGGTCGCGGGCTCGCCGAGCTTCTGCAATGACGATCCTGCGCTTGCGGTCCAGCAGATGGCGGACATGCGCACTGCGACGCCGGACCTGGGGGCGATCGTGCCGATCGGCGGCTGGCCGATGTTTGCGCCCGAAGGCTACAAGGCCTTCGTCAACAAGAACAAGAAGGACATCGAGGCCGGCAAGCTGACGCTCGTCGTCGCCGATACGCTGAAGATGCAGCTCGAACTGCTGCGTGACGGCTACTCCAACGCGCTTACCGGACAGCGCCCGTTCGAGATGGGCGAGAAGGCGATGGATACCCTGCTGGCGATCAAGAAGGGCGAGAAGGTTCCCGAGATCATCTACACCGGCCTCGATCTCGTGACCAGGGACAACGTCGCTCAACTGCTGAAGTAGGAACGTTCCCAGCCCCAACGCTCCTGCGCTACACTCCCTCTCCCGCTTGCGGGGGAGGGAGTGCTGCTTTCGACCTTGCAGAGAAATTGGATGAGCGTACGCGGCTCGACGTCACGGCGATCGGTCTGGGGCGGCAGCAGAAGCGGGATTCCTTCGGACGCCTGCTGCGCTCTGCCGTGGCGGCTCCGCAAGACGATCACTACAAGGGCACGCCCGCCGAGCGTCCGCTATTCGACTTCAGCGACGACGGCGTGATACGCTCGGTTGAGGAAAACCTCCACCGTCGCGCCTCTCGGCTGCAGCGAAGCTCCTAAATCAGCTCTGCACCAAGAGAATCACAAATCCAATTTGCGAGGAATCCCGCCTGCATGATCACATTTTCCGGCAACTCACACCGTCCGCGCACGGCCGTTTTCGATCCAAATTCAGCCGCTTCGATGGACTGCGGAATACTTCCGTGGCGTCGCTTGATCGCATCCGCTTCGCCATCTTCGACGAGCTTGCCGGAAGCATAGGAGCGGATGGCGTTGAGCAATCTATAATTTGTTGTGCCCCCGAAGGGAGTCACTGCAACAAGCGACTTATTGACAAGGCTTGCGAGCCCGTCAATGACTTGCGTATCGTCGACGCCATTATCCGCCGCTACCGCGATGGCGTCCTCAAGCGAGAAGGCACTGGAAAAGGTCGAGAGCCGGCGGAGGATCAATCGCTCAGGCTCGGATAGCAGATCGTAACTCCAGTCCAGCATTGCGCTGAGCGTTTTATGTCTGGGCGGCGCCGTGCGGCGGCCCGTTCGAAGCAGGTTGAACCGATCGGTAGGGATTTCAAGGGTTTCTTGCAGACCCCAAGCGTTGACGCATCCCGCAGCAAGCTCAATCGCAAGGGCAATTCCGTCGAGCCTGCGGCATATTTCGCCAACAACGGCAGCATCCGCATCACTCAACTCGAAGCCGTTCCCGCTGGCGGCCACGCACTCGACGAAGAGCTGAACTGCAGGGAATTCCAGCGCGCGCATCGCCGAGAGGCCCGCTTCAGCGGGAGGGCTACCCAGTGGGGGCAACAGATACACAAATTCGCCTTTGACGCGCAATGGTTCCCGGCTCGTCGCCAAAAGATGTACCTGCGGAGCTTCGATAAAGAGTCGCTCGGCCAATGCCGCTGCGGTCTCGATCACATGTTCGCAGTTATCGAGAATCAGCAACATCCGCCGGTCCTGCAGGCAGTTGATCAGCTCGAGAGTTGGATCATCGGTTTTGATGCCAAAACCGAGTGCCGATGCGACCGCGCTCGGTACGAGAAGGGAATCATTTACGGATCCCAGATCGACGAGGCAAACGGCGCCCGCAAAATCTTCCACCAGCCTGTGACCCACGGAAAGAGCAACGGTCGTCTTGCCGATGCCGCCGGTTCCGACGACGGAGACAAAACGCCCAGCGACCAACTGCGCCAGTAGTTGTTGAATCGCTTCATCACGTCCTACCGTTCGAGCCGGGCAATTCGGCAGCTTGCATGATCCATCGTCCACCCGCCGTTCGCCATTCGTCGGCACCGTTGCGCTAGAACGGGAGACGGGTGCTACGAAGCAATAGCCTCGCCCGGAGAGCGTGATCACATATCTCGCTCCCGCCTCGCAATCCCCGAGCGCCTTGCGAAGCGAAGCGACGTGGACTCTAAGGCATCGTTCGTCGACCGCAACATCCGGCCAGACACGCTCCATCAGATCACTCTTGCTGACAATTTTTCCGGCGCGCTCGATCAGAACGGCTAGAATGTCGAAAGCGCGACTGCCGAGACGGAGCGGAGTGTCGCCTTTCTCGAGCCGTCTCTGCTTCAGGTTCAACTTGAATGGACCGAACGAGGTAATGTTGTTCGCTTGAGGTTCTGTCTGGTTACTCGTCTGCATACTCTGGTCCCTTCTCGAGTAGGCAAGGTCGGATAGTTCGGCCCGGAAACCACATCAATAGCTCGGGTCATGAATGGTTGTTCCGGTAGCGAACTGCTCCCTTTGCATGTCAATAGGGAGCGACGATTCTCCCGAGGTCCTGGCGATATTAGTGCCTCGGGATACCGCACCCAACTGAACTTGTGACGGCAAGGCGGACCGAAGGGTGTAGCAGCAGTCCACTTTGGTCCAGGGGACCTAGACCAAAGGATAGTGCAGTATGGGGAAGTCTGCTTTTCGGCCGGTTGGTTGGCTAGGGCTGGAATGCGGCCCGTTCGTGCCATCGAAAGGAGCGGGGCGTGTCGCGGTCGCCAACTTTCACCATGAGGCGGCTAATGCGCTTACAGGCATCAATTGCAAATGACGGGTTGGGAGGGTCCGCGATTCTCTACGGCTTTAAGAGACCTATCCTGTCGACCATTCTAACCAGCTCAGCCAACGATACCGCCTGCATTTTTTGCATCACGTGGCCGCGATGAAGTTTGACCGTCGCCATGCTGATTCCGATGTCCGCGGCAATCTGCTTGTTCAGGCGACCAGCCACCACGTGCTCCAGCACCTCGCGTTCGCGCTGCGTCAATGTAGCGAGGTTCGCCCGGATCTTCGCAACCGAACTCTCCGTCTCGCGGTGGTCGCGGTCCTTATCGATGGCCAGGTGGATTGCATCCAGCAAGTCCTGATGACGAACCGGCTTGGTCAGGAATTCGACCGCGCCTGCTTTCATGGCCCGGACCGACATTGGGATATCGGCATGGCCGCTGATAAAGACGACCGGCAAAAATATGTTTTCCGCCACGAGACTATCGTAGAAATCCAACCCGCTTCGCCCTGGCAACCTGATATCGAGGACGAGACATCTGAGGCCGCTCGGAGGATCACTGTCGAGAAACTCCTGAACCGAAGCGAACAGTTTTGTTCGCAAGCCTACTGATTTCAGAAGGCCTTCGAGCGCGTCGCGAATATCCTGATCGTCATCAATGACGATTACGGTCGGCTGAGCATCGTTACGCGAGGTCGTCAATCGAAGTTCCTTTCTTCAGCGCCGGTAACGCAAATTGAAAACTGGAACCAACGGGAAAGCGCGGCGATGCCCAGAGCCGGCCACCATGCGCCTCTACAATCGAGCGCGAGATCGACAAGCCCATGCCCAGACCCTCGTGCTTGGTTGTGAACAGGGGATCGAAAATGCGATCGCCATTTGCCGGATCGAGCCCGATGCCGTCGTCTTCTACCGCAACGAGAACGTCATCCTCGCCATCGCGCCGCGTTTTGATCCTTAATACTCGCCGCTGGTGCTGGAGGCCGCTCATTGCCTCGATGCCGTTCATGACCAGGTTGGCGACAACCTGCTGTAACTGAACCCGGTCCCCCATGATCGGCTCGAGTCCGCGGAACAGATCGGTTTCGACGAAGACTTCATGTCTGGCAAGTTCAGCCTGAATCAATTCGAGAATGCTCTCGATCAAGCCATTCACGTCAAGATTAGCCATTTGTGACGGGGATTTGCTGGCCAGCGCGCGAATGCTCCTGATGATTTCGCCGGCCCGGTGGCCGTTTCTGACGATGCGTTCTGCCGCATTTCGCGCTTCGGCAAGATCTGGTTCGGGCCTGGCAAGCCAGCTCAGGCACGTTTCGGCGTTGGTCACGATTGCCATCAGCGGCTGGTTCACCTCATGTGCGATCGATGCGACGAGTTCACCCATCGTTGTCAGCCGGGCAACATGCACGAGGTCCGCTTGAGCATCGCGTAATGCGTCTTCGTTGCGTTTGCGCTCTGTGACATCGATTGTCGTGCCGATATATTCCCGCACTTCTCCGGATTGCCCGACAATCGGCCGGCCTGCGCCGTGTACATATTTGACCGATCCGTCCGGAAGCAAAATCCGGAAATCAAACGCGAATCCGGTGCCGTTGCGGACCGCCGCGTCGAGCCTTTGCTGAAGATAAGGGCGATCTTCCGGGTGCACTCTCTCCTCGAACAGCTGGAAAGTCAGCCCATTCTCCGTCGTCGGATTGTAGCCGAAGATTCGACTATGTTCCTCCGACCAAACGAGCTTTCCAGTCGCGATATTCCAGCTCCAGCTGCCGGTGTGGCTCATTCTTTGCCCTTCCGCGAGAAAGGCTTCGCTCCGTGACAGGTTAGCATAGAGGTAGGCGTTCTCGAGAGAGATCGCGGCCTGCGACGCCAGGAATTCCAGCACCGCGACGTGGTTCGGCGAAAACGCATTCGCCGCCAAGTTGTTTTCCAGGTAGAGAGCGCCGACGAGCTTGGCCTGCTTGATGATAGGTAGGCACAGAACAGACTTGGGACGGCGCTCCTTCACATAATCATCGTCCGACAGCACATCGCTTGCCGTGGCATCGTCCAGGATCAGGCCCTCCCGCGTCCTGACCACATATTTAAGTGCGGAATGAGGGAAGCTGCCCGACGAAATTGACTTGCTCTGAAGCGTGACCTCGATCGTGCCGTGATTAGTGGAGGCTTCCGCCGCAATCTGCGGCTCGTTGTTGTGTAGAAGGATGAGCACGCCCCGCTCAGCCCCCGCATTCTGAACGGCGATTCGCATCAGTGTCTCGATCAGGGAGTCCAGCACGATCTCGCTGGAAAGAGCCTGCGAGGCCTTGAACATCGTTCCGATATCCAGTTGCTCGACGGGCGCGTCGAAGGTCCTGGTCGGAGCCGGCGACGTCGGATAGCTCCGGACGCTCGGGTAGTCGCGATCAAGCTGATGAACCTTGGCCTCGGCACCCCAACGGAGATAACAATTCCGCGCGTCACGGAGATATGTGTCGGAGATTTTGTTGAATCCGCGCGCCATGTAAAACCGTGCGGCGAGTTCATTGGCGATTCCCTCGTTCTGGACGAAGCCGTGTTCGCGGGCCAACTGAATGGCCTCCTCGTACAGGTGCTCTGCGTCCAGGGCCCGACCTTCCAGGCGCGCGATCTCGGCTCCGAGCAGTGCAGCGCGGTCTGCGAAATTCTCGGGGCAGTTCCTTGCCCAGCCCTCAATCCGTCCGTGATGTGCGGACAGTGCTTCCAGATGCTGCTGCCGTTGATCAGGGATCGCCGAGTCACAGACCGCCGCCCGCGTGAGTGCGCCGTAGAAATGATATTCAGCCAGTTCGAAGTCCCCGAAGAACGACCAAAAAAAAGGCGCCGCTTTCGACGCCGTCGCGAGCGCGGATGGGTAGTCACCCAAAAGGAAGTGCACTTGCAGCTTGCGTATCCAATAACAACACATGGGCTTTGCCAGCTGGGGATCACTCTCCAAACGCTGTTCGAATTGCTTCTCCACAATCATCGCGTCAGTGACGGAGACAAGATGCGAAGTAGGAACTCTAAGCTTCCGGATCAGCACGAGTTGCCCGGTTATGACATCCATGACGAGGCCGAACTTGGCCTTTCGTGCAAATGCCAGGGCATTCTCGGCCTCCAACTCGACTTCGCCGAGCGGCTCTCCGGCAGCGAGGAGGTTGGTAGCCATGTCAGCAGAGCTACAGGCTGCAAAAAAAAGGTCGCCGGCCTCTTGCGCCGCTTCGAACGCGCGCCGCACCAGGGAACGGCAGGTCGGAAGGTGTTGCATCCATGGCGCGATGTGATTGCTGAAAGTCTGGTACACACGGGCCCGGAAACGATCATACCTCTCGGTTAATTCCAGGCCAACTTTGCTCAAGCGGTAACCGGACTGAAAGTCGTCGAAAACATGGCCCAGATATATGCCCAAAGCCACGTAGGCATAGGCCGACGCATCGCTGTTGCCATGTTCAAGACTGAGCGCCGTCATCCGGATGGAGATGATTACGCCCAGATTCTTGCTCTTGCCGCTGAAGGTGGCTGGTACCACAAGTACCGAAAGGACGTTCATGACTGCGTGTTGATCGGCGTCAAGCATTGGCGGCAAGTCAATGAGGGACTCGATCGGGCGGGCCCCAAGTCGCTGCCACAATCCCTCATAGTCCAGGCGGACATCCTCTGCCGTCGGGCGCGGCTGCAGGCGGATGCCAACCCGCCGTAGATACTCCAAGCCTATCTCGAGCGCCCTGTCGCTCTGATCCAAATTGGTGTGCAACATCACACGCAGGCATGTGACGGCGGCTTCATCGACCGGGTTCGCCGCGTGACCCGAAAGCAGCCTGAGCCGTTCTTCCGAGGACGCCAGGTCCCCCGTCAGGTACTCGCATTCGCCTCTGAAGAGTTCGATCGCAAAAGCGAGCCGATAAGTCCTTTGCCATTTGTCCGCCGCAAGTAGCTCGCTTCCAGCGGTCAGAAAGGCCAGCGCCGATGCGTAAGCGGAAGTCTCTCTGGCATGCTTTCCAGCCATGAGATTGAGTTCAGCAACGTGTTCGCGCTCTTCCTGGTCCGTGATCAGTTCGACGCCGCGATCGAATTGGCCGACGATCTCGAAAATGCTCTCCTCAAGTTCTTCCGGCGCCGTCGATGGTGAAGAGAGTGCCCTGCCGATCGTTAGATGGGCCGCCGCCCGCTTACCCTCGCGGATAAGAGCGTAAGCAGCCTCCTGGACGCGGTCATGGAGAAACGTATAAGCGCTGCTCTGGTGGAGGACGAGGCCGGCGCGCACTGCTTCCCAGAAAGCCGCGTGAATCTGCTCCTCAGTTCGTCCGGATACCTTGCTCAGCGTGACGATCTTGCAACTGTTGCCCAGGCACGCCAGCTGCTTCAGAATTTCCTGGGTGACTTTGGGCAGCCGTTGCAGCTTTCCGATCATGAGAGACACGACGTTGTCAGTGAACCCCTTGGCGCGGATCCGCTCTATGTCCCAACGCCAGGCGAGCGTCTCCGGATCGAACCCGATCAGTCTTTCCTCTGCCAATGCGGTGAGAAACTGGATGGTAAAAAACGGATTGCCGGCAGTTTTCTCATGCACCAAATCAGCCAGCTGCTGAACAGCCTTCTTTTCGCAGCGAAGCGCGTCTGCAACCAGGCTGCAGATGTCGTCGCTGCCCAGGGGCGCCAGCACAATTTGTGTGACCCGCGCCCCGGCCAGGCGGGCTGACGCCAACATGCGTGTCAACGGGTGCGCCGAATCTACTTCGTTGTCCCGATAGGCGCCGATCAGCAGGAGATGCTTCACGTCGGGATGCGTGACGAGGTGTCCAAGCAAATCGAGGCTGGCGGCGTCAAGCCACTGCAGATCATCGAGAAACAAGGCAAGCGGATGCTCCGGCCTGGCGAACACGCCGAGGAAGCGGCGAAACACGGCCTGGAACCGATTCTGTCCATCCTGTGGGGGGAGCTCCGGAACAGGTTGCTGCGCTCCGATGACGAGAGCAAGCTCCGGTATCAAATTGACCATCAGTTGCCCGTTGGCACCAAGCGCCTCGAGTAGCGCCGATCGCCACTGGCTGACCTCCGCTTCGCTCTTGGCAAGGATTTGCCTGACGAGAGACTGGAAAGCCTGCGCCAACGTGGCGTACGGGATGCCGCGCTTGTACTGGTCGAACTTGCCAACCGCGAAAAGGCCGCGCGCCGGCGTTAACGATTTATGAAGTTCGTTTACAACCGAGGATTTGCCGACACCTGAATAGCCGGACACCGCCACGAATTCGATCGTGCCCTGCGTCACAACGTGATCGAAAGCTGAGACAAGCGCGCCGATTGCGGCCCCGCGCCCGTAAAGTTTCTCAGGGATGAACAGTCGATCCGAACCGTCGTGCTCGGCTAGTGAAAATGGATCGATACGGCGGTGCGCTTCCCATGCCTTCAGGCAACGCCGCAGGTCCGCCTCGAGACCCGCTGCGGTTTGGTATCTATCTTCGGCGTTCTTCGCCAGCAGCTTCATCACAATGGATGAGAGTTGAATCGGAACCGCAGTTGATCGATTGCATGGCGGAACGGGAAGACGGGCAATGTGGCAGTGGACCCATTCCATCGTATCAGAGGCAGCAAACGGCAATGCGCCGGTGAGCATTTCGTAAAGGGAGATCCCGAGCGAATAGAGATCACTGCGAGCGTCGATTGAGCGGTTCATCCGCCCGGTCTGCTCGGGAGCCATGTAGGCAAGCGTGCCTGCAATGTCCTCGGGCGGCCCGGCAGCCTGCCGCTCGTGCAACAATCGCGACGCGATACAGAATCCAGTGAGCCGGACATTGCCCGCGGCATCGACCAGCACGTTCGCCGGCTTGATGTCCTTGTGAACGAAACCGCTCTGATGGACTTGACCGACAGCTGCCGTGAGTCTGATGGCCAGGCGCAAAAACTGCGCTGGCTCCAGCCTCCGATTGAGCAGGCGACTGAGAGGATCGGCGCCGTTGTCCTCGAGTACGAGGGTGGCAGACCCATTGTCGCGGATCAGCGCCAGAGGCCGCGCCGCCCAGCTGGGATCAAGGTCGTCTGCAAGCGCGTACTGGTGTTCGAGCCTCTTAATGAGCGTTGGCCGATGGGTGGTAAGCACTAAAACTGAAACCGGATTGTCGCGCTCCCGGGCCCGGTGTAACGCAAACTCCCCGTCGTCTCGCAGCGTCTCTAGCTCGTAATCGCTGAGGTTCATTCTCCTTTACCCCGATGATTGCGCCAAACCGTCGTATCAATTGCGCCATAACGGTGGATCAATCGGATAGACGGGCTATCTGCAGGATAACGCTTCCGGAAGCAGCCTTCGACCGCAATTCTTAGGTTTACTTGTCTGTCCTATCAACCGAGCAGTGGCAACTGCTTCGGCTTGGTCGGCGCAGTAATTTTGCGCTAATCGAGTGCCAACAAGGCCATTTTTACTTGGTAGCCCCAAGTAAAACAGCATATTTGCGCAAAAGCAAAAAATAGGCCAAAATTCCCACTTGGCCCCTCCGGCTTCAGCGACATGATGCGCCTACAGCGGGACCGACGGCAATGAAGTTCAACCGAACGTTGCTACTGCTCGTCATTTTCTCGATCGGCTGTCTTCAGCCGACGGGTAGTGCATGGGCTCAAGATCTTGTTGCGCCAGATCGCATCGGCCGCTCTGATGCACCCAAGAGTTTCACTTTCCGCGTTCTAACTGCGCATTCAAACAATAACGCACAACCGAAGTTTGCGGCGGGAATGGCGGAGCTTTACGAAAAGTATGCCCGCAACCATCCCGACTGGCGTGTTCGAATTCAACTAATGTCTCTTCAAATCCCGCAGGAACATGCGCGGCTGCTGGAGCAGGCCCGGAATGGCACCGCACCCGATTGTACTTCAATGGATTCATTCGCGGTCCCTCTATTCATTCACCAGGGCCTTCTGAAACCGATCGAACAATATTTCACGAAGGAGGAGGTCGAGGAGCTCTTCGCTTTCGTCAGGCCCATCGTCAGCGATACCGAGGGCCATATCTATGCTTGGTGGTGGACGACCGATCTGCGATTGCTATTCCGCAATACGGCGCACGTGCCCGACCCACCCGACACCTGGCAGCGAACGAAAGAGGCGGCGCTGGCCGCCAAGCGGACGACCCCAGGCCTTGATGGCCTGCTGTTCAACGGCGGTCGCAACGAGACCACGATGGTCGACTTCCTGCCGAACTTCTGGGCGCAAGGCGGCAAGCTCGTCGACGAAAAGGGTACGCCTGTATTTGGAAAGGAGCCGAACAGAGCCTATCTGCTGAACGCGATTGCTTATTATCAGGACCTGATTAAATCGGGCGCGGCACCGGCCCGTGTCGCAAGCATCACCGACTACAGCGACCTCACGGCATCGGCTATCGCGGGGAGCACCGCCATGATGATCAATGGCGACTGGGTGATCGGGCAGATGCAGGCTGCGATGACGCCTGATGCTTTTGCAAAATGGGAAATTTCGATGTTGCCCGGGCCGACGGCGGAGCAACGTTCGACGGCCAGCGGCGGCTGGACATTTGTGTCCTTTTCGAAAGATCCGGAGAAGGTGAAGGCGTGCATGGACTTGGTTCGTGAAGTCTACATGGGGCCGGCGGTCGAAGTTCTTCAATTGTTGCCGACACGGCAAAGCGAGTTCGATTCCATGCCAATGTTTCGCTCCGAGATCTATCAGCGAATCAAGCAATATCTGAAAAAGAGCCAGGCGCGACCGGGCTTTCCGATCTACACCGCAATCTCAAACAGACTGCAAATCGCAATCAGCAGCACGCTTTCGGGTTCCCACACTGCAGAGGCCGCCGTGGATGAGGCGATGGAGCAAGTCGCCAAAGTCGTTCCCAAGCCATAAATGAAAATGGCACTGCAGCGTCGGCACTCGGGCAAAGACCGAAAGTCCCCAGGCGCGGCGCGCAGCGCTTTACGGTTCAATCAGGGTGACCATCCCTTCTGGTGGCTTTGTCCTGTCACCATCGTGCTGGCGGTCTTTTACGTCTATCCGGTTCTTGAGGTTCTGCGCACAAGCTTTACAGACGCAACGCTTTTGGACGCGTCTTACCGCTACACTCTCGGTAGCTATCGATCCATCCTGCTAGATCCCGCTCTGTTGCAGATCCTGGAGGCGACCTTCGTTTTCGTCGCCGGCAGCGTGATTGGCCAAACCACACTCGGATTGTTGATCTCGCTGGCTCTTCAGGCCGGACTCAAACGGCGCCTGTTCGGCGTCAGAGCGGTTCGGGTCACCGTGCTGGCGACGTGGGTCGTTCCCGGCGTTGCTTCCGCCATCACGTGGCAGTTGCTTTTGAGCGAAGCGGACTTCGGCTTCTTCAATGCCATGCTGAAGTTCGCCTCGCTGCCGCCCGTCCCATGGTTGTCGGCCCCCTGGATGGCGGTCTGGTCTGCGACTGTAGCAAACATCTGGTATGGCACCGCGCTCAGCGTGATTTTGCTTTATGCCGGCTTGCAGACCATTTCCCCCACCTTGTACGAGGCGGCGGCGGTCGACGGCGCGACCGCTATTCAAACTTTCTGGCACATTACGCTGCCAGGACTGAGACCGACGCTTCTGATCACCGTCATCATTGTCAGCGTCCTCTCTCTAAACACCTTTGAAATCGTGATGCCGCTGACCGGCGGAGGGCCCGGGCGCTCAACGGAGGTCCTCGCATTAGCGGCGTACAATATGGTTTTTTATGATTTCAATCTGGCGCAAGGCAGCGTGCTGGCGGTCCTGATGCTGCTCATCAACCTTGCGGTCGCGACGACCTTTTGGCTGTTATTCAGGGGATCGCGTTGAATTATCGCAGCAAGCGGGGGATCACAATCTACATCGCGCTTGCGCTGATCATGTTGTTTTTTTCGCTTCCATTGCTTTGGTTGCTGTCATTATCCATTCGGACGCCGGCGGAAATCCTTGTGAGGAACCTGCACGTCATTCCGCATTCGCCTACGCTGCAAAACTTCGCTCAGGTCCTGAACAATCATCAGTTCCTTGGCTACCTATGGAATGGTCTCAAGCTTGCGATCATGGGGGCTGCCGGCGCCTGCGTTGTCGCCGTTCCGGCATCCTACGCGTTTTCCCGACTGCAATTCCGGGGCAAAGCTCAATTGCTCTTTTTGGTCCTGGGATTTCAAATGGTTTCGCCGCTGGTGATGATGGTGCCGCTCTATCGCTCTATGCAGGCGATGGGCCTGACCGAGTCTCACTTTGGTGCTACTCTCATCTATATCGCGATGTACGCGCCGATCGCCACATGGACGATGAAAGGGAGCATCGATGCCGTTCCCAGGGAGCTCGATGAGGCGGCGATGATTGACGGTTGCGGTCGTTTACAGGCGTTCTTGCGTATCATACTTCCGGTCAGCCTGCCGGGGCTGGCGTCGACTTTCATTCTAACGGCGATGCTTGGATGGTCGCAGTTCATCGTCCCCTTCATTTTGCTCAGTCAACCCGATATGCTGCCGATCTCGGTCGGCATCTTTTATTTCTTCGGCGCTTACGCTGGTTCGGCGATGCAACTCGTCGCTGCGGCGAGCGTGTTGTCGCTACTCCCGATCATCGTGATGGTCTTCTTCCTCCAAAACTTCGTCGTGGGCGGTTTGACGGCCGGCGCAGTGAAGGAATAGAGGGATGCTTGCGCCATCAAGGTTCCTCCGATCGTTCCAGAGCCGACTTAATGCAGGCGAGCAGATCGTCTTTGGCGACGGGCTTGTCCAGAACGCAAATCACTCCGGCCTTCAGTGCCTGTGCGCGAACGTACTCGCTTGAGAACGCGGTGATGACGATCGTCGGAACTCGCCTGCTGGATTTCGCCAGCTGGTTTAGCAGTTGAAGTCCAGATATCCCGGGCAGTTTGATGTCGGTAATCAGACACGATGTCTGCTCAAGCAGATTGGATTGCAAGAACTCCTCAGCCGAAGAAAATATTTCGGCCCTGAAGCCAAGCGCCTTCAGAAATCCGGCTATTGCGTCACAGACAGCCCCGTTATCGTCGATACAGGAAATAAGCGGGTCTGATATCAAAGCGGCATCCTCGCGACGAGATCAATCATATTGCCCAAACCGGCAATAGCTCAAGCCATGTCAAAGCGTCGAGAGTCGGCTGATAGTCGCGTCTGGATAGACCATGGTCTAGGTCACGACGCCTCCCGTTGCGGCGACGCCTGTCCCTGTCGGAAACCTAATCCGGCTGGCACATGAGGCTGAATTGCGCAACGCTTCCGTCTTATGAGAGACGCTTACAGCCGGTTTGGTCGGCGCTGGTCATATTGTTCTGGTCGCGGGTCCCCTTGGAAGCTCAGATCCTGATCCTTCGTTATCAGCTTAACATCCAGCGCCGGCATCTGCCGAAGAGACTGGCCTTCAGTGCGATGGATCGCCTGAT
>Ga0207706_10004520_pt1 | contig 13061 bp, 16 predicted proteins | sample KBSC53metaG_FD_184318 | JGI IMG/M metagenome (GOLD analysis project Ga0207706, IMG submission 184318) | Corn rhizosphere microbial communities from Kellogg Biological Station, Michigan, USA - KBS C5-3 metaG (SPAdes) (version 2) | ecosystem: Host-associated > Plants > Roots > Rhizosphere > Soil ... | reverse complement strand
TGGTTGCGAGCCCAGGATTTGAACCTGCGGGCGCAAGTTGTGTGGCGCCAAACAGCGAGTCCCGTTATTGGGATAAGGTTCGCTGTTATCCGCCTCAGGTTCCCTGATCGCCCACAAATTTTCCCTGTTTAGGCGACTAGGGATTTGGATTCTATTGGTAAGCGATTGAATTTTCTTCCGAAAGCCGAGGCGCCTAGGCTCAAGCCCCAAATCGGCGAATTTCCCTGTATTTTTCCGTGGAACAGGGAACCAACGGGCGGAGACCGGTTCGCGGTCTGGTCGGGTCGCGATGGGCTAGGCCTTCATGTGCTCGGTTGCCGTGCATTCGCAGTTGTTTGACGCGCCCCTTCGGCGCGCCCCGATCGCCGCAGTGCGTGCCGCGCCGGATCGAGTGAAGTCTACCAAATTTTGGTAAATTCTCGCAAAGCGCACCGCGGCGAGACGGGGTAGACGGCTGGACGCTCACGTCCGACCACACGGTCTCATGGCCGTCGCATTTGAGGACAACGAGATGGATCTATCTCGCATTCCGGTTGGTGAAAATCCGCCGCACGAGGTCAACGTCATCATCGAAATACCCCAAGGTGGCGCGCCCGTTAAATACGAGGTCGACAAGGTGTCCGGAGCCATGTTCGTTGACCGCTTTCTGCACACAGCAATGTTCTATCCGGCAAACTACGGCTTCATCCCCCATACTCTTTCAGAGGACGGTGATCCTATCGATTGCATGGTGATCGCGCCGACACCCGTCGCGACGGGGGCGGTCGTCCGGGCGCGTCCCATCGGTGCGCTGCTGATGGAGGATGAGAAAGGCGTCGATGAGAAGATCATCGCCGTGCCCGTCGACAAACTTCATCCATTCTACAAGCGGGTTGCAAGCTATCGCGACCTGCCGGAAATCCTTGTCGAGCAGATCGGCCATTTCTTTGAGCATTATAAGGATCTCGAAAAGGGCAAATGGGTAAAGGTGGTTCGCTGGGTGGAACCGCCAGAGGCTATAGACCTCATTCGCGCCGGCATTGAACGGGCGAGACGGCTAGAATAGCCGTCAAGGCATTTCCCCAAGACTAACCCCGTCGTATGGACTGGCTTCGATGTGTTGGGGCATCGGCGAGACTGGTCGGTTGCCGCAATGCCGATTATGCGAATCGGGGCAATCGAGCCGGTAGGCGGCGCAATCGAACACCTCCTGACGAAGCCGACACCGAACCCTGGGGCTAGAATGAACGCATTGAAAGCCAAGAGAGCATTTTGGGCACTGTCACGTTAATCGGAAATTTGCAGGCCAAATGACCATGGCCGCAACGGTTCACGCTGCGACTGTCGCGTGGCGCCATGTCAGCATGGCCTGATCGCGTAACACGCGCAGGGTTCGGCGGGAGTTCAGATGGCGTTGGATGTTGAACACATTGTAGACGGCGGCGTGGATTGAGAGAAGCGCCATAAAGGGCCCCATTTAATTGAAGCGATAATGGCCTGCTGACATGGCCGAGCTTCACTCGTCGGACGCATCCCCAAGGAATCAATTAGGACTTTACGAGGACGACGACAACAAAACAGCGTGCTCATCAATCAGGGGTGAAATCATGCCTGACGAATCGTAATATAATCGGCTCCTCCCCAGTAGGATCCGATTTATCCGGATGCGCTACAGCCTCCACGAGATTGATAATCATCGTGTTGTAACGACAACGGTCGCAGCCGATCATGATGAGGCGTTAGAATGGTTCAGCGAAAAGCTGCGCTTAATGTTGACCTTCGAGGGCGATCCTGTTGCCGCCGACTATCTACTCGAAGAGTGGCCTGAGAGCCTGCCCTATATGGCACACACTTCAAACCCCACAATTCCAGTCTTCGTGGTCAGCGCAGTAGCTGCACACCCTCAGGCATCACGAGGTGTTAGATGTAGCCAGACCGGCGCTGAGTCAGCGGCGAGCCGCGACAACATCAGGATTGGCTTCTCGACGGTAACCATCGGCGGTAGATTATACATTCGCTAGTGCCGCGCTCATTGCTGGATTTGAGCTTATGCCGACCTATCAATATCGTTGCGAGAAGTGTGGGAAGAAGTTTGAACGTATCGAAACCATCTCCGAGCATGAAGCGCTGAAATTGAAATGCCCCAAATGCGGGAGCAAGAAGGTGTCCTTTGTACCGGGCAATGTCTACGTGGTGACCTCCAAGAAGAGCTAACCTGAAGCTAACGCAGCACTACGAGCATGTGAGGGCTTATACTGACTTGCTCAGAATCGCGCTGGAGCAGATCCAGCACTTTTTTGAGCACTACAAGGATCTTGAACCCGGCAAATGGGCAAAGATCATCGGCCGGCGAGATGTGGAAGAGGCGAAGCAGCTTATCCGCGATGCGATCCGTCGAGAGCGAACGGCCACGCTGATCTGCCCTTGCAGAAGCTGAACCGTCATGCGCTCGACTTGTTCTGCCGGTTTTGGATGAGGTCGTCGACCACGGTGGGATCGGCCAGCGTCGAAATATCGCCGAGATTGGAAAAATCGTCTTCGGCGATCTTGCGCAGGATGCGGCGCATGATCTTGCCCGACCGTGTCTTGGGCAGTCCGGGCGCGAACTGAATCAAATCCGGAGATGCGATTGGTCCGATCTCCTTGCGGACCCAGTCGCGAAGCTCGATCTTCAACTTGTCGGACCAGGTCTCGCCCGCCATTAAGGTGACGTAGCAATAGATGCCTTGGCCCTTGATGTCGTGGGGGTAGCCTACCACGGCGGCCTCCGAGACCTTGGGATGGGAGACGAGCGCGGACTCGACCTCCGCCGTGCCCATGCGGTGGCCGGCAACGTTGATCACGTCGTCGACGCGGCCGGTGATCCAGTAATAACCGTCTTTGTCGCGCCGGCAGCCGTCGCCGGTGAAGTATTTGCCCTTGTAGGCGGAGAAGTAGGTATCGACGAAGCGCTGATGGTCGCCATAGACGGTTCGCGCTATCCCGGGCCAAGCGGCGAGAATGACGAGATTGCCGGAGGCAACGCCTTCTTGCAGGTTGCCGTCGCTGTCGACGATGGCTGGCTCGACACCAAAGAAGGGGAAAGTCGCCGAGCCGGGCTTGAGCTTGGTGGCGCCGGGCAGCGGCGTGATCATAATGCCCCCCGTCTCAGTCTGCCACCAGGTATCGACAATGGGGCAGCGCTCCTCGCCCACCACGCGGTAGTACCACTCCCAGGCTTCGGGGTTGATCGGCTCGCCCACGCTGCCGAGCAGCTTGAGCGATTCCCGGCTCGTGCGCGTCACGTAATCGTCACCAGCGCCCATCAGCGCCCTGATTGCCGTGGGCGCGGTATAGAGGATGTTGACTTTGTGCTTGTCGACAACCTGCCAGAACCGCGATTGGTCGGGATAGTTCGGCACGCCCTCGAACATCAGCGTGGTGGCGCCGTTGGCGAGCGGGCCATAGACGATATAGGAATGGCCGGTGATCCAGCCGACATCCGCGGTGCACCAATAGAGGTCCCCGTCGTGATAGTTGAACACGGTCTGGTGGGTCAGCGCGGCATAGACGAGATAGCCGCCGGAGGTGTGCACCACACCCTTGGGCGTTCCCGTCGAGCCCGAGGTGTAGAGGATTAAGAGCGGATCCTCGGCGCTCATCTCTTCGGGCGGGCAGTCGGCCGAAACGTTGGCGGCGAGCTCGTGGTACCAGAAATCACGCCCGGCATGCATGGCGCATGAGCCGCCCGTGCGCCGGATGACGATCACCTTCTCTTCGCCGAGCGACTTGGTCAGCGCCTCGTCGGTGTTGTGTTTGAGCTTGATCGTCTTGCCGCCGCGCAAACCCTCGTCGGCGGTGATGACGAGCTTCGACTTGCAATCGGTGATGCGGCCGACGAGCGAATCCGGGGAGAAGCCGCCGAACACCACCGAGTGGATGGCGCCGATGCGCGCACAAGCGAGCATGGCATAAGCCGCCTCGGGGATCATCGGCAGGTAGATGGTGACGCGGTCGCCACGGCTCACCCCCATTGACTTGAGCACATTGGCGAAGATATTCACCTCGCGATGCAGCTCGCGATAGGTGATGTGGCGCGCTTCGGCGCCCGGATCGTCGGGCTCCCAGATGATGGCCACTTGGTCGCCGCGTTCCTTAAGATGCCGGTCGATGCAGTTCGCGCTCACATTGAGGGTGCCGTCCTCGAACCATTTGATCGAGACATCGGGATGGGCGAAGGAGCAGTTCTTGACGCGCGAGTACGGCCTGATCCAGTCGATACGTTTGCCGTGCTCGCCCCAAAACGTCTCGGGGTCTCTGATCGAAGCTTCGTACATGGCGCGGTACATCGCATCGTCGATCAAGGCGGATTCTGCAACGTTAGGAAAACTATTGAAGGTTTGAGTTGACGCACTCGCACTGAGGTCGTCCATCGCTGCACCTCCAACTATTCGCGATCACGGTTCACTTACTCCAGAATGAGTCTTGCTTCGGCAAGCAAAGAAACAGCCTTACCCATTCCTACGCCTCGAGCCACCAAGCGTCGACCGGCTGGAAGCGACGCCTATGCCGGCGCGTCGATCGAAGCGATGCGAACCAGCTTTTTGTTCACGAACTCCTGGATGCCCATGCTGGAGAGCTCGCGTCCGTAGCCGGAGTTTTTGATGCCGCCGAACGGCAAGTCCGGCGTCGTCCAGGTCGGGTGATTGACGAACATCATGCCCGTGTCGACGCGGCTCGCCACACGTTTGCCGCGCGCAACATCCTTGGTGAAGACCGAGCCCCCCAACCCGAATTCCGAGTCATTGGCGAGCGCCACCGCCTCGTCCTCGTTCTTGACTCGGAAGAAAAGCGCGACCGGCCCGAAGAATTCCTCCCTAAAGGCGGGATCGCCGGGCTTGATATCCGCTAGGATCGTCGGCTCCATGAAAGCGCCCGGTCGATCGATCCGTTTGCCGCCCATCACCAGGGTGGCACCGTTGGCAACGGCTCGCTTGACCTGGTCCAGCAATTTTACCAAGGCCGCTTCCGTGGACAGGGGTCCGAGCGTCGTCGCCTTGTCCATCGGGTCTCCTGGCTTGAGTGCCGCCAGCGCTGTCTGGAACTTGTCGAGAAAGCGGTCGGCCAGTTCTTCGACGACGATGAAACGCTTCGCCGCGACGCAGCACTGGCCTGTGTTGTTCATCTTGCCCCAGACCGCCCACTTGACCGTCTTGTCGAGGTCGGCATCCTCGAGCACGATGAAGGCGTCGCTGCCGCCAAGCTCCATCGTCGACTTCTTGAGGTTTTGTCCAGCTCTCCCGGCAACGATTTTTCCGGCTTCCACGCTACCGGTCAACGCCACTCCCTTTATCCGGGGATCGTCGATCACGCGGTTCACTTGATCATACGAGATAAACAGGTTGGTGTACGCGCCCGCTGGCGCACCCGCCTCCAGCCACAGCTTCTCGAAGGCGATGGCGCATTGCGGAACGCACCCCGCGTGCTTCACCATGACGACATTGCCCGCCATCAGGTTGGGCGCGGCAAAGCGCGCGAGCTGGTAATAGGGAAAGTTCCAGGGCTCGACGCCGAAGAGCACGCCGAATGGGGTGCTTTCGACCTCTGCTTCCCCTGAACTCGGCTTGAGGTGTTGTGGTGCGAGGAAGCGCTCGGCGTTCTTGGCATAGTAGTCGATGATGTCCGCGCTGAGCACCACTTCGCCCCGGGCCTCGTCGAAGAGCTTGCCCATCTCGAGCGTCACTGGGCGAGCGAACTCGTCCACGCGTGCGTGCATAATAGCGGCGGCTTTTGCGACCACGGCCGCCCGCTCGGCGAAAGTCTTGTGCCGCCAGGTCTCGAAGCAGGTCGCGGCAATTTCAAGCGCCATCTCGAGCTGCTTGTCGGTGAGTTCCTCGAATGTCTTCAAGACTTTCCCGTCATAAGGGCTGACGCTTTGGTAGGTCATGTCTTCGTCCTCTTTCAATGTCATCGTGCGGGAGCCCGATGATGTCGTCGCAATTGTCGCTAAGCCTCGATGATCACCTTGAGCGCCAAATACCAGCTCTGAATCATCGCGCGGGAATGGCAGATGTGGCAGGTCGCAATTCGGCCGAAAGAGAAACTCTCGTTTGGAAAGCGAGTTCCCGTTAATTTCATGAGTTTGGGCTGTAGCGGCTGCCATGGCGGCGGCGGCAGCTGTGGCACAGACATCATAGGCCCGGCGCGCTTATCGCGGCAGCAGGAAAGACGTTGTTCTCGCGTCTATGAGCGGAGTCCGCTTTGGGTCATTAGCGGACATTCGGATGCGGACCCGCCATGTCAGCTTCACCCTCAAGAGCAGACATGCTCATCGTCGGCATCAATGTCTGCTAAGTGCCACAAGCGGCCATCACTAGCGCCGTAGAAGAGGGTTCCGACAAGCTGTCATGTTAGGGAAGCCAACGATGATTTCACTCACGAGTTCGTCGGTCCGCTGTCCCAACTCGACGCAACTAAGGCGGCTTTTTAGATCGGAATGTTGGCCGCCTCCCTCGCAATCGGCGGATGTTCCTACCCCTACGCAAAGCCCCGACCCTCGCCCCTGGCTCAGGCGAAGAAGGTGAGCTCGGTAAAGCCGCGGGTGCTACGTGCCAAAACGGTTCGCGAGGCTCAATTCCCGATACCGACGCTGTCGCAAGCGTCAAAAGCCAATCCGATTGGGCCACCTCCTCTACCTGTGAGCAAGTCTCCAGAGCCTCAGCCAGAAGCGCCGAGCGCTTCGGTTGCTCCTTCGACAACCGCCAGGCACTACCTCGTGTTGGATACGGTCGGCAATTGCTCCCTGATCGACGCTAAGCCTAACGGTGGTCTCAAGATCGTCGGCGAGAAGGGCGGCTACGCATCGAAGGAAGGTGCGAACCAGGCAATGAAGGACGAGGCTAAATGCAAAGTCGTCGAGACCGGAGCGGTAGAACAAGACGAAGCGTTTAAGCTTAATGCGGCACAAGCAAAAGCAAGGATGCTCGGTGGGGTCCACAAGCTCACGCAAGAGGACATTAAGGGGTCTCACCTACGAACAAATCAAACAACTTAGAGGGTACTAGCTCTGGGAGCGCAGGCAGCGTCTAGCGCAGCCGCACCGCGTCAACCTCCGTCACGCAACAGCGATTGCGGTGAATGAACAAAGAGCATGACAAGCTATTCGCCGACCTCGACGCGCTCACTGAGGAGCAGATAGAGGTGGGCCTTGCTGCTGGCGTTTGGAACGAACAGGTTCGCCCCTTGGTCCAGCACTACCTTTGCGATCTGAAGCTGACGCGGGTCGAAGCTGCGGCTGACCAACTCGATGAGATGCAAAAGGCGACGCAGCTGGCAGTGGAAAAAGCTATCAAGGCTGAGACGCGAGCGACTGCAGCCTTCATTGTCGCGGGAGGTGCGATACTGGCAGCGATGGCAGCAGCCTTAATCCCGTTTCTAGCTTTGCGGAGATTGGCCCGTGCCAGCTCACCTCAGTGGTTTTGAGCAATTGCTTGATACTTGTCCATGCTTTTCCAGCCATTTTGACTCGGGACGATACCAGTCGAATAGGTTCTCCATGAGTGCCTCCTTGCCAGCTTTTTGACGCAGCATGGATCACTGAAGAGTGCCTGCAAATCCGTTTAGAAGCGTGGCAAAGATTGCGTAACCGCCTTGGTAAACTCTGCCTTTGAGTCCAGGGAGCCGACAGGAGCCCGTTTCTTCTGCTGTTAAATGAAAGGTTCTGTCAATTCGCGCTGGCGTGGTGAGCCTTCGGCTCTTTCCCCTGATCCATGTCCATGGAGCCAGGTGCAATGTGCGTCAGCGAGGATCCTATCGACAAAAGTGTTACGAGCCCGGCGAGAACCCACGCCTTAAATGGTACGCGCGACTTTATCGGGAAGGCGCCTGGTAGCTTGATCATGGGAATTCCCTCTGGAATCCCCGCCCTTTTGGCAAACGTCAATGACGGTGTTGGCGTTCCAGATATTCGAGTTGGCTTTTTCTCGCGTTCTCGAATCGCTCCACCAATGAGATTAATCTCGGAGGCAGCGGCTCCTCCGCAATGCCGTTGTTCAGGCTGCGCAGCGCACGCGCGACACCCTGCAAAATTGCCTTACTATTTCGCTTGCCTGTATCTAGTGGCATGGCGGCTCGACGATGTTCCGCCCCTGACAAAGAAACACCGCTCAAAGTACGAGGTTCGGCTGGATTTGAAATTCTTTTTGCGGACGCGAAAAAGGCCGGGAATCGCTCGCTCCCGAGAGTTTGCGCTTGATTCGTAGAGGAAGGCACCTGTTGACGAGCAAGGCGATTTAACTTGAATCCACCCTAAAACGTCCGCTCTCGATTGTTCCCCAAATGGAAGCTGTTTCGGCGAGTAGCCTTCGCCAACACCACGCCATCCCGTACCTCGACCGCCGCCGTGGGAACGTCGTCGGCCCAAAGGTCAAAGGTGCAGCCACTAGCGAGGTCAAAACGCGCGTGATGCCAATGGCAGGTCAGGATGCCGTCTTCGACCGTGCCTCGATGGAGCGGAAATCCAAGATGGGGACACCGGTTGTCGAGGGCAAACACCTTCCCATCATCGTAGACCACGAGTAGCGGACAGCGAGCGCCACGAACGACAATCATACCCGCGGTCTTCAGCTCATCCAATGTCGCCACGCGAATGAAGTCCGTGGAGTGGGTGGTAGAGCGTTCGCTGATCCGCATTTTGGACATATCGCGCAATCGCAAGATTGCATCTAAGGACAATCAAGCTTCAAAGGCCAAGGCGCTGGTCCTCAAGACGGACCAGGAGACGTCCTCCGCTCCTAACCCTGCCGCCAGGGAAGACCGGTCGCCTTCCAACCTCCGACAGTACCCCGATGCCTCTCGTCATCGAGCGGCCCTTCGAAGCCGCCGGCGACGTTGTGACAGGCATGGTAACCCATTACTGCCATGGCCTTGGCCGCGGCCAGACTTCGGCCTCCTGAGCGGCAGATGAAGAAGAGGTCATCGTCTGGCTTGACGCCAAGCATCTTGAGCTCGCCCGCCAGACGCTCGACGAAGCGCGGATCGACGGCCTGATCGGGAAAGGTCTGCCACTCGACCAGGACCGCGCGCTTGCTTAGGGGTCCAAGGTCAGGAATCCCGACATAGGCCCATTCCGCGCGGGTGCGGACATCGATCAGCTGCGAGCCCGCACGTGACTTAAGCGCCTGCCACGCTGCCTCCACGTCAACGTTGTCGACTGGTGTGCCGCTGTTCTCAAGGCTCAAGATTTACTCCTCCGTGAGCACAGGGGCCCTTCATGGCTCAGAGCGAATAAGCGCCAAGCAAGTTGCTCGCCATACGCGAGTCCTCTTGGGCGCTGCGGCTAGAGCCATGAGAATCTAAGCGTCCTTAAGCAGATTTGGAAGTCGGCCACAGGCATAGCGGCCGTGATGTCGGTCAACAGAAGCCGAGGACCCACCGGCGAGAGGTGCTTATGGGTCATTAGCCGGGCTTGCCGAGGTCGCTGTCAATCGGGGCCGCGCGGATCTCGAACTCGGCTTAGGATTGGCCCCCCCGGTCGAGAATTGTCTGTTGAATGGAGACGTGCTCAGCTGAGGTTTCAATTTTAATGAGCAAACCAGTGAGACAGAAGCCGGGCAAGCGGCCCAAGCCACAAGAGCTTCGCGAGAAGCCGAAGGCAACCGACAACAGGTGTCTTCCCCATCAAATCCGCAAGATCCTCGGCGAGCATTACGCGAGCAAATATCGGGTGCGATGACCCGCATCCTCGAATTTGAGCCAGAGCTGCCGGTTATCTGTCGTAATGATCCTGACCCCTCAATTGTCCGGACGCCGACCAACTCGCAGCCTGCGATGCGCGAATTGAGAGCCTGACATGGCCGATAAGTTCCGAGCCCTGCTTGTAACCAAAGATGGCGATCGGCAAAGCGTCGTGGTCACCGAGCTGACCGATGCCGATCTCATGAACGGCGATGTCGACGTGGCTGTCGAGCACTCGACGGTGAACTATAAGGACGGCCTCGCGATAACGGGCAAGGCCTCGATCATCCGCAAGTTCCCTCTCATTCCCGGCATCGACTTGGCTGGCAGGGTGCTCAGTTCGGAGGATCCCCGCTTTCATGCGGGGGATCGCGTCGTGCTGAACGGCTATGGTCTGGGTGAAGTGCACCACGGCGGCTATGCCGAGCGGGCCCGCGTCAAGGGCGACTGGCTTATCCGGCTCCCTGACAATATTTCCACTGCCCAAGCCATGGCGATCGGCACCGCTGGCTACACCGCCATGCTATGCGTGCTCGCGTTGGAGAAGCAAGGCATGACGCCTGATAAAGGCGATGTGCTGGTGACCGGGGCTGCAGGTGGCGTGGGATCGGTCGCTATCGCCCTGCTCGACAAGCGCGGCTATCGCGTCGTCGCCTCGTCCCGCCGGGCCGAGCAGGAAGGCGACTATCTGCGGGAACTCGGCGCCGATGAGATCATCCACGCTCGTGAACTTTCGGGGGCTCGGAGTCCATTAGGCACAGAGCGTTGGGCGGGTGCGGTAGACTCGGTTGGCAGCCGCACGCTCGCAAACGTGATCTCGCATATCAAATATGACGGTGCAGTTGCGGCTTGCGGTTTAGCGCAAGGTTCCGACCTGCCCGCCACCGTCATGCCCTTCATCCTGCGCGACGTGACGCTGGCTGGCGTGAACTCGGTCTTCACCCCGCGCGAGAAGCGCGAAAAGGCTTGGGCTCGTCTGGCGACAGATCTCGATTTCGGAAAGCTCAACAGCATGACGTCACGAGCGCGGCTCGAGGACGTGCCATTGCTGGCCACCGAAATTCTCGCAGGCCAAACGCGGGGTCGCGTGGTTATCGATCTCTGAGATCAGTGCACAGGGCCGATATAGGTCGGGAGTACTTCCTCGACTGTCTTCGGTCGAATCTTGAGATCCTGGAAGCCAGGCAAGGTCTTGCTGGCAACATTGTCCACCTTGAGAAGATCAACCTGCCCCGTGGTAAGCGGTGGATTGGGCAGGAACTCGAACAGTCTTGCTTGGATCTCGGCCACGGCAAAGGGCACAGCTACGAGCAAGCGCCGTTTGCCCATGAGCTGGAGCGTCATGTTGACCAGCTCGCGCAGCGTGTACACTCTCGGACCAGCAAGCTCGTAGGTCTGGCCGACGGTTCCGGGATCCGCGAGGATGCTAGCGATAGCCTCCGCCACGTCTTCCACAAAGACAGGCTGCAGTCGCGTGCCACCGCCGATCAGTGGCAGCACCGGCAGGAGCCGGGCGAGTTCAGCGAGGGTGGCGAACAATGCGTCGCCCGGGCCGAACATGGCACCCGGACGCACGATCGTGGCGCTCGGGAACGCCTGCTGAACCATCACTTCGCCGCGCCCTCGAGACCGAATGTAAGGAGAGCTGGAATAACGATCGGCGCCGATTCCCGACACCAGCACGAACCGCGCAACGCCAGCCGCGACGGCCTCCCGCGCCACATTCTCTGCCCCTCGTACGTGCACGGCCTCGAAGGTAACCCCACCCTTCTCGACGTAGGCCGAGACGGCGTCGACCACGGCGTCGGCGCCCGCGATGGCAGCCGCGACGGAGCCTTGGTCCCGCACATCGGCATAGACGACCGTGACCCGATCGAAACCTAGCGATCGCAATGCAATTCGCGCTGGTTCTGGATGCCGCACAGCAACGCGTACCGTCACGCTCTCGGCGCTCAGGCGATCCACCAGTCGCCGACCAAGGAAACCCCCACCACCAAACACCACAACCGTCGCCATCATTTGCTCCGGTCAAGTCGGCCGCCTCACCAGGCCTATTCGTGAGCATCGTAATTGAAAAACTTGCCGGATTTCGCTGGCTTGCACGAGAAGTCCAGCGTCAAGGGCTTGAAAAGGCCGCCATGACCTCCGCCACCATTCTCCGCTCCTCACCTTGAGTTCAGTTTCGCGGGCCGCCGACGGCCGAACCGTGTGCATGCAGCTTGTCGAACGAGGTCCGTCAGGCGGGTGAACCCAGGATCGCCAAGAAATGCTGGATTTAGGTGCCCCGGGCGAGCGCTTAAACGCGATCGTACTGGCGTCCGAAGAAGTCGGAGAGGACATCAAAACGGACTGCTACCATGGTCAAACGCATCATCCGCGGCGATGGAGCAAAATTTCTGGTGTTCGGGAGGTTGTGGGAGCTCCGCCTAGAGCTACGGCGCCGTCGCTAAACAACGCGTCGCACCCGAGCTCTTTCAAACCGGCCCTGGGAGGAACGGATGATCAACGCGATACGCGAAGCGTTTGATCGGTGGGAAAGGCGCATTGCTTGATCAGGACAAGCAAACGACCCGCGCCGTGCGCCACCGCGCTCACGCGCGCGTCACAAACATGGAAGCCCTCATTGCCGAAACACCCGCCGACAACATTGAGGGCGTTGGCATTAAGCTGGCGCTGTACGTCTATACGTAGCGGAGTCGACCCTGAAACAGCAGACAGCGCGGTCGAACAAGTCTTGTCAGCTTACAAGGATTGCGTTCGCGTTCTCGGTATGTTGTTAGACGCCCCATCTTGGCAATTGTGTCATAGGCCTTGCTGATGGTGGCGACCTTCTCGGTGGCAATGGTGACGAACTCCTTCGGCACCCCACGCGCGATGAGTTTGTCCGGCTGATTGTCTGCGACAAGCATGCGGTAGTGGCACTTCAGCTCCTCATCGCTGACAGACGGCTCGACGCCGAGCACGTCGTAGGGATTGCGCTCAGCAGCAATGACGTGGCGGGCCTTGATGTAGCTGAACTCGGTGTCGGTAAAGCCGAAGAGCTTGGCGACCTGCCCGAGGAACTGTTCTTCCTGCGGATGCACCTCGTCGTCGGCTTTGGCGATATGGAAGAGACCTCCAAGCACGTCCTCGAGCAGCTTGCGGTTGCCCCTGAAGAGGGTGACGAGCTGTTCGGCGCAGGCCTCATAGCCGGCCATGTCCTGCTTGGCGAGATTGAAGACATGGGCGGCTTGCTTCATCTCTGCCGCAGACACATTGAACGCCTCTTTGAAGGCTTTGACCTCGTCCGTGGTGACGCTGCCGTCGGCTTTGGCCATCTTGGCGCCAAGTACGATCACGCCCACGGTGAAGGGTAACTGATTCTCTGG
>Ga0207706_10004519_pt1 | contig 13062 bp, 7 predicted proteins | sample KBSC53metaG_FD_184318 | JGI IMG/M metagenome (GOLD analysis project Ga0207706, IMG submission 184318) | Corn rhizosphere microbial communities from Kellogg Biological Station, Michigan, USA - KBS C5-3 metaG (SPAdes) (version 2) | ecosystem: Host-associated > Plants > Roots > Rhizosphere > Soil ... | reverse complement strand
GAGCTGCCACACCTCGATGTTGTCGAACGGTTTCTTCAGAATGAGCAAGCGGTCACGGGTGTCCAGGCGCTGCAGGACATCTTCCCATGAAGAGTCGGAGTAGGCGGTGCAGATCACCACCTGCAGCCGCGGGTCCACCTCCCACAGCCGCTCCACGGTCTCGGCGCCATCCCAGCCGGGCGGCATGCGCATGTCGATGAAGGCCATCGCATAGGGCCGCTCCTCGCGCATCGCATCGCGCACCTTGGCCAGGCCTTCGGCGCCCTGGTAGGCCGAGTCGAGCTCGAAGGATTCGTCCAGCGGTCGGACTTCGTCGCCGAACAGCGCGGCCTTGGTCGCATCCAGCGCCGACCGGGAAGCCGCCTGTGGCGCCAGGATCTTCCGGAAGTCGTCGTGGATGGTCGGCATGTCGTCGATCAGCAGGATTCTGCGGTTCGTCATGTTCAGTTCCCTGAGGCCTCTTCGGCCGGTATTTCGAGCGTGAAGCAGGCGCCTTTTCCGGGTCCCTCGCTGTGGACCGTGAGGGCGCCTCCCATTTCGCGCGCGGCGAGCGCGCAGCTGTGCAGGCCGAAGCCGTGGCCGTCCTGCCGGGTGGTGAAGCCATGCGCGAAGATGCGCGTGAGGTTCTCCGGCGGGATGCCCTCGCCGTTGTCTTCCACTTCGACGCGCAGCAGCCCGGCGGCGGTGCGGGCCACGCGCAGGGCCAGCCGCCGTTCGGCCGGGGGCAGATGGGCCATCGCATGGCGTGCGTTGCTGATCAGGTTCACCAGGGTCAGCAGGATGCGGTGCTTGTCGAGCATCAGCCTGGGCAGGTCCTCGAATTCGCGCGCCACGGCGATGGCTTGCCCGCCACCGCTGCTGGCATCGATGCGCAGCGCATCCTCGACCAGCTCCGACACCCGCATCGGCGCCACCACGCTGGCGACGCCGGCATACGACTGCTGCGTGGCCACGATCTCCTTGACGTGCTTGACGCTCTTGGTCAGCGCCGCCAGCTCGGCCAGGACCGCCTGCCGCTCCTGCTCCAGCACTTCTGAGAGCTGCTTCAGATAGGTCGGCAGCAGCTTGCCGCGCTTGTCCTGCGTGAGGTAGTCGCCGAGGTCTCCCGCGTGCTGATCCATCAGCTGCACCACGCGCGCGAGGCCGGGGGATTCCGAGGCGCGCACGCGGTCGCCGATCAGCTCGGCCGACACGTTCACGCTGTTGAGCACATTGCCGACGTTGTGCAGCACGTTGGTGGCGATCTCCGCCATGCCGGCGTGGCGCGCCATTTCCAGCATCTGGTGCTGCTGCGCCTGCTGCTCCCGCGCCTTGCGCACCGTCTCCTCCGCCTCCTCGCGCCGGAAGAAGAAATGGCCGGTGGTCAGCAGGATCACGATGATCGGGATCGCCGCCACCACCACCACCAGGCCCGACTGCCGGAAGCTCAGGTAGAGCAGGGTCGCCACCGAGGCATGGCCGATGTAGGCCACGCCCAGCCAGCCGTAGGAATCGACGAAGCCGCGCAGCGGGAAGCGCTCGTTGCGCTTGAGGTACGGCACCACGGTGACCAGCACCGTGCTGAACAGGAAGTAGCCCAGCGCGAAGCAGATCGCACCGAACAACAGGAAGCCCTCGTTCTGCAGCCCATGGTCTTTCAGCGCGCCCAGCACCGCGTACAGCGCAGACCCCGAGACGAACATCGCGATCGCCGCGGTGCAGGGGCTGATGATGCGGCTGGTCCATCGCTTGGAGCTGCGCCACGAGCCCACCAGCGCCTCGCAGGCGGCGGCCAGCGCCGCGGCGCCCGGGCCGTGCACCAGCAGCAGCAGGAAGATGAAGATTTCCCCCGCGGTGAAGGAGTTGGTGGACCGGGGCACGCGCACCGGCACGAAACCGGCCAGCATGGCGAGCGCCGTGGCACCGGCCGCCTGCCACAGCGCCGGCGCGGGCAGCCCGGCCACCGTGTGGATCGCATCGAGCAGGACGGCCGCGCCCACCGCCACGGCGCTCCACCAGTAGGCGGCCGCCTTCCGGTTGTAGTCGGGCATCAGCCGCTCGTGGACCCGCGCCGCCCACCAGGCGGGGCTCAGCGCGGCACGCGGCGTCATCACGGCACTCATGGTCCTGCTCCGGTGGTCTGCCCGCGCTCAGGCCTTCACTGCGGCTCGCCTTGCGCCGCGACCTCGCTGAGCACCACGCCTTCGCTCAGCACGACGCCTTCGCTCAGCACGACCCCTTCGCTGAGGACGACACCCTCGCTCAACACCACGCCCTCGCTCAGCACCACCCCCTCGCTGAGGACGACGCCCTCGCTGAGCACCACGCCTTCGCTGAGCACCACGCCCTGCGACAGCAGGTCGCCGGCGCCCGCGGCCAGCGAGGCCGCGAGATCCGCCGTCGGCATGAACAGACCCGAGGCCGCACGCAGCGAGCTGCGTCCCGCGGCACGATCGGCCAGGACCACGCCCGCCATGACCAGCGGCCGGCGGCCGGAGGCCGCCACGGAGACCACCCGCTTCACAGAGGCGGCCTGCCCGTAGCCGGCCGTCGGCCAGTACGACAGCTCCATGCGTTGCACGGTCCCGCCGACCCACAGCAGCCGGGGGTCGTAGACGGGGTGATAGCGCGTGAAGAGGCCCGGGCCGCTGAACACGTGGCGGCCTCCGAACACCACCAGGCGGCTCCAGTTCACCGCGGCGCCATCGAGGGTGGACACCGCGTCCGGCAGGCGGGCGCCGGGCGCCAGCAGCGAGTCGCCGGGGGCGATACGGCCGGCGGCGATGGCCGCGGCAAGATCGGGCCGGATCGCCCGCGCCAGGCGCACCGCGCCATCCACGTTGAGCAGCCCCGCGCCCTGCTGCAGCAGGTTGGCGCCGGCGATCGGCTGCGCGGTGTACTGCAGGATGGCTTTGACCATCGGCGGCGTCAGCCCCGGGTTGGCCTGCAGCATCAGGGCCGCCGCACCGGAGACGGCCGGCGCGGCGATCGAGGTGCCGCTCAGGTTCATCAGCTGCTGGTGCCGCGGCTGCGCCGCACCGCCGAAGGGCGCGGACAGCTCAGGGTACTGGCTCGGCAGGTAGCTCCACGATGCGGTGGCGCCGCTGGCGCCCGACGCCAGCACGCTGACGATGCGGTTGCCCGGCGCCACGAGGTCGGGCTTGATCAGGTTGTCGACGTGGCGCACGCCTGAGGCATCGACGAACGCGCCGCGCGTGGGGCCGCGCGAGCTGAAGAAGTTGACGCTGTCGTCATTGCGCGCCGCTGTCCCCTTGGTGTTCGCCGATCCCACGGTGATCACTGTCGGATCGTTGCCGGGCGAGCTGATCGTGCCGTACCGTTCGCCGCCGTCGGCGGTCTGCCCGTAGTTACCGGCGGCCACCACCACCACGATGCCGGCCGCCGAGGCGCTGCGCACCGCCTGGCACAGCGGGTCCGTCAGGTACGACTCGGTCGAGTCGGCCGCCAGGCTGACGTTGAGCACACGGATGTCGAGGTCGCGCGCATGCTGGATCACCCAGTCGATGCCGGCGAGCACATCGCTCAGGTCGCCCACCCCGTTGTCCGACAGCACCTTGACGTCGATGAGGCTGGCGTTCGGCGCCACGCCGGTGGAATCCACCGCCTGGTAGGCGCCGCGTCCCGCGGCCACGCCGGCCACGTGGCTGCCGTGGCCGTAGGCGTCCGGCCGGCCTGCGCGATCGGCCGCCAGCTGGGCCTCGTAGACCGCGTTGGCGGCCGTGCCGTCGCTCGAGCGCAGCGACCGGGAGGCGTCGACGCCGGGCGTCCAGTCGCGGCCGCCATCGGCCAGGTGATCGCCCACCTTGGTGAAGTCGACGCTGCGGGCTACGCGCGTGTCGCGCAGCGCGGCATCGCGCAGGTTGTAGTGGTTCCAGTCCAGGCCGGAGTCGAGTACCGCGATGCCGACGCCGCTGCCATCCACACCCGGGCCGGCGGCTCCGGCGCCGCGCACGTTCGCCGCGCCGGTGGCCTGCTCCAGCAGGCTCGCCGTGCGCGCGACCGGGCGGTTCGGCGAGATGCTGATGACGTCCGGCCGGGCGGCCAGGTCACGCAGCCGGGCTGCCGGCAGCGTGACCGACAGCGCCGAGATCGATGCATAGCGGTGATGCACCGAGCCACCCATCGCGACGACGGCCGCGCGCAGCTCGGCGAGCTCGGGATCGGCTGCCGAGCCGACGACCACCGCCTTCACATAGCGTTCACCGCCGATGTCGCGCACCCAGGGCTGCCGGGCGTCGCGCGCGGCGACGGAGACCTGCAGGTCGCGTGCGAGCTTGGTGTCCGCTCGCACCTGGGCCTGCACGGGGCACCACGCGGCCCAGCATGCCGCCAGCAAAACGATCCCTTGCAAGAGCCGCGAGCGCAAAGCGCGCGACTCGATCAGGATGACGAACCAGTTGAGAGCCTTCATCGCCAGCCTCCAGTCATGGACGAATACGCTCGTCGCAGACAGCAGCCGCATGAGGCGACTTCCGGGGGCGTGCAGTTCCGGCGATGAAGTTGCCGCCCTCCAGGCAAAGGAAGGCGCGCAGGAGCAGGCGCGGCGCCTGGCTCCGTGCTGGCAACCCCGCTATCGTGGCCCGTGGACGAGACGGGCGGTAGACCGGAAGCTTTGCGACCCCGGCTTTCGCGCGGGTGTGCCTTTATCGAGCAAGCTCAATGTATCAAGATGCTGCGGCGTTGGGGCGAAAAGAATGCCCAGGTTTCCACGCTAATTCATTACCGTGCGGCCGACACACCCAGCAGGGCATCACGGGTGCTGCCCCGCACCTTCGGGCCGATCCACACCTTCATCATCATCGGGAAGAACGACTCGCCCTTGATGGTGTCGCCGATCTTCTGGCCGTTGAGGTTGAACTCGGTGGTCTGGTTCGCCGGGTTGTAGTCCACCGTGACGAGGTCGCCCTTGAGCACCTTGGCGCGGTTGCCGAACACCACGCCCAGCTGCGCGGTCTGCAGGATGTTGGTGGCGAACTCCTCCGCCGCGTTCTGGCGGATGCGGTCGAGCATCGCGTTCGACAGGTCGCGTGCCGACACGTCGCGCAGCATGTAGAACTGGATGCGCTTGGCGCCTTTCTCGGTGCAGGCCGCCTCCATCGTCGTCTGCTTGTGCGGCAGGTAGAAGGCCACCGCGGTCGACTTGGTCGACAGGATGCTCGACACGCCTGCCCCGTTGAGCACGGTGTTCTGGCCGTTCACCACGGCGCTGTCGGCGAACTTGAAGCCTTCGACCTCGACCTCGGCGGCCAGGGCGGAAGCGCTCGCGGCGAGCGCGCAGCAAAGCGCGGCGGCAAGAAGGGCGGTGCGTCGAATCATCGTCTGTCTCCGGTCGTGAAGCGTCCGTCTGCAGCGGCTGGCGAACGGGCTGCATTACAGCGCAGCGGTCATCACGGCGACACGTCGGCACCGTAGGGCGGGCGCTCTATACAACTTGAAACGTGATACTTCGCACGGGCGTCCGAAGTGGTCCGCTGGCACGATCCGGCCCGCCCCACCACAACGTCGAGGACGACATCCCATGACCGCGCACACCTCCCTTTCCCTGGCCGCGCTCGCCGCCGCAGCCTTGCTGGCCGCCGGCCCCGCCACCGCCGCCGAGAACGGCCAGGTGCGCGGCCTGTTGGGCGCGCCCTCCTACGAGCTGGCGACGCCGCAGTTCCCCGGCTGGTACGGCCAGATCTGGTACCAGCACTACGAAGCCGACAAGCTGCGCGACAACGACGGGCACACGCCGACGCAGAGCGCCGCCACGCCGTTCGGCCCGGTGACGCTGGGCGTGAACGCCAAGGTGCGCGCCGACGTGCTGGTGCCGCGCGTGACCTACATCACCGAGAAGATCGTGTTCGACGGCCGCCTCGGTTTCTCGGCCACGCTGCCGATCACGCACCAGACCACCACGGTGCGCTTCGATGCGGCGCTGCCCGCCGGCCTGAGCGCCGGGCAGATCGCCGCAGTGAACAGCCTGCTGGCGCAGCAGGGCGCGGCCCGCTCGGGCAGCCACACCGGCCTGGCCGACATGGAACTGGCGGGCTTCATCGACTGGGCGCAGGACGAGTCGCGCATCGTCGGCGGCCTCGCGCTGGTGGCACCAGTGGGCGACTACGACAAGACGCGCGCGGTCAACACCGGCAGCGGCAAGTACTGGACGCTGCGCCCGCTGCTGGTCGCCTCGCGCGTGTGGGAAAACGGCCTCGAGCTCGGCCTGCGCGCGACCTACTCGTTCAACAGCGTCAACCGCGACACCGACGTGCGCTCGGGCCAGTACCTGCATGCCGACTGGGCCGCGATGTACCGCGCCAACGACCGCTGGCGCGTCGGCCTGCAGGGCTATGTGCTGAAGCAGACGACCCACGACACCGGCCCCAACGTCGCGGCCGACGGCAACAAGGCGCAGGCGCTGGCCGCCGGGCCGGTGGTGGCCTACATCCCCGACAGCGGCGGCTGGGGCTTCGATGTGAAGCTGATGCAGGAGTTCTCGGTGCGCAACCGGCCCGAAGGCGTGATCGGGTGGGTGCGGCTCAACGTCCGCCTCGACTGACCTGCTCAGCCGCGCACGAACGACCGCACGTGCGTGAGGTCGCCGATCTTGCGCATCGGCACCACGAAGGTCTCGCGCCGCTCGGTCGGCGCGTTCTCGTCGAACACCAGCGTGATGCGGGCGGTGATCACTTCGCGCTGGCGCGTCTTCTCGTCGAAGTGGTAGCCGCCGGCGCCGAAGTTGCCCCAGTAGTTGACGTACACGTGGTAGACGCCGGCCATCGGTGCCGCCATTGAAAACATCTCGGGCCCGGCGCCGTCGACGCTGTCGACATCGAGCCCGCCGCCGTTGGCCAGCACCGGATCGCCGAAGAAGGCGTGCTGGCCATCGGGCGTGATGATGTGCAGGTCGAGCTCGGCCTGCGGGTCGTCCCACGCGAGGATCACGCGCACCCGGGCCTGGGTCTTGTGGCGGTTGGCCTCGTAGAACTGCACGCGCTTCGGCGCGCTGCCCTCGACCCCGCGGATCTCGATGCTGTTGGAGCCGGGGCCCAGCGCATAGGGCCGCGCGAAGCGGCCATCGTCGCCGGTGTACAGCGGCACCGCGTTGCCGTTGACCACCAGCGTCGGCGGGCGGCGCTTGCTCGCCGCCTGCTTCAGGTGGCCCTCGATCAAGGTGCGGTTGCGCTGGCCGCCGCGCTCGATCAGGTTGTTGGGGTAGGCGTAGCCGACCTGCGAGCTGTCTTCGGAGATGCCGCTGTAGACCCAGCCGCCGGCGGGCCGCTGCAGCGTGATGTCGCCGGCCTGCACCGCCACCGATGCGCCGAGCGCGAGCAGGGCCAGAAGCCGCTTCATGGCATCAGGAAGGAATGCACGAGCGTCAGCTCGCCGGGCTTGCGCATCGGCACGCGGAACACCTGCTGCTTCTCGCGCGGCGTGCCTTCGTCCTGGATGATGGCCACCTGCGCCACGGTGATCACGTCGCGCCGCTCGCCGGCGCCGTAGTAGTTGACGTACACGTGGTACGGCCCCTGCAGCGGCCGCTGCGCCGCGTAGATCTCGGGGCCGAAGCCGGTGGTCACGTCGACATCGAGCGCGCCGCCGTTGGGCGCCACGCGCTCGCCGTAGAACACATGCTGCCCGTCGGGCGAGACCACGTGCAGGTCAAGGTCGGTGCTGTCGCTGTCCCAGCTGAGCACCACCCGCAGCTGCGGCGAGACGCGCCCGCCCTGCGCCTCGTAGAACTGCTTGCGCCGGGCCTGGCCGTCGGGCGCGCGCACCTCCAGGCTGTGGCTGCCGGCGCCGAAGGACCAGGGCCGCGCATAGCTGCCATCTTCATTGACCAGCAGCGGCATCGCGACGCCGTCGACGATCAGCCGCGCCGGCTTGCGCGCGCCGCGCTCGCCGCCCTTGGGCAGGCCGGCGATGTGCCCGCGGATCATCGCGGCGGCCGACTTGCCGGCGGCGTTGACGCTGGCAGCCGGGTAGTGCACCTCCTGCAGGAAATCGGGCTGCTCGGCGGGCGCGCTGCGCCAGCCCGAGTGCGGCTCCACCAGCGAGACCTGCGCCGCGGCCGGCCCGCACGCGAGCACGGCCGCAGCGGCCGCCAAAGTGATGTGCCAGGGCATCTTCATGAATCGACCAGTCTCTGCGCCAGTTGTTCGATGAACGCTTCGTCGCGTCCGTTGGGGTGGTTTCGGAAGGCGAGGTGCAGGTATTCATGCACCAGCGTCACGCGGCCTTCGCGGCTGAGCCATTCGCGCACGCGGATCACCAGCCGGCGTTGATCGGAGTGCGGCGTGCCCATCGGCAGCCGGCAGACCTGCACGCCTTCGGCGACCGGCTCGTAGCCCGGCTGCGCGCGCAATGTGCCGCGCCAGCGCGCCTGCCGCTGCAGCAGCCATTGCGCGGCCTCGGGCAGCGCCTCGCAATCGACCGCGCTCTGCAGCCCGGCGAGCGCGAGGCGGGGGTACGACTGCCGCAGGATGGTTTCGAAGCCCAGGCCCTGTCGGCTCTTTTCGACTGCGGCCTGCCATGACATCACGCCCGGGCTCGCCTCGGTGGAGTGGTAGCGCACCGGCCCGCCAATGAGCACCAGGCCGTCGGTGAATGCCGCCGCGGCGCGCGCCGCCTCGCTCGGCAGGTTGGGGCTGACGCGCTGGGCCTGGCTGCTGTCGGCGATGCGGCGGCAGCCCTGCTCCTCGGCGGCGTTCTGCAGCACGTAGCTGCGCGCCGCCACCGCCAGAGCGCGCGCGGCCGCTGCTTCGGGGGCGCGGCCTTCGCGGTCGACCACGCGGGCGACGTAGTCCTCGAGCGCGAAGCGACCCTCGATCACCGGGCCGGCCGGCGTGCGCGCGAGCTGCAGCGCGGGCACTGCATCGATGGCCAGCGCGCTGCCGCTGTCGAACTGCAGCGTGTGGCGGCCGCGCATCGGGCCGGCGGGCGCCTCGCTGCCATTGGCGCGGCGCACCGAGCGCAACGGGTAGCGCTGGAAGAACGCGACCTCGACGCAGGGCTGCGCGGCCACCGCGGCCGCATCGGGCATCGGCGGCAGCGTGCGGCCGGCCTGGAGCTGCGACGCGATCCAGCGCGCATGGGCATGCAGCGCGCTGCGGCTGGTGCCGCCGGCGCCGAACCAGAACGGCGTGCCGTCGGCCAGCCAGCCGGCGGCGCCACCGGCGCGCTCCGACTCGATACGCCACGACCACGACTTGAAGCGCGGGCCGCTGCCGAGCGCACCCAGCACTTCTTCGTCGCGCAGCGTCACCGGCAGCAGCGCCTCACGGGCGGCGATGCGCGCATCGTCGGGCATGTGCTGCAGGGCCTGCAGCAGCTCGGCCACCGTCACCTGCGTGCCCGGCTGCAGCGCCGGCAGCGATTGCACCCAGGCCGGCGCCTGCTGCCCGCGCCAGAAGCCGGCCCAGTCGCCGGCCGACAGGCCGAGCCGCTTGGGGTCGAAATACGGCCCACACGACCGCGCCAGCGCTTGATCCCGGCCGACGCTGCCGCCGGGGTCGCAGCAGTATTCCTCGTCGTGCTGGCGCTGCACCGCATCGCAGCGGTACACCGGCTCCTGCAGCGCGCGGCTGTGCAGGTAGCCGTAGACGAACAGCTTCCACACGCTGCCCAGCGGCACGCGCGCATCGGCCGGCGCCGGCGTTTCGCTGCCGCGCTGCGCCGACTGCAGCGTGCCGTCGTGCAGCCACGCCAGCCGCGTGGCCGGTGCGGCCATCGCGGTGCCGGCGCACAGCAGCAGCATTACCCACGGCACATGGCGCGCCAGCACCTTCGTCCCCCCGGGGACCGGTCGCCCCAGGCGACCAGGGGGAGAGGCGCCGGCCAGCGGGCCGAATCCGATCCGGGTTTCCCGGTCGGATTCGGTGCCCCCTCGGGGGGCGGACGCCAGGCGGCCGGGGGCCGTCACTACTTCACCTCCATCTGCAGCCACTGCCCGCTGGTGTCGAAAGCCTTGGCCTCGGGCTCGTACATGCGGTGCAGGCGCGTGGGCGGCAGCTTGAACTGGCCGCGCTGCGCGAAGCGCACCAAGTGGCGCACGGTGACCGAGCCCTTGGCCTTCAGCGCCTCGATCGGCACCGCGTAGCCCTGCGCGGTGGGCTGGTGCTGCGCGCGCTCCATCGGCTTGTCGCCGATGTCGATGCCCCAGGTGCCGGGCTCGACCGCGGCCCCCGGCGGCAGCGCCACCTCGGCCAGCGCCCAGCGCAGCGGCTTGTCGCTGCTCAGCTGGATCTCGTCGACATACAGCGCGCTGGTGTCCAGCGCGGTGCCGGGCGACACGGGCTCGAGCGTCACGCTCAGGCGGCCGCTGTTGTCGGGCAGCTCGGTCGCCGCCGGGGCCGACGCCGCCTTGGCGGCCGGGGCCTTCGGCTTCTCGGCCACCACGCGGTACAGCGTGCGCACGATGCGCACCGGCAGCGCCGGGGCCTGCGCTTCAGCGCTCTCGTAGCTGACGAAGGCCCAGGCGGCCTTGACGCCCGCCGGCAAGGTGATCGCGGTCGGCAGCGCGGCGCCTGCCGGCAGTTGCCACGCCACCTCGCCGGTGGCACTGTCGACCCGGCGCCACGGCGCCGGCAGGCTCACGCCCTCGACCCGCGCGGTCGGCCGGCCGCCGAGCGCGCGCTGCAGCCACAACAGCGACTGCGCGCGATCGAAGGTGGGCACGTCGGCGCGCACCTGGCCCAGCACCGCGGCAGCCTTCTCGGGGCCGACGCGCTTGCTGGCCATCAGCAGCGATTGCACGAAGGGCGACTCCAGCGGCATCAGCCGCGCGGCCGCAGCATCGGCAGCGGCGCGCTGTTCTGGGCTCACGCTGGCCTTCGCGTTGCCGGCGGCGTAGGCAGCGAGCACCCACGCCAGGTCACGCGCCACGCCGGCATCGCCTTCGCCCAGCACCACGCTGCCGTGCGGCTTGGGCAGCGCAGCGTCGCCGGCGCCCTGCGCCTGCAGCTGGTCGAGCAGCGCGCCCACCATCGGCGCGACCGGCAGCCCCATCTCCTGCATCCACGACAGCATCAGCGCGCGCTGCAGCGGCGGCTGTTTCTGGCCTTCCTTCGCATACACCTCGAGCAGGCGCTGCCAGTGCTCGTCGGGCAGGCTGGTGCGCAGCGCCTGGGTCGCGCGCCAGTCGGCGTAGTAGGCATAGGCGGTCATGAACGGATCGGCGGCCATGCCCCGGCCCCACCAGCCGAACTGCGCGTTCGGACCGGCCATCTGCGCCAGCGACAAGCGCGCGGTGGCCAGGCGCTGGGTGAGCATCGGCGCCAGCGGCTGTTGCGCCGGCGACAGCGACTGCAGCGCGATCGCCAGCGGCAGCATGCGGCTCGAGGTCTGCTCGACGCAGCCGTAGGGGAACTCGACGAGGTCTTCCATCCAGCGGTTGAACTCGCCTGCCGCGGGGTCGGCCGCGAAGGCCACGCGCACGCGGCTCGCATCGGCCGGCAGCTTCAGTGCGGCACTGCCGCTGGAGAGGTCGAGCGCGATCTCGCGCGGGGCGCGCCAGGCCACCGGCTGGCGCTGCAGCGTGGTGTCGAGCCGGTCGACCACGCGGCCCTCCTGCTTGAGCGCGAGCGATACGGTGCCGGCACCCGCCTTGTCGGCCGGGATCGGCAGCGCGATGAAGTTGACGCCGGGCTTCAGCGTGACGCTGTCGTGCTTGTCGACACCCGCGCCCTTGGCTTCCCACTCGACCTTGGCTTCCTTGCCGGTCTGGTTGAACAACGCGACGCTGGCCTGGGCCTTGTCGCCCTCGCGCTGCCAATCGGGGCTGGTCCACTTGCCGTAGAACGGCTTGTCGGAGCGCACCCAGGCGAGCTGCTGGCCGGCGTTGCCGTTGGCATCCAGCGCGCGGGCGGTGATGCGCCAGCGCGTCAGCGAGTCGGGCATCGTGAAGCTGAAGCGCACATGGCCGCTGGCATCGGTGCTCAGGCGCGGCAGCCAGGCCGCGGTGTCGATGTTGTCGCGGCGCGGGCGCTCCAGCACCTTGACCGCGCGCTGGTTGACCTGCCGGCTGGCCGGCAACCGGCCGAGCTTGCTCGTCGCGAGGTCGTAACCGATGAACGACAGGCTGGCGCTGGTGCGTACGTTGTTGCGGCGCGGGTGGTAGAGGAAATCCTCGATGCTGGGCGCGATCTCGGGCTGCAGCACGTAGATCATCTCGTCGACCACGCCGACGCTGACCTCGGCGGCCACCGGCTTGCCGGCCAGCGTGGCGGTGAGGTCCACATTGACCGTGTCGCCCGGCGCGTACACCGCCTTGTCGGCCTTGAACTCGAGCGCGATGCGCGGCTGCTCGACCAGCAGGCCCTGGTTCTCGAACACGTAGTCGCCGTTCTTCACATAGGCGACCGAGAGCGTCATGTTGGGGCTCATCTCGTCGCGCACGGCCAGGCTCAGCTTCCACTGGTTGGGCGCGACGCGCTCGCTCCTGATCCAGTCGGCGCGCTGGCCCAGCAGCGCCGCCGCCTCGACCCGGTCGCGCTCCAGCGTCAGCAGCGCATGGTCGATCCTGTCGGGGAAGGTGACCAGCGCCTCGGCGGTGTCACCGGCCTTGTAGCGCGGCTTGTTGAACACGATGCCGATGCTGCCGGCCGGCGCCTTCAGGCCTTCGCCGCTGACCCAGTGGCTGGTGGCCGCGACGATGCGGCCGCGCTCGTCGCGCAAGGTCAGCATGTAGGAGCCGGGCTGCGGGAAGCTGACCGAGAGGCTGTCGGCCGCGGCCATCTTGCCGCTCTGCTTGGCGCGGTTTTCCAGGCGCAGCCATTCCCATTGGGTCGGCTTCGAGGCCGAGGCATCGGCGCCGGCATTGCGCTGGCTGGCGGCGAGCCTGAAGCCCACCGCTTCGCCGGGCCGGGAGAACTGCCGATCGGGCAGGAGCTTGAAGCTGGCGCTGCCGCGCTCGATCAGGATCTCGCGCGAGGCCCGCACGCGGTAGGCCGCGCCGTCGGTCGCCAGCGCGGTGATCACGTAGCGGCTCGGCTCGTCGGCCGCGGGCAGCGAGAACCTGGCGACGCCGCTGCTGTCGGTCACCAGCTCGTCCTGGCTCAGCTTGAGCGGGAACTGGCCGGCGTA
>Ga0207706_10004517_pt1 | contig 13067 bp, 10 predicted proteins | sample KBSC53metaG_FD_184318 | JGI IMG/M metagenome (GOLD analysis project Ga0207706, IMG submission 184318) | Corn rhizosphere microbial communities from Kellogg Biological Station, Michigan, USA - KBS C5-3 metaG (SPAdes) (version 2) | ecosystem: Host-associated > Plants > Roots > Rhizosphere > Soil ... | reverse complement strand
CGGCCATCACATCACATGGATACTCGGCGTCGATACGCTGGACCAGGCGCTGAAAGCGCTCGAGCCGTTCAAGCTCGACGGCGTGATGCAGAAGATGCGCTGCCCGTTCCTGCTGGTGCACGGCGCCGAGGACGAGCAGATCCCGCTCGCCGACGCGCAAAAGCAGTTCGACGCGTGCGGCTCCAAAGACAAGACGTTCCGCATTTACACCGCCGAAGAAGGCGGCTCGCAGCATTGCCAGCGCGATTACCTGACGCTGGTCGTCGCCGACATGTGGAACTGGTTTGAAGACAAGCTGGTGCGGGCGTAAGCCCGCATCAAACAGACTTCGTCATTCCGGCCTGCGCTGGAATGACGGACCCAACTATCGAAGGTGCTGGGCAATGCGTTTAGGGCCCCTCACCGCCAACCTGCTGCGCCGCTGCCACGAATGCAACTTCCCCCTCGGTAGCAAGGATTTATTCTGCCCACGCTGCGGCACGAAACAACGCCGCGAAAAGCTTGCGGTCCCGCGCGCTCAAAGATTATCCGCGAGCCAGTCCGCCACGTAATTCGAGCCGAGCACGCGATTGTCGCCCTGCACGTGCTCACTGCCGCCCTCGTCGGCGGTGAAAATCTTGATGGTCTTGTTTTTGGAGCCGACGGCGTCGTAGAGCAATTGCCCGTAAGCCGCCGGCACGATCGTGTCGTTTTCGCCATGCGTGACCAGGAACGGGCAGGTAATTTTCTCGGCGACGCCGGCGAGATTGTATTGCTTGAGCTTAGCCATCGCGGCGTCCATGTCCGGCACGCCTAACACCCACATCAAATGGAAATACGGCGCCGAGACTTTGGTGCCGCCCGACTCGATTTCCTTGCGCCGGCGTATCCAGGATGCGTGGTAATCGAAATGCCCGCCCCATGCGACGCACGCGGCATAGCGCTTCTCGAATGCGGCGACGCGCGGCGCGTAGTAGCCGCCCATGCTAATTCCCATGATGGCGACACGTCTGGGGTCCACATCCTGCCGCGCCGTCACGCATTCGTACGCCGCGGTGCCGGCAATTTCATAGTCGTAGCGGCTCGGGATTTCGTTCAAACGCAGCGCCTCACCCTGACCTGGACCGTCGACTGCCAGCAGATTGATGCCGCGGGCAGCCAGTTCGACGCCGCCATAGAGCACGCCGACTTCCTTGGTGCCATCGAGACCGTTGAAGAACACCACGGTCGGCGCACGGCCTTTTGCATTGGGAGCTTTCATGAACCATGCGGGCAGCACCTTGCCTTCGTAAGGCACTTCGATGCGCTCGATGTTCGGGTAGCGGCGCTTGATGCCCTCGCTGAAGCACTCGAGACTTCTCTGGTAGACGGCGATCTTCTTCTCGCCAAGATGCAAAAAGCGCTCGCCGTAACCGTAGTACGTCCACGCGTGCAGATAATACGTGCCGGCGGTCAGTGCGTGATTCGCGGCAGCGGCTTCCTTTGCGCGCGCCTCCATCTTTTCCGCCATCTTCGACCACTCGTCGCACCATGCCTCGTTGTCGCCTTCGCGACCTTTCAGGCGCTGACCGACCTGGTCGATCTCGCCCATCGCGGCAGCGCCATAAGGGATCATTTCGATGGCCGACATGAAACCCTGGGACCACATGAAGCTTTTGGGGAAATACTGAAACCAGTGTTCGTATTGCTGTGCTGTCACCGATTAGACCTTGTGATTGAAGTTGTAACCCATCCCCACCTCGGTCCTCCACTTGAAGTGGAGGATGAAAGTGGGCGCTGTTCGTTTACGCGCTTACGTTATTCCGCTTTGATTCCAGCATCCTTGATGAGCTTGCCATAACGCTCGTAGTCGCCGCGCAACCGCGCGGCGGCCTGATCGAGCGTGGTCAGCGCGATTTCCATGCCCTGGCGCGCCCACAGCTCCTGCATTTCCGGCGTGCCCAGCGCTTTGAGTATCGCGGCGTTGAGCTTCACGAGCGCATCGCGCGGCGTCGCGGCCGGTGCCAGGATGACGTGACCGCCACCCATTTCGTAGCCGCGCAAGCCGGATTCAGCGACAGTGGGCACATTAGGCAGCAAAGGATCGCGCCGCTCGCCCGTGACTCCCAGCGCACGCAGCCGGCCCGCCTCGATCTGCTGACGCACGACTGCTAACGAATAAAACATGAAGTCCAGGCGTCCGCCCATCATGTCAGTCACCGCCGGCGGCCCGCCTTTGTAGGGCACGTGCACGACGTCGATCTTCGCCATCAGGCGAAAAAGCTCGCCGGCAAGATGGAATGCGCTGCCGACACCGGACGAGCCGTAGGTCAGCGTCCCGGGCTTCGATTTGGCGAGCGCGATGAGCTCACCCACGTTCTTTGCCGGCACCGACGGATGGGTGATCAGCACGTAGGAGAAGTGATTGATCTGCGCAACGCTCACGAAATCGCGCAGCGGATCGAACGGCACGCGGCTCAGATGCGGCGTGCTGGTGATCGCGGAACTCGGCGTGCCGAGCAGCGTATAGCCGTCGGGCGCGGCCTTCGCCACGAGCTCGGACGCGATCACGCCGGTCGCACCCGCGCGGTTATCCACGACGAACTGCTGGCCGAAAGTTTCCGTCAAGCGCTGCGCGAGCGGCCGGATCAGTACGTCAACGGTGCTGCCGGCGGGAAAGCCCATGAGTATGCGCACCGGCTTCACCGGATAATTCTGGGCGTAAGCGATCGGAAAACCCAGCATTAAGACGCAGCTGAACGCGATAGGCCGCAGAAAATTCATTTCGATATGCGCGTCGCGTGGAGTGAAAGTGTGGCCGATGATCGCACAGCGTCGCACGTGCGGCAACGTCATCGACGCACCGACAGCGTGCAAACCATGCGCTGAAGCGAGTCTTCTTTCATTCGCCTCGTCTTTGTGGTGTGATAACCGCTCTCATCATGGCGAGCATCCGCATACTCGGCGAAGGCGATGTCCGCGCGGCGATCGACAGCGACCGTGCGCTCGAACTCGCGCGCGCGACGCTGCGCGACCAGGCGCAAGGCGCAAGCGAACTGTCGACGCCCTCGTCGATGGCGCTCGATGCGACGCGCTTCGGCGCCGGGCGTTTCAAGTTCAAAGCCGCGACGGTCGGCCATCTTGGCGCGTCGGGTATCCGCCTGATATCGCGTCGTTCGGCGACCGATCCCGAGGCATTCAATTACACCGCCATATACCGCCACGACGGCCTCGCGCTGTCCGGTTTGGTGCCCGAACTATGGATCAGCCGCATCCGCACCGCGGCGTTCGGTACGGTGACGATGGAATCGCTCGTCAATCCGGGACCATTGGCCGTCGCGCTGTTCGGCACCGGCAAGATCGCACATGAGCTGATGCCTATGCTCGCGCGCACGCTCACCATACGCGAGCTGCGCGTCAACTCAAGGCGCGCAGAAAGCATGGCGGCGTTCGTCGCGGCGCATGCACCGAAGGTCCCGTTTCCGCTGCGCGCCGAGCCCGATCACTCGCGAGCCGTCGACGGGGCCGACCTGGTGATCACGGTGACCGACGCGCGGGAGCCGCTCATCGCGCCCGGCACGCTCAAGGCGGGCGCCGTCGTGTGCTCGATGGGCGGCGGCAATGAGGTCGACTACGGCGTGCTGTGCGAATCCGAGCGCCTCGTCGTCGACGATCCGGACTTTGCCTCCGAAGTCGGCGATGGGGGCGCGTGGATCGCGCAGGGCCATCTGTCGCGCGAGAGTTTCACGGCGCAGATCGACGCGCTGACGTGTGACGTCGTCGAGGGCAAAAAAAAGGGCCGTGTTGCGGCCGCCGATAGCATCATCGCGATCGTGCAGGGGATAGCGATCGGCGATGTCGCGTTCGCGGCCTACGCGCTGCGCGAAGCGGAGAAGCACGGCCGCGGCAAAGTTGTCGAACTTCCTTAGAGCCGCGTTGACCGCCGGTAAACGCCGATGAACGTCGATCTATTTTTTTGGCTCGGGTCTTATCTGCGTTCATCGGTGATCATTGGCGGTTTTATTCTGCTTTCGTCGCTGGCGCACGCACAAACATATCCGGCGAAACCGATTCGCTTCATTCTCTCCTATCCGCCCGGCGGCGCGACTGACACATTGGGCCGCATCGTGGCAAAAACACTGACCGACGCCTGGGGCGTCAACGTTATCGCGGACAATCGCCCCGGTGCGAGCGGCAACATCGGCACTGCGCTCTGCGCAAAGTCGGCGCCCGACGGCTACACGATGTGCATGGTGGCGCCCGCGCAGGCCATCGCATCGAGACTGTCGTCGAACGCGGGTTACGATTCGCTCAAGGATTTTTCTCACGTGACGCTCGTGGCGACGGTGCCGATGCTGCTGCTGGTGCATCCATCTTTGCCGGTGAAGAATCTCGCCGAATTGATCGCGCTCGCCAGGCGCAAGCCCGGCGCCCTTAACTACGCATCGAGCGGCGGCGGCGCGAGCCCGCATCTCGCAATGGAACTACTGAAGCAACAGGCGGGTGTAGACATCACGCTGATCACGTACAAAGGCGCCGGCGCGCAGATGGTCGATCATCTTGCCGGCCGCGTCGAGGTTGCATTCGCGCCCGCGGTCGGTGTCATGCCGTTCGTGAAAGAAGGACGGCTGCGCGCAATCGCGGTTTCGACCAGGGAACGGTTTCCGGTGCTGCCGAACGTGCCGACCGCGAGCCAATCCGGATTAAAAGGTTACGACGCGAGCTCATGGCAGGGCATTTCGATGCCCGCCGGGGTGCCGCTAGAGCTGCGGCGCCATGTCAGCGAGCAACTCGCCAAGGCGCTGAAGACGCCGGCGTTACGGGAGAGAGTGTTGGAACTTGGCGGCGTCGCCGTCGGCAATACGCCGGAGCAGTTTGCTGCCTACTACGCGGCCGAATCGGAGAAGTGGTTCAAGGTTGCACGCACGGCGCATGTGACGATGGATTAGGTGCTTAGGCGATTGCCACAGAGAACACAGAGGGCACAGAGAAAAATTTAGAGAGATCTTCCTCGGTGTTCTCTGTGACCTCTGTGGCTTATGTTTTGAATTTGCGCGCCAGGAAATTCACCGCATCCCGCGCGCACCGGTCGGCCAGATAGTCGCAGATGTTATGGTTCGCGACATCGTAAGTAATGAGCTCGCTGCCCGCGATCCGGCGTTTCATCTCGGCATACGCACTCGCATTGCCGATCGCATCGCCGGCCGGCGCGACCAGCAGCGTCGGGCACTTGATACGCGCGATATCGTCCATCCAGTACTGCGTCGTCATGTACAGTACGAAGCGCTTGACGAAAGCTTCATCGTTGCGCGCGATCTCGTCGAGGAACCACTCGATCTGCGCCGGTTCGAGCTCTTTCACGGGCAGGCGCTCTTCGAGCGTCTCTGCGATGAACGCGCGCAGGCCGATGCGTTCCATTTCCGGAATCCATGCGGCGCCCTTGCTGTCCTTGAAACCGGGCCGGGAAGCAAACAGCAAGAGACTCAGCGCGCGCGCCGGATGGAAAATTGCGATCTGCTGCGCGAGGTACCCGCCGCCCGACACACCTAGCAAATGCGCGGCGTCGACTTTCAGGTGGTCCAGCAGCTCGAGCACGTCCTGCGTGAGACGCGCGAGCGTCAGCGGCTGATCCGCGCGCGGCACTGCGGAATCGCCATGGCCGCGCAAATCCATGCGCACGACGCGGCAGCGGCGCGCAAGCTGCGGCACCATCGCATACAGCCGGCGCGAGCTGCTCATCGCGGAATGCAACAGGATCAGGGTCGGCGGCGTAGTCCAGGGATCGGTGTAGTCGTCTACGATGTAGGCGATCTGCAGTGCATCGCTGGTCGTGAATTGCATGGCGGCGTCAGACCGTGACACGCCGCTCGAAACCGCACGCGCAGATGCGGCCCACCGTAGCGCCTGCGCTGTTCAAGACCGGCGGCTCCGCGACGCGCGCGAGTTCGCGTTGCTCGGATACGTCCAGCAGCCCGACCGCCGAGAGCAGTGCGATCAATGCGGGAAAACGGGCGCGCGCTTCGCCGTCCGCAATCTTGAGCACCGCGGCGAGCCCTTGTTGCGGCACGTACGCCATCAGGAACCCTTCGGCGCCGGTCTTCACGATGACGCGGCCTTGCGTCACCCGCGCGACCTGAACGCCGGGCTGGTCGGTGCCGGAAATATATTCGGGATGCGCGCGCATCGCGGCGTGAATCGCGAGTATCGCTGCCCGCCTGGACGGTGACGTGATGCCCGCCGCGGCAAAGCGCGCCATCATGACCGCCATCTCTTTCACCGGCAGCGCTGCCGCCGGCAACGCGCAGCCATCGACGCCGAAACTCAGCGCACGCGCATTGCGGCCCAATAAATCGGAGAGCGAATCGAGATAAAGCTGCTGCGTCGGGTGCTCAATCCGCTCGTAGCCCTCGACCGGCCAGCCGCGATGTTGGGCGACGGTCAAAAAACCGCAATGCTTGCCCGAGCAGTTGTGATAGATGCGCTGCACGGGATGTCCCGCGCGAATTGCCGCCGCCGCGCTCGCCGGATCGGCCGGATGATCGGGCCCGCACGCGAGCGCGCTTTGCGCTAAGCCGAGGTCGTTTAGCCACGCGTCCACCAGCTCCGTGTGGTACGGCTCGCCGCGGTGCGATGCGCAGGCGAGCGCGAGATGCCGCGACGTCAATCCGCGCGAAGCGTACGCGCCGCTTTCGACGAGCGCGATCGCCTGCACCGGTTTCAGCGCGGAACGCGGATAGGTGACCAGCGCCGTATCGCCCCAGCCTTCGACGATTTCACCGGCCGCATTGGCAACTGCCGCCACGCCGTGATGCTCGCTCTCGACGAGCGCGCCGCGCCAGACTTCGACCATTTTCACGAACAAAAAAGTTGCTCCTTCAGCTCGCGCTACACCCTCGCGGCACACCCTCGCATGTGCGCGATGCGCCGTTTGATTATAATCGTTCCATTCTTCAAGCCATGCCACCGCGCCTGGCGTTTCCTTCAGGGCCCTTCCGGATGTCAGCAGCAAAACCTGGCGCGCGTCTCGCGGTCGATATCGGCGGCACGTTCACCGACATCGTGCTCGAAGCGCGCGGCCGGCAGTGGACCGGCAAAGTACTTACCACGCCGCGCGCGCCCGAAGACGCGGTGATCGCGGCAGTCAAAGAAATTCTTGCCGATGCCGGGCTGGCGCCCAATGCGCTCGAACTCTTCATACTCGGCACGACACTCGCGACCAACGCGCTGATCGAGCGCAAGGGTGCGAAAACTGCGCTGGTAACCACTGAAGGGTTCCGCGATCTCGTCGAAATCGGCTGGGAGCACCGCTTCGCGCAGTACGACATTTTTCTCGACAAACCGGCGCCGCTGGTGCCGCGCAACCTGCGCCTGCCGGTGGCCGAGCGCATCGACGCCAAGGGCCGCGTGCTGCTGCCGCTCGATGAAGCGGCGGTCAAAGCGCTGGTGCCCACGCTGCAGCAACAAGGCATCGAAAGCGTCGCGATTGCGTTTTTGCAGAGCTTCACCAATACGGCGCACGAGCGGCGCGCGAAAGAAATACTGAGCCGCGAGCTGCCCGACTTGTGGATCACGCTGTCGTCGGACGTGTGCCCGGAGATCCGCGAATACGAGCGCATCTCGACCACCTGCGCGAACGCTTACGTGCAGCCGGTGATGGCGGGCTATCTGAACCGCCTGCAGGCGCGGCTGGAGGCGATGGGCATCCGCTGCCCCGTCTACCTGATGACTTCCGGGGGCGCGCTGTGCACGCTCGCGATGGGCGCGGCGGAACCGGTGCGCCTCGTCGAATCGGGCCCGGCCGGCGGCGCGATCCTCGCGCGCACGGTCGCCGAGAGCTGCGGCGCCGACCGTGCGCTGTCGTTCGACATGGGCGGCACCACCGCGAAGATCTGCTTCATCGACGATTACGCGCCGGAAATTTCGCGCAGCTTCGAATTCGGCCGCATGTACCGGTTTCTCAAAGGCAGCGGCCTGCCGATCCGCATTCCGGTGATCGAAATGGTCGAGATCGGCGCGGGCGGCGGCTCGATCGCAAGAGTCGACGATCTCGAGCGGGTGCAGGTCGGGCCCGACAGCGCAGGTTCCGAGCCCGGTCCCGCGTGTTATGCGCGCGGCGGCGAGCATGCGACCGTGACCGACGCCGATTGCGCGATGGGCCTGCTCGACCCGCAGCGCTTCGCCGGCGGCAAAGTAGAGCTCGAAACCGCGCGCGCCGAAGCCGCGGTGACGCGCGACATCGCCAAGCCGCTCAAAGTCGACGCCGCGCTGGGCGCGCTCGCGATCACCGAAATCGTCACTGAGAATATGGCGAATGCCGCGCGCGTGCACGCGATGGAGCTCGGCAAGACCGTCGAGAACTACACCGTTATCGCATTTGGCGGCGCAGCGCCCCTGCACGCCGCGCGGCTCGCCGACAAGCTTGGCGTCAAGCGCGTCGTGATTCCGGTCGGCGCAAGCGTTGGCTCCGCGCTCGGCTTTCTGACCGCGCCGGTCGCATTTCAGGCAGTGCGCAGTTGGTACCAGTTCATCGCGAACCTCGATGTCGGGCACGCGAATCGGCTGCTCGACGAAATGACGAAGCAAGCGACCGGAGTCGTGCGAGTCGCCGCTGCCAACGCGCCGCTAACTGCAACCCGCCTTGCTTACATGCGCTACGCCGGTCAGGGCCATGAGATTGCGGTGACGCTGCCATCGGGCAAGCTGACCGCGAAGGACACGGTGAATCTCAAGCGCCGCTTTGACGCCGCTTATAAGGTGCTGTACGGACGCACGGTGCCGAACATGGACGTCGAGATCATGAGTTGGTCCGTCACTGTTTCAACCAAAGTAAAGCGCGCAGCCAAGGCACGCGCCCTGCCCCGCAAGACGGCGAAATCGTCGGCGAAGCGCCGCATTTTCGAGCCGACGCTCGCGCGGTGGCGTGAGGTTCCGGTCTACGAGCGCGCGGCACTCGCGGGTGGCGCGCGCATTGCCGGCCCCGCGCTGATCGTGGAAGACCAGACAACGGTGCTCGTGACCGCGAATTTCGACGCGTCGGTCAACAGCGCCGGCCATATCGTGCTCGACCAGAGGAATAAACGATGAGCAAACTTGCCGACATTCATATGCAGGTGATGTGGAACCGCCTGATCTCGGTCGTCGAAGAGCAGGCGCAGACATTGGTGCGCACCGCATTCGGCGCGGCGACGCGCGAAGCGGGCGACCTGTCCGCCGGCGTGTTCCTGCCCGATGGACGCATGGTCGCGCAGGCGGTGACCGGCACGCCGGGCCACGTTAATTCGATGGCGGAATCGGTGCGGCATTTCCTGAACGAGTATCCGGCGGCCACCATGGCCGACGGCGACGTGTATCTGACGAACGATCCGTGGAAAGGCACCGGCCATCTCAATGACATGACGATGGTCACGCCGATATTCAAGCGTAATAAGGGAAATGCGCGCATGGTCGCGTTATTTGCGTCCACCGTGCACGTCGTCGACATCGGCGGGCTGGGCCTCTCCGCCGACGGCACGCAGGTTTATCACGAAGGACTGTTCCTGCCGCCGCTGAAACTGGTCGAGCGCGGGCGCATGAGCGACACCGTGCTGCGCGTAGTGCGCGCGAACGTGCGCGAGCCGGTGCAGGTTGAAGGCGATTTGTACGCGCTCGTCGCGTGCAATGAAATCGGCGGGCGTCGGCTGCTCGCGATGATGAACGAGTACAAATTGCAGGGCATCGAGAAGCTCGGCGAGCATGTAATCGCGCGCTCGCGCGCCGCGATGCTGGCGGCGGCGCGCGAGTGGCCGCAGGGCAGCTGGTCATATTCGATGACCATCGACGGCTACGATGCGCCGATCACGCTCGTCGGCAAGCTCACGATTTCGAAGACCGGCATCGACATCGACTTCACCGGCACGAGCCCGTGCGTGACCAACGGCATCAACGTGCCGAAATCCTATACCGACGCGTACACGTCGTTCGGCGTGCGCTGCATCATCGGCGGCCACATTCCGAACAATGCGGGCTCTCTGTCAGTCGTGCGCGTTTCGGCGCCCGAAGGCTGCATCGTCAATGCGCCGTTTCCGCTCGCGGTGGCGGCGCGCTCGACCATCGGCCAGATGCTGCCCGACGTCGTGTTCGGCTGCCTGCACCAGGCGCGGCCGGATCAAGTGCCGGCGGAAGGCACGTCGTCACTGTGGAACGTGCGGCTCGCGGGCGGCCAGACGTTCAAAGGCGTCGATCCCGAGCAACTCAAAGGCAAAACCCGCTTCAACGTGGTCGGCTTCAACACGGGCGGCACGGGCGCGCGTCCCGGTAAGGACGGCTTGTCGGTCACGTCGTTTCCGAGCGGCATCCGCAATGTCGCGGTGGAGATCATGGAGACGCTGTCGCCGGTCGTGTACTGGAAAAAGGAATACCGGCCAGATTCCGGCGGCGCCGGCGAGCACCGCGGCGGCCTCGGCCAGATCATGGAAATTGCCAATGGCGAGGACGCGCCGATGATCATCTCGGCGACGTTCGACCGCATCGTGCACGCGGCGCGCGGCAGCGCCGGCGGCAAAAGCGGCGGTGCGGGACGCCTGAGCCTCAAATCGGGCACGCCGATGCGCGGCTTCGGCCGCCAGGTAATACCGGCCGGCGACCGCGTGGTCGTGGAGACACCCGGCGGCGGCGGCATCGGCGAGCCGCAAAAGCGGCCGCGGGAAAAAATTCAGCGCGATGTCGAGTACGGGCTGGTGTCGGCGGAAGAAGCGACCGGCGTCTATGGATACGACCCCAACGAAATCAAACAGTAGATTGAAGGTTCACGGTACAAGAGCTGGAACTGGCAGCATTGCCGGAAAGTAACGCCATGGAAGGAGTGAATTGACCGAGCGTCCCGCGAATCATCTCAAGCTTGCTCTCGGGGCGATGTTCCTGCAGCAGACGTTCATTTCGCTCGGCAAGTCGCTGCCGGCCGTCATTGCGCCGGCGATCATCGCCGACCTGCGACTGGCACCGTCGTGGATCGGCATTTATTTCGGCATCACCGCGATTGCCGCGCTCTTCTCGCAACTCGGCTGCGGCAGCTTCATCGTGCGCTATGGCGCGCTGCGCATGAGCCAGGTCGCGCTGGTGCTGCTGGCGGTCGGCACCGCATTCCTCACCATGGGGTCCCCCTGGATCCTGGTTCTTTCCGCGATCGTCGCCGGCGGCGGCGCCGCGGTATCAACGCCGACGAGCTCGCATCTGCTCTCGCGCTGCTCGCCGCCGCAGTATTTGCCGCTCGTGTTCTCGATCAAACAGACGGCGGTGCCGGCGGGTCTGCTCATTGCCGGCATCCTCGCGCCGCAGTTCACCGAATGGACCGGCTGGCGCACGACGATGCTGATTACCGCCGCCGCCTGTCTCGTCTTCGCGGTTGTGCTGCAGCCGTTGCGCAAAATGTTCGACGACGACCGCGTGCCGACGCGCACGTTCAAGTTCTCGGATTTCAAATCGACGTTAAATGCGGTAATGGCCACGCCGCGCCTGCGCGCGCTCTCGTTCGCCTGCCTCGCCTTCAACGGGGCACAGACCGTGATCACCGCGTACTTCGTCGTCTATCTCACGACCATCGGCTACACGCCGGTCGCCGCGGGTTTCATGTTCTCCATTGCAGTCGCAATTGCGATTCCGGGGCGCATTTTGTGGGGTTGGATCGGCAGCCGCTATGTGTCGCCGCGCGTCGTGATGGCAGGACTCTCGCTCGGCATGGCGGGCAGCGCGGGGCTGCTCGCGCTGTGCGATGCCGGCTGGCCCGCGCTGGCAGTCGGCATGGTTTCCTGCCTGATCAGCGTCACGGCGCTGTCGTGGCACGGCATACTCCTCGCCGAAACTGCGCGCGCTTCGCCGGAAGATATGCGCGGCGGCGTAACGGGCGGCGTGCTGTCGTTCGGCCAGGTCGGCGCGCTGGCATTGCCGGTCGCGTATTCGGGACTTCTCGACACAACAGGCAGCTACGGCATCGGCTTCATCGTATGCGGGCTGCCGGCGCTGTTCGTGGGCATTCAGCTTTTGCGGCAGCGTTGACCATGGATCGCGCACGCGAGCTAATCTGCGTCGCGTTAATGTTGAACGCGTGGCCGACTTTCGCGCAATCGTATCCAGCGAAAACCATCCGCATCGTCGTGCCCTATCCGGCCGGCGGCGGCGTAGACATTGCGGGGCGCGCGATCGCGCAGCAACTCGCCGCGAACTTCGGTGTATCGGTCATCGTCGACAATCGCCCGGGCGCGGGAGGGACGATAGGGACCGATCACGTCGCGAAGGCGGCGCCAGATGGCTACACGCTGCTGGTCAGCGGCCGCGGCCCGCTCGCCGCGGCGCCGCTGACCAACCCTAATCTGCCGTACGTGACCGCGCGGGACATCGCGGCGGTAAGCAACCTCGTCACGGCGCCGTACCTGCTTTCCGCGCATCCGTCGGTGCCGGCGGCCAATGCGCGCGAATTGATCGCGCTCGCGAAAGCGCAGCCCGGCCGGCTCAACGTCGTGTCGGGCGGCGCGGGCGGCGGGCAGCATATCGCGGCGGAGGAATTCAACCTGCTCGCGCACACGCGCATGACGCATGTGGCGTACAAAGGCACGGCGCCGGCGATCACCGACCTGATCGGCGGCCATGCGGATCTCGGATTTCTCGATGCCGCGGCGCTGCCGCAGATTCTGTCCGGCCGCCTGAAAGCGCTCGGCGTATCGGGCACGGCGCGCTACGAGCCGTTGCCGAACGTGCCGACGATCGCCGAATCGGGATTGCCGGGCTTCGTGTCGATCACCTGGTATGCGCTCTTCGCGCCGGCCGGCACGCCGCGCGAAGTCATTGCCCGCCTCAATGCGGAGACCTTGCGCGCGCTCGCGCAGCCCGACATGAAAGCAAAACTGCTGACGCAGGGATCGATCGCGACCTCGAGCACACCCGAGAAACTCGCGGCGGACATCAAAGCTGATCAGGAACGGCTGGCGAAGCTCGTGAAAGCGACGGGAATACAGCTCAACTAGCCGGTGCCGCGGCTTTCGCCGCCTGGCAAATCGCGCCCGGCGTCGTCCACCACACTCTTTCCCGGTGCGACGCGATGTGCTGGAGCGCGCGCCGCAGATGTTTTAGCCGGTAAG
>Ga0207706_10004516_pt1 | contig 13070 bp, 11 predicted proteins | sample KBSC53metaG_FD_184318 | JGI IMG/M metagenome (GOLD analysis project Ga0207706, IMG submission 184318) | Corn rhizosphere microbial communities from Kellogg Biological Station, Michigan, USA - KBS C5-3 metaG (SPAdes) (version 2) | ecosystem: Host-associated > Plants > Roots > Rhizosphere > Soil ... | reverse complement strand
TCTCGACCCGGACGGCAAAGTCGGCCGCGCCTACGGTGCGAAAAACACGCCGAACATGGTGATTATCAATCCGGAAGGAAAAATCGTTTATGAAGGCGCGATCGACAGCAAGGCCACGCCGAATCCGGCCGATATTCCCAGTTCGACCAATTACGTTAAAGCGGCGCTGGACGAATCGCTCGCCGGCAAACCGGTTTCCAATCCACAGACCAAACCCTACGGTTGCTCGGTGAAATACAAATCATCGTAAAGGTTCTGGGGGCGCGCGCTGGCTGCTCCCTCTGTGAGGACGCCGCGCGTGCTGCCAACGGCGCCTTGCGTTTTTGCGACCTTCTCAATCCAGCGGACTCTTTACACCGATGCCGGCTCGGGCGGCGTCCGCTTGATTGAGACCACCTTCCCAATAAACAAGCTCTAAACCGGACCGTTCCCCGGTTATGCGCCCGCAGCCGGGCGCGCAGGTGACGCCGTGTGCAACGCACCCTGCTGGCAGCGTTCTATCCTCCCGTCTCGTGAAGAACCTAAAGTAACAGAATCGTTACTATCTCTTCGTTGGTGAGCTAAATCCAAGAATGCCTGCGTGAGCGAAACGAAAAAAGGAGAAACTATGAAATCAATCGATGTCAGGTCTGATGCTCACGTAATCAATGGACGTCAACACATACCCGGAGCCTTCGGCTGCGAAATTCTGTTTTGTCTGCTCCTCTCAATAGGGAGCGTTTTGGCTGAGTCAATCCCGGATGATCTGAATCGGCAATTGCGCGAAATTCTAGCTCGAAACGAATTTACCGGCGAAGTCGAATCAACATTGGAAAAGCGTCTTGGCCGGCCGATTGATCCGGCGAAAGCGGAACTCGGCCGTCTTCTGTTTTTCGACAAGTTCGTCGGTTTGCATGGCGATAATTCCTGCGCCGGATGTCATTCGCCTATGAATGGATTCGGTGATTCCCAGTCAATCGCGATTGGAGTTGAGAACAATGATTTTGTTGGTCCTCGACGCATGGGACCGCGGAATCAACGGCGAACACCTTCGGTGGTGAACACGGCATTTTATCCCAATCTGATGTGGAATGGACGTTTCAGCGTCGTCTCAGGAGATCCGTTCGATAATTCGCAAGGTTTTGTTTTCCCTCCGCCTGAAGGAACAACCCGGTTCCCGGCGGGTGATCCCGACTTCAAACATTTGCTTCAAGCGCAGGCGCACATTCCGCCTACTGAATTGTCTGAGGCGGCAGGTTTCACGGGGATCTGTGGCGATTCCGTCACCAGCTCGCGGTTTCAGACGAGGTCGAACGGCGGAGCTCGATTGGTGAAGAAAGCGGGCAATTCCAGAATCAACGCACTGTTCGATTCTTCGGTCACCTCTGCTGTGAAGGTTTTCTTCAGTCCAGATCAGCGAATGCGGACGGATGAACCCCCCATCGATTTCTGCCAGTTCGATGTGCCGGCGATTGGCCGAACCGGCGTTCCGCTTCCTCCGCCAGTGCGAGTGAAGCGACCGGACGGAGGATTTGATGAATTCCGTAATGAGCCGATCCGCGATGTTTTGGCGGGACGCTTGAATGCGAACGAGTCTTATCGCCGGGAATTTCGCGCGGCCTTTCCCGAGCTGGGTCCGAATGATCCAATTACGTTCGCGATGTTTGGCCAGGCTGTGGCTGAATTTGAGTTCGCCCTAACCTTCATGAATGCACCGATTGATCGGTTTGCCCGTGGAGAAAACGCGGCCATGTCGCCTGCTCAGAAACGAGGCGCTCTTCTCTTTTTCGGAAAGGCAAGTTGTGTGCAATGCCATGCGGTCGCGGGAGGCTCCAATGAAGTATTCAGTGATTTCAAAATGCACGTGGCTGGGATTCCGCAGATCGCCCCGAAATTTGGAGCGGGCCTGGGCGATGTTCCTTTCCGGAACGCCCGGGGCGAATTTTCGGAGGATGGCAATCAGGACTTTGGTCTCTTCGATATCACGGAAGAGAACGGAGACATTTACAAGTTCCGGACGTCGCCTCTCCGGAATCTGGCTGTTCAACCTGCGTTCTTTCACAACGGCGCATTTACCAGTCTCTCTGAAGCACTGCGTCATCATTTGGATGCGATGGAACTCGGGCCGCAGTATGACCCGGTTCGAGCAGGAGTGGCAGCCGACCTGACGCACAACACCGGTCCAATTAGTCCGGTCCTGCGCCGCCTTGATCCAGCTTTATCGAAACTACCGGCTCTTTCGGAGCAGGAATTTTCTGATCTGCTAGCCTTCCTACGTGACGGACTGCTGGACCCGCGTGCCCGTCCTGACTATCTCGCGCGATTTATACCAGGGTCAGTGCCGAGCCAACTCCCGCTTCAAGTCTTCGAATCCACTCCGCCGCGGCCCTGACCCGTAGAGAGATTGGTGGACCAAGTGACGGACGATGAAGTACATAGACGTGATCCATCCCCTAGGCGTCCCGCCGCATAAGCAAAGCTCTTAACGCGCTGGTCGAGCAATTTCGGCTTGTTCCGAACTACGTGGATCGATAAAGTCACTACCATGGCCGGCATTTTTGCGACCCTGACGCTCGAGGGCAAGCGGATTAGGCCGGAAAAACCCGTAATTAAAGGCGGGATTTTGCTGCCGAATTCTCGTTAGATGGTGAACTTCGTCGGCTTAGTTCTTGCCATTGTAGTTTTTGCTCTTGTCGGCCTTTACGACGTGCTTAACGCCCGTCAGCTGTCTGATGTGTTTGTGCAATCGGCTCTGAAGATGCCGCGTTTTTTGCGGTTCCTGTTTCCCATCCGCTGGTATCAGAGCGAATCATTTGTTTGGGCCATGCGCGTCGGTGGATATCTCACGCTTGCGGTAAGTCTCGCCCTTTTCGTCCTGCTGATTGCATCAGTTATCCACATTGCGACGCGAACCATCTAACCAACCGATGAAGCCAACGGCCCCATTGCGGCATGACTTCGGCGTGTTTGCCACGACACCCTGCCGTGGCTTATCTCTGTCTCGTTAGACCCATGCGCGTTTGTATCGCCGTGATTGCTGTGGCTTTGATATGCAGCGTAACTGCTGGAAGCCTGCCTGACGACGCCACGTTATCCCGGCTGCTTGTCGGTACATGGCAAGGCGCACGGCACGCGACGCAGTATCGATCGGACGGTACATGGATAATGGACCCACAGAATTCCGATCTGCTCCATGGACAAAACACGCACGGCAAGTGGCAAATTAAAGAAGGAAAACTGATCGAGACATGGCGGTTTGAAGGCGAGCCCAGCGACTCATCCACTGTCGATGAGATTATCGAACTTACGTCACAGATCTTGCGGTTTCGCACTTTTTCGCAGGATGGTCCTGGCCGCCCGGAAGGCTTAATTCTTCCGAGTGGCATCTACACGAAGAAGCGGGTGAAGCATGACTAGCCAATGATTGATTCGCGGGCTCCGATCTTCGCGGACCGGCATCAACGATGCCGGCTACAATTTTGAAAAACGTGAGGCCCATCGTAAGATCGGCATCGGCGTAAGGCGCACGAGGAACATACCGATTTTCATTGGCAGGCTCGGAATGACCAGCGGACGGTCGGCTTCCAAGGCGGCGAGGGCATCGCGAACGACTTGTTCAACCGGGACACGGACGAAATCCGGACCATCTCTGCGTTGGCCGCCTGGCCGTTTTGCGACTTCCTGGAACTCAGTGTGCACTGGACCGGGACAAAGAGCGCAGACGCTCACATCGGTTCCACGAAGCTCGGCTCGGAGCGCTTCCGAGAAGCTGGTGACGTACGCCTTGGTTGCGGCGTAAACCGCGAAGCCCGGGATCGGAAGAAAGCCAGCCGACGAGCTCACATTCAAAACGCCGCCGCGTTTTCTCGCAATCATCGGTGGAAGCAAATGGCGCGTCAGCGAAGTGAGCGCCACCATGTTTACGAGCATGATTTGTTCGTTGCGAATGGGATCGCTCACTGCGAAGGGACCGAGATCGCCGAGTCCCGCGTTGTTGATTAGCAGATCGACATCAATCTTTTCATCATCCAGCCACGCCATCAGTTCCTTGAGTTGCGCAAGATCGGCCAGATCAGCTTTGCGGACCTGAACAGTGAGATTTGGATGTTGCTGGCTTAGCTCGTCGCGTAGTTCACTTAACTCTTGCTCGCGGCGCGCCACCAAAATGAGCGAGCGCGCGCGGCCGGCGAGTTGCCGCGCAAACTCGCGGCCGATCCCGGCGGATGCTCCAGTGATCAGCGCGCTGCACTGGTCGATCTTCATCTGTTGATGATAGCTGGGCTAGTGTCGGGGCGCAGCATCGTGCCGTGACAATAGGCTTTCGACTTCACGCTTCGTCAACGCCCGCCAATGGCCGCGCGGCAAATCCTCGAGCCAGAGGTTGCCGATGCGAATGCGGACAAGACGTTTCACTTCATAACCAATTTCGTGAAGCATGCGGCGAATTTGCCGGTTGATTCCCTGGCGCAAGACAACGCGCAGACGTGTGGGCGTGACGGAATGAAGCCGTTCGATCCCGGCACGTTTGCCGTCGAGAAAAATTCCTTTCGATAGCTTCGGAGCCAGCGCCGGGTCCCAACGTCGATCCAGCGTCACTTCGTATTCTTTGTCGATCTTGTAACGTGGGTGAGTGAGCCGCTGAGCAAGATCGCCGTCGTTGGTGAGTAGAATGAGGCCTTCGCTTTGCGCATCGAGACGGCCAATATTGAAGAGCCGGGCAAATTTCGGGGGCAGAAGATCGAAGATGGTGTCGCCAGCGTGCGCATCTTTTCGCGTCGAGACAAAGCCGGCAGGTTTATGCAGCATGATGGTAAGAGGAGGTTCGGCATGAACCAGTTTGCCATCCACTTTGACATGATCGCGCAGGGTTGGTTGGGCGCTGAAATCGGTGCAGACCTTGCCGTTCACCGTGACGCGGCCGGCGGCAATTAACTCATCACAACGACGCCGCGAGCCGACGCCGGCAGCGGCGAGGAAGCGATTGAGGCGCACGTCGGAGCTGGGGAACGTGATCAGTGATCAGTGATCGGTGAACGGGGTTGAAGCGTGAAGGCATCTACCGATCACAGTTCACCGATCACGGTTCACTTTCACGCACCGTTATACGTCGGGCTTGGTTTTCGGAAGGCCGATGACTTTGTTGCCATCTTTCCATTGGCCGCGCTTTTTCAACAGTTCGACCCGTTCGAAGCGCTTCAGGACATTGCGCTTGGCGGCGATGGTGCTGGCTCCTTTTAAACTGCGATGTTGCGACATGGATTGGTTGAAACGTTAAAAAGTTAAATGGTTACAAAGTTACAAACGAAAACGAGCGGGCACATTAAGCGACGGTCCGGATTTTTCAAATGAGATCACAATTGGTTGCTGAGCACCACATACGTGCCCGAGGCGGTGACCTGGTGAAAAACGTGAAAGCGATCGGTCAATAACGATTTCCAGTGATCCACGCGCCTTTGTTCAACAATCAGATAAACCGCTTCGGTCTGGCTCCATTTCTTCAAGACCGCATTTTGATCAAGGAAGATGTCGAGCGGCGCAGTGCCGAGCGGGGCCTCTCTTTGTGAATTCTGATTCACGAGCGAAAATTTCCGGTTCAGATAAAAAATAAGGCTACTGCCCTCGTTGAGCGGTCCTTCAAAAAGCACTTCGCCTTTTTCATCCAGCCTCCCATTGAAAAAGCGGCCCAGATTGGCAAGAGAAAAATAAGGAGCGATTCGAGCGACGTTTTCCATCATGCAAAGCCCGGTGGGAATCATCGCGACACTCAAGGCGACAGCCGCAAGCTTCGCTCGTTGCTTGGAAATACAATAAACTGCCACCAGCGAAAACAATACCAGAGAGACGCCGGTGATTAGGAACACCGGGCGAAGCGACGGCCACATTGACGCTGGTATACTGCGCAATGCCTCCCAGGCCGTCCAGCGATCGCCCATCGGCCCCCAATTTCCATTGAGAGTCTGCGCCGCGTTTGTGAGGAACAGCGCAACCGCCGCGCTCATCAGGCCGATCGCGCCGACGGCGATCGCACCTGCGGCGCGCACTCTGCCCGGCATCCGATCCCAGGCAAGCGCAGCCCAAAGCGCAAGCGCGCTCCACATGCTCATCGAGTAGTAATCCTGACGTTGTCCAAGAAACAGGAGCGGGACGAACATCACGCCTATCCAGCACAGGGGCAGCGCATCGGAAAATTCGATTTCGCGCGGGCGAATGACGCGCCGCCAGGCGAAAATCAAGCCCGGCAACAACGCGATCGACCAGGGGAACCACCAAGCCAAATGCATCCCCAAAAATTCATAAACAGGCACGCCCTTAAAATCATGTGCCGCGTCGTTGAGCCCGCGCAAATGCCCGATCCATTCCGAGCTGACCAGGTAAGCGAGATATCCCGGATAGTGGTATTGCGCCCAAATGTGCCATGGGGCGACGATCAAACAGAAGATCGAGAAGTACTCCCAGCGCAGGAGCGCGCGAAAGCGGACGCGCGCTTCTCGATAGAAGACTGAGAGCAAAAGAAAAATCGCCACCGGATAAATGATGCCGAGAAAACCTTTGGTCAGGCAGGCGAGTGCCGAACAAATCCAGAAGCCGGCGAACCAGACCCTTCGATAGCGCCGGCGCTGATAACCGCACAGACCGCAGAAAATGGCGCCTGCAATTAACGCACTGAACAGCGGCTCGGGCATCACGATGCGGGCGAGCAAAAAGACACCACAAAAGCTGAGGTAAATCAGACCGGCGATGAATCCGCGCCAGTAATCGGTGAGTTTCTCCCCAATCAGGAAAGTCAGAGCAACCAGAATCACGCTCGCAAGCGCAACAGGAAGTCGGGCGGCGGCGGTATTAACCCCGAAGAGCTTGAACGAGACAATGATGACCCAGTAGAGCAACGGCGGTTTTTGCAAGCGCGGAATCCCGTCGTTGGTGGGCAGGAGCCAGTTGTCGGTCTCGACCATCTCCCTGGCCGCGCCGGCGTATTGGCCTTCTGTCTGGCTGTAGAGGTCGCCCGAGCCAATTGTCGCCACGTGCAAAAGCACTGCGAGCGCAATCAGAATCGCAAAGAGCGCATGACGCGTCGGAGGCGGGGGGAGTGCGACCGGCTCCAGAAGCGTATCTTCGATCCTAAGAGTGCCGGTGCCTGCGGTCATCGCTGCGTCAGGCTGTCCGCTGGGAAGACCGGGTATTCGCCTCGAGGCTTCGATATTTTTCCCACCTTTCCGGCAAAGGTAGCAGCGTTCCGGCCGGCATCTCGATGAGCGCGAGGGATTGGCGGCATTCGGCAATTAGCACGTTATCCTTCGGGCGAACGATGCGAAACGCACACCAAAATCGGACGCGCTCCAGTCGATCGAGCCAGCCTTCAATGACGAGGCGATCCCCAAGTTTTGCCGCACGGCGGTAGTCGATCTCGGTGTGAACGACCACGGGATACCTTTGCGTCTCGGCCATTTCTGCTAAGGCGAGACCGAGTTCTTCAGCGAGGAGTGTGCGAGCTATCTCGACGAAGCGCAGATATGCGATGTTCGATACAACGCCACCGCAATCAGTGTCGAAAAACATCACCTGCACTTCTGTGCGGATACGCGGCAGCTTGACGGCGGTCACAGTCAACACTCATTCCAAAAAGCTTTCCAAAGCAATGTGAATCGCTGAGAAAAAAGGGATGCCTTGGTGAAGGGACGAATTCGTCCAGAATACGACGACATACGACAAATGTGACCTATGTGACGTGTGCGAATCTATTGAGACCCGCCGCCCCGGCGTAGCTGGAACTCGGGATTGAGCTGGATCGCTCGCTGGAAATGTTTTTCCGCAAGCTCGGTCATTCCGAGGTCTTGCAACCGGAGGCCGATAACCCAATGGTAAAATGGATCGTCGGGAGTGAATTGATCGGCTTGGTTTTCGTGTGCGATCGCTTCCTGGAGTTTGGATAGCGTTCGCTCGGCGCCTGCGAGTTGATTGTTGGCCAGAACAAGGCGCGGATTACGCTGCACGGCATCGCTCCAGACCGAAATGGCTTCCTCCTTGCGACCAAGTTGCCAGAGCGATTCGCCTTTTTCCTGGCGAGCGAGGATTAAATCGGGCCGCTCCGCCAGGGCCCCATCGAGACTCAGCTGTGCCTGTTCGTAACGCCCCAAACGATTGAGGATCGTCCCGTGATAATACAGGCTTAAGGCTTTGCCGCGTCCCCTTTGGCGAGCTGCGGCCTGGCCGAGCAATGCGACGGATCGCTCGGCGTCACCAGAGAGGTATTCAAGCCAGGCAAGTCTTGGCAGCGCCTCGCTATTTGTAAAGAGTCCAAAGTTCCAAGCCGTCTGGAAATGTTTTTTTCCTTCCTGGATGTTCTCGCGATCAATCGGGCTGAGCCACGGGGCGGGATCCTTCTGGGCAAGCGCGAGTTCGTCCGGGATTTGGATTTTCTGAAATGCGCGGTCCCCCAGATATTCGTGATAACGGATCCATCCGCTGTGCGCATTCAAGCCAATCCAGGCGATCGAGAACGCCACAAATGCCCATCCGGGTTTTCGAATTCTTCCCGAGGACTTCAAATTGAAACGGTAAAAGGACAATTCGTTCGCCCTGAATAATCTCCATGTTTTTAGAGTAAGAAACGTTGTGATTGTCGCGCAACCGAGCGCCATCAAAAACGGGACGAGCGCGTAAACACCGCGGACAGCGAGGAAACTTCCCAGAAACACAACTGCGCCGACGATTTCTTCGGGCCACGTGACGGAGTAGTGCCTTTTAATCGCGTCGGATTTCGGAACCAGAAGCGTGGGCTTCCCAAAACCGAAATACAAGGCGTCGTTCGGACAGACGCTGACGCAATCCATGCATTTCATGCAACCAGGATCAACAACCATTCCATATTGCTTCACCTCGGCGTGGACGACGACGTTCGAGGTGCACGTAGCGGTGCAATGGCCGCATTGGTTGCAAGCGTCCGTCACCCTGATTTTTCCAGGCGAGAACTTGTCGGCGAGTCCGAAAAATCCGCCATAGGGGCAGGCGTAAGTGCAGAATCCTTTTTGGCCCAAAAAATAGACGGTCATGAAGCCACAGATAAAAAGAAAAGGAATGGCGACTGCGACAGAGGGAAACGTTTCCCAAAAATTAGTAGTGACCAGATGATTCGTGAACTTCGGGATAAGGGATTCGTGCTCGGGTTTCGTGAAGAATCGATAGGCGGTAGGCCAAACAAACATGTAGAGAGCGCCGATAAGCGGGACGTAGACCAGCAGCCTCGATCGAAACGGCTTCGGAGTGAGGCCAATTTTTTTGAGCAGCCATCCGCAGAAATCCTGGAGGGCGAGAATGTGACAGCCCCAGCCGCAGACAAAACGTCCGAAGATTAACGTCGCCAGGATGGCCAGAGAAAAGAAGATGAACCCCGCGTTGATTGCTCCGCGCTGCAGGGTGTGCATGGTCTCAGAGGGTTCGATGGGCGAAATCGTTTTGCCCATGATCTGCCACTGAATTATGTGGGCGACCATCAGTAGATTAAGAAGGATGAGCGCCAATGCTCGCCAGCGACTGGTTTTAGATTTGCGAATGCCGCTTTTGTGAACAGGCGGGTCGTTGCGAATCCCGACGTGTCGGGAAATCGATCCTCGGCTCTTCACTTCACGACTTACACAACCGCTTTTCACAAGTCTTTCCGGAATTCCCGCCCAAAAGGATAAGGAGCGTTCACATTACGCCGACTTGATTTAGAGACAACAACTAGGCCGAAGCGGCTATAGTCGCAAAATCGATAAAACCGCGTCGACTACTTCCTGGACTGCGACTGCTTTCATACAGCGGAAATCGATTGGGCATTTGCGCAGGAAACAGGGGCTGCATTCGACGTGATGTCGTAGAATAATGTGGCGATCGCCGAGCGGTCCGGTGAGACCCGGCTCGGTCGAGCCAAAAATCGCCACGACCGGAACTCCGAGCAGCGAAGCGAGATGCATTGTGCCGGTGTCATTCGTCAGCAATAGGCGGCAGTCGCGCAGGGCAAGGATGAGTTGGTCAAGTGTGGTTTGCCCAATTCGATTTACACATGAATCGCCGAGGCTAGTAGCGATCTGCTCACCAATTTCCGCATCTTTGGGTGTTCCGAAAAGAACCCACTGCACTGGCGTTTGTGCAGCGACTTTTGCTGCCGCCTCCGCGAATCGCTCCGGCAGCCATCGTTTAGCTGGCCCGTATTCTGCGCCCGGGGAGAGACCAATTTGGAGCGGTTGATAGTTGATAGCTGATCGTTCATCGGAAGCCGCCATTCGGATGTTGGACGTTGGCTGGTGGCTGTTGCCCCCGCCACATATCTGGGCGATCCGCAGGTAGCGAGCGGATTGATGTTCGAGTCGCCTGGGCGGCGGCCGCTCAGGTATGACCTGATTCAACAACCAATTCCGCGAATGGCCACGATAACCAACTCGACGGCTCACGCCGCTTAGCCAGGTTTCAAGCGCAACGCGCAACGAATTCGGGAAAAGAATGGCTACGTCGAAAGCTGGTTGGTCTCGAATCGAACGGACAGCCGAAAGGAGTGAATTGCTCGCCAGAGGAAGGATGGCGTCCACCTCTGGAACGAGCTTCCAGACCGGAGCGATCTTCGCTGGCGCGGCAATGGTGACATGCGCATCAGGACGTCCGGTCTTGATCGCGCGGACGGCCGTCACGCTCATGACAGCGTCACCCAACCAGTTGCCTGAGCGAATGAGAATTCGGAATGGCTGTAAATCCTGAGCGGAAATATCGGGTGGCAGATAAACGCCGCGCTTGTATCGAGCGAGAAGGAAATCCGGCCGGGGGATTTTCCAGCGATCGTGTACCCAAAACCAATCCTCCGGGGCGCGACTGATTTGTGCGGCGATGAGATCGTTTGTCTTCGCGGTGAGCAATTCCACGGATGTCTGCTTTACCTCCAATGCTGGCGAAACAACGATTCGCCAGCGGGCTAGCCCATCTGTGTAGATCGCCGCCCCGACCAATGCTGCGCCGGTGCGCTTGGCCAGCAATGCAGGCAGCGGCGACGTGGAGGCGAGGCGGCCAAAGAAAGGAACCCACAATCCGCTGTCTCCGGAATGTTGATCGCTTAAAATGCCGATGACTCCCCCATCACGCAGCAGTTTGATCGCCTTTTCAAAACCTTCCTTACGATTGAACATCTCGACGCCGGCGCGGCCGCGCATGCGACACAGGTGTTCGTCGATGAAACGATTGCCTAGCCTTTGATAGATCGTGCTGTTTCTGACGTAGCCAATGTATTTGGGCATGATGTGAGCGAACAACTCCCAGTTACTGAGATGGCTCAAGATGACTACGACCGGTCGACCCGCGCGCAATTGTCGATGTATAATGTCCAGGTTTTCCGCCTCGATTCGTGCCGCAATCTTTTCCAGCGGCATAACGCCAAGTTTGATGCTGCACAAAAGATTCCCGCCCAATCGCTGGAAATGGCGGCGCACCAGACGACGCAATTCTCGGGGCGACTTTTCCCTGCCGAACGCGATGGCAATATTACGCCGCGCCAGGTGCCGATAGTTTCCCAAGACGATCCAGGCACAGAACCCAAGAAACTCTCCAAAAACAAAGAGAACTGGCAACGGCAACGCGCTGGCAATCGCCGATCCTGCGCGATAAAGGAGATAAACGCTAAAATCGAGCATGCAAGATCGTTCCCGTATCGCAGGGCGGTGCGGCAGGGTAAATTTGCCTGCGGCTTGCTTCAACCAATATAATGTCGGTGTGTTGCCAACACCTTTCCATTGGTCTGGGGCTGATTTTGCGCGCGTGATCTCGCAAAAATTTGAACGTGGCCGGTTCCTAGTGGTTGGGGCCGACCCTGGGAAACTTCAGCGGCAGTTTGTTGATATCGGAAGAGAAGCTGTCGTTATTGGGTCCGGTGCTGAGTTACCGGCGAAGCTTTCGCAGGAGACGGACTCGACTCGCTTTGAGATTGCGCTCTGGTTTTATTCATCGGAAAAGAGTGACGACGATCGCATGGTTGAGGAGCTTTCGCGCTGTGCAGAGGAGATCGTACTAATACCCGGCGCTGGGGTAGATGTCGCCGAGCGGCGACCGCAACTCGTCGGCAAATTTGGGCGCTTGAGATTGCTCCCTGATTACGAGTGCGATCTTGGCGAAGTCCATCCCGGCGCGGTCCGCCTGCGTCACTGGCCGAGCGAAACTGCCGCTGCCTTGGTTCCGGCGATGGAAACGGCTTTGGCGAGGTTAAACGCACGCTTGAACAGGCTGGAGCGAGCCCTCGGTGATCGCGTCTCCGAATTAGAAGCTGCCCATCGTCATATCGCTGCGGTCGAGGAAAAGTTACTGAAACTGAAGCAATACCAGCGGGAACTGAGGCTGCTAAAGGAACAAAAACAAACACTGCGCAAATCGCCCGAGCGAAGAGTCGGTCAGGTCTTGCTCGCCCCGTATCGCATCCCAGAAAAACTAGCCAAAGCGGCGTGGAAGAAATTGTGGCCGCGGGGCGGGGGAAGCAAAGGCCCGGTTACGCGGACTCAATATCAGGAATGGCTCCAGCGGCAACGCGCCAGTGCGGGAGATCTGGACCGGATGCGCCATGAAGCGCGTGATTTTGCTTCACGGCCGCTGATTAGCATTATCACGCCTGTTTTTGACACGTCTGTGCGCTGGCTTGAAGAAGCTGTCGAATCCGTCCTGGCGCAAGCGTACGAGAACTGGGAACTCCTCTTGATCGACGACGGCTCCAGTGCGTCCGATCTGTTGAATGGTTTGCCTGCGTTGGCTGGACGCGATCGGCGCATTACCCTTGCAAGAGTTGGGCAACACAAAGGGATTTCAGCGGCCTCGAATCAGGGACTCGAGCTGGCTCGCGGCGAATGGGTCACTTTTCTCGATCACGACGACATGCCTTGCGCCCGCAAGCGACTCGCGCAACGCCTGGGTCGGGAACGGTCGAAACGACACCAGGGTGACGAGACCGATGCGGATGCCGTCGGCGCGCATCTCGTCGATCGTGTCCTTGATAGTGCCGTTGACCGAGCCCATCGCGACCACGAGAAGCTCCGCGTCGTCAGCGCGGTAGGTGCGCAACAGCCCGCCCGACTCGCGCCCGAAGC
>Ga0207706_10004514_pt1 | contig 13073 bp, 12 predicted proteins | sample KBSC53metaG_FD_184318 | JGI IMG/M metagenome (GOLD analysis project Ga0207706, IMG submission 184318) | Corn rhizosphere microbial communities from Kellogg Biological Station, Michigan, USA - KBS C5-3 metaG (SPAdes) (version 2) | ecosystem: Host-associated > Plants > Roots > Rhizosphere > Soil ... | reverse complement strand
TGTGATGTCGGTGCCGCGGCGGGTGGAGTGGAAGGGCGCGGTGGAGGAGCAGGCGCTCTTTGACGTTCCACGACCGGAGCTTCCGGAGCCGTCGCAGCTATTGCGGGCGGAGCGGTAGCGGGAGCTGGAGCGGCAGGAGCCTTCGGTTCGGGCGCCGGTACCTCGACCGGTGTTTCGACAACCGGCTCGGCGACTCGACGGCGACGTCTGACAGTGGAGCTATCAACGGGAGGCGCAGCTTCCGCTTTGGGCTCAGGCGCCGGGGTCGCGGCCGTTCCGCGACGGCGACGAGTAGCCGCCGGCGGTGCGGCGACGCGCGCTCTCTTTTCGCGCTCCCACCTGGCACGGATTCGAGCAACCTGGTCGTCACTCAAAGGACTCAGATGACTGCGCACAGGAACGTCCATCTGACGAAGCAGGTTGATCACTTCGTCGCTGGAGACTCCGAATTCGCCAGCCAGATCGTGCACCCTAAGCTTGCTCAAACCCTACCCCTCCTCACGCACAGCCAACATCGGCTCCGAGCCAAGTGCCCGAATGCCTTTCGCCAGCCCCTTATCCACAATTCCAACTACCGTCACGTTCTCACGTCCAGCAGCCTCACCCAACGCGGTGGCCGGCGGACCCGTCAGAACGCTGATGCCCCGAGCACGGAGCAACGGAAGCACTTTATCCAAACTGTTGCTCGAAGCGTCTGGAGCCGCAATAGCCAAAAGGAGCTTCCCGCGCTTCGCCGCGTCACGCACCTGCTGCACTCCTACTACCGCACCGCGACCACGCACTCCCAGACCGATGAGACCGAGAAGTTTGCGCTGCGTGACCTCGTTCATCTCTACTCCGATTTCGTACCTTCCGCGTCCGCCGCATCATCGGCGGCTTTTGTCGGCTCGCCAGAGGACGCTGCCTCAGCTGCCTCGTCGGCGCTCTCGCCGCCTTCGTCAGTCGTCAGCTCGTTGATAATCGCCATCAGACGATCTGCCTCTTCAGGCGCGATGCCGGGCAGGCGAAGGAAATCCTCCCGTTCCAGATCGATGATGTCGTCGAGTGTCTTGTAACCAGCCTCCTCGAGTACCGCGACGGTCGCCGGCTGCATTCCGTCGATGTCCGCGAGGCGGGGATTGACGCCCGCATCCGTCTCGTCAGTGGGGAGCGGCGCAAAGATCGGTTGATCGCTGCCGCGCTCCATCCACTCACGGCTGGAATAGAGCTCGATCTTCCACTCAGTGAGCTCAGAGGCCAATCGCACGTTCTGACCGTTACGGCCGATCGCCAGCGAAAGCTGATCCTCGTCCACGATCGCCTGAATGGTTTTCGTCGCCGGATCACTGAAAACGCGCGCGACACGCGCCGGGGCGAGCGCCAGCTTGGCGAAGCGCTCCGGATCCGCTGACCACGGCACGATATCGATTCGCTCGCCGCCGAGCTCATTGACCACCGCCTGAACGCGGGAGCCTTTGAGACCGACGCACGCTCCGACCGGATCAACCGAGTCGTCGCGAGAGAAGACGGCGATCTTGGTGCGGCTGCCCACTTCGCGCGCGCTGGCGCGGATCTCGACAAGATTCTGCTGAATCTCCGGGACCTCGAGCTTGAACAGCGCTTTCACGAAGAGCGCGTCGGCTCTGCTCAGCACGAGGCGTGGACCCTTGGGAGTCTCCTCGACACGCTTGAGCACGGCGCGAATCGGATCGCCCTGATGAAAATGCTCGCGATGGTTCTGCTCGCGATAAGGGATGATCGCTTCAGCCTCGCGGAACTTGTTGAGCATGATGACGAGCTTGCCGCGCTCGATCTGCTGCACTTCGCCGGACAGAAGATCCCCAACTCTGCTGGAAAATTCGTCGCGAATCTTCGAGCGCTCTCCCTCACGGACGCGCTGAATGATCCGCTGCTTGGCGGCCTGAACGGCAGTGCGCCCGAACTCGGCGAAGTCGACGGGAATCTCCATCTGGTCGCCGATCTGAAAATCCGGGTCCTCGTAGCGAGCTTCTTCGAGAGAAATCTGGCTGGCGGAATCGGTGACCTCGTCGACTACAGTCTTGAGGAGAACGATCCTGATCTGTCCTTTGTTTTCATCGATATCGACTTCAGCCTGCACCGTGGGCCCGTGCTTCTTGGCGAGGGCGGCATTGATGCCATCCTCGAGAAGCCCGTGCAGCTCGGCGCGATCGATCTGCTTCGAGTTTGTGAGCTCGCGGATCGCCGAAAGAATCTCTACTGAAGCCGCCATGTCTTGACCCTACCTTTTCCAGTGAAACGCCAGTCGTGCTTTCTCGACCGCGGAGAGCGGAAAACGCCGCTCGACTCCACGGTCATCGCGCACAATCACGATTTCCTGACCGGCATCACCTTCGACACCGGCAATCTCTATCTCGTCCGTTCGCCTTCCCGCAGGGTCACCAGGAACATTTGCAGTGACGACCGCAGTCCGGCCAACGAACCGCTTCCAGTCGCGCGCGTTCCGAAGAGGTCTTTCGATCCCCGGAGACGACACTTCCAGCACGTACGTCCTGCCACCAAAGTCCTCGGCGTCGAGCCTGGTCTCAATCGCGCGCGATGCAGCTGCGCAGTTGTCGACCGTCACTTTTTCGCCGTCCTCACGCTCAACACGCACGTCGATCACCGGTCGTCCCTTGCTGCCCCCGACCTTGAGATCGAAAAGCTCGAGTCCCAGCGGCTTAATTTCAGAAGCCACAAGAGTTTCCAGCGCTTCGTTCATACAGCTTCGAGGTTTGTCACAGAGATAAAAAAATGTGGGGGTATCCCCACATTCCGGTTGGCCGCCGAGTTGAACGCCCTACCCAATGTACCGGTGGCGCGACGCTAATTCAAGGCGGTGTCTCGGGGCTACGCCGAGGCACCGGCGGCAATGACTGCGATCTGTCTCCCCGAGTCCCCGGCCCTGTGCGAAAAGAACCGATCGTTGTCGCAACGGGTGCAGTAGGAGCTGACCGAGATCTTCTGCACCCCGGTCTCGGCGGCGTGCTCGGCGATGAGCGAGCGGAGGTCGACGTGACCAGCTCGGGTAACAGGTTGACCCGTGAGCTGCTCCCTGACGTCGGCGCTCACCTCATAGCATCGGCCACAGATCGCGGGGCCGAGATGAATGGCCAGCTCGTCAGGAGGAAGGCCGTAGCGGGCGAGGGCTGCGATCGCCTCGGTGGTGATGTGGGCAGCAGTCCCCCGCCACCCCGAATGAAGCAAAGCGACGATTCCGGACGGGTGCGCGATGAAGACCGGGACGCAGTCCGCCACGCCAACGGCCAGTGCGATACCCTTTTCCGCCGCGATGTGTCCGTCGGCTTCCTCGCCTCGAAGCCAGCCCTCCCAGCCGCCCGTGTGGACCAGCACTCTCGTCCCGTGAACCTGCCGGATACTCACCAGTCGCCGGGCGGTCTCAGCGACATCGCGCTGGACAGCGGTCCAGCGCCCCATCACTTCATTGACCGGCTCTGTGCCGGACAGCCCGAAGGTGCCCGCCTCGCGGGTGGTGGTGAATGCCCGGATTCCCCACCCTTCGAAGTCGGCCACCACCTCCTTGGGGACTTCCGCTAAGCTACTGTCGGCGATCGTCAACTCTGGTGATCGAGGCGCCGAGGGCGTTGAGGCGCTCATCGATGCGCTCGTATCCGCGCTCGATCTGACCGACGTTGTTGATGAAGCTGGTGCCTTCCGCGCACAGCGCCGCCAGGAGCATCGCCATTCCCGCGCGTATGTCCGGGGATTCGAGGAATGCTCCACGGAGACGGGAAGGCCCGTGCACGAGAGCCCGATGCGGATCGCAAAGAACAATGCGTGCGCCCATGGTGGACAGCTTGTCGACGAAGAACATGCGCGACTCGAACATCTTTTCGTGCATCAGGATAATCCCTTCGGACTGCGTCGCCGTTACGATCGCGATCGACATTGTATCGGCGGGGAATGCGGGCCAAGGCTGGTCCTCCAGCTTCGGGACGTGGCCACCCATGTCGGTCTGGATCTGACGCGACTGTTTGTCGGAGATTACGAGATCGGCGCCATCAACCTCGCATTCGATACCGAGTCGCGAGAACCCCATGCGGGTGGAGCGAAGGTGCTCGATTCCGGCGTTCTCGATGCGAAGCTTCGATCGGGTTACGGCTGCGAGTCCGATGAATGAGCCGACTTCGATGTGATCGGGGCCAATGGTGTGGGTGACTTCCTTGGTGCCGAGGGCCTTTCCGCCGGTGATCGTCATCGTATTCGTGCCGACTCCCTCTATCTCGGCGCCGAGGGCAATGAGAAACTTTGCCAGGTCCTGGACGTGTGGCTCGCTGGCCGCGTTGCGCAGCACGGTAGTGCCTTTCGCCGCGGACGCCGCGACGAGCGCATTCTCGGTTGCCGTTACGCTCGGCTCATCGAGAAAGACGTCGGCTCCGCGGAAGCCGTTGACGCGCATCTCGATCATCTTGCCGTGTGTGAACGATGCACCCAGCTGTTCGAGCGCGAGGAAATGGGTGTCCAGACGGCGCCGTCCGATTACGTCGCCACCTGGCGGCGGCAGTGTTACCTGCCCGCAACGCGCGAGAAGGGGCGCGGCGAGGAGGATCGACGCCCGGATTTTGGCGCAGAGCGTCGGATTCAGATCCGATGGGCGGATGTCCTTGGCATGAACATCCAGCTCGTTCTGCCCGACCCACTCCATCGAGACTCCGACGGAGCGAATTAGCTCGACAAGCGTTTCGATGTCCCGGATGCGGGGGACGTTGCGCAGATGGACGGGTTTGGGAGAGATCACTGCGGCGGCGACAATAGGCAGCGCCGCATTTTTGTTTCCGGAAGGGCGAATAGTGCCGCTGAGGGTTTTGCCACCCTCGACGACGAACTGGACGGCTGGCATGTTGATTAGGTCAGTTGTGAGTGCGTTGTTGCGCAAATATATCGCACTGAGCACTCTTTGTACCGTGACCTGAAGCTCCTCGGTAGGTGGCCTCTCACTTGCACACTTCACGCACATGACGGGTTTGATCGCCGGCGGCAGTCACCTGCTGTTGCAGGTTGCGCTCGCCGCCAACGACACGATCTACACGAAGCAGGTCGCTGCCGAGCCGGGATGGTTCGAAAAAGTGACCAGTCTGGCGAGCGCGATCATGACGATCACGATCATCGTGCTGTCGGCCGCGCTCATTCCCGCCGCGTGGAATTTTCGAAAGAGCTACAAGAAAGTCAGCGACATGCTCGACAAGATCTACGGCGACATCAATCCGCTGATGCGGCACGCCAGCTCGATCGCGGACAACGTCGACTATGTATCAACCGCGATCAGGGTCGACATCCAGCAGGTGAGCCAGACGGTCGCGGCGGTGAACCAGCGGCTGCAGCAGGCGGCGTCGGCGGCAGAGGCTAGAATAAATCAGCTGAATGCGCTGATCGAAGTTGTTCAGGAAGAAGCCGAATCGGCGTTCGTGAGCACCGCCTCGACGATTCGCGGCGTCAAGACCGGAATCAATCAGGCATTTGATGAGGAGGATTGGACGGATGGGGACTACGACGAAGACCGAACCGACAGTTGGGAGAAACCGCGCCCGCGAGTCAGACCAAGAAGCTGACTTCAACGAAGAGCGCGAACAACAGTACGACCTGCTCACTGCGGCGCTGATCGGCGCAGCGGTTGGAGCGGGGATAACGCTGTTGATGCGGCGCGGACCAACTGGACGCCGTCCGATTGGGCCGTTAATGCGCTACGCGGGTCGCGGCGCGGCGCTCGCCGGGCTGGGCGGAATGGAAGGAGCTCGGTGGGCTGGGCGTCACGGATTGCGCGGGGCGCGCTGGGCCGGCGACCGTGCCGTCGAAGGCGCGCGCTGGGCTGCGCCGAGGGCCAGACGTGGCTTCGACACCGCCGTCGAGCGTGGCAGTGATCTGATCGACCGCATACCGTTCGATGATGCCGTCGAACAGGTGCGCGAGTACGTCGACACCGCGCGCGCAGCCATCAACGATGTCGTAAAGGACGAGCTTACCGATCTCCGCAAAGCTGTACGCACCCAGCGTAAGCGCATCGGCATCTAGCGGCCGCCGCGGCCGCGAGCAGTCCCGCGCCGCGTCTGCCGGAAGCGTCGCACTGGTAGTCCTCCTCCTACTGGTGCTGACGCCGTCGGCAGCGCACGCCTGGACTCCGGGAACTCACATTTTTCTCGGAGAAGCGGTAATGCGCTCGCTCGCGCTGCTGCCATCGAGCATCGCCGAGCTGCTGGCTGCGTTTCCGTATGATTTCCTGTACGGATCGATTGCGGCGGACACCAGCATCGCCAAGAAATACGCTGCGGCCGGTCGTCACTGTCACTCGTGGACCGTCGGATTCGAGATTCACGACAATGCCGACTCCGAGCCATTGCGTGCCTTCGCGCTCGGCTACCTCGCGCATCTGGCGGCCGATTCGGTGGCGCACAATTACTTCGTGCCGCATCAGCTCGCCATTACATCGTCGACCGCAGCGCTGGGACACAGCTACTGGGAGAGCCGCTTCGACACGCACATCGGAGAACGGTTCAGTCGCACCGCCAAGCAGCTCATTCTTCGCGACCATTCGCACTCCGACGAGCATCTCGATCGCATTCTCAGTCCAACGATCTTCAGCACGCCGACCAACCGGCGAATTTTTCGCGGCATGGTTTACGTCGCGGACACCGAATCGTGGCAGCGCATCTTCCATCTGGTTGAAGAGAAGAGCCGCTGGGATCTGACCGAGAATGAAGTGGGCAAATATGTCAGCCGATCTTTCGATTATGTGGTCGATCTTCTTGGCCGCATGGACCGGGCAGAGCCATTCAAGCTGGATCCCGCCGGAACGGTGGCGCTGCGCGAGGCAAAGAAAGTCCGTCGTGCCGCGCTGCGTCGCGGCGGAGAGGATCACGTCAGGGAACAGGCGCAGCATCACTTTGGGATGCCGCGCTCTCCACTCCATTTCGCTTCCGGATTGCCGGAACCGCTTTATCCCCCGCGCGACGACAGCAACTGATTGACGCGGCGCGGATCGGCGCGCCCTTTGGATTTCTTCATCACGAAGCCGACCAGCACGCCCTGCAACTTTTTCTCACCCGCGAGATAACGCTTCGCTTCGTCGGGATGCTCCTGAAGCACTTCGTCGACCCAGCCGGCGAGCGCGCCATCGTCGCCAACTTGCGCCAGGCCCTCATCGGCCGCGATCTGCGCCGCGGGTTTGCCGGTCTCCACCATCAACGCGAACACCCGCTTGGCGGCGGTGTGGCTGATCGTTCCGTCCTTCACCAGCGTAATCAACTGGGCCAGATCCGCAGGTCGAACGCGGAAGCGATCGATCTCCTCGCCTGATACGCGAAGCGCGGCGGACACCTCGCCCATCACCCAATTGAAGGCGGCCTTTGGATCACGAGAAGCGCGAGCGACGGACTCGAAGTATTCAACAAGCGCAGGCGTCGCCATCAATTGATCTATCTCGGCAGCTGCAATACCCAGTTCCTGGGTGAGGCGCGTGCGACGCGCTTCGGGAAGCTCGGGAAGATTCTTGCGCGCGTCATTGATCCATCCCTGATCAAGGAGCAGCGGCCGGAGATCGGGCTCGGGGAAGTAGCGGTAATCGTGACTTCCCTCTTTCGTGCGGCTCGGACGAACGGACTCGCGCGCACCATCCCACAGCAGCGTCTGTTGCTCGACCTTTCCGCCCGAGTCCAGCAGCGCGCACTGACGCGCATACTCGGCCTCTAGCGCGCGCTCGACGGCCGAAAACGAGTTCATGTTTTTGACTTCGGTCTTTGTCCCGAGCTTCGTCTGCCCTGGCGGGCGAACGCTGATGTTGGCGTCCACACGCAAGCTTCCCTCTTCCATGCTGACGTCACTGACGTCGAGATACTGAAGGATTTGCTTGAGGGTTCGTAGGTACGCACCCGCCTGCGCGGAGGACTGAATGTCTGGCTCACTCACGATCTCGATGAGCGGTACGCCGGACCGATTCAGATCGATAGCGGTCGAGCCGGGATAGCGATCATGAATCGATTTCCCGGCATCCTCTTCCATGTGAAGCCGTGTGATCCCGATCTGCACAGCCTTGCCGTCTTCTGTCTGCCCCACCACAATCGCGCCCCCGGTGGCGAGAGGCTGGTCGAACTGCGAGATCTGATATCCCTTGGGTAGATCGGGATAGAAATAGTTTTTGCGGGCGAAAACAGAAACCGGATTGACCGCGCAGCCAAGACCGAGCGCAGCACGCACGGCCAGCTGCACCGCCCGCTCGTTCAGCACCGGAAGCGCGCCAGGCAAAGCGAGGCACACTGGACAGGTGTTGACATTGGGCGGCGCGCCAAAATCTGTTGAGCAGCCGCAGAACGCCTTGGTGCGTGTCTTCAGCTGGACGTGAACCTCGAGGCCCACCACCATCTCATAGCGCTCCGTTTTCACTGGTGCGCCTCGTCACCGAGCGAAGCCTCGAGCGCATACGCGACCCGAAACATCGAGTACTCGTCGAAATGGGCGGTGATGATCTGGCCGCCAACCGGCAGTCTGCGGAGGCGTCCGATCGGAACGGAGATAGCGGGCACACCGGCAAGATTTGCGGTCACCGTGAAGATGTCGTTCAAATACATCTCGTAAGGATCGCTGATCGCACCGACCGTAAAAGCCGGAGTCGGCGTGGTCGGTGTGAAGATCGCGTGGACGCCACTGTTGAACACCGCGCGAAAATCGTCGGCAATCAGCGTTCTTACCGCCTGCGCCTTCTTATAGTAGGCGTCGTAGTAGCCGGCTGAGAGTACGTAGGTACCGAGCAGAATGCGACGGGTCACTTCCCTGCCGAAGCCCTGCGAGCGTGTCGTCTCATACATCGCTTTGAGACCCCTGGCGGGGTCGACTCTCAATCCGTAGCGGACTCCGTCAAAGCGCGCGAGGTTCGACGATGCCTCGGCTGGCGCGAGGATGTAGTAGACAGGAATTGCAAGCGGTGAGCGCGGCAGCGAAACGTCGCGAATCGTCGCGCCCATGGAGCGAAAACGATCCAGCGCGCGCTCACATAGATCCCGGATGCCTTCGTCCAGACTTTCCGGGAAATACTCTCTGGGCTTGCCAATGACGACACCTTCGAGCGTCGTGGCGTCTGGCGGCGGCGGGAGCGGCACCGGGCTGCGTCCGATTCGCATCGCTTCGGTATCTGGTTCGCGCGCTAACGGTGCGGGCTTTCCAAGAGCGGAGAGTCTGTAGATGGGAACATCAGCGTCAGAGCTCGTCGAATCCATCTTGTCGAATCCGGCGATCGCCTCTAACGCGATCGCGGCGTCATCGACGCGACGGCCAACCACACCGATCTGATCGAGAGACGATGCGAAGGCGACGAGCCCGTATCTGCTGACGCGTCCATAGGTCGGCTTCACGCCCACCACTCCACAGAAAGCGGCGGGTTGTCTGACGGAGCCGCCCGTCTCCGATCCAAGTGCAATCGGAGTGATTCCGGCCGCCACCGCGGCGGCAGAACCACCGGAAGAGCCCCCGGCGACATAGCGAACGTCATGCGGGTTTCGCGTCGGTCCAAAAGCGCTGTTTTCGGTGGACGATCCCATCGCGAACTCGTCCATGTTCGTTTTCGCAACGACAAGGGCGCCATGAGCGCGGAGCCTGCTCACCGCCGTGGCTTCGAACGGGCTGACGTAATCAGCGAGGATTCTCGAGCCGCACGTCGTCGGCAGTCCGAGTGATGCGATGTTGTCCTTGATCGCGACGGGCACCCCGGCCAGGATGCCAATGTCGGCCGCGCTCTGCACGCGTTCATGCATCGACTTCGCTTCCTCGATGCTGGCGGCTTCGTCGGCGTGGAGAAAAATGTTGAGCGCGTCCTTCCCGGCACCGATTGCGCGGGCTCGCTCGAAAGCCGCTTTCACCGTTTCTGACGGCGTGACCTTCCCCGCTCGGACCGCAGCGGAGATTGCCGCGGCGCCAGCAGTGGTAAACTCTTCTGGCGTCAAGCGCTGCTCTCGGTTGGATCCTCGTGAGTTGCAAGCCGCGGCACGATGAAGAACCCATCGCGCATCGAAGGTGCAAACGATTCGAGCGTTCCTTCCATCAACGGAGCAACCCGATCGTCGGTGCGGAGCGGGGTGCCACCCGCACCGACACCGGCCGTGGGCGCAATTGTCGAGGTATCGACCTGCGAGAGGACTTCCATGTGCTCGAGAATGGAGCTGAGCTCCCTGGTCAGCTCGTCGGCCCGGGCGCTGTCGACGCCCAGGCGAGCCAGCTCGGCGATATGAAGTACATCCTCACGAGTGACCGCCACTATTCCTGTCCCCGCTCAAGGGTTGTGTATGCCAGCTTGATGGTCTTTCGACCGACGGCCTCATCGTCGAAGTCGATTACGGCCTTCACTTCACGTCCGACTCCGGAAAGCTCGGCGATGGATCCGTCACCAAATAATTTGTGGCGCACACGCTCACCTTTCACGTAGCGCGGCTCGTCCTGCGACGCTTCGGCCTCCGCAATCGGTGCCGCACGTCGCCAGGAAGGAACTTCGTAAGTGCGACGGGCGGGATACGCTCCGCTGAAACCACCCTCGCTGCGGCCTGTACTTCTTCCCATAGCGCTGACGCGAAGGGTCTTACGCTCGTCGAGATTTGCGGCTGCGATTTCGCGGAGAAAGCGGGACTTGATTGAGGGCATGAGCTCACCGTTGCGGCGCCTCATCTCGGTATGCGACATGTAGAGCTTTTCCTGCGCCCGCGTGATGCCGACGTAAAAGAGGCGGCGCTCCTCCTCGAGCTTGGCCGGATCGTCGAATGACTGCGATAGAGGAAAGAGACCGTCCTCCAGTCCCGTCAGGAACACCACGGGATACTCGAGCCCCTTCGCGTTATGGAGCGTCATCAACGTCACCGCGTCTGCCGACGGATCGAGGGCATCCGCGCCCGCAACGAGCATCGCTCTCTGCAGAAAATGGTCGAGCGGTGTGAGTCCGACTTCACCGCCGTCGTCAATGACGGTTTCGGCTGCCCCATCGATCAGCGCGCTGAGATTCTCGATGCGATCCCGCGCGGACTCCGGTCCCTCGGACTGCAGATACTCCACGTAGCGAATCTCGCCGATGAGCTCCTGGATAAGCACGTCGACACTGGTGTCCTTGGCGCGCTCGCGAAAACGCTCCAGCATCGTGTTGAAATCGACGAGCGCCTTTTTCGCGGCTGGACGGAGCAGCGCCTGGATATCAGGGTGCGTTGCAGCTTCTGTGATCCGGATGCCCAAATTGCGAGCCTTGACTGCAATCGTGTCGAGCGTGGTGTCGCCGATCCCGCGTCTCGGGACAGAAACCGCGCGCCGAAACGCCTCTTCGTCAGCAGCGTTGGCGATGAGTTTGAGGTAGGCCATCAGGTCGCGAATCTCTCGGCGATCGTAGAAGCGAACTGTACCTACCAGTCGATATGGAATCGCTTCGCGTCGAAGAGCGTCTTCGAGCGCGCGACTCTGAGCGTTCGTCCGGTAGAGCACCGCAAACTCGCTGAGGCGTCTGCCTTCCTTTGTCTGGCGCGCCTTGATTTCGTCGAGTACGAAATCGGCCTCATCACGCTCGTCGAGCGCCGCGACGAGGCTCACTGCCTCACCGGAGGCGCGGGTCGCGCGCAATGTCTTCCCCTTGCGACTGACGTTCTGGGTGATCGCCGCGTTGGCAACGGTCAGAATATCAGGCGTCGAACGGTAATTCTCTTCCAGCCTGACGAGCCTGGCCGAGGTGAATTCCTTCTCGAAATCGAGAATGTTGCGGATGTCGGCCCCACGCCAGCCATAGATCGACTGATCGTCGTCTCCGACCACTACGACATTGCCGTGCGCGCCGCCGAGCAGCTTGATGAACTGAAACTGGGCGCGGTTGGTGTCCTGGTACTCATCGACGAGGATGAACTGAAAGCGATCGCGATAGCGAGCGAGCGTCTTCTCGTCGCTGCGAAAGATCTCGACGGGCAGAACGAGCAGATCGTCGAAGCTCACCGCATTCGCGGCGCGCAGCGTGGTCTCGAGATGCCTGTAAACTTTGGCGGCTGAGCGCGATACCGGGTCCATCGCCAGCTTTTCATACTCGCCTGCCGGCACCAGTGCGTTCTTGGCGTCGGAGATCAGTGTCGCAATTACCTTCGGACTCCACTGCTTCGGCGAGATTCCCTCGCGGTCCATCAGCCGCTTGATGACGCCGAGCGTGTCGTCCTCGTCGTAGATGGTGAAGCTCGGCGTGCGGCCGACCTGGTGCGCGCTCGTCCTGAGAATACGCGCCCCGATCGCGTGGAAGGTGCCGCTCCACATGCCCTTCGGTTCTTCACCAAGGAGTCTGGCGATGCGCTCGCGCATCTCCCCCGCCGCCTTGTTGGTGAAGGTGACAGCGAGGATCCGCGACGGGTCGACTCCGTGATGCTCGATCAACCGGGCGATCCGTGTCGTCAGCACCCGCGTCTTGCCCGATCCCGCCCCCGCCAGGACGAGCATTGGCCCTTCAAAGTGTAGAACGGCCTCGCGCTGGGCTGGATTCAGCCCGGATAGTGGCTCCGTCTTTTCCGCTGCTTCAGAGGTGATTGTCTCCGCCATCATCTCAAGATATCTAGCCGAGCACCATATCGAAGGTGGCGCCGCGCTCGGATGGAATAAGGGCGAGCTCGCCGCCGTGGCTGTCACGCACGATCCGACGCGCGAGAGACAGGCCGATACCCCACCCCTTCTCCTTGGTCGAGAATCCGGGGTCGAATATCTGATTGCGGATCTCGCGTGGGATGCCGGGACCATCGTCGGAGACCCTCACGCGCACCCGGCCCTCAGGGAGTGGCTCGGCCGAGAGGTCGACTCTTCCATCGCGCCCCGCCAGTGCGTCGATCGCGTTCTTCGTCAGGGACTCCAGCGCCCACTCGAGCAGAACAGCGTCTCCGTGCACGACCAGCTCGCCCTGGTGCGATGAGCTGACGGTGACGCGCTGCGCCAAAGTTGGTACGCGAGCGCGAAAGTAGGCGGCAACGCGATCGACGAGCTCGCCGAGGTCCACCAGCTCCTGGCGCGGTGGCCGTCCGATCCGCTCGAACCTGTGCGCAACGCGCTTGAGCCGCTCGAGATCCGCCTCCATGTGA
>Ga0207706_10004513_pt1 | contig 13073 bp, 12 predicted proteins | sample KBSC53metaG_FD_184318 | JGI IMG/M metagenome (GOLD analysis project Ga0207706, IMG submission 184318) | Corn rhizosphere microbial communities from Kellogg Biological Station, Michigan, USA - KBS C5-3 metaG (SPAdes) (version 2) | ecosystem: Host-associated > Plants > Roots > Rhizosphere > Soil ... | reverse complement strand
AATGACCCCTGCCGCACGCCTGCAGGCGGCGATCGAGGTGCTCGACGAGGTCATCGCCTCGGCCCGCGCGGATGGCCCGCCCGCCGACACGATCGTGACGCGCTACTTCAAGCAGCGGCGCTATGCGGGATCGAAGGACCGCCGTGCCGTGCGCGAGCTCGTATTTCGCGCGATCCGGCGAACGGCGGAACGGGCGGAGAGTGGACGTGCTGCGGCGCTTGGGCTTGTTGAAGAGCAGCCCGATTTGCTCGATCTATTCGGTGAGCCGCGGGGACCGGAACCGGTCACGGAAGCGGACAAGGGGACAGTCCCTTCTCCAGGGACTGTCCCCGCCTGGCTCATGGCCGAGCTCTCGCCCCTCGTCGCCGAAGATGAATGGCCCGCCCTGCTCGAACGTGCGCCGCTGGATCTGCGGGTGAATGTCGCAAAGGCCTCTCGCGAGGCGCTGCTGAAGCAAATGCCGGAAGCCACAGCCACGCCGATCGGTCCCTGGGGCATCCGCCTGCCGCCGGACAGCCGGATCGACGATCTTTCCGCATACACGGAGGGCCTGGTCGAAGTGCAAGACGAGGGCAGCCAACTGATCGCGCTCGCCTGCCAACCGGAGGACGCGGAGCGCCTGCTGGATCTGTGTGCAGGGGCAGGTGGCAAATCGCTCGCGCTCGCCGCCGCCGCGCCTCAAGCAAGCATCCTCGCGTCGGACAGCAACCGCGCCCGCCTGTCGAAGCTTGGGCCGCGTGCCGAGCGGGCGGGCGCGACTATCGAGACGCGCCTGCTAAACCCGCCGAAAGAGCTGGCGGAACTCGCCGACTGGCAAGCCAACGCCGACCTGGTTCTCGTCGACGCGCCCTGCTCCGGGAGCGGAACCTGGCGCCGCAATCCGGAGGGGCGTTGGCGGCTGGCGCCCGAGCGGCTGGATCGCCTCGTTGCCGTCCAGGAGCGCCTGCTCGATATTGCCGCGCAACTCGTCAAGCCCGGTGGGTGCATCGTCTATGCCGTCTGCTCGCTCCTGTCCCGCGAAGGCGCAGACCAGATCGAGCGCTTCCTTCAGCGCCATTCATCCTGGATTAGTGAGGAAGCGCCCATTCCCGCGGGGCGTGCCGACGGGGCCGGACGCCTCCTGACCCCCGGTCACGACGGCACCGACGGCTTTTTCGTCGCGCGCCTTCGCCGGTCATGCTAGGCGGAGCGCTCGAGAAGTGGAGAATTTGATGCAGTTCCTTCCTCGTCTTCTGCTCGCCGGCTTTGCTGCCACGGCGCTTGCCGCGCCGGTCGCGGGCCAGCGCTCCGACGACCAGATCGCGCCGAAATCGGTCGAACTGATGCACAAGGGCCAGGCGGCTCTCGCTGCCGGCAAGCTCGAGGATGCGGAAAATGCGCTCGAGAGCGCGCTTGCCGTCGATCCGCGCAACCGCTGGGCTTATGTCGATCTCGCCCGGGTGGCGGAGAAGCAGCAGCTGTTCGGCAAGGCGATCCGGATGACGAACAAGGCGCTCCTGATCGAGCCCAACGACCCGGACGCGATCGCGGTGCAGGGCGAGGCGATGGTCGAGATGGGCGCGAGCGCACGGGCGCAGGAGAATCTGCAGAAGCTGCAGGGAATTTGCGGCGCCAAGGGCTGCCCCCAGGTCGCGCAGCTTTCGGCAGCGATCACCCGCGGACCGACGGTCGCTTCGGCCAAGACGCCGGACAGCCCGAAGTCGAACTAGCTCAGAGCCCGGCCCAGCTTCACCCATTCATCGATCGAAAGCGTCTCAGCACGGCGCTGAGCGTCGATCCCGAGCGAATTCGCCGCTTCCAGCGCTCCGGGAAACTGCTTCAGGCTCGATCGCAGCATTTTCCGACGCTGACCGAAGGCGGCCTCGGTCAGTCGCTCCATCGTCCGCGGATCGACGCCTTCGGGCTGCTCGGCCGGCACGATATGCACCACGGCGGACGTGACCTTCGGAGGCGGCACGAAGGCTGAGCGGTTGACCGTCATCGCGATCCGGGCGCGCGAACGCCACTGGGCGGCGACCGACAAACGGCCATAGGCATCGCTGCCCGGCGCCGCGACGATCCGCTCGGCGACTTCCTTCTGGAACATGAGCGTGAGCGAGCGCCACCACGGCGGCCAGCGGCCCGCCAGCCACTTCAGCAACAAAGCAGTTCCGACATTGTACGGAAGATTGGCGACGACATGCGCGCCTTCGCCCACGACCTCCGCCTCGTCCACTTCGAGCGCGTCAGCCTGAAGCAGCCGCAGGCGGTCTCCGAACTCCGATGCAAGCTCGTCGAGCGGGGGAATGCATCTGCGGTCGCGCTCCACGGCGGTGACGACCGCTCCGGCATCGAGCAGAGCCCTCGTCAGGCCTCCGGGTCCTGGCCCGACCTCATAGACCCGCTCGCCGTTGAGATCGGCCGGCACGGCGGCAATCCGCGAAAGCAGCTGGCGATCGAGGATGAAATTCTGTCCCAGCGCCTTGCTGGCGCTGAGGCCGTGCCGGGCGATGACCGCGCGCAGCGGCTCGGGCTGTCCGCTCAAGGGCCGTCGGCCCGGTAGAGCGCGCTCTCAGCCGCCATTCGGATCGCCGCCGCCATCGGCCGGGGGTCGGCCCGGTCCTGCCCGGCGATGTTGAATGCGGTCCCGTGGTCGGGGGCCGTGCGGACGATCGGTAGGCCGAGCGTCACGTTGACCGCGTCCTGGAAGTGCAGCGCCTTGATCGGGATCAGCGCCTGGTCGTGATACATGCAGAGCGCAGCATCATATCGGGCGCGCGCGGCCTCGTGGAACATGGTGTCGGCCGGGTGCGGCCCGCTCACCCGCCAGCCCTCCGCGGCGAGCGCTGCGATCGCCGGCTCGATGATCTCGATCTCCTCGGCGCCGAGCTCGCCCCCTTCGCCGGCATGCGGGTTGAGTCCGGAGACGGCGAGCCGCGGCTCGGGGATTCCGAAATTGCGCTGAAGCCCGCGGAGCGCCGCCCGCCCGCGCGATTCGATCAGTGCGCTGGTCAGCGCGGCCGGCACGTCGGAGAGCCGGAGGTGCGTGGTGACCGGCACCGTCCGAAGCGTCGGCCCGGCGAGCATCATCGCGACATTGCCTGCGGACACTCCGCAGCGTTCGGCGACGAACTCGGTCTGGCCGGGATGCTGGAAGCCGATGCCGTAGAGCTGTTCCTTGGAGACCGGGCCGGTCACGACCCCCGAGGCCGATCCCGACCGGGCGAGCCCGACCGCGATCTCGAGCGAATCGAGCGAGCAATGCGCGCCGGCGACGCTGGGGTGACCCGGGATATCGCCCTGGGGCGCGTTGAGCTGGATCAGGGGAAGCCCGACGTCGAAGGCGGAATCGGTTTGCCTTGGATCGTCGATGAGCTCGATCGGCCCGTCCCACACCGCCGCGACGCTGCGCGGGTCGCCGATCGCGACGAACGGCGGCAACCCGAACTCGCCGCGCGAATCCCAGCATTTGGCGATGACTTCAGGGCCGATGCCCGCCGGATCCCCGAGGGAAATGGCAAGCGGGCTGGGCGGCGTTGCCGACATGGAAGCCGCCCTTATCGGAAATGATCGATCAGCGGAATTCGATCACCGCGTCACGGCGAAGATCGGCGAGATAGCGCCTGGAGCGCATGTTCACCCGCTCTTCGTTGAGCTGGCTGTAGATGTCGTCATAGGTGGGCGCGTCCTGATCGACCTGATCGCGCCCGCAGACGACGAGGACGCGGACGCCTTCCTCGAGCGAGCCGAAGGGCTGGGTCGCCTGGCCGACCTGGAGCGGGACCATCATCTGCTGGAGCGTCACCGGCAGGTCACGCAACTTGACGTCATCGCTCTGCACCACTTCCGCGTGGAATTGGGCGGCGATCTTCTCGGCGCCGCCGCAACCGCCGATGTTCTTCGACGCTTCGGCGAACTGCGCGACGATCGGCTCTGCCTGCTGCCGGCTCGTCCCTTTCGGGAAGGTGACGGACACCTGCTTCAGGCTGAGGATCGCATCGCGCGGGTCGGGGGTCAGGATCTTGCGGGTGTCCTGCACGGCGATGATCGACACTCCGCCCGAAACCGGGATCGGATTGCTGATCGAGCCCGGTCCCATCTGCTTGAGCACCGTCGCCAGCGCCGTGGGAAGCTGCTCCGGGCGGACCCAGCCGAGATCGCCGCCGACCGCCGCGGTGGACGCCTCTGAATATTGCCGGGCATAGCCCTGGAAGGACGCGCCGTTCTTCAGCTGCTCGAGGATCTGGTTCGCTTTCTGGAGAGTCTGTTCCTCGGTGTAGGGCGTGGCCGAAAGGAAAATCTCGCCCACGCGATATTGCTCGGTGCCCTTCGATGCGTTGAGCCGGTCGAGGACCGCCTTCACCTCGTCCTCGCCGACGCTAACTCCGCTTTCGATCTTGGCCTGCTGAAGGCGCTGCCACGCGATCTCGCCCTGGATCTGACGGCGGAGCGAGGCGAGCGAAGAGCCGTGCGCCTCGAGATAAGACCCGAGTTCCTTTGGCGACTGCTTTACGTTCGCTGCGACCCGCTCGACCGTGCGGTCGATGTCGGACTTCTTGATATCGATCTTCTCGGTCGTCGCCGCCTGGATCTGAAGCGTTTCGTCGATGAGGTTGCTGAGCACCTGCTGACGGAGCGCGTCCACCTGGTCCGGCGGAATCTCGTTGCCGTTGGCGATGGCGAGGAGCGCGAGCCGCTGGTCGACGTCGGTTTGCGTGATCACGTCGCCGTTGACGATCGCCGTCGCCTTGATGACCGACGGCATGGCCGTTCCGAAAAACTGCGGATTTTCCGGCAAATGCAGCGATTGCGTGCTGTTGATCGGCGGCTGCGCCTGGGGGTCAGCCTGCTGCGCTACGGCGCCGCTCGCGAGGCCGAGGGCGACGGCTGCGCCAGCCATCAGGGCGCGCGTGGAATTCGGTCGGAAAGCTCGTGCCACGTTCTGGAAATTCCCTTGATTTGCAGCCTGCTGCTGGTGATTGCCATTTATTCAGGCCCGCTGAACGCAGCCTTAGCGGCCAATGCCCTTCAATGCCAAGTGGATGCCGAACCGGTTCCCCGCGCGGAACGTGCCGATGCGCTCATAGTCGCGCTTCCAGGTGAGTCCAACCTCGAGGCAATCGTCTTCGTACTGGATGCCGACGCGCTCCCTGACCGGCTCCCAGCCGTCGGCGACCGAGAGCGGATCCTCCCGCGCATCGGTAAGGTCGACCACCCCAGCGGCGAAGACCGACCAATAACGGTTGAACAGCACGCGCCCGGCGACACGGAGCTCCTCGACGTCGCGAAGATCTTCGATCGTCGGATCGACGTTCCGGTTGAGCTTGAGATAGCCCAACTGCGCGTAGGTCTGGGTCGTTCCGACGGTGAGATCGATCTCGTTGCGCCGGACGGCGAAATTGTCCTTGTCGATCCGGAACCGGTGCGTGACGTCGATCAGCCGCCCGTAGCGGATGCTGGTCCGGCCGACGATGTCCGACCAGCGGTCGGTGAGGCCGGTGCCTTGGGGGAAGATCCCCGGCCGGTCGACGATCCGGTAGCTTTGGCCGATCGTGCTCTGGATCGACAGGTTCGGGCGGTCGAGCGACCAGTCCACGCCATAGGTGATGCGCGATGCATCTTCCCAGCGGTCGTACCCGGGGAAGCGGTTGAGCGCGAACAGGTTGCTATCCTCGAGGTCGATCGAGCGCGCATCCTCGTTGGGGATGTCGATGTTCGACGTCGGCGGAGTGAGGACCACCTGGACGCGCGGGACGAGGCGCTGGATGCCCCCCAGCAGGGGCCCGATGAACGGCCACTTCACGTCCGCCGCAAGCGCTCCGATGGCGCGCGTGTGCCAGCCGTTCGTTCCGGCGTAGATGGGCACGGGCGTGCTCGCCGCATCGTCGGTGTGATAGACGTCGCCGCGGGCGTAAGCGGTAAGGGTCAATTCCTGGCCCCAGGGAGTCAGCCGCCGCAAATCCCATTCGGCGCTCGCGAAGGCCCGCTGCGTGTCCTGTCCGTCGATTCGAAGGATGGCGAGGCTGTTGCCCTGGATCTGCAAGACGCCGCCGAGCAGCCCCTCCTTGCGGAAGTGCGCATCGATGGCGGGCAGTGCGATCGGGATCTGTTTCTGGCGGTCTTCGGCACGCAGCCCTTCGAAGGCCCAGCCGGCGATGGAGATGTACGAGTCCGGGCTGATCCGCTCCGCGTTGATCACATTGCGGAGCCGGTCGTCGTTGGTGATGTCGTAGCGCCGGGTCAGGGTCTTGTCGGACGCCGCGCGAAGCGAGGTCGTGATGCTCCACGCCGGATCGATCTGCGCCTTGCCGTTGGCCTCGAAATAGCCGCGGAAACCCTTTCGGGTGGAGGTAACCTCCGGATCGATGCTTTCGATCGTGCCGTAGGTGAAGAAGCCGCCGACCTGGAACGCGCCCCACTTGTCGAGCTGGCGGTACTTCCCCTCGAGCGCTGGGAAGACGCCGGTATAAACGTGCGGGGTCAGCGTCAGATCGCGGTTCGGGCCGATCTGCCAATGGTAGGGCTCGGCGATTTCGAAGCCCTTCCTGCTCGAGACGCTGAAGTCCGGAGCGAGCCAGCCGGTCGCGCCTTCGGTCCCGCGCGAAATGTTGAAGATGGGAAGGAGCGGCAGGTTGATCCCGAACAGCTGCAAATGGCCGCCGATGAACCGGACCCGCTTGGTTGCCGGATCGTCGATGACCTTGGCCGCGGTGATCGCCCAGCTCGGGCGCTTGGGGCAGCCGGTCGTCGTCACCGGACAGGGCGAATAAATGGCATTCTCGAGCGTCGTGATGTCACCGGTTCGCACCGCTCGCGCGGCAGCGAGCCGCGCGCCGCCCTCAAGCACGACCATCAGATTGTCGACCGTCCCGTCGCGAAGCGTGTCGGTCAGCTGGACGGTCTCGCCGACGATCTTGTCGCCCTGCGGGGTGAGAAGGACGACATTCCCCTCGGCATGGACCTGGCCCGACTTGCGGTCCCAGACGACACGGTCGGCGGCGAGGTAATTGCCTTCGCGGTTCATCCGCACCTCGCCGGTCGCCGTCACTACGTCGGAATCGCTGTCGTACGCGACCTGGTCCGCGCTGAACTCGATGGTCTGCTCGGATGCCGCGGTCGCCGGAGGCGGCGCCTCGGGCGCGGTCTGCGCCGCCAAAGCGGGCGAGGCCGCCACCAGCATCGGGAGCGCTGACCACCAGACAAATCTCGCCGTCAACGCTTCTCGTCCGCCCGCTCGATGCTGCTGCCGCGCAGCGCTATTGCACCTCGGGCGGTGGACGACAATCGGTGGGGGCGCCAGCTGCCGCTCCTTTGCCAAGGTTTGACTTGCATCCTAAAGGCACCGGGAACGTTCGCCTTTCAGGGATTATCGAGCAATGAAAATTGGTTTCGCCGACGTCCGGCCCACGGGAGATTATGCGCTGGTGCTGCCGGTCGCGGGCAAGGACCGCAAGAGCCTGGCCTCGCTCGGCGCCGCCCAGCAGGCCGTCGGCACTGCGCTCGACCGCCAGCGGTTCGAAGGCGAAGGCGCGAATGTCTCCGAGCAGTTTGTGGACGACAACGGCACTATCCGGCGCGTGCTCGTGGTCGGGACCGGCAATGGCGGGAATGCCGAGCAGGCCGCGGAAAAGCTCGGCGGCACCACGGCCGCCCGGCTCCTGACCTCGGGCGAGAAGAAGGCGGTCATCGACGTCAGCTCGCTCGGCTACGACGCCGATACGGCCGCGCGCGTCGGCCTGGCAGCCGCGCTTCGCTCGTGGCGGCACGACCGCTACCGGACCAAGCTCAAGGACAATCAGAAGCCGACGCTGGAAGAGGTCGTCGTGGTCGGCGCTCAGGGTGCGGAGCAGCGATACCGCTCGCGCTGGGCTGCCGTCGTCGAGGGCGTGTCGCTCACCCGCGAGCTGGTCACCGAGCCGGCAAACATCATCTATCCCGAGAGCTTCGTCGAGCGCGTGAAAGCCTCGCTCGAAGGCACGGGCGTCGAGATCGAGGTTCTGAACAGGGCCCAGATGGAGAAGCTGGGAATGGGCGCGCTCCTCGGTGTTGCCCAAGGCTCGGCGCGCGAGGCTCGGCTACTGATCCTCAATTGGAATGGCGGCGGCAAGGGCGAGCCGACCGCATTCGTCGGCAAGGGCGTCACCTTCGACACCGGCGGGATCTCGATCAAGCCGGCGGCCGGCATGGAAGCGATGAAGTGGGACATGGGCGGCGCCGGTGCAGTTTCGGGCGCGCTCAAGGCGCTGGCGCTGCGCAAGGCGAAGGCGAACATCGTCGGCATCTGCGGGCTGGTCGAGAACATGCCCGGCGGCAATGCCCAGCGTCCGGGCGACGTGGTTACGACCCTGTCGGGCCAGACCGTCGAGGTGATCAACACCGACGCGGAAGGGCGCCTCGTGCTGGCGGACGCGGTCGCCTACGTGCAGCGCAACTACAAGCCGAAAACGATCATCGACCTTGCGACGCTCACCGGCGCGATCCTGGTCAGCCTCGGCCACGAATGGGCGGGGCTCTTCTCGAACAATGAGGATTTGGCCTCCGACCTGTTGAAGGCCGCGGGCGAGTCCGGCGACAAGCTGTGGCGCATGCCGCTCGCGGAGCCGTTCGACCGGCTGATCGACTCGCCGATCGCCGACATGAAGAACGTCGGCCCGCGCGAGGGCGGCTCGATCACCGCGGCGCAGTTCATCCAGCGCTTCATCGAGAATGGCGTCCGCTGGGCGCACATCGACATGGCCGGCAAGGCCTGGTCGGACAAGCCGAGCTCGACCTACGAGAAGGGCGCTACGGGCTATGGCGTGCGCCTGCTCGACCAATATGTCGCGGACGTGCTGGAGGGCTGACGCGCGGCGATCGTGCAGGTCGATTTCTACCAGCTCGCAGGGACGCCGCCGGAACAGGTGATCGCGAGCATTGCCGAGAAGCTGCTGGCGTCGGACGGGCGGCTGATCGTCGTCGCCGCTGACGAGGTCTTCCTCGCGCGACTGGATCGCATGCTGTGGGACCAGGGGGAGACGAGCTTCCTCCCGCACGGCATCTCCGGCGGAGCGGAAGACGCGCGGCAGCCGATCCTCCTTTCGACGAGTCCCGACGCGCCGAACCTCGCGCGCAACATGCTGATCGCCGATGGCGTGTGGCGGGATGCCGCACTGACGTACGACCGAAGCTTTTTCCTGTTCGACGCTGCGACTCTCCTGACGGCGAGAGAGGCCTGGAAGTCGCTCGCCGATCGGGAGGGCATCGAGCGCCGCTATTGGGCGCGCGAAGGCGGCAAATGGGTGCAGAAGGGCTGAGGCTTGCCGTAGCGGCGGAGCGCGGCTAGGCGGCGCACCAAATCCAACCCAACCCAATCACAGGAGACCGCCCGGTCATGGCCGTGACGCGCACCTTTTCGATCATCAAGCCCGACGCCACCCGCCGCAACCTCACCGGCGCCGTCACCAAGATGCTGGAGGAGGCAGGCCTGCGTGTCGTCGCCTCGAAGCGCATCCGGATGAGCCGCGGGCAGGCCGAAGGCTTCTACGCGGTCCACAAGGAACGGCCGTTCTACAACGACCTCTGTGCCTTCATGACGTCAGGCCCGGTCGTGGTGCAGGTGCTCGAAGGCGAGGACGCCGTGAAGCGCAACCGCGACGTGATGGGCGCGACGAATCCGGCCGACGCAGCCGAAGGCACGATCCGCAAGGCCTATGCCGAATCGATCGAGGCCAATTCCGTGCACGGCTCGGACAGCGACGAGAACGCGAAGACCGAGATCGAGTTCTTCTTCGAGCCGGACGAGATCGTCGGTTAGAGCATCGGGCTGACCGTCGCGAGGAGGTTCTGCCAGAGCCGGTTCGCGATTCCGTAGCGCAGCACGTCCTCGCGCCTCACCCGGTCGCACTCGCCGAGATATTGATCCTGCCTGGATCTGACGGCCGCGGCGAAGTTGCTGTCGTCGAACAGGATGTTGTTCTCGAAATTGAGCTCGAAGCTTCGCCGGTCGAGGTTGGCGCTTCCGATCAGGCCTACGCACCTGTCGGCGACCATCGTCTTGGCGTGGAGCAGGCCGGGCCGGAATTCGTGGATCTCCACGCCCGCGTCGATCAGGTCCTTGTAATAGCTGCGGCTTGCCGCGGCGACGACCCAATTGTCGTTGCGCTTGGGGAACAGGATCAACGTCCGCACCCCGCGACGCCCAGCCGAGGTGAGCGCGAACAAAAGCTGTTCGTCGGGTACGAAATATGGCGTCGTCACCACCAGCTCCTCGCGCGCCGAGTGGATCAGCTCGGAAAAGCAGGCCGGCATAGCGTCGAACTCGGCGGTCGGGCCGGTTCCGAGCACCTGCGCTACGATTCCGCCGGCGGTGTCGGGGCAAGGCTGATCGAGGAGGCTGCTGATGTCGTCGCCGCCTTCGGCGATCCAGTCGGACACGAACAGGAACTGGCATTGCCGGGCGACCGGGCCCTCCCAGCGGCTCATGATATCGACCCACGGCGCGAAGTGCGGCTTGATCCGGAACTCCGGGTCCGCGATGTTCTGGCTTCCGCACCAGGCGATGCGGTTGTCGACGATCATCAGCTTGCGGTGATTGCGCAGGTCGACCCGGCCGCGGATCGCTGTCCACAGGGGGTTTCCGACCGGAAGCGCGACCCGGACGTCGCAGCCGCTCTCGCGCATCTCGCGCCAGTGGTCGGAGCGGATCATCCTGTGCGAACCGAGCGCGTCGGCCAGCAGCCGGACCTGCACGCCGCGCTTCGCCGCGCGCACGAACGCCTCCTTGAGCTTCACCCCATTGTTGTCGGCGAGCCAGATGTAGAAGCAGCCGTGGACGCACTCGCGGGCTGCCTCGATGTCGATAGCCATTTCGTCGATCGCGGCATTGCTGTCCGCCGCAAGCCGCGCGCTGTTGCCGCAGGTCGGGTCTAGCCGGTTGACGGTTCGCGCGAGCGCAAAGGCGGCCCAGTGCGCTCCGCCGACCTTTTCGTCGGTGCATTCGTAATCGCCCGGCGGCCGGGGAAGCTGGGCGTTGATCTCGCGCCCGCGCTGCCTTCGGCTCGAGCTGATCCGCGCCTCGCCGAGCAGCAGGTAGAGCAGCACCCCGATGACCGGCAGGGCCAGGACGGCGATGATCCACGCGAGGCGCGAGGCCGGCTCGCGATGCGGGCGAAGGAGCGCGCGCATGATCGTCGCGGCGTCGGCAACGACGATCAGGCCAGTGCTGACGAGCTCCCAGTCCATGCCCCGCAATGCCGCATATTGTCGCGCCGCTGTCCAGCGGGCGGCGAATCAGCCCCGGCTCAGGCTCACCAGATGGAGCGTGCGTCCGCCGAATAGCCCGCCGCCCTTCCACATATAGCGGAGCGTGTAGGTCCCGGTGCTGCTGCGGTCCTTGCCCATTTCTACGTAGCGCGCGTCGATCTTCGCACGAACGCTCAAGGTGCGGTTCTTCGGCTCATCCTCGCGGCCGGTCAGCGCCGATTCGACATCGCTCGCATCGAGCTCCCCGTCGCTTCCGACCTCGATCGGCGACGCGCCGGCGATCGTCACCTTGAGCGACTGGAGCGCGTGGCTCTCCTCGACCGGGCTGATCTGGAGCCTCCGCCCGTCGTCCTCACGTTTTGCGCGCAGGGTGAGGGGGATCGGCTGACGTTGCTCGACGACACGAGTCGGGCCGTCCTTGTCGCTGCTCTTGTAGCTGATCCAGACGCCGAACGCCGAGACGAGCAAGGCGGCGATCGCGATCAGCTCACCCAGCGTAATCCACCGGAGCCGGCGGCGTCGTTCCGATTCACTTTCGCTCATCGCCCGCCAGCCTCCAGCAGACGGCGCGGCGCCGCAAGCTCCCAGCTCGCCGCGATTCGGTCGGCGACATGGTCCCAGTTGACCTCATTTCCGGCGACGTTGATGGAGATCCAGCTCGGGAGATAGGCGGGCTTCGAGTAGGTGTCCGGGTCGGCTTCCGGAAGCATCGCCTGCTCGTCGAGGCTGCTGACCCGGACGCAGACCACGGTTCTTTCGTCGCCATGATGATTGGCTCGAAACTGGGCGAACTGCTTGCCGGCGACGAAGAAGGTTGGCTGCCCATGGGAGACGCGTTCCTCGGTGCCGGGGAGCTCGAGCGCGGCCTCGCGGATCTTGGTCAGTGGGTCGGTCATCTCAGGACGAACTCATTGAGGACTGCGGGGTATAGCCGATGCTCGGCGGCGAGCACGCGTTGTTCGAGACTCTGGACCGTGTCGTCCGGGTCGATGGGGACTTCGGCCTGCCCGAGCACCTCGCCGGCGTCGAGCTCCTCGGTGACGATGTGGACCGAGCAGCCGCTGACCGAATCGCCGGCTTCGAGCGCCCGCGCGTGGGTATCGAGGCCGCGATGTTTCGGGAGGAGGGAAGGGTGGATGTTGACGATCCGGCCCGCCCACCGCTCGACGAACCATGACGAGAGGATGCGCATGAAGCCGGCAAGCGCGATGGTGCCGACCTGCTGCCCCTCCAGCGCATCCGAGAGAAGTCGGTCATAGTCCTCCTTGCCGATGCCCTTGCTGTCCTTCGCCCACGTAGCGAGCCCGCCCTCGCGCGCCCATTCGAGGCCGGCGGCCTGCGGCTTGTTCGAAGCTACCAGCACGACTTCGTACCCGAGGGCTCCCTCAACCAAGGCGCGCATGTTGCTCCCGCGCCCGGAGATAAGGATTGCGACGCGCTTCGAGTCACGCATTGTGGGTCGCGGACCAGCTTTCCGTTGCGCCCCAGCTGCCCTGCGCGCCCTTGACCGTGCATCCGCGCGGGCCGGCTTCGACGCGGCCTATCTCGAAGCAGTCTGTGGAGAGCTCGCTGAGCAAGCCCTCCTCGACAATCACTGCCATTCCGACTCCGCAGTTGAACGTCCGTGCCATCTCCTGCGCGTCGATCGATCCGCCCTGCTGAAGATAAGCGAAGACGGGCGGGAGCTGCCACTGGGATACATCGATCACAGCGTGGCAATTCCCTGGCAGAACCCTCGGAATATTCTCGAGAAGCCCACCGCCGGTGATATGCGCCAATCCCTTGATTTTGCCAGCCTGAACCAACGGAAGAAGTTCACGGACGTAGATTCGTGTGGGCTCGAGAAGGACCTC
>Ga0207706_10004508_pt1 | contig 13081 bp, 12 predicted proteins | sample KBSC53metaG_FD_184318 | JGI IMG/M metagenome (GOLD analysis project Ga0207706, IMG submission 184318) | Corn rhizosphere microbial communities from Kellogg Biological Station, Michigan, USA - KBS C5-3 metaG (SPAdes) (version 2) | ecosystem: Host-associated > Plants > Roots > Rhizosphere > Soil ... | reverse complement strand
CATTCGCTTATGGATACGCGCCAGCTGGCCGCGTTCTGCGCCGTCGTCGAGCGGCGCTCCTTCTCACAGGCGGCGGAGCAGCTCGGCGTCACGCAGCCGGCCGTCTCGCTCCAGGTGCGCGCGCTCGAGAAGCGGCTCGGCGCCCAGCTTCTCGACCGGTCGGGCCGCCGTGTCGAGCCGACCGAGGCGGGTACGCGCCTCTACCGCGGCGCGCAGCGGCTCCTCGCGCTCGAGCAGCAGGTGCTCGACGAGGTGGCGGCGGAAGGCGACGGAGACCTCTCCGGCGCGCTCTCGATGGGCGCGTCGACCGGCCCGGCCGCGGTGGTCGTGCCACGGCTCCTCGGCGAGTTCCAGCGCGCCCACCCTGCTGTTCGCGTCGCGCTCGAGGTGCACGACACGCGCATGGTCGTCGAGCTTGTCGCGGAGCGGCGCCTGGAGCTCGGCATCGTCGGCGCCGCGCCCCGCCACCGAGCGGTGCGGTTCGAGCCCTTCGCGTACGACGAGGTCGTCCTCGTCTGCCCGCCGCGGCACCGTTTCGCGGGACGCACCATCGATGTGCACGAGCTCGCGTCGGAGTCGCTCGTCGTGATGCAGGAGGGAGCCGGCGTCCGCAGGATTGTGGAGGACGAGCTCCGCCGGCTCGGCGTTCGGTTACGCGACCTCGATCCCCGCCTCGAGCTCGGCCTCCAGGAGTCGGTGCGTAGTGCGGTGCTCGCGGGCTACGGCGTCACGTTCATCTCGCGCGCGGCAGTCGAGTCCGACCTCGCCTCGGGCGCGCTCGCAGAGGCGCGCGTGGAGGGAATGGACGGGCGTCGCGAGATCTCACTCGTCCGCAGCGCCGCGCGGGTGCACACACGGGTCGCCGACGCGTTCGTCGATTTCGCGCGAGAGAGGCTGGAGACGCTTCAGCTCGGCCTCGTCCCCACCGCGACCGAATGACCGAGACGCCGCCGTTGCGAATCATCCGCTTCGGCGCAGGCACGATCGCGGAGCTGGACGACGTCTGCCGCGAAGCGGGGATCGCGGCGCCGCTGCTCGTCACGACCCGCCGGGGTGCGGGGACGGTGGCGGGCCTTCCCGTCGTCGGGACGTTCGACGGCGTCCTTCCGCACGTGCCCGTCGAGACGGTGCGTGCCGCGGCCGACCGTGCGCGCGAGGCAGGTGCCGACGGGCTCGTCGGGCTCGGCGGTGGGAGCGCAATGGACACGTGCAAGGCGGTCGTCGCCGAGCTGGCCGCACGCGGGATCGACCCGCTCCCGCGCGTCGTCGCCGTCCCGACGACGTACGCAGGAGCCGAGTGGACGCCGTACTTCGGGATGCTCCTCGCTCCGGGCCGGAAGGGCGGCGGCGGAGACGAGCGCGCGCGCCCCGTCGCAGCGATCTACGACCCCGAGCTGAGCGTCGGGCTGCCGCTCGCCGCGACGGTGGGCACGGCGATGAACGCCCTCGCGCACTGCGCGGAGGCCCTCTACCACCCCGAGCGCAACGCCGCCGCGGAGCGCCACGCGGAGACCGGCGCCACGGCGATCGGCTACGCGCTGCCGCTCGTCGTCGAGCGGCCAGACGGGATCTACGGCCGGACACGGCTGCTCGAAGGTGCGATGCGGGCCGCGCTCGCGCTCGCCGAGTCCGGGCTCTGCCTCGGTCACGCGATGGCGCAGGCGCTGGGTGGCCGCTACGGGCTGCCGCAGGGGTCGACGAACGCGGTCTGCCTTCCTGCCGCGCTCCGGTTCAACGAGGTCGCCGTGCCGGACTCGGTCGCTCGTTTCGCGCAGGCGCTCGGCGTCGACGACGCCCCGAGCGGCGTCGAGGAGCTTGCGCTGCTCGGCGGCTTCGCCCGGCTCCGCGACCTCGGCGTCCCGGCAGACGATCTCGACGAGGTTGCAGAGGCCGTCGCCGTCCGCCGCGGCGCACTCGAGAATCCCCGCTCCGTGACCGCCGCGGAGGTCGCCGAGCTGCTGCGCTCCGTCTGGTGAGCCTCGTCAGGTGAACCGCTCGCCCTCGTCACGACGGTAGCCCCACCAGGCGAGCGCGAGGAACACGAGCCCCCACGCGGTCAGGGCGGCGACGTGGTGGAGCGGCACGGGGTGATCTCCGGTGGCCACCGGGTCGAGCACCTCCATCCAGCTGCGCGTCGGGAGCATCTGCGACGCAATGTCGACGCTGCGGGGCACATCCTCGGTCGGACGGGTCCAGAGAAAGCCGCCGATCGCGAGTGGGAGGTAGAGCAGGTTCGCCACCGGCAGCGCGGCGCGCGGGGAGAGCCAGTAGCCGAACGCGATGCCGAGCAGCGCGAACGGGATGCACCCGACGAGCAAGGTCGACCCGAGCGCGACCGTGCGCCACGGCACCATCCGAACCCCGTACACCGTGAACGCGACCAGCGACACGGCGGCGACGGTCGCAGCGGCGAAGACAAGGGCGGAGAGGACCCGACCGGCAAGCCTCGTGGCCGGCCCCACCGGCAGCGTCCGCAGGTATGACTCCCAGGGCGTCGTCCTGGTCGTGGCGATCCCGACTCCGAACTGGAAGAACGCGACGCCGAGGAGCGCCATCGCCGCAAACCCCGCGTACAACCGCTGGGGCTCCCCCTCCTCGAACGTTCGACCGAAGAGGAGGAGGAGGATCGCGGGAAAGGCGATCGTCGGAACGGAGTACCCGGGATAACGCCCGAGATTGGCGGTCTCCGCCCGCGCGTGCGCGAGCGCCAGCCTCATTCGGCGGCGCCCGTCAGGGTCACGAAGGCGTCCTCGAGGCTCGTGGGCGTGACGTGGAGCTCTTTGAACTCGACTCCGGAGTGGACGAGCGCCGTGACGAACGCGTCGGCATCGTCGACGTAGATCACGTGCCGGTCGCCGGCCGAGTCGACGGCGCCGACCCCGGGGAGCTGTGGGAGCGCTCCGGCACGCAGCGTCACCTTCGTCAGGCCCCCGCGCGCCTTGACCTCGGCCACCGTCCCCTCGACCAGGACCCGTCCCGCGGCGAGGACCACGATGCGGGTGGCGATCGCCTCCGCCTCGGCGAGCTGCTGGGTCGTCAGGAGGACGGCACCCCCACCCGCGGCGAACGACGCGAGATCGTTCAGCAGCGAGCGTCGGGCGTTTGCGTCCATGCCTGCTGTCGGCTCGTCGAGGAAGAGCGCCCCCGGCTTTCCCGCGAGTGCGAGGGCGACGGCAAGTCGTCTGCGCTGACCGCCGGACAGGCCCCCGGCGTGGCGTCCGGCGACGCTCGCGAGATCGAGCCGCTCGAGAATGTCATCCGAGGAGGCAGCGTGCGCGAAGTGCGCGCGAACGAGCTCGACGGTCTCGCGCACACGAAGGCCCGGTGGGAAGCCGACGTCCTGGAGGACCGCCCCGACGCTCCGCCGGGCGCTTGTCTCACGGGGATCGCGACCGTAGAGCTCGACGCGGCCGGAGTCCGGTCGACGCAGTCCCAGCATGATCGAGACAGCTGTCGACTTTCCCGCGCCGTTCGCGCCGAGCAGCGCCACGATCTCCCCTCGCCGCAGCTCGAAGCCGACCGAGTCGAGCGCCTTCACCGAGGGGAAGGACTTGGTCACACCCTCGAGGAGGGCCAGCGGCGGCGAATCCGTGGCGATGGTCTCGTGCATCGGTCTGGGACCCATGGACGGCGACTCGGATGCTACGAGGCGCGGAAGGCCGTGCCTAGTGTCCAAAACGGACATGTCCGCTCTGTCTGTCACGGCGACGCCGACCAGGACGTTGTAGGTCGAGTGCGCCGCCATCGCGGCGACGATGCGTCCCGTGACGAGGTACGCCATGCCGAAGAGCGAGCCGGTCGCGAGGTGCGTCCACGCGCGCCGACCGAGCCGTCCCACGTGCGCGACGGCAAAGAACGCCGAGCTGGAGGCGAGCGCACCGAGCGGGCCGAGCGGTGGGACGAGGACGCCGAGAACGAGCCCACGCCAGATCGCCTCCTCCTCGGCCGACTTCGCGGTGAGGACGGCGCTTCGCGCCAGCAGGCGCTTTCGGGACAGCGCGGAGAAGGCGGACGCCGCGATCGGTCGACGGGCGAGGAGGAGGAAGCCACAGCCGCCCGCGAGGCAGCCGAGGGCGATCGCGTCGGCGAGAGGTTGGACGGTCGGATCGAGCGGTCGGATGCTCGGCGCTACCAGGGAGGCCACGACCGCGACCGCGATCCACGCTCCGAGTCGCGACACCGCGACGGCCCTCATGCCGCGGGATACCCGAGTGGCACGAGGTAGAGCGAGGCTTCGTAGATCCCGTCGACACCGAGGAACGCGTCGACCTCGCGGTCGAAGAAACCTCCGAGAGGCACGGCGTCGAGACCGAGCGCGGCGGCCGCAAGGAGGAGGTTCTGTCCCACGTGGCCCGCCTCCATCAGCGCGAAGCGGTAGGCACGGGCGCCGTACTTGAACCGAGAGCGCCAGAACATCGCGGTCATGGCCACGACAGCGGCGCTCTCGGCCAACGGCTCTGCGTAGGGCGACAGCTCGGTCCCTGTCGAGGACTCGAGCGGCCGCAGGTGCTCCAGACCGTGCCGCAGCGGGTCGTAGTGGTAGAGGGCCGGGTCGAGGCCCTGGACGCGCCGGCTGACGACGTAGAGCTCGAGGGGGTAGAGGGCTCCACCGGACGGGACGGTCCGCAGCGCCTGGGGGGTTCCGTCGATTCCTGCGTTGACGCCGTATGCGGCATGGAGGACCGTCGCGAGCTTGTTCAGCCGGAGGGCGCCAGGCCCGAACGACCGCCGGGACCGGCGGGTCGCGATCGCATCGGCCAACGTCGCGGGGCCGAGGTCAGCCGCGGGGAGGGGCACGAACGGCCGCTGGGGGTGGCGCTTGGCGGATCGGCTCGCCGTGATCCGCATCTCGAGGCTCCGCTCGAGCCGAGCGGCGCCCACGACATGCGGGTCGGTGACGCCGGCGTAGATCCGGGAGGCCTCGTGGTAGTCCTCGGTGGGGTCGGGCTCGGGCGCGCTGACCGCTCCGAGGATGCTCGCCAGCCGGACTGTCCGGACGATCTCCGCCGGAGCGTCGGGGGGCGCTGTGGAGATGGGGTCGCTCACGGGAAGGGATGCGGGAGGTGGTTCAGGTCGGCAGGCTCGAGCGGCGCCGGGACAAGGCCGGCCTCGTGAGCCGCGGTGTACAGGCGCGTGCCACCGAGAAACCGCGCGCGGTGCGATACGTCGAGCGCGCAGAGCTCGGGCACGATCACGCGTGCGACGGAGAGACCGAGCGACCGAACGTCGGGTGAGGTGACGTCCACGGCGTAGGCGGAGAGGCCGTGACGAGCTAGCCGCCGCAGCACGGCGTCGATTTGTGAGCGGGGTGTCGCGCCTTCGAGCGCCGGGACCGAGCGCGTCGGCCGCCGCTCCGTGGAGCCGTCCAGGAACGCGGCGAGCTCCGCGTGCTCGGGCTGGGCGTAGTACAGCAGGTGCTGCTCGAACGTCTCGATCCGATCGGGGTCGGGGGGAGGTGTGCCGGGCTGCTGGGCGAGCGTCTGCTGACGAACCCACCGATAGACGCCGAACCCCTCCGCAACGGCAGCCAGCCACGCTTCGCCGACGGTTGCCGAGGCGCCGGCACCTATCGCGAGCGACGCGCCCGACCCGGGAGCGCCGTGCACGACCGCGATCGCGATCGGGATGTCGAGGAACGCGCTTCCGTCGAGGACGTTGAACGGGACGCCGGTCGGGCCGAAGAACCGTCGGTCGTACGACTGGAGATCCTCGTCGTCCGTCCAGTCGAGAAGCGGCAGTGAAAGCCTGCACTTCCAGGCCAGCATCACCGCATCGCGCTCCACGAGCTCGAGCAGGGCACGCAGCACCGCTTCGGTGAAGGTCGCGGCGCACGCGAGGCCGTTCGAGGTCGAGAACGCGACCGGGAGCGAGGCGGTCGCGGGTCGTCCCAGGTACACGAGCTCGGCCGGGAGGTAGGCCGGTGAGCCGTCGTGCAGCGACGCGCCCTCGACGAAGGCCGTGGGCGCGTCCTCCGTGAACTCGGTGAACGGCAGCTCTCCCTCCGCATGCTGGGCCGGGTGGAAGAGCGCAAACCGGAACGGTCGCACCGCGGCGTCGCCGAGGGAGCGCGCCGTGGCGAGCTGAATGCGCTCTCGCGGGACGTACACCGCGGAGTACCGCTCCAGCGCCTCGCCGATCGCTGCGGCACGTGCCCGCGCCGGCAGGGGGTGGGCTCCGCTCCCGTAGTCCACCGCTCTGCCGCCGAGCGTTCGCACGGCCGAGGCGAGCTCGGCCGCGCAGTTCGGGAGCGACGCCTCGTCCGTGGTGTACGTCGTCGAGATCGTCCGCGTGACGATGCCGACGAGCGGCGACACCGCCTCCTCGAGCCGTTCGAGCGCGCGCTCGACCGGGGTGAACGGCTCGTCCGTCAGTACCGCCGTCACGCGACGGCCTCGAACCACGGGGAGGGCACCGCCTGGGCCTCGGGCCCGCACGACGCGCAACGCGGCGCGCGGAGCAGCCGATCGAACCGCAGCCCGACCACCATGCCCGCCTCCAGCGCATAGAACCGACCGGGAAGGGTCGGATCGGCCGTCGTCAGCCAGCGAACGACGAGGATTGCGGCCAGGCCGGCGGCGATCGACGCGAGCGGCGCGGGAAGCGGCGCTCGACGCGGCGTGCGCTCGACGAGCTCGAAGTCCTCGTCGTACCCGGAGGCGGCCGCGCGTCGCGTGACGAAGCACCGCTGACACGCGGACGTCCCGGGCACGAAGACCGGGCCGGCGATGACGAACCGTCCGTCGTACGGCAAGACCTGCAACCACGGGTCGCGACGCCGGAGCGCCCGATCGTTCAGGCCCGAGAGGGCATCGAGGTCGTCGTGCTCGGGGGCGGCGACGAGGAACGAGCCCGCGGCCGGCTCCTGGTCGAGCGAGAGGGTCTCGACCTCGTGCAGCCCGGAGAGCGGGAGGAGGCGCGCAAGCTCCCGGGCGATCGAGCCCGATCCGACGACGGCGACGGGCGCGCTCTCGAGCGCGCCGACCGCCGCCGCCGGTGTCGTGGTGCCCACCACGGCCGCGGCGAACGCCGCCGCCGCGCTCGCGGGATGACCCTCCGCAGTCGGCCCGTTCACCAGCAACTGGTGCTCGGCGAGGAGCGCCAGGACGTTGTCGACGGCCGGGGCGACGGCATGCCCGAGCGTCGCCTCGAGCTCCTCCCGCGTTCGCGTTCCGTCGAGGAGCGGGAGCAGCGTCGGCAACAGAGCACGGGCTGCCCCGCCCTCGAGCGTCACAAGCGTGCCTCCGCGCTCGATCAGGACGCGCGAGCCGTCCTGGACGAGCCGGCACCACGGTGCAAGAGCGGGGCGTTCGGGAAGTGCCATACCGGGCCTCGTCCCCCGTCACCAGCAGAGCTTGGTGCACGTGCAGCAGAGGACGACCGTGCCGCAGCCGCCGCAGCAGCCGGGCTGGTCGTCGACGACCGCATAGGTCGCCGCGCCGTACCCGCGGACGCTGGCGGAGAGGTCGAGCAGCTCCTCCGTGAGCTCGTCGAACATGACACACCCCTTTCGGGTCGAAGACGATGACTGTTGCCACGATGGCGAATCGCCGACCGCAGCACCAGATGGCGTTTGTCGCGAAAGAGCGCCGATTTCTCCACACCGCGTGGGCCCGCTCAGGGCTGCGCCGCCGGGTGCCGCGCCTACACTCCGGACGTGCCGGTGCGTGCTCCCCGCATTCTCGCCGTCGCCTCCGCGGTCGACCTCGACTTCCGCTACGGATGCACGCCCGCGTGGTGGCAGCTCTGGAAGGGGCTGTACGAGGCGGGTGCCGACCTCGTCGTGACGCCGTACCGCGGCCGTCCCGTCGAGTCGCCGTGGTGGCGCACGGCGTCGAATCCCACGTACCGCGAAGGCGAGAGCTACGCGGCGCTCCGCGGCGGGCTCGCCCGGCTCAAGGGCGACCGTTACCTGCGCCGCATCGAGGAGAGCCCCGAGGACAGCGCGTTCGACAAGCTGACGCGCGAGACGATCTGGAAGGTCGTCACCCCGCGCTGGCGCCGCCACCTCGACCGGCTCGTCGAGCGCGAGCGCCCCGACGCGGTGCTCGTCTTCACCGTGCCCATGGCGCACTTCCGCGGCATCCCCGAGTACCTCCGCGAGCGCCACGGTGTCCCGGTCGTGTTCTACGACGGCGACGTGCCCATGAGCCTGCCCGAGTACGGCGGCATGGACACGGGGTTCAACTACTACCACGGCGCCGATCCTTCGGAATACGACCTGGTGCTCTCGAACTCGGAGGGCGGGCTCGACCGCCTGCACGAGCTCGGCGCCCGGCGGGCGGAGGCCGTGCTCTGGGCGGCGGACCCCGAGTTCTTCCGCCCACTCCCCGTCGAGAAGGACTCCGACGTCTTCTTCTACGGCTACGGCGACAAGTTCCGGCGCGAGTGGATGGCGGCGCTGGTCGGTGAGCCGAGCAGACGCGACCCCCGCATCGACTTCGCGCTCGGCGGACGCGACTTCCGGGGCGACGTGGGGCGCGCGCGAGAGATCGGAGACGTGCCGTTCAACGCCTTCGCGCGGGCGATCTCGGCGGCCCGCGTGAACCTCAACGTGACCCGCCGAGCGCACGCGACCGTCGACGGCTCGTCGACCTGCCGGCCGTTCGAGCTCGCCTCCGCGGGGGCGGCGATCGTCTCGAATCCGCACGCGGGGCTCGAGCGCTGGTTCGAGCCGGGCAGCGAGCTCCTGGTCGTGAACGACGCGGACGGCGCGCTCGACGCGTACCGGGCGCTCCTCGACGATCCCGCCGAGGCGGAAGCGATGGGCGCGCGAGCCCGCGAGCGCGTCCTCGACGAGCACACGTACGCCCATCGCGCGCGCCAGGTGCTGCGGCTGCTCGGGCTCGAGGCAGCGGTGCCTGTATGACCGGAAAGCGGACCGTTGCCGTCGTCCCCGCGTTCGACGAGGAAGCGGCCATCGGCGCCGTTGTCCGGGAGATCGTCGAGTTCGACCCGGCGATCGACGTGGTGGTCGTCGACGATGGCTCGTCGGACGGGACGGCGGACGCCGCGGCGCGCGCCGGCGCGACCGTCGTGCGGCTGCCGTTCAACCTCGGCATCGGCGCAGCCGTCCAGACGGGCTTCCGCTGGGCGCTCGAGCGTGAGTACGACGTAGCCGTGCGACTCGACGGCGACGGTCAGCACGACGCCGCCGAGCTCCCGAAGCTGCTCGCGCCGCTCGAGTCCGGTGAGGCCGACGTCGTCACCGGCTCGCGGTTCCGCGAGGGCGAGGACGGGTACCGGCCGCCGCTCCACCGGCGGCTCGGGATCACGTGGTTCGCCCGCCTGGTCTCGCTCCTCTCGGGCCAGCGGGTGACCGATACGACGTCGGGCTTCCAGGCGATGAACGGGAAGGGGATCGAGCTCTTCGCACGCGACTACCCGAGCGACTACCCGGAGGTCGAGGCGACCGTCCTCGTCCTCAAGCACCGGCTCCGGCTCGTCGAGGTGCCGGTCACCATGCGCGAGCGCGAGCACGGCTCGTCGTCGATCACCTTCCTGCGCTCGGTCTACTACGCGTTCAAGGTGACGCTCGCGCTCTTCGTCGCGATGGGCAGGCGGTACGCCGTTCCCTCGGAGGGGGCGCAGCCGTGACGCCCGTACGGATCTCGATCGCCGCCGCGGTCGGCTCCGTGATCCTCATCCTGATCGTCCTCGAGCTGATCCGCGGACGGCGCCTCAAGGAGCGCTACGCCCTGCTCTGGCTCGTGACAGGGCTCGTGCTCCTCGTCCTCTCGGCCTGGCGCGGGGGCCTCAACACGATCGCCGGCTGGCTCGGCGTGTCGGGGTACCCGCCGGCGATCCTGTTCGCCGCTGCGATCATGTTCGTGATCGCCGTCCTCCTCCACTACTCGACCGTCCTGTCGAAGCTGACGGACGACAACGTGCTGCTCGCGCAAGAGGTCGCCCTGCTCCGGACGAGGATCGACGCGCTGGAGGGAGCGGCGACGCCCGAGATCAGCCCGACGCCGGTGGAGCCACGGGCGGGCTGATCGCAAAGACGTCACCGCGCGTGTCGTCGTCGAGCCAGTTCGCCGCGACGCCGATCCGGTAGACCGCGTCGGCGGGCGGATCGCGATCGACGTACGAGTGGTCGCGCGTGGTGACCAGCGTCTCGCCGCGGAAGTCGCAGCGGTCGACCCCGCGGTTCTCGCAGACCATGTCGGAGAAGCCGCTCGAGGGCGAGGCACGGTAGACGCGGTAGAAGGCGCGCGCGCGCCTGGTCGAGTCGGTCCAGTGGAGCACGTTGGCGTCGCCGACGCGGCGAACCCTGAGCGAGACGACGTCGGAGTCCATCGGGACACCGATGTTGTCGACGACCAGTTCCGGGACGACGTAGCTGGCCCCCGGGCCGTGCTGGACGTGGAACTGCGACGCCAGCAGGAGCACGACGATCGGGACGACGGCGAGCAGCCCGACGACGGCCGCCGTCGGGTAGAGCCGGGGCCGGCGACCAGGATCCGGCGCGAGCCGCGGGCCCATCCGGTCGACGAAGGTCGGGACGAGCAGCGGGACCGACGCGGCGAGCAGGACGAACGCGGGGAGCGCGGGCATGATCAGCCGCCAGAAGCTCCCCGACTCGACGGTCGCGACGTCGGCGGCGCCCTTCACGACGACGTACCCGAGCAGCCAGGTCAGGAACAGCCCTGCCGCGGGGACGGACCGGCGGGCGACGGCGATCGCTCCCGCCAGCGGCAGGAACTGGAGCACGCGCGCGCTCCACGTGAACTCGCGGATGTTCGACATGTTCTCGCGCCACGTGTCGAGGTCGAGGTGCACCGTCCGGTCGAGCCAGCTCGTGGCGGACACCATGACCGGGTCGTTGAGCCCCGCCGCCAGCCGGGTCGCCTCCCCCTGGGCGAAGAGCGGCACCTCGCCGAGGCCGCGGGCCTTCCAGATCGTGAGCGCGAGCAGCGCCGGAGCCAGCGACACGAGGAAGAGCGGCAGGTGCGTCCAGCGGCGGGCGAGGGCGAGCGCAACGAGCGGCCCTCCGATGAACAGCGCGTTCGCCGGCTTGAAGGCGAGCGCGACGCCCGCGAACGTCCCCGCGAGGACCGCCTCGCGGTACGCGAAGGCGCGCAGCGCGCGAATGGTGAACGCGACAGAGACGAGCACGGCGACGACAGAGGGGAAGTCGGCCTGTTGCGTCAGCCCGAGCGCCTGCGGGAGAAACTGGTCGACCCAGGAGTCGTGGTAGCGCTGCACGAAGTAGGGAATCGCGACGAACGGCGCCACCGCGAACGCCGCGGCGCACCACACCCCGGCGAGACGGCCCGCGAGGCGGGCGCCGATGTCGTAGACCGCGAGCGTCGCGACCGGGGCGAGCACGCCGACCTGCAGCACGGTCGTCAGCGGCAGAAGCTGCACCGAGCTCGATCCCGTGATCCACGTGAGCGGCGCGAGGAGCAGCGGCCAGCCGTGGCCGGTGAGGGCGTAGCCCATCATCCCCTTCCCGAGGAGCCACCCCGAGGTGACGAGCCAGATCTGGTCGCCCCCCTGGTAGGTCAGCCAGTCGTTGCGGTTGACGGAGAAGAAGAGCGCGACCGTGGCCAGGACCTGGAAGGCGACGATCGCGACCACGGCAACTACGACGTGCCGGGCGACGGCATCCGCCGCCCGGCCGAGCCACGTGAACACCGGATTCGGGCGGGCCTCGGCCGCCGTCGCGCTCACGTCTCGTGGGTCTCCCGGTACCACGCGACCGTGCGGGCGAGACCCTCCTCCAGCGGCACGGCGGCCGTGAACCCGAAGAGCTCCTCGGCGCGCGTCGTGTCGAGCCTGCGGCGCGGTTGCCCGTTCGGCTTCGACGTGTCCCAGCGGATCGTCCCGGTGAACCCGGTCGCGTCACGCACGAGCCGCGCGAGGTCGCCGATCGCGATCTCCTCGCCGGTGCCGAGGTTGACGGGGTCGGCGCCGTCGTAGCGCTCCGCGGCGAGCGCGAGGCCCTCCACGCAGTCGTCCACGTACAGGAACTCGCGGGTCGGCGTGCCGTCCCCCCAGAGGACGACCTCCTGCTCGCCGCGCTCCTCGGCCTCGACCATCCTGCGGATCAGCGCGGGAATCACGTGCGAGGTTTCGAGATCGAAGTTGTCGCCCGGGCCGTAGAGGTTGACGGGCAGCAGGAAGATCGCGTTCGTCCCGTACTGCTCGCGGTAGGCCTGCGCGCCGACCAGGACGGTCTTCTTGGCGACGCCGTAGGGCGCGTTCGTCTCCTCCGGGTAGCCGTTCCAGAGGTCCTCCTCGAGGAACGGGACCGGCGCGAACTTCGGGTAGGCGCAGATCGTCCCCGCGATCACGAGCTTCCGCGTCCCATGGATCCGCGCCTGCTCGAGCACGTGCGCGCCCATCATCAGGTTCGCGTACCAGTAGCGGCCGGGGTTGGCCCGGTTCGCCCCGATGCCCCCGACCTCGGCCGCGAGGTGGAAGACGAGCTCCGGCTGCGTCTCGTCGAAGAGCCGCGCCGTGTCCGCCATCGACGTCAGGTCGCGGTCGCGACGGCGCGAGACAGCGACATCGTGGCCCTCGCCCTCGAGGCGCTCCGCCAGACGCGAGCCGAGGAACCCAGCACCGCCGGTGACGAGAACCCGCACGGCCGAAAGCTAGACGAACATCGCCGCGCCGGTTCCGCGGGCGGGGAGTCGTATGGCGCGGTCCGTAGGCTTCGCGCCGTGCCGAAGGATGTCAATCGAACCGGGCTCGGGTCGCTGGTCACGGGCGCCGTCACGGCGGTCGGGATCGCGGTGCAGACGGGGCTTGCAGCGGTGGTCGGCGTCGTCATCGCCCGGAAGCTGGAACGGACGGCCGAGACGGACGGCTTCTTCGCGGCGTACGGCGTGTTCATCGTCCTCGCACTCGCTGCGACGGCCGTCCGCGTGACCGTCCTGCCGTCGCTCGCGCGGGCGCGGGAGGCCGGGCGGCTCTCCTCCGAGACGGCGTCGTACACGCTCGCCGTCGGCATCGTGGCGGTGCCGCTCCTTCTCCTGACCGTGGTCGCGGCGCGCCCGATCGCCGAGCTCCTGACGGGGTTCGGGCCCGACGCGGCGGTCGACACGGCCGCGGCGGCGCTCCCGTGGATGGTCGT
>Ga0207706_10004505_pt1 | contig 13082 bp, 10 predicted proteins | sample KBSC53metaG_FD_184318 | JGI IMG/M metagenome (GOLD analysis project Ga0207706, IMG submission 184318) | Corn rhizosphere microbial communities from Kellogg Biological Station, Michigan, USA - KBS C5-3 metaG (SPAdes) (version 2) | ecosystem: Host-associated > Plants > Roots > Rhizosphere > Soil ... | reverse complement strand
CAAGCAATTGAATATTCGCTGCGCCTACTTCAACAATATCTTCATTCACCAAAACTTCATCTACTTTTCCTGCCGCAAGAAGATCACCCATTTTTAAAATACCGACATGCGTACAAACTTTTTCTACTTCATCAAGAAGATGACTTGCCATGATGATTGTCCTTCCCTCTGCTGCAATGTTCTTAATTAACTCTCTTATCTCTGCAATGCCAACAGGATCGAGACCATTTGTTGGTTCATCGAAAACCAAAACTTTCGGATCGCCTAATAAACATGAAGCAATTGCAAGTCTTTGCTTCATGCCAAGCGAATAAGTTTGAAACTTACTGTCTTTACGTTGATACAAATCCACTTTGCGCAAAACATAATCAATTTGATTATGCCCTTTCCCTTTTATTTCTGCGGCAATGCGGAGATTTCTTTCCGCAGATAAATAATGATAGAAGTTTGGCGTTTCTAATAAAGTGCCGATTTGTTTTCTCATGCCTGCAGTGGGTGGTGCTCCAAAAAAAGTAAAGCTTCCTGAAGTAGGGCGAATAATATCCATAATAATACCAAGCATTGTTGTTTTGCCGCTCCCGTTTGGTCCGAGAATACCAAACACGCTTCCTTCAGGAACGATGAATGAAACATTGTTCAATGCGCGGATTCTTCCATAATATTTGGTGATACCGTTGAGCGTAAGTACATCCACAAAAAAAATTTTTGAAAATTATGATATTATATAACGTTTGAACAATTTATCTTTTTAATCGTTGATTTATTGATGTGAACGGAACTTTTTTGAATCGCTCTGCGAAGTTTCCACACTTTGCAAAATCCTTTTCAAAAAATGGTTTTAATAACATCAATTTTATTTTCAAAAAAAAGAAATTTTTTTCTGTGATTTTTTCAAAAAGATTTGTTCGTAATTTACTGCGCTGATTTTCTAAAACGTTGCTATGTCGCATACACCTTTTTATTTTCCCGTTCATTTTAGATGTCTGTTGTTGCTGAGCAGTGATCAGAACGTACAAGTGTGCGACGCAACGAAAGTTTAATAGTAATAATTAGCTGGGTTCATAAAAATTAAATCAACGAATTAAAGAAATGAAATCAATCACACGCATTCAACTCTCGGCGATGATGTTCCTCGAATTTTTTGTTTGGGGTGCATGGTATGTTACAATGGGAACTTATCTCGATAAAGTTTTGCATGCAAGCGGTGTACAGGTAGGCGCAGCATATAGTGCCATGGCAATCGCAACAATTATTTCTCCTTTTTTTGTTGGCATGATCGCCGACAGATTTTTTTCTGCGCAACGCGTGTTGGGTGTGTTGCATTTGATTGGAGCCGCACTATTATATTATATAACGAAAATAGGCGATGCTGATGTGTTTTATTGGATACTGTTGTTGTATTCACTGATGTATGCGCCAACGCTGGCGCTTGCAAATTCAGTTGCCTTCAGGCAAATGAGTGATCCGAGCAAAGAGTTCGCATCTATCCGCGTGTTGGGAACCATCGGTTGGATTGTAACGGGGTGGATGATCGATAAAGTTTTTCATGTAAGCACAGATCAGCTTGCATTTACTTTTAAAATGGCTGCGGTGGCATCGTTAGTTTTAGGTTTGCTAAGTTTCTTTTTACCTGATACACCACCAAAAGCAAAAGGCACAAAAGCAACCTTCTCGCAAATACTCGGTGCTGATGCTTTTGTTTTATTTAAAGACCGTTCATTCACTATCTTCTTCATCGCATCTATTTTGATCTGCATTCCGCTTTCATTTTACTACAGTTTTACGAATTTATTTCTTACTGATGCAGGAATGAAAGATGCAACAAGTAACATGACCTTCGGGCAATTCAGCGAAGCGGTTTTTATTTTACTCATTCCTGTTTTCTTTCGCTGGCTTGGTGTAAAATGGATGATAGCTCTTGGAATGATCGCATGGACAGTGCGCTTTCTTTTCTTTGGTTATGGCGATGCAGGCGCAAACTTGTGGATGCTTTTTGCCGGGATTATTCTGCATGGCGTGTGTTTTGATTTCTTTTTTGTTACCGGTCAAATTTATACCGATAGCAAAGCAGGTGTGCGCATTCAAAGCCAGGCGCAGGGTATGATCACAATGGCAACTTATGGAATCGGTATGTGGATAGGCACTTTGCTGTCAGGCTATGTAAAAGATCATTATACAATAAACGATATAGTAAACTGGAGAAGTGTTTGGATGGTTCCTGCAGCAATTGCCGCAGCAGTGCTTGTGCTCTTTGTATTATTTTTCAAAGACAATAAAAAAACTGCTGCACATGCAGAGCCGGTGCCAATGGTTTAAAGGATTTGATAATTTGGAATTAGTGTAAGAATTTTTATGAAGTCAGCAGCAGTATTTATGGCATCGCCGGTTGTGTCACTCACTTGTACGTTCGGAATTTTTCTCAACAAAAACTACAAACTATAAACTATTAACTATGAGAATATCAATGCTCGGTTCCGGTTTCATCGGACGTTTTTATGCAGACTCATTGCAAGGTTACAGAAGCAGAGACAAAATTGTAAGCGTGTTTTCACGCAGAGAAGAAAGCGCCAAAAAATTTGCACAAGATTATAAGGTTGATCACTGGACAATAAACATGGAAGAATCAATTGCTCGCCCTGATGTTGATGTTGTCTGCATTTCATTGCCCAACAACAAACACGAAGAAGCGGTGATGCTTTGCTGCAAACACAAAAAAGCAGTGATCACAACAAAACCTTTAGGTCGCAATGCAGCAGAGGCAAAACGTATGCTTGAAGCAGTTGAAAAAGCCGGCATCTTCAACGGCTATCTTGAAGATCTTGTTTATACACCAAAATTTTTAAAAGCACATGAAAGCGTAAAGAATGGTGCGCTTGGAAGAATACTTTGGGCGAAGTCAAGGGAAACGCATCCTGGTCCGCACAGTGATTGGTTCTGGGATATTGAACAAGCAGGTGGCGGTTGCATTCTTGACCTCGGTTGCCATTGTGTGGAGATAACAAGAAGTTACATTGGAAAAGACATCAAACCCATTGAAGTAATGTGTTGGGCAGATACACAAGTGAAACCAATTGACGCAGAAGATCATGGAATTGCTTTGATAAAATATGAGAATGGTTCTATCGGGCAATTTGAAGTAAGCTGGACATTTCGCGGTGGTCTTGATCTGCGCGATGAAGTAATGGGAACAGAAGGAACGATTTGGATAAATAATTTTTTAAGAACAGGGTTTGAAATGTTTACAACAGGCAAGGGCGCAGATTATGTTGCGGAAAAAGCTGAAAGCAACACAGGCTGGTTATTTCCCGTTGGTGACGAATTGAATGAACTTGGTTATAATCACATGTTCATGGATATGTTCAACAGTATGGAGCAAGGCAAACAACCTAAAGAAACTTTTTATGATGGGTATGTTGTAAACGCTGTTCTTGATGCAGCATATAAATCTGCAAAAACAAAACAATGGGAACCTGTAAAGCTTGATATCTGGAGAGGTAAAACCGGATTAACAAAAGAAAGCCATTTGAATGAATACGATGCAGATCATTATTTGGTGAAAGAAGAAGTGACACACTACGGTGCAAAGAAAGTAATCTTAAAAAATAAGAAAACGGGAAAGATTGAAGAGAAGGTGTTAGCGTAAATATTTTTGTTTCCAAATTTTATAATGCCCGTTGAAGAGCTGGCATCCTTATTCTTGTCAATTAAAACTATGCAACGAAGAAAATTTATGCAGCAGTCTGTTTTGGCAGGTGCAGGTTTAATAACTGCCGCAGCTTGCAAAGCAGGAGCTGATGGTAATAAAAAAGATGACAAACCATTTCACCTTAATTATGCAATTCATGATGGAATGTTTAAGAACACTGCAGGAGATAATTTTATAGATCAAATAAAATTTGCTTACGACCAGGGATTTCGTGCAATTGAAGACAATGGTTTTATGGATAGACCTGTTGACGAACAAAAAAAGATTGGTGATGCTCTTGCAAAACTTGGAATGAGTATGGGAGTTTTTGTGATCAACTTTGATCATTGGCCTGTGAAAACTTCATTAACTTCTGGTGATAAACAATGGCGGGAGAAATTTTGGAACAGTTGCAAAGAAGCAGTTGAATGTGCCAAACGTTGCAATGCAAAATGGATGACAGTTGTTCCGGGGAATTATGAAAGAAGTTTGCCTTTTGATTATCAAACGTCAAATGTGATTGAAGCATTACGACCTGCCTGTGAAATTTTTGAACCGCATGGCTTAGTTATGGTACTTGAAGCTTTAAGTGATACACCTGATCTTTTTCTTCGTCATTCAGATCAAACTTACGCGATGTGCAAGGCAGTGAACAGCCCTTCCTGCAAGTTTTTATTCGATATGTACCACATGCAACGTAACGAGGGTAACATTATTAACAATCTTGACGCAGCATGGGAAGAAATTGGTTATTTGCAAATCGGCAACAATCCCGGACGCAATGAACCCGGTACAGGTGAAATGGATTATAAAAATATTTTCAAACATATATATAATAAAGGTTACAAAGGAATTTTAGGAATGGAGCATGGAATGGCCGGTAAAGGAAAAGAAGGAGAAATGTCTTTAATAAAAGCATACAGGGAAAGTGATGGGTTTGCATGAAATTTGACGGTTAAAAATGTTTTCTGTCAAGATAATTTTTGTGTTCAGTTATTAAATTTTATAACTTGTTACTGCAAAATTTAAGATGATTGCTTGCTAAATAAAAAATTCTAAAGTACAAGAGTGCCCCAAAGGGGCTCCTTCGGAGCGACGCAAGGGACGATGGCAGAAGCACAAAAGCCGGTAACATAAAAATTTCATTATTTTTTGATAACGTGCTGCCTTTCAGAAAACCATTTATAATAAAATAAAAAAATTCTTTCTTGAAAATCAGCTTTTATATTACTTTTAAATTTTACTATAACCTTCAAACTAAAAAAAACCCTGTATGAGAAAATCTGACCTTATCAATAACATTTCAGACAAAACCGGGATTCCTAAAGTGGATGTACTGGTAACAGTAGAATCACTGATAAAAGAAATAAAGGAAAATATTTCTAAAGGTGAAAATATTTATATCCGTGGTTTTGGAAGCTTTATTACTAAAAAACGCGCTGCAAAAATTGGAAGAAACATTAAGAAAAATGTGGCAGTAACTATTCCTGAACATTACATTCCTGCATTTAAACCTTCTAAAGAATTTGTGAATGAGGTAAAACAAATCAAAGTTACACAATAACTTTGCGGTTTAATTATTATTCGTGAAAAAACAACAACTTGTTCTTCTTAGCGGAGGTTTAATTTTATTGGTATTATTATATTTCTTTGGAAATACTACGCCACCCTCTACAAATTCTACTGTAGTAAATTCGGACAACACTACTTCGGGTACAATTACCACTGCTGATGTTTTAAACGCAGCCAAGAAAAATTTGTCTGCTCAACAATTATCTCAACTTGTACAATTAGAAAATAGCGTAGTGCGTGGAGATGTGAAGGAGCAAAAGATAAGAATTTATAGACAGTTAGCTTCTTATTGGCAGGATTCTTTACATAACCAGGAAATTGCTGCATATTATTTTGGAGAAAGTGCGAAATTGGAAAATTCGGAAAAAAACATCAATTTCGCAGCCCGTTTGTTGTTACAGTATGTAACGTCCGAGGAAAATCCTGCGATGCAAACATGGCTTGCAACAAACGCAAAAGCTCTTTTTGAACAATCTTTACAGATCAATCCAAATAATGATTCTGTACAAGTTGAACTTGGTGCTTGTTATTTGTTTGGTAATATTTCAAGTACGCCCATGGATGGCATACTTAAGATAAAACAAGTTACAGATAGGGATCCAAACAATATGTATGCACAATTAATGCTTGGTTTGGGTGATATCAAAAGCGGTCAGTATGATAAAGCCATAGAACGCTTACAGCTTGTTGCAAAAAAAGAACCGGATAACCTGCAGGCCGTTTTTAATCTGGCGGAAACATTTGAAAGAAAAGGTGACAAGTCAAACGCTGTTGCCTGGTATAGAAAAGTTGAAAATATGATCAATGTTCCTGAAGCGAAGCAGGAGATTGAACAAAGAATAAAAACATTAGAGTAACAATTTTTAATAACACTAAAAATTATTGGGTTATGCCTTGTGGCAAGAAAAGAAAACGTCATAAAATTGCAACGCATAAGCGTAAGAAAAGATTAAGAAAAAATCGTCATAAAAAGAAGAACAAATAATTGTATTTCTTTTTAAATTTATAATGCCGGTAATTTTTACCGGCATTATTCGGATTAAGTACACGAACTGCCAAACAACTTACTCTTAGCAACTTTTACCTTTCCTCTTATCGCTGGCAGCATAAGTGTGTTTATTGAAATTGTGTGTAAAAGCATGGTCGTTTAGTTGCATTCGACCATAAATTAAAAGTTGCATTTGTGAACAAAGAACTTATTATTAATTCAGCGCCTACAGGTGTTGAGATTGCCTTGCTTGAAAATAAAAAACTGGTAGAACTGCATCACGAAAAAGCCGATGCAAGTTTTGCTGTAGGTGATTTGTATCTTGGAAAGGTAAAAAAATTGATTCCCGGCTTAAACGCCGCATTTGTAGATGTGGGTTTTGAGAAGGATGCTTTTTTGCATTATACAGACTTAAGTCCTTATGCAAAATCATTACTCAAATTTACTCAGATCTGCATCAATGATAAATCCGATTCAATTTTCGATTTTTCAAAGTTTGAAGTTGAGCCGGAAATCATAAAAACAGGGAAGATAAATGAGGTGCTAAGTGGTAAACCAAATATCCTTGTTCAAATTCTGAAAGAACCAATCGCGGCAAAAGGACCTCGTTTAAGTTGTGAGATTTCTTTGCCGGGAAGATTTGTAGTTATTACTCCTTTTAATGATATTGTAGCGGTTTCAAAAAAAATTCATTCCTCAGAAGAAAGAAAAAGACTGCAAAGGATTGTTGAAGCGATTAAGCCAAAAAATTTTGGAGTAATTGTAAGAACCGCCGCTGAAGGTAAAAACACTTCCGAGTTACACGAGGATTTGGAAAATCTGGTAAATACATGGCGGGGTATTCAAAAAAATTTAAAAAACGCTACTCCTCCCACTAAAATATTGAGTGAGCAGGATAAAACAACCAGCATATTAAGAGACCTGCTTACGGAGGATTTCAACCGGATAATAACAAACGATAAGAATATCTATAACGACACCATTAATTATATTCAAAAGATAGCCCCCGGAAAACAAGAAATAGTTTCTCATCACGCAAACGGTTTGCCGATCTTCGATCAATTTGGTATTACGAAACAGGTAAAAGGCTCTTTTGGTAAGACGGTTAACCTTCCCAGCGGTGCTTACTTGATTATTGAGCATACCGAAGCTTTACATGTTATAGATGTGAACAGCGGGTATAAAAGCATCAGCAACAACCAGGAAGAAAATGCCCTTGAGACTAATCTTGAAGCCGCCGAGGAAATTGCAAGACAGTTACGCCTTCGGGATATTGGCGGAATCATAGTTGTTGACTTTATCGATATGAAACTTCCGGAGAATAAGAGGAAGGTTCAGGAGGCAATGGAGCGGTTTATGCAGGCGGACAGGGCGAAGCATGCCGTTCTTGCTATTTCGAAGTTCGGATTAATGCAAATTACCCGTCAGCGTATGCGACCGGAGATGAACATTAACACTTCCGAAATTTGCCCGGCTTGTAATGGCACCGGTCATGTAACCTCAACATTATTACTAGTGGACGAGATCGAGAAACGCATGCATTACCTTATTACTCACCAACATAAAAACCTGACCATTTTTATTCATCCGATCGTCTACTCCCACCTCACAAAAGGATTTTTGCACTACTTTTCCATAGCAGGCAAGTGGAGGAGGAAGTTCAAGACAAAAATCAAGGTGAAGCCCAATTCGGACTATTATTTTACCGAATTTCATTTCTTTGACGCAAATGACGAGGAGATAAAATTCTAAAATTTCGAAACTGTTCATTTTTTATTTGGAAGTCAACTACTTAGGCAAATTTTTTTTTTTAATTAATAAGCCCGAAAGCAAATTTTTTATAATTCGAAATTGAGAATCAATGCATTGTAAAACATAAGCTAAAATGGTTATGGGTCATAAAGTTTTCAACAAGGTCAAAAAATAATTTTGTAATGTGACCCATTATTGTAATTTAGTGGCAGAATTTAATGGGTTAGTAAGTAAAGGGTTGGCATTTTTGCCGACCCTTTTTCTTTGCATATCATCATCTCAAAAATCAAAATCAATTTGTTGAAATCATAAACATGTTCAAACAAATTTGTTGAATAAAGTCATGAACGATGAAGAGTGCGACGCAACAGAAGCATCATTTATGTTCTGTTGTTAGGTACATAAAAAATTTTTAACCAATCATCGTTACTACTATTAAACTTTTGTTGCGTCGCACTTCTTTCATCTGCAATAATTCTATTCAACGTTTTATTCTGCATCGTTTCTGAAACTATCTTTATGTTATGAGTAAAATTAAAACTGCATTCTTTTGCAGTAACTGTGGTTATGAAAGTACGAAGTGGTTAGGCAAGTGTCCTGCGTGCAGTCAATGGAATACTTTTATCGAAGAAGTAATTGATAAAGGCACGAATAAAAATGGCGAGACGTGGAAGAATTATCACGCTGAAAAAAAATCAACATCAACAGTCGCGTTGCAAGATGTGAGTTCGAAAGAAGAAAGCAGAATTGTAACGCGCGATCCTGAATTGAATCGTGTGCTTGGCGGCGGCATTGTTAGCGGAAGCATTATTCTTCTTGGTGGTGAGCCGGGCATTGGTAAAAGCACTTTGCTTTTGCAGGATGCGCTTGAATTGAAAAATGTTGTTACACTTTATTTGAGTGGTGAAGAGAGTGAACAACAAATAAAAATGCGTGCTGACAGATTAAAAATTTCAAATGGAAATTTTTATATTCTTACCGAAACATCAACGCATGTTATTTTCCAGGAGATAAAAAAGCTGCGACCCGATTTAGTGATCGTTGATTCAATACAAACGCTGCAATCAGATATCGTTGACTCAACACAAGGCAGCATTTCTCAAATACGTGAATGCACTGCTGCGTTTCAACGATTTGCAAAAGAAACTGATACACCTGTTTTTTTAATTGGTCACATTACAAAAGATGGAAGCATTGCAGGACCAAAGCTGCTTGAACATATGGTTGATACAGTTTTGCAATTTGAAGGGGAACGACATTACAGTTATCGCATTCTACGCACGTTAAAAAATCGTTTTGGAAGTACAGCGGAGCTTGGCATTTATGAAATGACCGGAGAAGGCATGCGTGCTGTGATAAATCCTTCTGAGATTTTGATCAATCAAAAAGAAGAGCAACTCAGCGGAAGTGCAATTGCTGCAAGCATGGAAGGTTTAAGACCTTTGTTGATTGAAGTGCAGGCGCTCGTAACGCAAAGCGTTTATGGAACACCGCAGCGAACTGTAACGGGTTTGGATTTGCGAAGATTACAATTGCTGCTTGCAGTGTTGGAAAAGCGTGGAGGTTTTCATTTTGGTGTGAAGGATGTTTTCGTAAATATTGCCGGAGGATTGAAGGTTGAAGATCCTGCAATTGATCTTGCAGTCGTTTGTGCGTTGCTTTCTTCGTATGATGATGTTCCGCTTCCTCATAATATTTGTTTTGCCGGCGAAGTTGGATTGAATGGCGAAATAAGAGCAGTGAATCGCATTGAGCAGAGAATTGCGGAAGCTGAGAAACTTGGATTTGAAAAGATCATTGTTTCAAAATTCAATAAGAAAGGATTTGATAAGAATGATTTTAAAATTGAATTGGTTCCTGTAAGTCGTGTTGATGAAGTATATCGTTATCTCTTTTAAAGTTGCAATAATAAAATGGATTGATTAATTTCAAGCATGTTCAAAACCCTGACCTCACATCTGAATGACTTTGCTCATCTCTTCTTCCCTCATGTTTGTGAAGGATGCGGCAACGATGTACTTGGCAACAATTCTCTTCTTTGCGCATCGTGTTTTCTAAAACTTCCTGAAACCGGTTTTATTAAAGAAGCCAACAATCCGGTTGAAAAAATATTTTATGGTCGCATAAAAGTCGAAACTGCAGGCTCGGCATTTTACTTTACAAAACATTCTTTGTTACAACATCTCGTCATTCAATTGAAATATCGTGGCAATAAAGACATCGGTTTTTATCTTGGTAAATTACTCGGGTATCAATTGCTGCAAACTGAGCGCTTTAATGATGTTCATGCAATTATTCCTTTGCCGCTCAATCCGAAAAAAGAAAGAAAGCGTGGATATAACCAAGCTGAGATAATCGCTGAAGGAATTACATCGGTTTGGTATAAACCGATTTTAAAAAATGCAGTCAAGCGAATAATCTTTACAGAAACACAAACGCATAAAGATCGCGTTTCGCGCTGGCAAACGATGGAAGGAGTTTTTGCAACTGCAGATGAAACATCTTTGGTAGGCAAACACATTTTACTGGTCGATGACATTGTTACAACAGGTGCAACACTGGAAGCGTGCGGAGAAAAAATATTACGAGTGCCTGAAACAAAACTGAGCATTGCTACAATTGCTTATACGATTTAATTTTTTTGTTTTAACTGTAGCGCTTTAGTCATCGCCTGTTGTGTCACTCACTTTAACGTTCCAATCTTTACTCGTCATTGATTTCTCTTACATTTGAAGAAATGAAACTGCTTTATTTATCTTCCTTCATTACTTTTTTCGCGGTTACCTCCTGTAAAAAAACCTCTTTCATTACAATTCCTGATGCGTTGCTTTTTACTTCCACCGACACTTTACATTTCGATACTGTTTTTATGGAAACCGGTTCAATCACTCAATCATTCAAAATATTCAATCCGAACGACCAAAAACTTTTGATCAGTAACATTCAACTTGCAGGCGGAGATAATTCTTCATTTAAAATAAACGTTGATGGTTCCCCCGGAGTAAATTTTTCAAACATTGAAATTGCACCGAATGATAGTATCTATGTTTTTGTTGCAGCGAATATTAATCATAACTCAACTAATCTTCCGTTTCTTGTGCAGGACAGTTTGCAAATAAACTATAACAGCAATGTTCAATGGGTACAGTTAGATGCTTATGGACAAAACGCACATTTCCTTCGGAATGCAATTGTGACAAAGGATACATCATGGAGTAATGATCTTCCTGTTGTTATACTTGGTCCACTTACAGTTGCTCAAGGCAAAACGCTTACTATTTCAAAAGGTGTTCGAGTGTATTGTCATGCTGATGCAAAATTTATTGTGAATGGTTCCTTGCATATCAATGGCGAAAATTCTTCAAGAGTAATTTTTACTAGTGACCGGCTCGATGACTATTATAAAGATCTTCCCGGCAGTTGGCAGGGAATTATTTTTAATCAACCAAGTACAAACAACTTTATCAATTACACTGATTTCAAAAATGCTAAAGATGCAATAGTTGTAAATGGTTTTTTAAACCCTTCACCAAAACTCAACTTAAATGCTTGTATCATTAACAATGCTTCAGGTTCAGGAATCTTAAGCAATCACAGCGGCATCAATGCCGTGAATTGTCTTATTTATAATTGCGCAAACAATATTCAAATTACGGCAGGCGGTAACTACAACTTTACGAATTGCACTGTCGCCGGATATTCAACAAACTTTGTCTCTCATTCAAATCCTGTTTTGAGCATCAGTAATGCAGATAGCTCCAATCAAACCTTTCCGCTCAATGCAAATTTTATCAATTCGATTTTTTATGGCGAAGAAGGAATTGTAACAGATGAAATTGCTGTTCAGCAAACAGGTAATACACCTTTTACCGTAAATTTTGAGAACGACCTTTATAAAGGAAATTCTCCGATTGGAGATTTTGCAAATTGTATTCAAAATGCAGATCCTCTTTTTGTAAACATTGATGCAGGGAAAAATGAATTTGATTTTCATTTGCAGCCAGGCTCACCTTGCATAAATACAGGAAAAAAAGTTGGTGTTTCGATTGATCTCGATGGAACTTCAAGAGATGCAAATCCTGATATTGGCTGTTACGAGCGGCAATAAAACCTTAATTATTTATTTAGAGCAAACCTTTTTAATTTTGATACGTTTTATTTAAAACAAAAAACTATCAAATATGAAAATCATTCTTGCATCTGCATTACTTGTATCCCTGACTGCCGCCACACCTAAAAACAATATTGCCTTGAATAATAATAATGATCCCGATAAGAATATTTATAGTTTCCAAATAAAATCTTTGGATGGAGGAACAATCGATTTCTCTCAATTCAAGGGAAAGAAAATACTTATTGTAAACACCGCCTCACACTGCGGCTTTACTCCTCAATATACCGCTCTTGAAAAATTATACCAGCAATACAAAGATAAATTGGTGATAGTTGGGTTTCCTTCTGCTGATTTTGGAGACCAGGAATTTCATGACAATGATTCTATAAAAGCATTCTGTCAAAAAAACTACGGTGTTACATTTCCACTTACCACACGTGTAGATGTAAAAGGCGACAACACAACACCTATATATAAATATCTCTGCAATAAAAGTGAGAACGGTGTGCTTGATGCAACAATCAGTTGGAATTTCAACAAATTTTTAATTGATGAAAATGGGAATCTTATTGCTCACTTCGACAGTAAAGTAACTCCGGACAGCGAAGAGATAACGAAATATCTCAACTAAAAATTTTCTTTCAGTAACATGTGAAGAGAGGTTGATGAAATATCAATCTCTTTTCTTTTATTAGTTGTGTTACACATTTTTCTACATCGCATCAAAATCATTTCAATCATTCAAATCATTTTTAATCATTGGTTCATTATTTTTGTTTCCATGCAATTCAAAGATGTAATTGGTCAGCAGCAGGTGCAGCATCATTTGCTGGAGATGGTTCAGCACAATCGCCTTAGTCATGCTTTATTGTTTTTGGGAAAGGAGGGAAGCGGCGCACTGCCACTTGCTAACGCTTTTGCTCAATATGTCGTTTGTGAAAAAGTGCAGAGCAAACAAGAACCTGTTCAAG
>Ga0207706_10004504_pt1 | contig 13082 bp, 10 predicted proteins | sample KBSC53metaG_FD_184318 | JGI IMG/M metagenome (GOLD analysis project Ga0207706, IMG submission 184318) | Corn rhizosphere microbial communities from Kellogg Biological Station, Michigan, USA - KBS C5-3 metaG (SPAdes) (version 2) | ecosystem: Host-associated > Plants > Roots > Rhizosphere > Soil ... | reverse complement strand
TCCGCGAACAGATAGTGATATTGCTCGGCCGTCAGCAGCGTATTGATGGGAACCGGGATGATGCCGGCGCGGATCGCGCCCCAAAAGGCGACCGGGTGATCGACGGTATCGTGGAACAACAGGATGACGCGATTTTCCGCGCGCAGATCCAAAGCCTGCAATGCCGCCGCTAGCTGGCAGGAGCTCGCCTGCAGTTGCGCATAGGTCAGCGATCGCTGCGAGTCCGTGAATGCGACCTTGTCGCCGAGGCCGCGCGCGACATTGGCGTCGACAAAATGGGCGGCGGCGTTGTAAGGCCGGCGCTGCAGGACGTCTTCAAGCATTGGCGCCACGAATCGACGATGGACTCGACGTAGCATTGATCCCAGCTGTCGATCGTCCCCCACTCCTCGACGCGTTCCAGCAGGATGTTGATTTCCTCAGGACTATAGCGCCGGCTCCGTGCCGGTCCCCGGAACAATATCGGGAGACGATGCTCATTCGACCGTGATTCCCGCTTCCTGGATGACCTTCTGCCATTTCGCCATGTCGTTTGCGATCAACTCGCCCAAGACCGCGGGCGGGCCGCCGGCGGTGATCAATCCTTGCTTGGCCAGTGCCTCCGCCACGGCAGGCGAGCGCAGGAACCCGTTGATGACATCGTTGTAGCGCATGACCACGTCGGCCGGCGTTCCGGCCGGCGCCAGAAGCCCGAACCAGATATCGACTTCGAAACCGGGCACGCCCTGCTCGGCAAAGGTCGGCACATCGGGCGCGGCCGCGACCCGTTCGGCGCTGGCGACGCCGAGGATGCGGATCTGCTTGTCGGCGGACAACGGCAGCGCCACGTGGGTCGGCACGAACATGGCGCTGACGTGATTGCCCACGAGATCGGACATCACGCCGGATGTGCCCTTGTACGGGATATGGACGAGATTGGTTTGGGTGGCGTGCTTGAACAGCTCCATGGCGAGGTGATGAGGCGTGGCGAAGCCGGGAGAGCCGTAGTTGACCTCGCCTGGGCGCGCCTTGACGTATTGGATGAAGGCCGGCACCGAGTCCGCCGGTACCGACGGATGCACGGCAAGCACGATGGAGCCGGTGGCGAGCTTGATCACGGGGGCGAAGCTCTTCACCGGATCGTACGGCACGTTCTTGAACAGGTTGCCGTTGGTCACGAAGGTCTTGGCGATCATCAACAGCGTCTGCCCGTCCGGCGCCGCCCGCGCCGCCACCTGAGTGCCGATGTTGCCGCTGGCGCCCGGCTTGTTGTCGACGACGACCGGCTGACCCCAGTGCCTGGTGAGTTCGGCGCCGAGCGCGCGCGCCAGAATGTCGATGCCGGTGCCGGGGGTATACGGCACGATGATGGTGATCGGACGCCCCGTGAGCTGGGCGGCGGCGGGAAGGACGGAAAGTGCTACTAGAAAGAGCGTGCCAAGCGTTGCGCGCAACACATGGTTGGCAATTCCAATACGTCTCATTGCTTCCCCTTGCATGATCAGCCTATCTCCGGCTCTCATCGTTCGAAACGCATTGCAGCGGGCGCTCGTGGTGGAAACGAGAGTGGGCACCTGCGCCGCGATAGTGCTTAGCATCCGGCCGGTAGAATTCATCATGGCACCAGAGCATAGCCGATGGCGCGTGATATCCGCACTCCGGTCCTGATCGTGGGAGGCGGTCCGGTCGGGCTCGGCCTTGCGATCGATCTTGGCTGGCGCGGCATCGAGTGTGTCCTGGTGGAGCAAGGCGACAGCACCATTGCGCATCCGCGCGCCAACGCCGAGAACGCCCGCACCATGGAGTTCTTCCGGCGATGGGGGATCGCTGACCGGGTGCGTGAGGCCGGCACGCCGGGGGACTTTCCCCACACCGTTCTCTATCTCACGGCGCTCACCGGTTTCGAGATTGCACGCTTCGAGCGCCCCGACCACGGCGGGGGCGCGCCGGGCACCATCAGCCCGGAACGGCCGCAGCGCTGCAACCAGCTTTGGCTCGATCCGATCCTGCGCGATCGGGCCGGGAGCTTTCCCAGCGTGACGCTGCGGCTGCGCTGCCGGTTCGAATCGTTCGAGCAGGACGATGGCGGCGTGGTCGCCACGGTGCATGATCTCGTGACTGGCGAGCGCGAGCGGATTGCGGCCCATTACCTCGTGGCCTGCTGTGGCGGACACAGCGCGATTCCCAAGACGTTGGGCATCGAGATGCAGGGCACGCCGACGCTCGAGTACAATCTCAACATCTTTTTTCGTACCCCGGAGCTGTGGTCCCATCACGACAAGGGCAAGGCTGCGTTGCATTTCTTCGCCGACGCACAGGGCATCTGGCGCACCCTCGTTCAGCTCGACGGCCGCGAACTATGGCGGCTGGGATTGCGCGGAAAAGACTATTTCGACAATGCCGCAAGCGTGGATGCCGCGGCCCTGATCGCCGGCGTGGTGGGAAAGCCGGTGCCGCATGAGGTGGTATCGGTGCTGCGTTGGGTGGCGCGCGACCTCGTGGCGGACAGATATCGAGCGGGGCGCGTCTTCCTCGCGGGCGACGCCGCGCATCAGAACACGCCGTCCGGCGGCTTTGGTCTCAACACAGGGATGGGAGATGCGGCCGATCTCGGCTGGAAGCTCGCCGGCGTGATCGAGGGGTGGGGGGGCGACGGGTTGCTCGCTGCCTACGAGAGCGAACGCCGGCCGGTGGCCGAGCGGATCGTCAAGCAGGCTGCAGGCAATTTCATGCGTGACCGGCGGCGGCCATCGCATCCCAAGATTGCCGAGGACAGCGCGGAGGGCGAGGCCGCACGGCGCGAAATGGGCGAGGCCATCGTCGGCTCGCAGACATCGGTCTACCTCACCGATGGCACCGCGCTGGGCTACGTCTACGAGCCGTCACCGATATGCTGGAGCGACGGCACGCCCGCTCCCCCGCATTCCATCGGAAAATATCTTCCGACCACGCGTCCCGGCGCACGAGCGCCGCACGCGTGGCTGACGGACGGGCGCTCCACGCTCGATCTTTTCGGCCGCGGCTTTGTGCTGCTGCGGCTCGGCGACAGCGCGCCGGATAGCACGGCGATGGATGCCGCTTTCGCGCGCCGCGGCGTGCCGCTCACAGTCGCGACGATCGCCGATGCCCGCGTATGCGAGCTCTACGAACGGCGCTTGGTGCTGGTGCGCCCGGACGGCCATGTGGCGTGGCGCGGCGATATCATGCCGGATGACGCCCTCGCCGTAGTCGATTGCGTGCGCGGCGCGACGTAGCCCGCGCAGGACCTGGCCTTGGTTCATTCCGCAAACAGCCATGCTCCCTGGCCAAGCTCCTCGGGGAACACGGCTACCAGTTCGCGCTCGTTCCGTCGGGTCGCAATGCCGGCGCGCTGCAGGAGATTGTCGAGCGCGGCCAGCGATGTCACCCTGATCCCGTAGGCGCCCATGAAGGGCAGCGAAGGGATCGGGATTCCCGGCAGGCGCCGTGCGAAGGCGTCCGCAGTCACGAGGTCCACGCGCCCGCGGTCGAGCTCGATCACCTGCCCGAATGGTGATGGGGTCGGATCGCGACCGGTGAAACGCGCGAAGCGCCGGGTTGCCTCCCCGACATCGGCGGCCACGACCGTGATGCTGGTGAGCGCAACTGAGCCGTTCGGATGCGAAAGCCAGCGTGGCTGCCACACCATGGCTTCGGTCCGGTGAGTGAGAATTTGAATGCGGCCCTCCGGCATTTCTCCCGGCTGGACCCGCGCGAGCGTAAAGGCCGCCGTCCCCGGCGCCCCGCCGGTGTCGACCGGCCGCTGCATCTGCACCAATGGCTGCATGTGAAATCCCACATCGGTCAGACGCCGATGCGCCGTCGCCGCATCGGTCACCGCGAAGGCCGCGAGATGCACACCGGCGTAGCGCCCCATCGCCGCCATGAGCTCGCGGCCGAGCGGGGTGTCCGCGGTGTGAAACAGCGCTTCGATATAGCCCCTTGCAAACATGGCCGTGGTGTTGCCGGTGCCGGTGAGGCGTGGTGCGCCGTCCGGCGCGGGATTGACCTGAATGGAAACCGGCGTCGGGGCGAAGCCGGCGCGGACGAGCGCGCGCGTCGCCGCTTCCGGATCGCGTACGAAATGCCCGACATGGTCGAGGAAAATCTCGTCGCCGATGGGAAGCTGGCGGTCTGCCGCGGACTTTGCGCTTTGCATCCGTGGACCTTTTCCCGGTCGATTTCGTTGTTCCGCCTGCGCACGGTTGCACGGGCGGCACCCCCGTGCACGCGGGCATCCAGTAAGCACCGCGAAGACCACGGGGCAATGCCCCGAAGAACACGGCGCTGGATCATCCGCCTGCGCGCAGATGACCTCGGGAATGGATGGCACGACTTGTGCTACCATCATCGCAGATGACGAGCGGAACCGACTTCCATCCTGCAGACCCGGCGCTGACGCGGATGGCCGATCGTGGCGTCGGTCCGGCCATTTCTTTTCAGGATGTTTCCAAACATTTTCCGGCGGCCGATGGCAGCCGGCTCGAGGTCCTGCGCGACGTCGGCTTCGATGTGCGCATCGGTGACGTGGTTGCCATCCTCGGGCCTTCAGGCTCGGGCAAGTCGACGCTGCTCAACATGGCCGCGGGCCTCATCTTTCCCGACGCCGGCCGGGTGGTCGTGATGGGGCAAAGCACCGATGCCGCGGTGGACTGGAGTCACGTCGGTTACATGTTCCAGGACGACCGCCTGCTGCCGTGGCGGGTCGCCGTCCGGAACGTCGCGATCGCGCTCGAGGCGGGCTCCATGCCGGCGGCCGAGCGGCTGCGGCGCGCCCGCGCGGTGCTCGATCTGGTCGGGCTCGGCGGCTTCGAGCACTCCTACCCGCACCAGCTTTCCGGCGGCATGCGCAGCCGGGTGGCGCTCGCGCGCAGTCTCGTCGGCGAGCCGCAGATTCTGTTGATGGACGAGCCGTTCTCGCGGCTCGATGCGCAGACCCGCGGCAGCATGCACCGCGAGCTGCTTCGCATTCATGCCATGCGGGCGATGACGATCCTGTTCGTCACGCATGACGTGGAAGAGGCGGTCGTGCTCGCCGACCATGTGGTGATGATGTCCGCGCGGCCGGGCCGCGTCCGCCGCACGATCGACATCACGCTGCCGCAGCCGCGCATCGGAACGCCGGGAGCCGTCGCGCTCACCGCTGAACTACGGGCCTCGCTCGAGGCCGAACCGTCACAGGAGGCACAGACATGATCGCACGCATGATCACCCGCCCGCTGCTCCTCGCCCTCGCCGCCGCGATCGGCTGCGGCGCGCCCGGCGCAAGCGCGCAGGAAAAGATCAAGATCGGATATTGGACGAGCGGTTTCAGCGTCGGCTTCGGCGCCGTGCTGGAGGCGGGAAAGTTCGTCGAGCAGCAGGGTCTCGTGCCGGAATATATCCGCTTCGCCGAAGTCAACGCCCCGACCAAGGCGATCCTCACCCAGTCCATCGACGTGGCCTTCGCTGCGCCGACCACGGGCGCGTTCACCCTCGGCATCCAGGGCGCTCCGATCGAGATCGCGCTCGCCACGCAGATTGCGGAGGCCACCTTCGTCACCAAGGATGGCTCGCCGATCAAATCGATCGCCGATCTCAAGGGCAAGAAGATCGGCATGTCGCCGGTCGGCAGCGCCACCTACGCGATCGCCGCAGCCGTGCTGGAGAAGAACTTCGGTCTCAAGCCCTCGGATTACACGCCGGTCGGCGGCAACGAGGGACAGCTCGTGGCGTTCCTGCAGCGCGGCGACGTCGATGCCGCTTCGTTGCGCGCCGTGACCATCGCTTCCGTCCCCGATCTCAAGCTGCAGGTGCTCGGCCGCATGGTGGACGAATGGAAGAAGATGACCAAGTCCGATGCAGTGCCGATCCTCGCCGTCACCATCGTCCACAAGGCTTTCGCGCAGCAGCATCCCGAGGCGACGGTGAAATTCGTGCGCGCGATGCTCGCGGCGACGCGCTTCGGCCGCGAGCAGACCGACAAGGCGGCCGAGATGCTGCGACAGGCGAGCAATCTCGACGCCAAGGATGCGACCTCCTACGCCAAGTTGTGGAACGACATCTATATCGCCAGCATGGCGCCCGCCGACGTCGCTACCTTCAAGACCATGGCGGAGATCTTCCGCGCCAGCGGGACGATCGAAGGACCAGTGCCGGACAGCCTGTTCGCCACCGGGCCTTATGAGAAGGCCAAGCTCGCGCCATGAGCGTCGCAACCGTTGCGGACGCCGCCGGCCGGCCGACGCGCGTGCCGGTCATCGTGCAGCGCCTCGCCCTGGCGCTCCTCCTCCTCGGCGTCTGGTGGCTGATCTCGCTCGCGGTGCCGCCCTACGTGCTGCCGCAGCCCGAACGCGTGTTTGCACGCCTCGTGCAGCTCACCCAAAGCGGCGATCTGCCGATCAATCTGCTCACCACGCTGGGCCGCGTGCTCGCGGGGTTCGCGCTGGCGGTCGCGATCGGCGTGCCGGGCGGCATCCTGCTCGGCTCGCACCGTGCGCTCGGGACCTTCTTCGAACCCGTTCTGCCTGTGCTCAACACGGTATCGTCGGCGATCTGGGCGATCTTCGCCATCATCTGGTTCGGGCTTTCGCCCATGACGCCGATCTTCGTCGTGCTGATGACGGCGTTCCCCCTGATCGTGACCAACGTCTGGCAGGGGACCCAGGCGGTCAACGCCGACTTTGTGGAGCTTGCGCAGGCGCTGCGGTTCTCGCGCTGGAAGACGCTGGTCAAGATCTACCTCCCCTCGATCTTGCCGTACTTCTTCTCAGGCGCGCGCCTCGCGTTCGGCTTCGGCTGGCGCGTGAGTCTCGTGGCCGAAACGCTCGGCGCATCGAGCGGCGTCGGCTATCGCCTGCGGCAGGCGTCCGACTTGATCCAGATGGATCAGGTCTTCGCCTGGACGATCGCGCAGGTCGCCATGATGCTGGTGATCGAGATCGGCCTCCTGCAGCCACTGGAACGCTATCTGTTCCGTTGGCGGCGCGATGTGCGGACGTAAGTGTGGCGGCGATGATCCTTCCGGGAGCGCGGGGTGCGCAGGATCGACCGCTGGTGCGTCGATGCGTGGAAGCCAGGCTGCGCGCCTTTGCCCCGGCCGGCCGGTCAATAAACGGACTCGCCCTTGCCGACGCCCATGCCATAAGCTTGCAGCGAGTTCACATTCTCAGACCGCGAGGACGACGATGAAGCGGCGTGACCTGCTGGCCCTTGGACTGGCATCGTTTGCGGCGAGCACGCTGACGCCGCGCTTCGCCATGGCGCAAGGCAAATATCCGGAGCGTCCGATCAAGTTGATGGTGGCCTTCTCCGCTGGCGGGGTGAACGACGTCGTCGCGCGCCAATGGGCGGAGCGGGTGAAGTTGCTGCTCGGGACGGTCTATGTGGAAAACCAGGGCGGCGGCAGCGGCACGATCGCGACCGGCGAAGTCGCACGCGCGCTGCCCGACGGCTATACGATCCTACTCGGCAGCACCAGCACGATGGTGCTCAACCCGATGACCATGGCAAAGGTGCCGTATGAGCCCGCCCGGGACTTCGTACCCATCGCCGTCCTCGCCGTCTCCACCACCTCCATCGTGGTGCACGAATCCCTGCCAGTGAAGACGTTGAAGGAGCTCATCGCCTACGCCAAGGCCAATCCGGGCAAGCTGTCCTACGGTTCCGCGGGCTCCGGCACGATGAGCAACCTGTCCGGCGAACTATTCAAGCAGCTCACCGGCCTCAACGATCTGGTTCACATCCCGTACAAGGGCGCCGGCCCGGGCATCACCGATCTCGTCAGCGGGCACATCCCGATGATGAGCCCGAACGTGACGGCGCAGATCCTCGAGCTGCATCGCGCCGGCAAGATCCGCATTCTTGCGGTGAACGCGGCGGAACGCCTCTCGGCCGCGCCCGATATTCCGACCGCCATCGAGGAAGGCGTTCCGGGCATGATCGGCCTTCTGTTTCTCGGCCTGTTCGCGCCCGCCGCCACACCCAAGCCCATCGTCGATCGCATCGCCGCGGCCTCGCGCGCCGCGATGGCCGACGCCGAGTTTCAAAAAGTGCTGATCGCCCAGGGCCTGGAAGCGATCCCCGATTCCGATTCCGAAAAGGCAAAGCTCTTCATGGACGAGGAGATTGCGCGCTGGGCACCGGTGGTGAAGGCCTCCGGATTCAAGGTGGAATAGCAGCGCGACATGTTCCGGGGCGCGTCAACGGCCGTCCTTGACGCCCGGAGCGGGTCGTCGGCCTCGGGGCGGTAAGGGAGGCCGCGCCCGTCCTCAAGACACGCGGCCCGCGAGGCGCTCCTCGGCTAGACGGTGGAGGGCACCCCGGTCGACCTTGTTGGTCGACGCCAACGGCAGTTCCTCGGTGAACCACACAAAGCGCGGATGCGCATAGGCCGGAGCATTGGCCAGCGCGAAGCGCTTGATCTCGTCTTCGCTCGGGCTGCGTCCCGGCTTCGGCACGACGAACGCGACCGGCTTTTGTCCCTTGATCTCGTCGTCGATCGGCACGACAGCGGCCTGGGCGATATCGGGGTGGCGTTCCAGCATGCGCTCGACATCGGCGGGATAGATGTTCTCGCCGCCCGATACGAACATGTCGTCGGTGCGACCGACGAAATAATGAAAACCCTCTTCGTCGCGCCGGAACACGTCGCCGGTGACGTAGAAGCCGTCCGTCGTGAACGGTGGTTTCACGTCCGGCCGGTTGTGATAGCCGTTCATGACGGCCGGGCATTTCATTTCGAGCACACCCTGACCGGCTTTACGATTGTCGCCGTCGACCAACCGCAGTTCGACCTTGGGATGGGGATAGCCGACCGACATCTCGGGTTGCGGCAGCCCTTGCGGGTGCGGGCCGAAAACGACGGGGCCGGCTTCGGTCGTGCCGTAGGCATTGGTGACCGACGCCTGCGGCAAGGCGTGGCGGATCGCCTCCATCAAGCTGTGGCTGACCGGCGCCGAACCCATGCGGATGAATTCCACGGTCGAGAGATTGGTGCGCGCGAGCAGGTCGTGTTCGCGCAGCATCATGGCGATCATCGGCGGCACCGCGGTGAGCCAGGTGCAGCGGTAGCTTTCGATCGCTTCGATATAGGCGCGCGCGGTGAATTGCGGCAGCAGCACGATGGTGGCATGGGCGGCACAGTCGAGCATCGAGAGCGCCAGCGCATTCATGTGATAGAGCGGCGCGGCGATGAGATAGCGATGGCGCCCGAGATCCGGCGCCAGCCGCGTCTCCAACACCCAGATATGGCTCTGGTGGGAGAGCACGACGCCCTTCGGCGTGCCGGTCGAGCCCGACGTGTACAGGAACATCGCGGGCTCGCGATCATGCGGCACGATGGGCTCGAAGCTCCCGGGGTCGAGGAAACGATCGAAACCGTCAGGTCCATCGCCGCCGAAATGAACCGACGGCAAGTCGGATGGAACGTCCGGACAGCGCGGCATATCGCAGAACACCAGCTTCGCGCCGGCATCGCCGAGGATGAAATGGATGGTGTGGCGGGGGAACTTGAAATTCACCGGCACCGCAACCAGGCCCGCGCGCATGGTGCCGAAATAGGCGGCGAGGTAATCGGCGCGATTGGCCGAGAGGATGGCAACGCGGTCGCCATGTGCGAGGCCGCGCCTGATCAGCGCGCGGGCGACGCCGTTCGCCATGGCGTCGAGCCGCGCGTAGCTGAACTCGCGCGGGACCTTCTCGCCACCGAGATCGATGATTGCGACCTTGCTCAGGTCGCGGTCGCGTCGGATGAGATCGCCGAGGTTGGTGAAGTCGGGCATGGGCAACTTGTATCTCGGATGTGGTGCCGCGCGTGCGCCTCAGCGCACGAAGCGATGCCTGAGCAGACTGCGCAAGTTCGCGCGGCCGCGGTTGTGCTGCACCGCCCCCGGGACACGCATCCGTCACGCTTTCGGCGGCGCGGTGTAATACGTGCCGCGGCCGCTGGCGAGCAGCTTTCCCTCCGCGTCGAACACGCGCGCCTCCGAGGTCGAGAACTGGCTCCCCATGCGCACGATCTTGCCGCGGATGGTGAGGTTTCCCGGCATCGCCACGGCATGATAATCGATGCGCAGGTCGATGGTGGGCACGCCCCGGCCGGTCTTCGACACCATGGCCCAGTCGGCGCCGAGATCGACCAGCGTCGCCAGCACGCCGCCATGGGTATAGCGCCGGTCGGGGTTGACCACCCATTCCTCCCGCCACGTCGCGGTCAATTCAATGCCATCGTCGTGCAGGGCGATGACCTTCAGGCCGAGCCATTGATGGTAGGGCGCGCGGGTGACGAGCTGTTGCACGCGCTCGATCGTGATTTCCTCTGCCATTAGTAACTCCCACCTGCGATGTCCGGCCGGCCAGGCCTTGCATCCCGCCAACATGAGTGCATCGATGATGCGCCGTGCGCCAGCAGGCCATGCCGCGGACACCCGACCACCCGCCCGCGCGGACGACAGCGATGCGCCGACCCAGTGAAGGTTGTCACGGCGCGACCACGACCTTGCCGATGACCTCGCGGTCCTGGATCAGCCGCAGCCCCTCGCGCGCTTCCTCGAGCGGCAGCACCTTGTCGATCACCGGCCGCATCTTGCCTTCGGCGATGAGCTTCATCAGCGCTTGCAGATCGTCGTCATAGAAGCTGTTCGAGCCGATGATGTTGAGCTCGAAGCTCCACACGTAGCGCAAATCCTCCTTGGGGTCATACCCGGCGGTGGCGCCGCAGACCAGGAGCTTGCCGCCGCGCTTGAGGCAGCGCAACGACGGGTGCCAGGTGTCCCCGCCGGTGAAGTTGACCACGACGTCCACGCCGCCCTCATAGCTGCGCCGTTGCGGCTTGCCGTATTTCTCCACCGCCCATTTCGAGAAATCGACATCCTTGATGTTGATGACTTCGTCGGCGCCGAGCTCCTTGAGTTTCTGCACCTTCTCCTGGCTCGAGGTGCAGGCGATCACCTCGGCGCCGAGATGCCGGGCGAGAATGACGCAGCCCGTACCGACGCCGCCGCTGGCGCCCAGTATGAGCACGCGGTCGCCCTTCTTGACGGTGTTGTGGGTGATCAGCATGCGGTGCGCCGTGCCGTAAGCTACCGGCAGCGCCGCGGCCTCCTCGAAGCTGACGCCCGCGGGCATGGCGACCAGCTGGTCGGCCGCAACCAGGCAGTATTCCGCCATGCCGCCATCCAGCATCTCGCCCATCAGGCCTTTCTTCTTGTTGAGCGGGTTGACCAGCACGCGGTCGCCGACCGCCCAGCCGGTGACGCCGGCACCGACCTCGGTGATCTCGCCCGCCATGTCGAGGCCGATCACCACCGGCAGCGGCACCTTGATCCCCGGCATCCCGCGCACCGTGAACACGTCGTGGTAGTTGAACGAGGACGCCCCCACCCGGATGACCACGTGCCCCGCGACCGCGGCGGGGACGGGATGGTCGCTCACGACCTGCAGCTCTTCGAGCCCGCCGTGCTTGCGCAGAAGGAGGGCTTTCATGGTCTTGTTGCCGTTCACCGTTCCATCCTTCGCCATCTGGATTGTGGTCCGATGCCGGTCTAAGTAGCTTAGGCCAGGATCGCTAACAACCTCCGCCAACAACCTGTTGCCGCCGCCCGGAGCGCCTCGATGCAGGAGAATTTCCGTCAGTTCCTCGACCGCTTGCGGCAGACCGGCGAGCTCGTCGACCTGCATCAGCCCGTGGACATCCGCCATATCGCGACGCTGGTCGATCAGGCCGACACCGCGCTCTATTTCCACAAAGTGATCGGGTACGAGCTGCCGGTGGTCTCCGGCATCATCCGCTCGCGCGAGCGCGCCATGATGGCGCTCGGCTGCGACACCTACCGCGAGATCGAGGACAAGCTCAAACAGGCGATCGACCATCCGATCCCGCCGAAATATGTGAAGACCTCGCCCACGCGCGAGATCGTCCTTACGGGCGAGGACGTCGATCTCTACAAGCTGCCGATACCGATGTCGTCGATCTTCGACGGCGGCCCGATGATCACCGCCGGCGTGGTGATCACGCGCGACCCCGAGCTTGGCATCAACAGCGGCATCTACCGCTTCATCGTGAAGGAAAAGAGCCTCACCGGCATCGACATCGTCACCCCCAACAACATGCGGATGTTTGCCCAGCGTGCCTACGAGCAGGGCCGTCCGCTGCCGATCTCGATCAGCATCGGCACGCATCCGATCGAGGTGACGGGTTCCGGCTATCGTGCGCCGTTGGGCGTGGACGAGATGGCGATCGCGGGCGGATTGCGCGGCGCGCCGGTCGAACTGGCCCCGTGCGAAACCATCGATCTGCCCTACATCGCCGACGCGGAGATCGTGCTGGAAGCGGAAATCCTGCCGACAGGCTGGACCTGGCCGGAAGGACGCTTCGGCGAGTTCACGCGGCTGATGGGCGGATTGCACTGGAATCCGCTGGTGCGCATCAAGGCGATCTCCATGCGCAAGGATGCGATCTACTACAATTTGCATATGCCGTGGGAGAACACCTGGCTTGCCGCGCCGACGCGTTATGCCGCGATCCGCCAGGCGCTCAAGACCGCCGGCGTCCAGGTCAAGGACATCAACGTCACGCTCGGGGGCTGCGCGTTCTGGCACGCGGTGATCTCGATCAAGAAGCAGCCGGGCGAAGGCAAGAATGCGCTGCTCGCGGCGCTCTCGGTCATGGATCTCAAGCACGTGGTCGTGGTCGACGACGACATCGACGTGTTCGACCCGACCGAGGTCGAGTGGGCGATCGCCACCCGCGTGCAGGGCGACAAGGACGTGATGATCGTGGGCAACGCGCGCGCCAAGCCGCTCGATCCGAGCCTGCCGCAGGGCTACGGCGTCGTGCCGACGGGTGCCAAGGTCGGCATCGATGCCACCATCCCTGAAGGTATTCCGCACGAGTATTATGAACGCATCACTTATGCCTATGCCGACCGGGCGAAGATCGCGGACTACGTCAACGGCAAAGCGGATGAAGCGGGGGTCGCCGGTGACAATCTCGAGGTCGCGGCCTTGGCGGAGAAAATCCTGGAGACGATCGCCAAGACACCGCTCTATTACACCGATATCGCGGAGCGGTTCTCGTCGTATGACTTCCACACCGTGGCGCGCGC
>Ga0207706_10004502_pt1 | contig 13087 bp, 13 predicted proteins | sample KBSC53metaG_FD_184318 | JGI IMG/M metagenome (GOLD analysis project Ga0207706, IMG submission 184318) | Corn rhizosphere microbial communities from Kellogg Biological Station, Michigan, USA - KBS C5-3 metaG (SPAdes) (version 2) | ecosystem: Host-associated > Plants > Roots > Rhizosphere > Soil ... | reverse complement strand
CTCATCCTCGCCGACGAAGCCGAAGCCGTGCGTTATTGGCGTCGTGATACCGCAGCGGGTCCCGTCCTGGTTCGCGGCCCCGCGCTGCTGCGCCGCGCGGACGTGGCACATGGTGCATTGGAGCTTACAGGAGATGTCAGCAACGTATCTCCGTTCGAGCTGTGGGGCGCGGACAGGCTTCGCATGGTCCGCTGGAACGGCGAGGCGCTTTCGCTCAAGTCATCGATGATCGGCAGCCGCGTAACAACGAATCTGCTTGCGGGGCCCGTGTCTTTCACCCTGCCCCAACTCGCCGACTGGCGCATGGCCCCCGGCTCCCCAGAGGCTCAATCGGGGTTCGATGATAGCAATTGGCAGATTGTGGATAATCGCCCCTACGCCAGTATCACCGCCCGTCCCGACGGTCAGCCCAACCTGCTGATGGACGCTTACGGCTTTCATGAGGGGGATGTCTGGTATCGCGGCCGCTTCAACGGCGCGCCACAAGCCAAGCAGATTGCCCTTTTCTACGGCGCAGGGGGCTCAGGCATGCTGCAGCTTTGGGTGGACGGGCAATTCGTCGGCCAGCATGAACTTCCCGGCGGCCTGCCACGCCCCATCACCACGGGCGTTGCCCGCTTCGATCTCCCTCGGGCGGCCTCGCTGCCCGGCGCGCATCAGATCAGCGTCATGGTCCGCAACAACGGGCATAATTGGGATCTTGAATCGGACGACGCGCATAAGGAGGCGCGTGGCCTCGTCTCAGTCTCGATCGAGGCGCCAGCCGCCCGCAGCTTCAGCGTGCCGATCGCGTGGAAGATTCAGGGCGCGCGCGGCGGCGAAGACCTTCCGGATCCGGCGCGCGGGCCGGCGAATAATGGCGGCCAATATGGCGAGCGAATGGGCTGGCATTTGCCCGACTTCGACGACAGCGGATGGGTCCCCGTGCGCCTGCCGGCCGCATCGTCGCAGCCAGGCACAAGTTGGTATCGGAGCCGGTTCAAGCTGGCCGTTCCCAAGGGGCACGACGCAACGATCGGTATCGCGTTTGGCGACACGACGGTGCCCCGCTCCGCGGCGCGATATCGCGCGCTGGTCTTCGTGAATGGCTGGAATATGGGGCAATTCATTGCCCATGTCGGGCCGCAGCGGATATTCCCAATCCCAGAGGGCATCCTCAACCACCATGGCGCAAACACGCTGGCGCTGGCCGTAACATCCGATGGGGCGCCGGATAACGCGCTTGAGCAGGTCCGGCTGGTCACGCTGCGATCGGTGCGCGGCGGCCTGCCAGTACGCATGGTGGCGGCACGGGCCCGTCCCGCCGAGCTGCAATGAACGAAGCGGTTACCCGGCAATTAAGCTCCGAGATTGTGGAGATTACCAGCCTGCGCAATTGCCACTTGGGGCCGCCGCCAGGCACGAGACTAAAGCTCGTGCAACCCCTGGGCGGGGCGGGCGCGTAATGCGGGCAAGCTGCTGAACGTCCCAACAGCGAGCGTGATCATGATCGACAACGCCAGGATACCCGCTATCGTTGACGTATCGGGCGCCCACCGCAGCGCAAACACCTGCGTTACGACGTACCACCCTGCGATGCCCCCGACGACCAAGGCGACCCCCGCAAGTATGGCGGATAGCAATAGATGCTCGAGCGCCTGTCCCAGCAGCACCTGCCTTCGGCTGGCGCCGAGCAGCTTTAGAATCATTACATCATATCGTCGGGCCTGACCAGAAGCGGTGACCGCACCGACCAAGACAACGATCCCCGATGCTATGGTCACTGCTGCTGCGGCGCGTATGGCCAATGCGATTTGCGCCAACATGTCACCAATCTTTCCGATGACGTCGCCGGTCCGAACCATCGTCACCGAAGGCAGCGTCTTCCCTACCGCCTGGGCGATCGGGCCATCTCGCACGGCCGGTGCGTAAACGCTGGCAAGGAGGCTGTGGGGTGCCTCTTCGATGTAGCCGGGTGAAAAAACCAGCGCGAAGTTGAGCCCGAGGCCGCCCCAATCGACAGAGCGCAGGGCTGCGATCCTGGCCGGCACTTCGACACCGAGCACCGCAACCGTGATCGTGTCGCCGACGTGCAGCCCCAGGAGGCGGGCCGCCCGATCCTCGATCGAAACCAGCGGAAGGCCGCGATAGTTGGAGGGCCACCATCGACCTTCCGTAACGCGATTGCGGGGCGGTACCGTGGGGGACCAGGTGATGGTGCGATCGCCGCGAAGGATCCATGCGCCTTCCGGCAAAGCCCTCATATCGGCCACGCGCCGTCCGTTGAGCGCCACGATTGCGCCGCGTAACGAAGGCACTGTTTCAACTCGCGCCCCTGCCGCCGCACCCTGCACAGTTGCGCGAAAACGCGCTTCATCCTGGGGCTGAAGGTCGATCACAAAGAAGCGGGGCGCCTTGGCGGGCGCGCCCGCATGAATCTCGCTCGACAGGCTAGTGTCGATCGCGGCCAACGCCACGAACAACGAAAAGCCGAGGCCCAGCGCCACCACCAGTCGATCAGTCTGCGCGCCTGGACGATGCAAGTTGGCGAGGGCGAGGCGCACCAATGTGCCGCGCGGGCGCGGAATGCGGCCAAGGCCGAGGCGCAGCAAACCGCCCAAAAGCCACAGTCCGGCCACCAGCGCGATGGTGGCACCGACGAAGCCGAGCGCGATCGGCCGATCGCTTGCGGTCAGGACAGCTAGCGCGACCAGAAGTCCCAGAAGCAAAGCCATGCTTGCAAGCACCGCGAAGGTTGGGCGACGCAGCGGCATGATCGCATCGCGCAGCAACGTTGCGGCGGGAACCGAACGCGCTCTGGCGAGGGCCGGAAGCGCGAACAGCAAAGTGACGAGCACACCCAGCGCCGCCGCGACGGCGAGCGGCAGCGGGTACACGCCGAGTTGCGGGGCAACGGGCAAGGCATTCCCGGCTAACTTCGCCACGATCAGAGGAACGCAAGCCCCAACCAGCAGTCCCGCAGCGATACCCCCGCCCGCGAGCAACCCGAGCTGAATCAAGAACATTTTCGCGATCAGATCCGATCGCGCGCCGAGCACTTTCAAGGTCGCGATGATGCGCGTTTTCCGCGCGAGATAGGCGCTCACGCCGCTACCGACGCCAATCCCCGCAATGGCAAGGGCGGCGAGGCCCACAAGCAGCAGAAATTGGCCCAACTGACTGATTGCCTGGCGCAACGAACCGGCGGCTTCGACCGGCGTGCGGGCCGTCCAGCCGGCGCTCGGGAAGAGATCGATGAACTGCTTACCTAGTCGCGTCGCGGATGTCGTCGATGGCAGTGACAAGCGATAGCGGCTCTCATAGAGGCTACCGGGCTGGATCAAGCCGGTGGCATCCAGTCCAGCAGGATCGATCAGCACGGTCGGGCCTAAATTGAAGCCTTCACCCAAGCTGTCCGGATCGCTGGCGATGATGCCGACTATCCTTAGGCGAGCGAGACCGAGCCGTATGTGGTCGCCAATCTGAAGGCCGAGCCGTTCGGCGAGCGCAGGCGCTATCGCCACCTGCAAGCCATGCGGCCGCCCTCCCGGTTGCATCCGGAACCTTCCGACCAATGGCCAATAATCGTCCACTGCCTTCAGCGAAACCAGCGTCGCCCCATGTCCATCGATCCGCTCGGCCATCGCGCGCGTCCGCACGATTTCTGAGACCGTACCGGCGGCGGCGAAGGCTGCATTTTCCTCCACCGTGGCGCGACGTTGCGAGACGCGCATCTCCAGATCGCCGCCGAGCATGGCGCGACTCTGGGCTTCGAGCGCTCCTAGGATGCTGGCCGAAAGGCTGCCAATTCCCCCCAGTGCGGCTGTGCCGAGAAACAGGCACAGGGCAAGCAGCCACAACCCTCGTCCGCCGGCACGAAGATCACGCAGCGCGAGCCGCCAGGCTTCCCTCACCTGCGGCGCCGATCCGCAACAATGCGGCCGTCCCTAAGTTCGATGATACGCGCGCAGCGCTCCGCCAGTCGGGCATCGTGAGTGATGATGAACAATGTCGCGCCGGTCTCGCGATGGCGCGCAAAGAGCAAATCCATGATGGCAGCGCCCGTTGCGGCATCCAGATTGCCGGTCGGTTCATCGGCAAACAATAGGGCGGGACGCGGCGCCAACGCCCGGGCGATCGCCACGCGCTGCTGTTCGCCCCCCGACAGCTGGGCGGGATAGTGATGCAGTCGGTGAGCGAGCCCAACGGCTGCAAGTTCCGCCTCGGCGCGGATGAAGGCGTCGCGCACACCCGCCAGTTCAAGCGGCACGGCAACATTTTCGAGCGCCGTCATCGTTGGAAGCAAATGGAAAGCCTGAAGCACGATGCCAATCCGGCCACGCCTCGCGACCGCCAATCCGTTTTCATCGAGGCGCGAGAAATCCAGGCCATCGACAATCACGTTGCCTGCGGTCGGCTGTTCCAGCCCTGCGAGCAGAGCCATCAGTGACGATTTGCCCGAGCCGGAGGGTCCGAGCAAGGCGACGCTGTCGGCGGCAGTCACGGCTAGGTCGATTTCGTGTAATATTTCCACGCGCGCCGGTGGCCGCCCAAGCGCAAGCGCAAGATTGCGCGCCTCGATCGCGATGCTATCCGGGGCGACGTCTAATGAAGGGGCGGATGATGGCACGACAAGCGCGATATGGTGCCCGTTGGCTGCTTGTCCATCTTGCTCTTGCGTGGGCGGCGTTGGCGGCCACCGCTACGCATGCAGCAGGGCCGTTAATCTGGGCGCTGGGAGACAGCCTCACGGCAGGTTATGGCGTACTTCCCCAGAACGGGTTCACCGCGCAGCTACAGGCAGAACTCCGCCGTAGGGGTGTACCGGCAACCGTTCGCAATGGCGGTGTCTCCGGCGATACGACGGCGCAAGGCCGAGCACGGCTGCTTTGGGGATTGCGTGGTTTAGGTGCGAAGCCGGACCTCGTCATCGTCGAGCTTGGCGCCAACGATATGTTGCGAGGCCTGCCGCCGGAACAAGCTGCCGCCAATCTGGACGCCATTCTATCTGAATTAAGAAAGCGACGGATCCCGATTCTGCTTGCCGGTATGCGGGCCGCTCCCAATCTGGGACCCAATTATCGTCGCGCCTTCGATACCATGTATCCGCGGCTGGCGGCCGCCCATGGCGCCCGACTTTACCCTTTCTTCCTGGACGGCGTCGCAGGCAATCGCAGCCTGCTTCAGGCCGACGGGCTGCATCCCAACGCCCAGGGGGTAGCGCTGATCGTTCGTCGGATGCTGCCCTCGGTAACGGCTTCGCTCAAGGTCGGCCCGGCGGCTAGAGCTTATCCTTGAGCGCCTTGAGCGCCGCAAAAGGACCCGCTTCCTCCTCGCCGATCACGCCCGCCGCGCGCAGCTTTTCGTCAGCGGTTGGAGCGCGCGGAAACGGATCAAGAGCCAATGCCAGCGTTTGCGCCGCAGCCTCGCCTAAGTCGACGGCGCTGCCTTCATAGTCGATTTCGTCGAGCTCGCCTTCCTCCAGCTCCACCTCCTCGGCTACCGGATCCGCAGCGCGAGGCACGAACCGCAACGCAAAGTCCTCGGCGATCGAGGCAGGAACGGGATCGCCGCTCGCGACGCAGGCCTGGACCACCCGTGCCAACAATTTGCCTACCGCTGTCACGACGTCACCGTCGCGTGTCAGATCGGCTGTAGCTGACAAAGTCTCGACCGAAAGCAGACCGAAGCGTGAGGCGAGCGCGGCCCGTTCCGCCTCATCAGCCGCCACGGCGACCGCGCGCGGCGCGGTCCCTAATTCATCGAGACGGAAGGTACGGGAAAATTCGGGATTCATGCGGGCCAGTTCCCAGCGACCAGGTCCTGCATCGCGAAGGACGCCAATCGAGCACGCAAGTCGGTAAGGCCGTCGCGGACAATGGCAATTGCCTCGGCGCTGGCTGCAGGGCCGCGATACATGTTACGCTCGATCGCGCCATCGAGATCGCCGCCTGCAAAAGCCTCTCGGAACGCACCGAGACGGCCGCCGAGCGCTCCCATCATTCGTCCAACGTGCTTACCAACGACGATGTCACCAATCCCCCGCTCCCGTAGCTGGCCATCCATATCTTCCACAAACAGCTCCGTCAGGTGAGCGGACGGCGCGCGCCCAGCTTCCCCTTCCTGCTCCAAGCGCAGCAGGACCAAGCTTAATACCGCGGCGACCATATCGAAGCGCCCATCCAACGTGTCGGGGACGCGGCCCTGTCGGTACCAATCGGGCCGACGTGCTTCTGCGACGACGGCCCTGTAGAGCGGCGCCAAAGCATCACGTTCTCCGCGGCCAAACAGACGACGCCAAACTCCCATTCATCTTGTCTCCTTGCGCCCCCGCTTGCGGAGGCTTGTTCCGCCGCATATTGAGGCCAGCGCGCGCGGTTGCAATCCCGATGCGCATGGCCACAATCGGCTCAGCCCGGGTTCAGGCTCGGGGAGCCAGGCTTACGTTAGTGTCGGGAAAGGGTGACTTCATGGCAGCATCGATCAAGCGCGGGGGAATCGCCGCCCTGGGGCTCGTCGCCTTGGCGGGATGCGCGCAGGTGCGTGACCATAAGGGCTATATCGTCGACTCCACGCTGATCAGTTCTGTCCAGCCCGGGGTCGACAACAAGGATTCCGTCGCGAAAACGCTGGGGCGCCCCACGTTCGATAGCCAGTGGGATGGCGGCAACACCTGGTATTATCTGTCACGAGAGACGCGCCAGCTCGCGTTCAGTACGCCGAAGCCCGTCTCCCAGACCCTCCTCGCCATACGCTTTGCATCCAATGGCGACGTCAGCTCGGTACAGCGCACCGGGCTAGAGAATGTGCGCGACGTGAAGGTTTACGGCCGCAAAACCCCCGTATTGGGCTCGCACCGCACCTTCTTCTCAGAGCTGTTTGGCAACATCGCGCCGGGTTCGAGCGACAGGGCCACTACCGCGGATAATCCGGGCGGCTAATCGACCCCGCGAGCTGCGGCCTCGCAGGGCCACCCCCTCGCCTAATGAGCTATGCCTGCGCCAGCCAATACGGCGAGCGTCAGCAATTCTGATGCCGTCGCCGACATGGTCGCGATCTGCACCGGCTTCTCCATCCCCACCAGCATCGGTCCGATCACCGCGTCGCCATCCACCTCGCGCAACAATTTGGCGGAGATATTGGCCGACTGCAGGCCGGGCATGATCAGCACGTTGGCCGGTCCGGACAGGCGGCTGAACGGGTATTTTTGGCGCATGTTGGGGTTAAGCGCGACGTCCGGCGCCATCTCGCCCTCGAACTCGAACCCGGGATTCTTCTTCTCCAGCAAGCTCACCGCGTCGCGGACATTGTCGATCCATTCGCCGGGCGGATTACCGAACGTCGAATAGGACAGGAAAGCGACGCGCGGCTCGTGCCCCATGCGGCGCGCAACCGCGGCGGTATGCTCCGCGATCGCAACCAATTCCTTCGGCTCGGGCCGCTCCGTTACCATCGTATCGGCCATGAACACGGTGTGCTTCTTGCCAACGATGACATGAATCCCGCACGGGCGCCGGCCCTCGATTGGGTCGATCACCCGCCGCACCTGACGCAACGTTTTGCCATAAGTGCGGGTGACCCCGGTGATCATCGCATCCGCCTGGCCCAAGGCTAGCAAGAGCGCACCAAAGATGTTGCGATCCTGATTGACCATCGCCTCGATTTCGCGGCGCAGATAACCGCGCCGCTGCAGACGCTGGTACAGATAGTCGACCATCTGCGGCACGAGCGGGGAATGGCGGCTATTGTGGAGCTCGAAGGTCTCCGGATCCTCGATGCCGAGAGCGCGCAACTTGTCCGGAACTTCGTCGCGACCGACCAACACGGGTGTGCCATAGCCGCCGTCGCGGAAGGCAATGGCCGCGCGCAGCACGACCTCCTCCTCGGCCTCGGCGAACACCACGCGTTTGGGGTTCGCTCGAGCATTGGCATGCGCCAGCGTAAGCACCGAAGTGGCCGGGCTAAGGCGGGCCTTCAATTGCTCGCGATATGCGGCAAGATCTTCGATTTGACGCCGCGCGACGCCGGTCCGCATCGCAGCTTCGGCAACCGCGACCGGGATGATTTCCATGAGCCGCGGGTCGAAGGGCGCCGGGATGATATAATCGGGACCGAACCGGGGAGCGTGTCCGCCATAGGCAGCCGCAACTTCCTCGGGGACTTGCTGCCGCGCGAGGCTGGCGAGCGCCTCGGCCGCGGCGATCTTCATTTCATCGTTAATTGCCGTCGCTCGTACATCGAGCGCGCCGCGGAAGATGAACGGGAAGCCCAGGACGTTGTTGACCTGATTCGGATAATCGGAACGGCCCGTCGCGACGATCACGTCGGGGCGAACCGCCTTGGCCTCCGGCGGCGTGATCTCCGGATCAGGATTGGCCATGGCGAAGATGATCGGCCGCTTGGCCATTGTCTTGACCATCTCCGCCGGCAGCGCGCCGGCCGCCGACAGGCCGAGGAAAACGTCCGCGCCGACCATTGCCTCAGCCAGCGTGCGCTTATCGGTATTGGCGGCGTGGGCCGACTTCCATTGGTCCATCTGGTCGGTGCGCCCCTGATAGATCACGCCCTTCCGATCGCACATGAGCACCTTGTCGGCCGATACACCCATCGCCTTGATGAGTTCGGTGCAGGCGATCGCCGCAGCACCCGCACCGTTGACGACGACATTGATATCCTTGAGCTCACGCCCGGTAAGATAGCAGGCGTTGATTAGTCCGGCCGCAGTGATGATCGCCGTGCCATGCTGATCGTCATGCATCACCGGAATGTTCATGCGCTCGCGCAGCGTCTGCTCGATCACGAAGCATTCGGGTGCCTTGATGTCTTCCAGGTTGATACCGCCGAAGCTCGGCTCCAGGAGTGCGACTGCGTTACAGAAGGCGTCGACGTCTTCGGTCGCGAGCTCCAGATCGATCGCGTCGACGTCGGCAAAGCGCTTAAACAAGACCGCCTTGCCTTCCATCACGGGCTTAGAGGCCAGCGCGCCCAGGTTGCCGAGGCCGAGGATAGCAGTGCCGTTGGAGATCACCGCCACCAGATTGCCCTTGGCGGTGAAATCATAGGCGCAGCCCGGATCCTCGGCAATCGCGCGCACAGGCACTGCCACGCCCGGCGAATAAGCGAGACTCAGGTCGCGCTGCGTCGCCATCGGCTTGGACGCGATGATCTCGATTTTGCCGGGACGGCCCGACGCGTGAAAATCGAGCGCCTCGCGCTCAGAAAACTGGACGTTGCTACCTTCGGCCACTTCCTGCTCCAAATCTATAGCCTCCCCCTATCCGCGGTTTGCGCCCGCGTCACCCCATTGCGGACACCGGGTCGAACCGGCTAGTCGCGACGGCTCACCAGAATCACGGGGTAATCCAATGGCGGACACGATCGCAGCCGATCAGCTGCGTCTCTTCATCGAACGCATCGAGCGTCTGGAAGAGGAAAAGAAGGGCATGGCGGACGATATCCGCGACGTTTACGCCGAGGCGAAGAGCCAGGGCTATGATGCGAAAACGATGCGGGCCATCGTCCGCCTCCGCAAGATGGAGAAGGATGCCCGAGACGAAGCGGAATATCTGCTGGAGACCTATAAGGCCGCGCTTGGCCTGGGCTAACATTGAAGGACGCGGTGCCGCGCGCTAGAGAGCGGCACCCTCCACCACCAGAGAAAAAGAAGAAGCGGGCGCCATGGCCGGCCATTCCAAGTTCAAGAACATCATGCATCGCAAGGGCGCGCAGGACAAAAAGCGCTCGGCCCTCTTCTCGAAGCTTTCGCGCGAGATCACGGTCGCGGCACGCGCCGGCCTGCCCGATCCCAACATGAACGCACGCCTGCGCGCCGCGGTCATCACCGCGCGCAAAGAAGGGATGCCCAAGGACAATATCGAGCGATCGATCAACAAGGCCGCGGGCGGCGATGCGGACAATTACGAAGAGATCCGCTACGAAGGCTTCGGCCCCGGCGGTGTGGCCTTGATAATCGAAACCCTGACCGACAATCGCAATCGCACCGCGACCAACGTGCGGACGATCGTCTCCAAAAACGGCGGCAATGTCGGTGCTCCAGGATCGGTCAGCCACGGATTCGATCGCCTTGGCCTGATCACCTACCCCGCTTCGGTCGGCAGCGATGAGAAGATTTTCGAAGCCGCGCTGGAAGCCGGGGCCGAGGATGTCGAGAGCGGCGAGGAAGGGCACTCAATCTGGACCGCCATCGAAAATCTGCATGAGGTCGCCAAGGCGCTTGAGCCGCTGCTGGGCGAAGCAGAAAGTGTCAAACTCGCGTGGCGGCCGCAGACGCAGGTCAGCCTTGATGAAGGGCAAGCGGGTCAACTCATGAAGTTGCTCGATGCGCTCGACGACGATGATGACGTCCAGACAGTCTGGGGCAATTACGACATCGCCGACGAGCTCATGGAGAAGCTCGCTTGATGATCCGTCCCGCAAGTGGGAGGGTAGCCTGATCCTGATTGGCCTCGACCCTGGCCTGGGAACGACCGGTTGGGGCGTCATCGCGGCCGAGGGTAACCGGCTCTCTCACATTGCTAATGGGCAGGTGCGGACCGACAGCTCGGTACCCCTGCCAGCTCGCCTCGCTGCCCTGCACGACGCGCTTAATGCGCTGTTTGCGACGCATCATCCGGAAGCGGCGGCTGTGGAGGAGGTATTCGTCAATATGAACCCTCAATCCACGCTCAAGCTGGGCCAGGCCCGCGGCGTCATTTTGCTTGCTGCTGCGCGCCATGGGCTCGAGGTCGGCGAGTATGCGCCTCGGCTGGTCAAGAAGGCGGTAGTCGGCACGGGCGGTGCAGAAAAAGCGCAGGTCCATGCCATGGTTGCCCGTCTGTTGCCGGGCGCGAAGATCGCGGGCGCCGATGCCGCCGATGCGTTGGCGGTTGCGATCACGCACGCCCACCATCTGGCGAGCGCTCGACGGCTCGGCTAGGGTCAGCCGATGATCGCCCGCCTTTCCGGAATTCTGGCCGAAACGGGCACGGACCACGCGGTCATTGACGTCAATGGCGTCGGTTATCTCGCATATGCCTCGTCGCGCACTCTCACCGCGATAGGCGCGGTTGGCGGCAACGTGCTTTTGCTTACCGAAATGCAGGTGCGCGAGGACGCGATCACCCTGTTTGGCTTTGGCTCCGCCGCCGAGCGGGACTGGTTCCGCTTGCTGACGAGCGTTCAGGGCGTGGGCGGACGCGTGGCTCTCGCGATCCTATCCGTCCTCGATCCGAACGAGCTGTCGCGTGCCATTGGCAGCGGCGACAAGGCCATGATCGCTCGCGCGAACGGTGTTGGCCCTAAGCTCGCCCAGCGCATAGCCATGGAATTGCGAGAGAAAGCAGGCGGTATAGCACTCGGACCGGGCGCATCCTCTGCGCCCGCAGGTTCCGCCAGCGCCGACGCCATTTCCGCGCTGGCGAATCTAGGTTTTCGTCCCGCGGAAGCCTCTGCGGCCGTGGCTGCGGCAACCGATGAGCTTGGGCCTTCGGCTGGCCTCGATGCACTGGTGCGACTAGCGCTACGGAAAGCGGCTCGCTGATCAGATCGGGGTGAGCAGCGGCTTGCCGGCAAAAAATGCAGCAAGATTATCCAGCGCAAGTTGTCCCATCGCCCGGCGCGTCTCGCGCGTAGCGCTGCCTTGATGCGGGACAAGTACGACATTGGGCAGGTTGATAAGCGCCGCGGGCACGTGGGGTTCGTGCGCGAATACGTCGAGCCCGGCGAAGCCCAGCCGCCCATCGACTAACGCTGCAACCATCGCCGGTTCGTCCACTACGGATCCACGCGCAATGTTTATCAGCGTGCCCTCCGGGCCAAGCGCCTCGATCACAGCGCGATCCACCAATCCCGCGGTTTCGGCCCCACCGGCGACAGACACGATCATGACCTCGGCCCATTCCGCCAGCGCGAGGGGACTTTCGGCATAATGATAATCCGCCCCTTCCGCGCGAGGATGCCGCGAGAAATAGCCGATCTCAGCGGCAAAGGGACGGGCGCGAGTCGCGATGGCTTGGCCAATTCGGCCCAGCCCGAGCACTCCGATGCGCCGTCCGCTCGCCCTGCGCGCAAGTGGCGGCGCCCCTTCTCTCTCCCAGTGCCCACCACGGACATAGGCGTCTTGAGCGGGTAGTCGACGTGCGACCGCGATCATCAGGCCGATGGCAAGATCAGCGACGTCGTCGGTCAACACGTCTGGCGTATTGGTAATCGCGATCCCCTTTGCTCGCGCATGCGCCACATCAGTTCGGTCATAGCCAACCACGGTAAGTGCGATCATCTTGAGATCTGGCGCGGCATCCATCGTTGCCGCGTCGATGCCATTTCCGCCGGCGATCGCGGCAGTGATCCCAGGCCCGGGCTCCCCGCGCAAATCATAGAGGTCGCCTACATTTTCGACACCGAACAGGTCGGGCTGCCGTACCAGCATAAGCAACGGCGGTTTGGCAGACATGACGACTCCTCGACCATTGATGGGCCGTCGTCCCTCTATCATGCTCGCGCACTGCCGGAAGCGGCATGAAGGTCATCGCTAGCGCGGAAGCGAGCTTAAGCGGAAAAGCTTTCGACTGCGTCCCTCCTGCGGCTACATCACGTTCGATGACCGACACCGATCGCCTGCTCGCCCCAACACGCGCGCCCGAAGATGCCGACGCGGCGCTACGTCCGCGCACGCTTGACGAATTCGTCGGGCAGAAGGCGGCGCGCGACAACCTGCGGGTTTTTATCCAGGCCGCAAAGGCCCGCGGCGAGGCGCTCGATCATGTCCTGTTCTTTGGGCCGCCGGGCCTAGGCAAGACCACACTCGCCCAAATCATCGCGCGCGAACTGGGTGTCGGCTTCCGTGCGACGTCGGGCCCGGTCATCGCCAAGTCCGGTGACCTTGCGGCCCTGCTGACCAATTTAGAGGAAGGGGATGTTCTCTTCATCGACGAGATTCACCGGCTCGCGCCCGCCGTCGAGGAGGTCCTTTATCCAGCGATGGAGGACCACGCGCTTGACATCATGATCGGAGAAGGTCCTTCCGCACGCAGCGTCCGGATCGATCTACCGCACTTCACGCTCGTCGGTGCGACAACGCGCCAGGGCCTGCTGACCACGCCGTTGCGCG
>Ga0207706_10004501_pt1 | contig 13087 bp, 12 predicted proteins | sample KBSC53metaG_FD_184318 | JGI IMG/M metagenome (GOLD analysis project Ga0207706, IMG submission 184318) | Corn rhizosphere microbial communities from Kellogg Biological Station, Michigan, USA - KBS C5-3 metaG (SPAdes) (version 2) | ecosystem: Host-associated > Plants > Roots > Rhizosphere > Soil ... | reverse complement strand
CTTGCTATTCTTGCGGCACATGGAAACAGCAGCAATTCAAACCCACGGACTGACGCGTCGCTTTGGCGCGCTGACGGCCGTGGAGGACGTGACGCTCAGCGTGGCTACGGGACAATTCTTTGGGTTTCTGGGTCCGAATGGCGCGGGCAAGTCTACGACCATCAAAATGCTTACCGGTCTGCTTGAGCCGAGCGCGGGAACGATGGAGATTCTTGGGCAGCCGTTCGGGGCCGGAGCGATGAATCTCAAGCAGCAGATTGGCGTCGTTCCCGAGGGAATGGCTCTGCTGGGCCGGTTGACCGCGCCCGAGTATCTGCGATTTGTGGGCCGCATGTACGGACTGGATCGCGAGACCGTGAACCTTCGCACGGAAGAGCTGCTGGAGTTTATGAAGCTGGCCGACGAGCGCCGCAAGCTGATCACAGACTTCTCGCATGGGATGCAGAAAAAGCTTGCACTGGCTGCGGCGGTTATTCACGGACCGAGAGTGCTCTTTCTCGACGAGCCGTTTGAAGGTGTCGATGCGATCGCTGCCGGAATGCTGAAAAACATGCTGCAGGGAATGATCAGTCGCGGCGCCACGATCTTTCTTACTACGCACGTGCTGGAAATCGTTGAGAGGCTTTGCAGCCACGTGGCGATCATTCACCAGGGGCGACTTGTTGCAAATGGATCGCTGGAGGCGTTGCGCGCGGGCGTGGCCAGCTCGCTGCCCGGCGCAGATCGCGAACAGAGGCTTACGCTCGAAGAGATCTTTTTGTCGATCGTGGGCGCTAGCGGACAAGAGCAGACGCAGGAACTGTCATGGCTGACCTAGCAGGTGTCGCACCAACGACGGTTGCAGGCGTTGGTCCGCTGAGCCGCCTGTCGCGAAAACAGTATGTGGCCCTCGCAACGATGCGCTGGCGGCTGCTGACGAATAGTGTGCGCTCGGTGCAGGGCGCGTTTGAACTTGGGGCCCGCGGTGTTGCCTTTCTCATCTATGCGCTCATGGGCCTTGGGCTGGGAATTGGCCTTGGCGCCGGCGCATACTCGATCGCGTCGACTGGAAAGTGGCACATTCTTCCAGCCTTGTTCTGGTTGGTGTTTGTTGTGTGGCAGGTGCTTCCAGTGGCCCTGGCATCCTTTCAGGAACAATTTGATTTGGGCATGTTGCTGCGCTTTCCGGTCAATTTCGGATCGTTCTATCTTTTGAATATTCTCTTTGGCCTGGTGGATATACCCGCAATTCTGGGAGGTTTGTGCTGCGTCGGCCTCTGGACGGGAATCACGCTTGCGAGGCCGGATCGATTTCTCTGGACGACTTTTGTGCTGGCGGTCTTCGCACTGTTTAACGTGTTGCTGGTGCGCGCGGTGCTGGCGTGGCTGGATCGATGGCTTGCGCAACGAAAAACGCGGGAGATTGTAAGCGGGCTTTTTTTGCTGCTGATGCTGAGCCTGCAACTTTTGAACCCGGCGCTGAGGCAAGAAAACAACCACCGGTCGAGAAACTTCAAACCTTCGCCGACGCGGCCGAAAGTGGTGCGCGAGATTCCGGGGTGGACAAAAGCTGCGCGTGCAGTTCTCCCGTGGCTCCCGCCGGGATTGGCTGCTGAGAGCATGACGCAAGCGGCTGAACAAAACATGGCGTCGTCAACGGAGTCTCTAGGGTTTCTCGGCCTCTATATTCTAGCGGCAGGTGCGGTGCTGGGAGTGCGGCTCAGGTCGGAGTTCAGTGGTGAAAATCTGGGCGAGGCGCCGGCTCGCAAAGAGCGGGTAGAAGCCGACAGGCGATGGTTGATCGACGGATCGGGTCCCGTTGCCGCAGTGATGGAAAAAGAACTGCGTACGATTCCGCGCTCGATGCCGCTGCTGTTTGCGCTGGGCGGACCCCTGCTGACGGTGCTGATTATCGGCACGGTCATTCGCAATACGGCGTCGGCCTCGGGGCATCCTTTTCTACTGGCGTTTCCGTTGTGTGTTTCGTATGCACTGCTCGGGTTTACGCAGATGATCTATAACAACCTCGGCGCTGAAGGAACCGGGATTCAGATGCTGTTTCTTTCGCCTACGCCGATCAGGACCGTGCTGCTGGCGAAGAATCTGTTTCATGGAACGCTGTTCTGCCTGGTCGCGGTGCTGGCGGGTATTTTTGCCATGATGCGGCTCGGAGTTCCAGACGGCGCATTGATTGCGGCCACCGCCGCATGGCTGCTGTTTGCATTGCCGCTGAATCTTGGCGCAGGCAATGTTCTTTCGCTGACGATGCCCTATCGGGTCAACCTGGGACGACTCTCACGACAGAAGGGGTCGCAGGCGAGCGCGCTGCTCAGCATGCTGATTCAAATGACGGTGATGGGCGTGGGAGTGGCCGTGATTGAAGTTTGCGCACACACGCGGCGAATGTGGCTGGCGACGCCGATTTTCCTCCTGTTGGCGGCCGCTGCCGTATTTGCCTGGATGCGCGTGCTAGGTCATTCCGATTCGCTCGCAAATCGTAACCGGGACGAATTGATTGCGAAGCTTGCGAAGACTGAGTAGCTCGCGGGTCGGCAATTCGAAGCGCGTTCATTTGCGAGAGATGTCAGGCAAACGAGGGTGATATTGGTGCGGAATATGGGATCAAGCAGGGTCGCGACGAGAATGTGTGTTGGCCGAAGATTCATCGTTCTCATGATTTTTGTTCTGGCTGTGTTTGCTGTGCGCGCGGCCGCGCAGGTGGATTATGTCGACCCCACGATCGGCAACGTCGGGATTCTGCTGGTGCCGACGCGGCCCGCTGTGTACTTGCCCAACAGTATGGTTCGCGTGTATCCGATTCGCTCGGATGCGATGGATGACCAGATTGATTCGTTTCCTTTGACGATCAGTTCTCATCGGATGCAGGAACTGTTCAGCATTATGCCCGGAGAGAAGGCGGGAGCGGCGGCCTACGATCAGGAGAAAACCACGCCGTACTACTACTACACGCGATTCGATGGATCGATGATCCAAACGGAATTCTCGCCGGCGGAACGCTGTGGCTATTTTCGATTCAGTTTTCCGAATGGGAATGCCACGGTCGTACTCTCGAACCGCGAGCCGGGGATTCTGAATGCGCAGGGGGGCGTGGTCAGCGGCGAAGAGCGGTTTAGTGGAATGAAGGCCTTTGTGTATGGGGAGTTTGGTTCTCCGGTTACGTTCAAGGTCGAAACAGCCGGCGACAAGAGCCGCGTCGTCGCGGTCGGGCAAGGGGCGAAGCAAATCGAGTTTCGCTACGGCATTTCGTTTATCAGCGTGGAGCAGGCAAAGAAGAATTTGCAACGCGAAATTCCGGCGTGGGGATTCGATCGCGTGAGAGATGCAGCCAAGGCGAGGTGGAATGAGGCGCTTGGCAGGATCACTGTTGAAGGCGGCACGGAATCGCAGCGTCGGGTGTTCTACACGGCGCTCTATCGCTGCTTTGAGCGCATGATCAACATCACGGAAGATGGTCGCTATTACAGCGGCTTCGATCATCGGGTGCATGAAGACGCGCGACCTTTCTACGTTGATAACTGGTTATGGGACACGGTCCGCGCTCTGGAGCCGCTGCAAACCCTGCTGAATCCCGACGTGGAAGTGGACAAGATACAGTCTTACGTTCGCATGTATCAGCAGTCGGGGGTGATGCCTACGTTTGCTTTGGCTTCAGGGAATTACGCGTGCATGAACGGCAATCACGCGGCGCCCTGGATTGCCGACGCATGGTTCAAAGGCGTCCGCAATTTTGACATAGATATTGCCTACGACGGGGTTCGCAAGAGGTCGCTCGAGATTACGATGCTTCCGTGGAGCCTGGAGCCGAAGGGTCCGCTGGATGAGTTCTACGCGGCTCACGGCTACATGCCGGCGTTGCGTCCCGGAGAGAAGGAAACTGACACGCGTGTCCATGCTTTTGAAAAACGTCAGCCCGTGCCGGTTACGCTGGAGAACAGTTTTGATGATTGGAATATCGCGCAACTTGCGCGTGTACTCAAGAAGCCGGAGGACGAGAAGCTCTTTCTAAATCGCGCCGCAAACTATCGGAATCTCTTTCGTGCAGACAAGGGACTGATGTGGCCGAAGGATGCAGACGGGAAATGGATCGAACCGCTTGATCCGAAATTTGGCGGCGGAATGGGCGGTCGGGATTACTACGACGAGAACAACGGCTACACCTACACGTGGGATGTGATGCACGATTACGGCGGCCTGATTGCGTTGATGGGTGGCGAACGCAAAGCCGAGGAGAATCTGGATCAGCTCTTTCGCGAACCACTCGACCGCTCAAAATATGAATTCCAGGCGAAGTTTCCGGATTCGACGTCGATGGCAGGGCAGTTTTCGATGGGCAATGAACCGAGTTTCGCGATTCCCTATATCTACAATCGTGTCGGAGCGCCGTGGAAGACGCAGAAGCGTGTGCGCATGCTGCTCGAATCGTTCTTTCCCGACACATTGCAGGGAATTCCCGGAGACGAAGATGGCGGAGGGATGAGCGCGTTTGTCGTGTTTTCAATGCTGGGGTTCTATCCGGTCACGCCGGGAATTCCAACGTATGACGTGGGCAGCCCGGTGTTTGACAAGGCAACTATCCATCTCAAGAACGGGAAGGATTTTGTGATCCTCGCGCACAACAATTCTCACGAAAATAAGTATGTGCAGAGCATCCGGCTCAACGGGAAGGCTTCCAACCAGGTCTGGTTCCGACACGCGGACATTGCGAATGGTGGAACGCTGGAAGTGACGATGAGCAATGTGCCGAATACGCAGCTGGGATCAGGCGATGCGGAATTTCCGCCCGCTTCGATCGTGGTCAAGCCGGAAGAATTCGAAGGAACTCATCCTTGATGGGCGGTTGACCTGGGAGGGAGCACAAATCCTTTTGTGGACTTGTGCTCGAGACACATAGGATCGTGGCAGCACTTCCTAACAGTCGTGTTTCCTAATGTCATGCCAACATCTTGTAGAGCGTTGCAATCGATGTGTTGTAGACTCGTGCATGGAACCCTGAAATCTGTCGTCAGAACAGACAGTTTCGATCCAATTGCGAATCGATTCTTTTTGCGAAGCCCCAGTAGTCGTTCAATGTCCATCTCGAAGTAACCGCTGCGGGCAATCGGGGAAAATCACTTATTCTCGGCTTTAGCTCTTCATCTTTGATCGAAATCCCGAAGAATTCCGGTTAAGCCGATCAGAACGCGCGCAATCAGCGAATTTGTAGCTTCTCACTCGGAGTCGTCCGGGCGCTTGCCGAGGCAGATAGCACTCATGTGATCCCAAACGGAGAGAATCATGCCATTTGGAACAATCAAGAGAAAGTCTTCGACCCCGACCGGCCGGCAGTTTTCTCCCTCGGTACTTTTGTTGATTTTCTCTCTGATTATTTTGCAGGGATGCGCGGCGCGCGCGCGTCTGAAGGCCGTGCCTGATGCTCTCGAATCAAAAGCATATGTACCTGGGTTGGCTTCTGGAATACGGTATTTTCCCCGAGATCCTGAACACGTCCAGTTGTTTATGGAAGATTACCTGAAGTCCCTTGAGACTGAGAAAGCTTACCTTGCCACGCAAGGCCATTCCGGGCCCCTTCCACCAAGTGCGTTTCTCGGAATTTCTGGAGGGGGCGATAACGGTGCCTTTGCGGCTGGATTTCTGAATGGGTGGACCAAGGCGGGAACGCGGCCCGAGTTCAAGCTTGTAACTGGCGTCAGCACGGGAGCTCTGATTGCGCCATTCGCTTTTCTGGGATCAGCATATGACGCGCAACTGAAGGACCTATACACGAACATCTCATTCAAGGATATTGCCAAGAAACGGTCGATCCTGGCGATCGTGTCGAATGATGCCATGGCCGACAATAAGCCATTAAAGGATCTGGTCAAGAAGTACGTTAATCAGGACATGCTTAATGCAATCGCTACTGAGCAGGCGAAGGGACGCATTCTTCTTATTGGCACTGTAAATCTGGATGCGCGTCGACCAGTCATTTGGAACATTACTGAAATCGCAGCCAGCCATAAGCCCGAGGCGCTAAAGTTGGTCCAGTCGCTCCTGATCGCCTCATCTGCTATTCCTGGCACGTTTCCGCCAGTGATGATCGACGTAGAAGTGGAAGGCAAGAAGTACCAGGAGATGCATGTTGACGGAAATACTGCCAACCAGGTCTTCATCTATCCAACGGCCGTGCGGCTCAATGATGTGGCGGCAACAATTGGAGTAGTGGATCGGGAAAGAAAGCTCTACATCATACGGAATGCACGGCTCGATCCGGATTGGGCACAGGTCGAGCGCAGGACGCTACCGATTGCCTTCCAGGCAATCACCACATTGATCCAGTATCAAGGCATCGGCGATCTGTATCGCATTTATACGGTCACCCAGAGGGACAGTGTCGATTTCAATCTTGCTTACATTCCTCCGACTTTTAATACTCCTCACAAGGAAGAGTTCGATACCAATTACATGCGGGCGCTCTACGATGTGGGCTACGGTCTGTCTGAGAAAGGTTATGGCTGGACCAAGAAGCCTCCCGTTTTAATGCCGGGCTCTGAATAACAGGCGGGGGAATCAGTCGGCCAAACAGATTCTGGCCCTAGTTCTCCAGCTAAGGTCTCAGGAATCCGACAGCATCTTGGCCATCTCGACATGGTTCCAAGTCGCGTTCATGCGACAGGGCGCGGATGCGGTGGGAGCTGTACTCGAATGTCAGTGGACACTCTTCGTCAAGCGCAAAGACAAAGCCCACCCGGCGAGGTGGGCTTTGTCTTTGCGGTCACGCGATTCTAGAAAGGTATGTCGTCGTCGGAGATTTCGGCTGACTGGCCGTAGTCTTCGCTGCCGGCGGGAGGGCGCTGGTCGAAGCTGGCTGTCGAACTCGATGAACCTGATTGACGGCTGTATCCTCCGCTGCTGGAACCGCCGTCGTCGCGGCCAGAGAGCAGCGACAGATCGTTGACGATAATTTCGGTGCGGTAACGCTTTGCGCCGGTTTCCTTGTCATCCCAACTGCGCGTTTGAATCTTTCCTTCGACGTAGAGCTTGGAACCCTTTTTGACGTAGTCGCGGACGATTTCGGCGAGGCGTGTGAAGGCCACGAGGTTGTGCCACTCGGTGCGATCCTGCCAGTTTCCCTGTGGGTCTTTCTGGCGGTCGCTGGTCGCGAGAGTGAAGTTTGCCACCATCGTGCCGCCGCCGGTGGAGCGGATTTCCGGGTCTTTTCCTACGTTGCCTAAAAGGATGACTTTGTTGACCGATTTTGCCATGTTCGTGCACTCCAGTAAGCAGAAAGAATAGCAGACCCGTCCGGGTGCCGTGCGCCTCAGTCGCGGCGATGGAGGGAGCGGTTACGCAGCCACTTGGCTACGCCGAGGATGAGCAGAAGGCCTCCGAAGGGAAGGCACATCAAGGCGACGATCAGAGCAAACCATCCTCCGTTGGTGCTGGCGCCAGTGGGAGAGAAGCCACCAAGAAATGCCTCGAGCAACACGGCTGCGAGAAGACCGGAACCGACGATTGACGAGCCCCATTGCAGCAACTGCCGAGTGCCGTCGTTAACGGGAACCGGGCGGCGAGTGGTGTCGGGAGTGCGCTGGGCGGCAGGCATCGGGGTCACTGTCCTTGCGCGAGGCGCAACATCGCGTAGGTTATGACTCCGGTGATGGAGACGTAGAGCCACATGGGAAACGTCCATCGGGCCACTTTGCGGTGTTGAGGGAACCTGCCCGAAAGCGAAAAGAAAAACGTAACCAGGATCAGGGGCAGCGCAAGGGTGGCCAGGATGATGTGGCTCGCGAGAAGTGGCAAATAGAGCGAGCGGAGAGCGGCGTGAAGAGGATACCGAACATCGCCGTGCAGGTAATGATGCAGGATGTAGCTGAGGAGAAAGAGTGTTGAAAAGGCGAATGCGGTGATCATCGATGCGCGATGAGCGGCGATTCGCCGGGAGCGAATGAATGTGAATCCGATGAGCAACGCGGTGGCGCTGAGGCCGTTAAGCAGGGCGTTGAGCGCCGGGAGGAATGCGAGTTGGGTGCGCGATGTATCCGCGGCGGGGTGCTCGTAGATCAGCCAGAACAGAAAGAGCGTAGCGCAAGCGCTGACGGCGAGTATGGCGATGATTGCGGGCCGGGTGCTCGATCGGGAACTGGAAGTGGTTGCTGCGGTGGACATACTTTCCTTAATGCGCTGCAACGGCGCAAAGCATGAGCGTGGTCAGCAGCAGTGGAAGGTAAATTACGCTGACCTTGAGCAGATCGCGTGCAACCATTCGGCTTTCTGTCTCGGTGGTTGCGCGAAGGATGCGCGTAAACCGGATCGTATAGGCGAGGTAGAAGAGACCCAGCAGAGTCGCCAGTACGACGTAAGTGATGCCGGTCATTCCGAGCTTCCACGGTGCAAGGCTGACGGGGATCATCACGACTGCATAGAACAGCGCTTCAACGACGGTGGACCAGCCGTCTGGTTGAACGACGGGCAACATGCGAATGCCGGCGCGTCCGTAGTCTTCGCGGTAGAGCCACGCAATCGCCATGAAGTGAGGGAACTGCCACACGAAGAGAATTGCAAAGAGGGCTACGGCCGGCCATTCGATGCGGCCCCGGGCGGCGGTCCAGCCGAGCATCGGGCCCATCGCTCCCGGGAACGCACCGATAAATGTTGCCAGGCTGGTGACGCGCTTGAGTGGAGTGTAGATAGCGACGTAGCAGAACGCGGTCAGGAGTGCCAACGATACGGTGAGCAGGTTGGTTTGTAGAAGGAGCCACCAGCCGCCGAGAGCCAGCGCTCCGATACCGGCCAGGATGCCTTGTGTGAGCGAAATGCGTCCCGCGGGAATGGGGCGGTCGGCGGTGCGGATCATCTTCGCGTCTGAAGTTCGCTCGAGGGCCTGGTTCAGGGCGCTTGCTCCGGCTGAGACCAGTCCGATGCCGACCAGGGTGTCGAGCAATCCGCGCTGAACGCTCGATATTCCGGATTGCATCGAGCCCAGATAAAAGCCCGCCCAGCCAGTGACGAGGACCATGCCGGTGACGCGGACTTTGAACAATTCGCGAAGATCGTGAATCAGGGTAGCCGTGGTGCCGGGGCTTGGCGCGTGGATCGAATGAGGCGCGTGCGCAGTGCCCGGCCCGTGCGTGGTGTCTGCGGGGGGCGTAGCGAATTTTGGCGAGGCAGCGGCCTGAGAGGCGGGAATCATATTGATAAATGAAGGAGACGGGGAAAGCTCGACAGCGCGTCCGCCCCTTCTTTGATGATAGCAAGCGAAGACGCGCCGGTTGGGATCGGGGGTTTGCGGATCGGATGTGTCGATTGTCCCGTTGAATTACCCAGGAATTTGAAAACAGGAGTCTTAACTATCCGATTGCTGACCGGAGCAGACGTGCGATGCTGAGTGTGTCCCAGACTGCGGTGAGACCTTGCCAAAGGTACGGGCAGGGGATTAGCCAGACTTGAGCGAGGACGCGGGCATGAGGGTTTCCTGGTGTTTCGTTGCTGCAATATCGATCGGGATTGCATACGCCCAGGCGCAGAAATCCGCATTGCCCACGGCCAATCCGGGTCGTCCAACGGTATCGAGCCCCGCTACATTGACGCCCGTGGGATACCTGCAGTTTGAGAACGGCATCGCGTTCGATGACGGCTCCGCCGATTTTTCAACACAGTTTGGGGTGAACCAGGTAACGAAGTTGACAGTCTCCCCGCGCTTTGAGTTGCAGGGTTTGTTCGCGCCCTTCGACTATTCAACCGGCGAGACTGGAAGCGCGACCCGGGCGACTCAGCCGGGTGGGATTTCGGCCGGTGTGCAAATGGTTATGCTGCCGGGAGCGGGAATGAAGCCGACGCTTAGCCTGTCCTACGTTCGAAGCTTGTACGGAGGTACAGCGCCCGACACCGACGTTGGCAGTGCTCTGCAGGGGGTGACATTTCTCTGGAGCCAGGACTTTGGCCGCTTTCACGTCGATATGAATGGCGTGTTTAACGAAGAGACACAGGGAGATGTCCGCCGAGCGCAGTTCGGCCAGACGCTGTCAATCTCGCATCCACTAGGGCCGCTGGTGGTGGCAGGAGAGCTTTGGCATTTCACGCAACCGTTTAACAACGGCAACGCAGTGGGAAACCTGTGGGCGCTGTCGTATGCAATGCGCAATAACCTTGTCTTCGATGTGGCAATTGATCATGGCTTGACATCCTCCTCTACGCAATGGGAGGGGCTCGCGGGATTCACTTATCTGCTTCCGCGTCGGCTTTGGAAATCGCGCAAATAATGATTCAAGATTGAGCAACAGCACGTTGATTAGGTGAAAAGCCTGCAGCGTGCAGGATGGCTTCTGTCACCTGGTCGGGCGTGAGCGTGTCAACGGGGATGGACACGTGTGCCGTGCGGTAGAGCGGGAGGCGTCGCTCGTAGCGAGTGGCGAGGTTGGTTTGATCGGCGAGAACGGGACGTATGCTTTCGGTGCCGATGCAGCGGGCGAGGGTGGTGGCAAGTTCGACTTGAAGGTGAATGAGCAGCGTTGCCGGAGCGGCGAGGAGCAGGTTGCGCGTTTCGGCACGCTCGATCGCGCCTCCGCCAAGCGCCAACACAAGGCCGTCGGCGGCTGCAAGTCGGGCAATCGTGGCGTGTTCGCGCTCGCGGAAGGCAGGTTCGCCGTACCGGGCAAATATCTCTGCGATTTTGACGCCGGTTTCCTCTTCAATTACATCGTCGACGTCTATGAACTTCCAGCCTAAGTGCCGGGCCACGAGAGGGCCGACGGTGGTTTTGCCCGAACCCATAAAGCCGGTAAGAACAATGCGGCGGGGCTGGGCGGTTGCGCGCGGTTCGGATTGAATGTCGGAAACCAAATGAGCCTTTCACCGATGTTGTCAGGAGCTTGTGTCAGATCAAGTATAAGGATGCGGACGACGCGCCGCTGCTCCCTAGCCGAGGACCATGACTACTGCACCCGCAGTGATGAGAAGGCCGCCAGTGATTGATGGCGCGGTAAGTTTCTCGCCGAGCAGCATCCAAGCGAAGAGCATGACCAGTGGCACGCTGAGTTTATCGAGTGGGGCTACGCGCGATGCAGGCCCGAGCTGCAGGGCGCGGAAGTAGCATAGCCATGACAGTCCGGTTGCAAGGCCGGAAAGAACGAGAAACAACAAAGTGCGGCGGTCGAGCATGCGGATCTCGCCATGCTTGCCGAGTGCGAGCGCAATTCCCCACGCAAAGACGAGCACCACGGTGGTGCGAATCGCGGTGGCAAGGTTCGAGTCCACATGTGCCACGCCGACCTTGGCGAGCACGGCGGTGGCAGCGGCGAATAATGCGGAGAGCAGTGCCCATCCAATCCAACTCATAACGAACATGGTATCCGCAGGGCCATAAGCGCCGGTCATCTAAACTCAACTCATGAAGCACGGGCGCGCCAGCAAGACAGCTTTGCGTGTGGCGATTCGTCGCGCCGCACACCAGTTAGTGGAGGAGCCCAAAGTTCTGGATGATCCGATTGCGGTGCGTTTGCTGGGCTCGGGGTTCGCGCGAGACCTGGAGCGAGCAAGCCACAAGGTAGCGCGGGATTTTCGGGCATTCATGGCGGCGAGGAGCCGCTATGTCGAGGATCAGTTGAAGGACGCGGTTTCAAAGGGCGTTGAGCAGTACGTGGTTTTGGGCGCAGGGCTGGATACCTTTGCCTATCGGAATCCGTTCCCGTCACTGGGTGTGTTCGAAGTAGATTTTCCGGCCACACAGGAATGGAAACGCTTGATGCTTGCTGAGGCCGCGATTGCGCTGCCAACGAATCTGGTATTTGTGCCGCTGGATTTTGAACACAAGACGCTGGCTGAGGGATTGTCGGATGCGGGGTTCGATGCGGCAAGGCCAGCTTTCTTTGGTTGGCTCGGCGTCGTCCCTTATCTCACATTGGAAGCGTTTCGCGCGACGATAGGCACGATTTCGGACATGGCAAGCGGAAGCGTCGTTAGCTTTGACTACGCATTCCCGCCGGAAACTCTTAGTCCTCCGCGTCGTCTTGTCTTCGATGCGCTCTCTGCTCGAGTGGCCGCAGCGGGGGAGCCTTTCCAACTCTTCTTTTCGCCTGAAGAACTTGAGGCGGAACTTCGCCGGATGGGATTTCGCCGCATAGAGCAAATCGATTCCGAGCACCTGAATGCGCTCTATTTCGCTGGCCGCGCAGACGGGCTGAAGCTTTCGCCATCTGTGCTGGGCAAGATTGCAACGGCATGGGTGTGATGCTGCGGGCTGGCACGCCCACAGGCTAAGATTGATTCATGCGCAAGCGGAACCTTGGGTTGTTTTCAGTTGCCGTGCTGTGTCTCGGCGGCTGCGGATACCACACGCTGGGGGCAGCTACACATCTGCCGCCTGACGCGCATACGCTGTCGGTGCCGGTATTCAAGACGCGCACTACGGAATACCACTCCGAAGTTTCGATGACAAACGCCGTCATTCGCGAATTTGCAGCAAGGACGAAGTTGCGCGTAACTCCGACGCAAGGCGGGGATCCGGATATGGTGCTGCATGGGACGATTCTTCAGGAGATCGTTGCGCCTCTCACATACAACACGCAGACACAGCAGTCGTCGAGCTACCTGATCACGATGGTCATCGCGGTGACGTTAACCGACCGGGATGGCAAGGTTCTCTTCGAGAACAAAAATTATGTGTTCCGCGAGCAGTATCAATCCACTGCTGACCTGCCGACGTTTTTGGATGAGGGTCCAGGGGCGATTGACCGGCTCTCGCGCGATTTCGCGCATCAACTGGTGGGCGACGTGCTCGAAGGTCTTTAGCTTGCCATTGCGGATTGCGGCAACCTTGCACAGGCCAGGGTGTTCGGCGGGTACCCGAACGGGGTATTCTGGAGCCGCATGATCGAAGCAAATCAAGCCAGCAGTCAGATCCCGCGGAGGGTGTTTCGTTGACGACTGCGCGATGGGGTGCCGGTTTTAGTGCCGTTGGCCGTTTTGTGGCGGAGGTTGAGGCTGCGGCTGCCGAGCCATCTTTTTGCGCGCTACCGAGGATAGCCGGTTACGAGCGTGCCTTGTTGGAATAGAGGAAGTTATTTCCGGGGCTATTGTTTTTTGCAGCGAGTCTACTTTCGCTATGAGC
>Ga0207706_10004500_pt1 | contig 13088 bp, 18 predicted proteins | sample KBSC53metaG_FD_184318 | JGI IMG/M metagenome (GOLD analysis project Ga0207706, IMG submission 184318) | Corn rhizosphere microbial communities from Kellogg Biological Station, Michigan, USA - KBS C5-3 metaG (SPAdes) (version 2) | ecosystem: Host-associated > Plants > Roots > Rhizosphere > Soil ... | reverse complement strand
CCTTGTTGTCGACGTCGTTCATCTGGCGCTGAAGCTGCGCGCGCCATTCGGTCACGCGCCGGGTGAAGGCGATGTAGAAGGCCATCATCGCCAGTGTCGCCGCGACCAGGCCGAAGCCGAACTTGACGAAGAAGATGATGCAGGCCGCAGTCAGCTCGATCAGCGTCGGGCCGATGTTGAACAGCAGGAAATAGAGCATCATGTCGATGCTCTTGGTACCGCGCTCGACGATCTTGCTGAGCGAACCGGTGCGGCGCTCGAGGTGGAAGCGCAGCGACAGGTCGTGGATGTGGCGGAAGACGTTGCCGGCAAGCCTCCGCGCCGCGTCCTGCCCGACCTTCTCGAACAGCGCGTTGCGCAGATTGTCCGAGAGAACCCCGGCGAAGCGCGCGGTCGCATAGGCGGCGACGAGGCCCGCGACGAGCGTGAACGCCGCCTGGTGGTTCGACATCCGGTCGATCACGGCTTTGTAGGCGAAGGGCATCAAGAGCACCGCGGCCTTGCCCATCAGGACCAGCACCATGGCGCCGATCACCCGCAGCTTGAGCTCGAGCTGACCCTGAGGCCACAGCATCGGCAGGAATCGCCACAAGGCGTCGAAGCCGCTGCTGCTCTTGGCCGTCTGCTCCTGAGGTCGCGCTGCCGCCATCCGCATCTAGGTAGGACTGCCGGCGGCGGTCAGCAATCGAGCGCGCGCAAGATGATTCGGAACTCCGCACAGAATCGAAGGTTAAAACAGCATCTTAGGGGATGCTTACATGGGACCGGCTACTTTCGTCATCGCGATCCTCGGCTGCGCGGACGGCGGCACAGCCTGCACGCCGGTCACGACGCTCCAGACTCAATATGAGAGCGAAGCGCAGTGCGTCGCGGCGACGGGCGCGGCGCTGATCGAGCACGGCGACTTCGACTTCCCGACCATCGTCGCGAGCTGCAAGCCCGCCGAGGAGAAGGCTGCGGATGCCCAGGACAAGCCGCGCGAGAAGCGCCGCCACGGCTAGGCGCGGCGACGAACGCCGGAACCGCTCGGCCGCGCAGGCGGTTCCTCTCCCATTATGAGCAAAGCATCGAACAAGGGCTCGAAGCCCAGGACTCCGCGCGGCCGGAGGGGCGCCAAGCCCGGCGCCTCCGACATGAACCAGGCGACCACGCAGGAATTCGAGCGCGAGGACATGGGCGTCGCGCCGAAGGAGTAGGCGAAATGAGCGACGAAACCGACGTCATCGAACCGATGGTCCACGAGGACCGGCTGCCGGGGCACGAAAGCCGGCTCGAGCCCAAGCCCGATTGGGAGCCTCGCTACCGCGGCTCCGACCGGCTCAAGGGCAAGGTCGCGCTCGTCACCGGTGCCGACAGCGGGATCGGGCGGGCGGTCGCGGCGCTGTTCGCGCGCGAAGGCGCCGACGTAGCCATCGTCTATCTGTGCGAGCATGACGATGCGAAGACGACGAAGGCGATCGTCGAGAAGGAAGGGCGGCGGGCCCTGACCATCGCCGGCGACCTCGGCGACAAGACATTTTGCGAGGCTGCGGTGAAACAGACGGTCGACGAACTCGGCCGCCTCGACATCCTGGTCAACAATGCCGGCGAGCAGCATCCCGACGAGGACATCCGCGACATCACCGAGGATCAGCTGAAGCGGACCTTCCAGACCAACATCTTTGCGATGTTCTTCATGGTCCAGGCCGCCGAGCCGCACCTGAAAGAGGGGTCGGTGATCATCAATTGCACGTCGGTGACGATGTACAAGGGCTCGCCGCAGCTGCTCGATTATAGCGCGACCAAGGGCGCGATCACGGCGTTCACCCGCTCGCTCTCGAAGAATCTGGTCAAGAAGGGCATCCGCGTGAACGCGGTCGCTCCGGGCCCAATCTGGACTCCGCTCAATCCGTTTGGCGGGCAGAAGCCGGAGGACATTCCTGAATTCGGCAAGGATACGCCGATGGGGCGTCCAGGCCAGCCCAACGAGGTCGCGCCAAGCTTCCTTTTCCTGGCCTGCGAGGATTCCAGCTACATGATCGGGCAGGTGCTGCATCCGGACGGCGGGGACTTCACCTCCAGCTAAGACGGTTGACCGGCGGCGCGCGCGCCGCCGATAGCCGGAAGGTGGCCGCAGCCGAGATCAACGACGCGATCGACGCATTCCGCCGCGGCGACCTCGACCGCGCGGAGACGCTTGCGCGGGCGGCGGTCGACGATGAGTCCTCCGCGCAGTGGCTGCATCTCCTCGGACTCGTCCAGTGCCGGCGCGGCGATCCGGCGGAAGGGGTCCGATGGCTCCTGCGGGCATGCGATTCCGAGCCCGAGAATTTGGCATTCCGGGTAATCGCGGCGCGGGCGCTGGTCGATGCGGGAAGGGCCCGGGAGGTGCTTGCGATGCCCGAGCCGCCGCCGATCGCTTCCGCTCCCGCGATGGCGATGTGGCAGGCGCGGGGCGAAGCCGCGGATGCCGCGGGGGACGACATGGTTTCGGAGCGCGCATGGCGGACGATCGCCGGCGCTGCGCCGGCCGACTGGCGGGCTTGGGCGAACCTTGGCGATGCGCTCGCGCGGCTCGGACGCTGGGCCGAGGCCAGCAGCGCTCTGGCAAATGCACTGCGCCTCAACCCCGCTGAGCAGCCGCTGCAGAAGAAATATGCGGGCGCGCTCGGCCACGCGGGTCTGCACGAGCAGAGCGCCGAGCAGTTTCGGCGCATGATCGAGAGCGGGACGGCGGACTCCCAGACGCGGCTGACGCTCGCGCGCCTTTATGCGGACCTCGGGCGGCATGACGAGTCGGTCCATCAGCTGGAGGAAGCGGCGCGGGCGGTGGGCGCGTCGGCGGAGGATGGGCTCATCCGGATCGCTCTTCCTCATGGCAGCGACGTGTCCTCGATCGGCGACAGCGAAATCGCCGCGTTGCGCGAGCTTGCGCTCCTGCTCGAGCGGACCAACCGGATGGACGGGCTCCGCAACCTCATCGACGACGCGCAAGGCTTCGGAGTCGCGCCCGAACGCCTGGGCTATCCAATGGCCTTGCTGGCGCTTCGCGACGGGGATGCGGCGCGGGCGAGGCAGTTGCTGCTGACCGAAGATGCAAAGCGCGACCCGGTTCGCTGGCACGTGCTGATGGCCCGGATCGAGGAGTCTCTCGGCAATGCGGGCGCAGCCTTCGCCGAGGCGGAGGCGATGCATGACGCGGTGGCGAACCGCTTGGACTGGCGGCGCAGGGCGGCGGACTATCTGGAGAAGATCGACCGCTGGGCGAGAACGGTCGACGACGATTGGGTGCGCAAGCTGACTCCGCTCGATCCGGGCCCCAGGCGCGCGCCCGCCTTCCTGGTCGGCTTCCCTCGATCCGGGACGACTTTGCTCGACACGTTCCTGCGCGGGCATCCGAACACTTGCGTCGTCGAAGAGCAGAACATGCTGAACGCCGCCGAAGCCGTGATCGGTGATTTCGCGGACCTGGCGTCCCGCTCGCCGCACGAGCTGGAGCAGGCGCGGCGGGCCTATTTCGCCGAGCTGGACCGGCACATCGGGCCGGGCTTCGAAGGGATCGTGATCGACAAGCTTCCGCTCAACATGCTGGGGCTGCCGATCGTCTACAGCCTCTTCCCCGACGCGCGGGTGATCTTCGCCCAGCGCCATCCCTGCGACGTGGTGCTCAGCTGCTTTCTCCAGGCCTTCGCGCAGAACGATGCCATGGCCTGCTTCCTCGATCTCGCTGATGCCGGCCGGCTCTACGACAGCGCGATGCGGCTTTTCTCGAGCGGCCGCGAGCTGCTGCCGCTGAGTTTCCATACGTCGGTCTACGAGGATCTGATCGCCGACCCCGAGGCGGCGCTTCGTCCGGCGGTGGAGTTCCTCGGCCTCGACTGGCGGCCCGAGCTGCTCGACTATCGGGCGACGGCCATGGCTCGCGGTACGATCAACACGCCGAGCTACGCGCAGGTCGTGAGGCCGCTCTCAAAAGCGCCGGCGGGGCGGTGGCGGCGCTACCGAGAGCAACTCAAGCCGGTGCTTCCGGCCCTGCTGCCCTGGGCCGAACGTCTGGGATATCCTTCCTAAGTGGCGGCAAGCGATCTCAGCGAGGCGCTGGACGCGGTTCGCCGCGGCGATCTCGATCGCGCGCAAGCGCTAGCCGAGAAAGCGATTGCGATGGAGCCTTCGCCAAATTGGCAGCACCTGCTTGGACTGATCCACTGCCGGCGCGGCGATCCGGCGGCGGGCTCCGACTGGCTCCTGCGCGCATGCGAGGCCGAGCCTGGCAACATCGCCTTCCGGATCGTGGCGGCGCGCGCACTGGTCGATTCCGGGCGGGTGGGCGAAGTCCTGGTCATGCCCGAGCCGCCGCCGATCACGTCTGCGCAGACGCTCGAATTGTGGCAGGCCCGCGGTGAAGCCGCGGATGCCGCCGGCGAACGCGCCGCTTCGGAACGCGCATGGCGAACCGTCGCCGCAGCCGCGCCGAACGACTGGCGGGCATGGAGCAATCTCGGCAATGCGCTGGGTGCGCAAGCGAGATGGGTGGAAGCGTCCGAAGCGCTGCGCGAGGCGCTGCGTCTCAATCCAGCGGAGCTTCCGCTCTGGGGCAATCTCGCGGCCGCGCTCATTTCGGCGGACCGGCACGAAGATGCCTTGCGGCTCGCGGACGAATGGGATCGCGCGGCCGGGGTGAGCGGCGAACAGGCGCTCGCGCGTGGCCGCGCATTCTCCGCGCTCCAGCAATTCGAAAAAGCGCAAGACGCCTACATCCAGGCCGTTCAGCTCCAGCCGGGCGATCCGGCAGCCTGGGTCGGGCTGGGCATGGTCTATGAGCGCACCGGGCAATCGGACCGGCTCGCCGAGTTGATCGATTCCGCCTCAGCCGCCGGCGTGACTTCGGAGCAGCTGGGGTTCCTTCCGGTGACGCGCGCTCTCCACGAAGGCCGCCCGGAGGAGGCCGGCCGCCTGCTCCAGGCGATTGATCCGGGCGAAGACCCGATCCGATGGTACCGGCTCAAGAGCCGGGTCGCGGATCGGATGGGCCGTTACGCCGACGCTTTCGAAGCGGCCAAGTCCATGAACCGCTCGGTTGACGACTTCGACAACTGGGTGCGCCGCGGCGCGGACTATCGCGGGCGGTTGCGCGCGATCGCTGGGTCGCTCGCCGCGCGAGCACCTCAGCGCATTGACGCGGCAACCGTGACGCCGGTCTTCCTCGTCGGCTTCCCGCGCTCGGGCACAACCCTGCTCGACACCTTCCTGATGGGCCATCCGAGAATCAGGGTGCTCGAGGAGGTCCCGCTCATCATGGAGGCGGAAAAGGTCTGCCCGGTCGCGCACGTGCATTCCTGCCCTCCTGATACGCTCGTCCGGGCGAGGGACGGCTATTTCGCGGCGCTCGCCAACCATGTGGAGCCGGGGTTCGACGGCGTCCTCCTCGACAAGATGCCGCTCAACATGCTCGCGGTCCCGCTCATCCATGCGCTCTTTCCGGGCGCCCGCTTTATCTTCGCGCAGCGGCATCCGTGCGACGCCGTGCTCAGCGGCTTCATGCAGAGCTTCGTCGCGAGCGAGCCGATGGCGAGCTTCCTGACGATCGAGGGCGCCGCCGACTTTTACGATGCCGCGATGACGTTGTGGACGAAGAGCATCGAGGCGACGCCGGTCAACTGCCGGACGGTCGTCTACGAGGAGCTGGTCGACGATCCGGAGGCAACATTGAAGCCGCTGATCGCCTTCCTCGGCCTGGATTGGGAAGATCGCCTTCTCGATCATCGCGGCAGCGCCCGGGCGCGAGGCGCGATCGTCACGCCAAGCTACAACCAGGTGACTGAGCCGCTGTCGAAGACCGCGGTGGGCCGTTGGCGGCGCTACAGTCCGGAGCTCGAAACGGTGCTGCCGGCCCTCCTGCCTTGGGCGCGGCGGCTGGGTTATGACGACGATTGACCGGAAGTGGGCGCTACAAGTGTAGCGTCTGTCCGATTTCGGACAGTCCGTTGCGCGCGGCGTTCCTGCGAATGCGGGAAAAATTCCCAACTTGCGGCCTTCCGCGCTGGCATAACTCGCCGCTGCGAGCCGTCATACACTGAAAAATAAGCACTATTCCGATCTGGCACGTCCCGTGCATTGGTATTGGCACGGACCCGATGGTGGGTTCGAACACAAGAGCACAAAGGGGTTACCAATGTTCACTTCGCTTTCTTCCGTCCGCGAATCCGCCACGATGTTCGCCGGCGCTTTCATCACCGCGCTTCTGCTCGTCTCGGCTGCGACCTCGCTTCCGATCGCCTGAATCGCTCGTTTCCAAGGAAACCAGAATGAACCAACGTTTCCTGATCAACCGCGGCGACGCCAAGGTCATGGGCGTCGCCGCCGGTCTCGCCGACTACACCGGCGTTGATCCGACCATCGTCCGCCTGGGGTTCATCGCAGCGACCCTGCTGACCGGGCCGATGATGATCCTCTTCTACGTCCTCGCAGGGCTGTTGGCGCCCGCGCAATAGGCGCCAGCCGCTCTTTCCCGCCGGCGGCCTCAAGTCCATCATGCCGGCGTGGACTCTCCCGATCCCTACAATCTCCTAAGATTCGTCGATGCCCAGCAAGGCATCATCGACGATGCTCTCTCCGAGCTTACCGCGGGTGCCAAGCAGACCCACTGGATGTGGTTCGTCTTCCCGCAGCTCGCGGAGCTCGGCCGAAGCCCCACCGCGAAATTCTACGGTCTCGCCTCTATCGAGGAGGCGCGCGCCTATCTGCGGCACCCGATCCTCGGGTCGCGTCTGACACGATGCGTGGAGACGCTACTGCCCTGGGCAAGCGAACGCAGCGCCGAGCAGATATTCGGTCCGGTCGATTCCATGAAGCTGCGCTCGAGCATGACATTGTTCGCCAGAATCGAGCCGGACGGCCTCTTCGCACAGGCGCTTGTGAACTTCTTCGCCGGAAAAAGGGACGAACTGACGCTCGCACTTTTGGAGCGGCGGCGGTAAGCAGCCGCGTCAAGGAGACCCGCATGCGCAAGCTTCTGTTCTCGCTCGCCGCCGCCAGCCTGCTGGCTGCCCCCGCCACCGCCGCGCTCAAGCAGGGCGCCAAGGCCCCCGACATCACGACCACCGGAGCGCTGGCCGGCAAGCCGTTCAGGTTCCACCTGGCCGATGCGCTGAAGAAGGGGCCGGTCGTCCTCTATTTCTTCCCCAAGGCTTTCACGAGCGGCTGCACAGCCGAAGCGCATGCATTCAGCGAATCGATTGCCGACTTCAAGAAGGCCGGAGCGCAAGTGATCGGAATGTCGGCGGACAATCTGCCGACGCTGGAGAAATTCTCGGTCGAGGAATGTCGCAACGCCTTCCCGGTCGCGACCGCGACTCCTGCGACCCAGAAGGCCTATGACGTCGCCTGGGCGGCGCATCCCGGGATCACCACGCGCACATCCTACGTCATCAACCGCAAGGGGCGGGTCGTCATGGTCCACGACGACCTCGACTTCAGCCAGCATGTCGAAAGGACGCTGGCCGCGGTGCGCGCGCTCAAATAGCTCAGCTGCTCGCGGATTCCTTCGCGACGAACTTGCTGAACCGGCTCTCGCCCTCCGGGTCATGGAGGAATGCGACGTCGTTCTTGTCGAAGATGTCGAAGAATTCGTTCCAGGTGACCCGGTGCAGCCGGTCATCGTCGTTGCCGCCGGGCTCGTCGTAGTCGATCCGAAGCAGCGCGCTCCCGCCGCTCTCGGTCGACGAAACGACGGCCGGATGGCCTCCCCGCTTCTCGACCCAATTGCGGATCTCGTCGTGACTGGTCGTGGTCTTCGCGCTCGACATGTCGCTCTCCCTCGCGAGTGGGTGGTGACGAACGAATGATCGGGAGCCGAGCGCGGTTCCCTTGCCGGCTAGCGGTGCGGGGGAAGCTTTGCGACCAGGCGGTCGCGGCTCCACAGCTCGCACTTCACTGGAAGCTTCATGGCACGCGCTTGCTCCACGGCCTCGGAGTCGCTGGCGGCCTCGAGTTCGTGCGACTTCGCGAACTTCCCGCGCTCGTTGAGGCAGTAGAGCCTGTACTCGCCCATTTACGCTTCACCCCCGGACCGCCGATATTAAGGCAGTTTCGAGGGTGAAGCGGAACAACACAGGTTAATCGGAGGCGGCCCGCGGCATCAGCGCACCTGGACCCGGACGAGCGGCCGCACCCAGCCGCGTGCGAGGGGCGCATATTTGAGGCGGACCCGGGTGACGTCGCGATAATAGCCGCGAAGGTCGAGCCTGCGCGTGCAGGTGCCTGCGCGCATCAGGCTTCGCGTGCCGATGTCCTGGTGGCGGCCGTTGCGAAACCAGACGTCGACGTCGCGCATGTGGATCGGCCCGCCGTAGACGCACACCCGAAGCTGGCGGTAGCGCGCGGTTCCCGGCACCCGGATGTTGTCGGTGTCGCGGCCGTTGACCGTTTTGTAGGCGATCGTCCGCCAGTTCCGCTGATATTGCGCGGCCGCCGGCGCCGCGCTGGTCAAGGCGACCGCACCCGCGGCAGTGGCGAGAATCATCGTGCGTCTCATTGTCTCATGTCCTTTCCCGTGACTTGATGACGGGCCAACCCGCGACTGCGGCGAATTGTTGGGCGCCTCGTCGCGGCCCGGGCTTCGACTCGGCGTAACTGAACGCCAGCGAAACGAGCGGCCGGGGACACGTCATCGGTCAAACGCAGTGAGGATCGGGCACGCGCCGCCGCGCTTCCTGGCGCAGGCGGTGGCGAGTCCGGCCAGCGCCTCGCGCGCCTTGCGCAATTCGGCTATCTTCTCGTCCAGCGCGGCGACCCGGGCCTGCGCCAGTTCGCGCGCCCTCGCCCGGTCGTCGGCCGAGTCGAGCTCGATCAGCTCCTTGATCTCGGCGAGCGTGAAGCCGGCCGCTTGTGCCGACCGGATGAAGCGCAGGCGCCTGACCTCGGCTTCGCCATAGCGGCGAACCTCGCCGGGGGGCCGTGCAGGCTCGGGAAGAAGCCCGCGGCGCTGGTAGTATCGTATTGTCTCGACCCCGACCCCCGCGGCTTTTGCAAGGCCGCCAATCGTGTCCGAATTTTTCGCTTGAGTCCGTACCATGGTACGTAGCGCATAGAGCCTTTGCCGGACGCGAATCAACGCTCCGTCAAAAGGGAAAACGACGATGGAAAAGACCGAGAAGAATCTCCCCGCCTGCACCTGCAGCTGCACCAAAGGCGGCTGCCACTGCAATCCCTGCGCCTGCAAGAATTGCAGCTGCTGACCTGATTGAGCCGCCGCCCGGGAAGTCGGGCGGCGGCTCGTTGACTGGTGTGGCAAGCCGGCGTGGCTAGTCGCGTTTCGGGTCGGCCCCCGCCTGCTCCAGCTCCTTCCTGACAATTTGCTCCATCTCGCCGCGCTGGTAGCGGGCGTAATAGGCATTGTCGGTCGAATAGAGGGCCTTGAGGAGGCCGAGATCCCAATAGGTGAGCGTAACCGGGAGCAGCGCATTGTCCGGCTGGCCGAGCACCCCGAGGATGGTGGGGACGCCCGTCTTAAGGACCCGGCGCGGATCGGCGGCTGCGAAGGCTCGCATGAGCGCATAATCGGCGAGCTCGGTGGTGGTGAGGCCCGCGGCCGCCTTGATGTCGACGACGACGAGCGACGCCATGAAGGTCGGCATGGTCGAGGTCCGTATCCGCGAGGGATTGAAGGTCCCCTGTACGCGATAGGTGTCGGTCCCCGCCGGCTTTTCGAGAAGGTCGCCGTCGGCGCTGAGCCGGCTCCGGACCTGCCACGCGACCGCCGGCTCGGGCGAGTAAGCGAGATCGTGCACGTCCTTCGACGACAGGCCGTCGAAATAGGCCGGATATTTCCGCTCGAGCGACTCGATCGCCGAACGCTTGTCGTTGGTGACGATGAGGAAGACATTCGGGGTGCACGGGCTTCGCGAAAGCCGGATCCCGGCCGCCGTCGCCACCCGGCGCATGCGCTCGACCACCGCAGCATTAAACGCGTCGCTAAGCCCGACCGCGGACGGACAGGCGGCGGCATGGAAGCGGGCGACCTGGCCGCCGTAGGGCACGTCGGTCACCGACTTCACGAAGTCCCTGATCTGCTGCTTCCCGATCCGGGTCCCCTGGACCACGATCTCCGACGTGTCCGGTTGGGCGGCGGGGGGCGCGGCGGCGGGTCCGGCCGCGGCCTGGGCAGCGAGCGCCATGGCAAGTTGAATCAGCATAAGTCGGCTCCTTGTTCACCGCGGCGGATGAGAGCGCAACCGACGGTGAACGGCATGAGCAGGGCGTGAGAATTCGGTGAAATGAGCGCCGGGCTCGCGAGCGGCACGGACGATCCGGACAGGGACTCGAAGCCTGAAATCAACACCTTGGCCTCCGCAATCGATTTTGCGCCCGTGCCGCGGCGATGTCGAGTCGGCGGGCGCCGGGCCTACCGCATGCACACATCCTGCCGCCCGGCCGTGGACGAGAGACGCGAGAAATTGTCGGGGTCGGTGCTGACCACCACCGAATCCTCGCACCGGCGGAGCTGGAAGCGGACCTTGCGCGCGCGAAAGTCGAGCGAAACCCGGCGGAACGTCTCCAATATGTCGGTCCCGAGCAGCAGCGCGGGCTCGTTCGCAAGTCCGAACATCTTGAACGGCGGCACGTCGGCGAAGGCCATCGGCACGTCGCGCAGCGTCACCGGACCGAGCTGGAGCTCGCCGATCCGCGCAAGCTGCAATTTGACCTCCTCGCCGGTCACCCCGATCACCGGCACGGTGATGAACTTGTCGCGGTTGCGCCGCATCAGCTTGTCCCGGAGCGCGAGGTTGCCGATCGTGATCTCGGACCCGGTGTCGATGATCGCATCGAGATCGTAGCCGGCGGCCTTGACGTGGGTCAGGATCAGCTGGCCGTGGTTGCGCCGGGCCGTGATGACGATCTCGCCCGGCTCATGGCGCTCGCGGATGCGGGCGTCCTCGACCTTGATCACATGCTTTTCGAAATCCATCATCAGCCGCTGCTGGACCAAAGCGTCGATGCCGATCATGCCCTGGCCGCCGACGTCGACTTCCCGGAGCGCCGGAAGCTCGAGGTTTCCGACGCTGCTCGAGCCGACGGTCAGCCGGTCGACCTTCACCCGGTCGACGAGGCTTCGCGCGGTCATTCCGTTGAGGATCGCCGGGCTCGCGAGCGGAAGCTCGAGGTCGCGGGCGATGCGCAGCCCGACCACCGAGGTGTCGGCGCCGCTGTCGACGATGAAGCGATAGGGCCCCTGGCCGTTGACGTGGACCTCGACGCTGAGCCGGGTGTCGACCTTGCGCGCCTTCACGTCCTCCCCGCCGACGTTGAGCGCGGGGTCGAAGACGGCGTTGGGCGGCCGGGTGATGTTCGACGGCGCCGGCGGAGCGGGCCTGGGCTTGCCGATCTTGGGCGGGTCGGCGGCCGCGCCGGCGTCATTCGAAAGGCCGGCGAGCATCAGGGCGGATGCGAGCATGAAAGCATGGCGAACACGGCGCACAGAGCGTCCCCTCAAGCGGGCGGAAGCCATGCTACTCCTCCAGGTGCCCGCTTTCCACGGAAAGTCGACGGGCGGCGGACCGGGGAACGGATGGGCGCTTCCGCGCGTTTGTGACGGGACCGAAATTTTTCAGGAATCCAGATGCAGACTCCGCACATCATCGAACGCGCCTTTCAGCTTGCTCCAAACTATTCCAGCGTCGAGGAAATCCGCAAAGCGCTCCGCCAGGAAGGCTATTCCAACATCGACGCGCACCTCGCGGGGGCCTCGATCCGGGCGGACCTCAAAAAGAGGCTCGCGCAATAAGCGCGCCGGGGGCGATCGATCTTCTCACGATAGGAACAGCGCTTTCGAGCCGCTATGATGCGGCCGATGCGGCGCGCCTTTGCGCCCCCACAGGAGAGCGGCCATGGCCAAGGGACAACAGAGATCGAACAAGGAAGCGCGCAAGCCGAAGAAGGCGAAGGTGAAGACCAACGCCTCGCAGCCGTCGCAGAAGGGCGGCCAGCGCGGGCTCGAGAATCTAAAGAACGATTAAGGCGCTGGAGCAGCTCGGGCCGGACATCTGGGTCGCCGACGGCGGAATCGTTTCGTTCTTCGGGTTCGATTATCCGACCCGGATGGCGGTCGTCCGCCTCGACGATGGCGGCCTGTGGATCTGGTCGCCGGTCTCGCTCGGCGCGGGGCTCGAGACGGAGGTGCGCGCGCTTGGGCCGGTGCGGCATCTGGTCAGCCCCAACAAGCTGCATCACCTCTCCCTCGCCGCGTGGAAGGCCAAGTTTCCCGAAGCGAAGCTGTGGGGGACAGAGTCGACCGTGGCGCGGTTCGGGACGCTGGAGTTCGCGGGCGCGCTGACCGGCGATCCGCCGCCAGACTGGGCCGGGCAGATCGACCAATATCATTTCGACAACAGCCGCTTCCTCGACGAGCTGATCTTCTTCCACCGCAAGTCGCGCAGCGCGATCATCGCGGACCTGTCGCAGCCGTTCAGCGAGGATTTCCTGAAGCGGCGCTGGCCGTGGTGGCTGCGCTGGATCGCGCGGCGCGCGGGGATGGTCGAAGGCCGCGGCTACCCGCCGGCCGAGCTGCGACTGACCTTCCGCCGCCGCGCGCAGGCGAGGGCGAAGGTGCGGGCGCTGATCGACGAGGCGCCCGAGCGCGTCGTGGTCGCGCACGGCGAGATCGTGCGCAGCGGCGGCGCGGAGTATCTGAAGCGGGCCTTCGCCTGGCTGCTGTAGCGGTGGCGAAAGCGTCAACGATCGAACGCTTTGGACGGAACTTCGCCGGGCCGAGGAGCTCGCGGAAGTGGACAAGATGGACGATGTCGCGCGAATCGTTCGGGACCGTGACTTTCGTGACCTTTGCGAGAGGGCGATCCGGCGATCCGGCCGCTGCCGGTGTGACCTTCGGCCTGCGGGGTGTGACCTTTGCGCGCGGCCGCCGCGTCCCAGACCCGCGCGAAATTCTCATGTCCCGGCCGGTCGCGCAGCCGGTAGGCGCTCTCGCGGCTCATCCCCGCGGCGGCGGCGGCGCGCGTGACGCTTCCGGTGGCGTTCAACGCCATGATGAACTTGACCTGCCGGTCGATCGTCCAGCCGTCTCGGCGGATGCGGCGGGGTGTGGAGGAGGGCGG
>Ga0207706_10004496_pt1 | contig 13092 bp, 5 predicted proteins | sample KBSC53metaG_FD_184318 | JGI IMG/M metagenome (GOLD analysis project Ga0207706, IMG submission 184318) | Corn rhizosphere microbial communities from Kellogg Biological Station, Michigan, USA - KBS C5-3 metaG (SPAdes) (version 2) | ecosystem: Host-associated > Plants > Roots > Rhizosphere > Soil ... | reverse complement strand
GTGCGTCGACACGCACGCCGCAGCCGTAACAGGCCAGCGCGCGGGCGGCACGAAACCTTCGCGGTCGCGCTCGAACCAGAGCACGCGATAGGAGAACACGCGCGCTTCGGCGAGGCGCTCGCGCAGGCCCTCCGGCACGGTCCCGAGGTCCTCGCCAACGACGAGGCACTTTGCGCGCACGCTGGCAAGCGCGACGCACGCGAGCATGGCGTCGAACGGATACGCGACGTAGGCGCCGTCGGCGCCGGAAGCGCCGTCCGGCACCCAGAACAGGCGCGCGAGGCCCATGACGTGGTCGATACGCAGTGCGCCGGCGTGGCGCATGTTCGCAGCGAGCAGGTCACGAAAAATCGCGCACGCTGAGAATTCCATCGCGTGCGGTATCGGCGGCGGCAGGCCCCACACCTGCCCGTCCGCAGCGAACGGGTCCGGCGGCGCACCAATCGATGCCTGTATGGCGTACGCATCGTGATTCGCCCAAGGCTCGCACCCGTCCGGCGCAGCGCCGATGGCGAGGTCGCGATAGAGGCCGAGCGCGAGGCCCTCCGCGCGCGCATTGCCAGTGGCCTCGCCCAGCTGCAGGTCGGCTTGCCACTGGCGGTATAGCGAGCTGCGGAGCGTGCGCGCATGGCGCGCGGCAAACTCATGCGCGCCCGCGGTGTCGGGCCGTTGGAGCGCCTCCGGCCAGCGGAACCAAGGCACGCGCGCGTGCTTAGCGGCGATGGCCTCGAACAGGGCGAACCGCGAGAGCGGCTCGCCGCCTTCCGCGACGAAGCGCTCGAACGCCGCGACCCGCGGATCAGTGCCACGAAGGCGCTCGAACTTCGCGAAGCACGCGTCGAGCACCGCGCGCTTCGCCTCCCACACCCCCGCGTAGTCGATGTGGAAGCCCGCGCTCATTCGGGCCAGCGCCGCGCCGTGCTGCGCGAGTGCCGCTCGCGCCGGTGCTGATGCGGCGAAGTCGGGCACGCGCTCGACATCGATGTAGATTGGGTCGAGGAAGCGCCGGTCGCGCGGGTGATAGGGACTCGCCCGTTGGCGGTCCTCCGGGAAGAGGGCGTGCAGCGGATTGATTCCCACGAGGCTGCCGTCGGCGCGCGCCGTGGCGGCGCACGCTTCCGCCAGCGTTGTGAAATCGCCGATGCCTTGGTCGCCGCGCCTGCGCAGCGCGTAGAGCTGCGCCGCCAAGCCGAAGCGCCGGCCGCCGTCGGCTAGCGCGGGCGGCACGTGACACGCCTGCGGCGCGACGATGATGCGACAGCGCACTTCCGGTGCATCTTCGAACGCCAGCGTGTATACACCGACAGGCAGCGACCGCAGAATCAAGCGATGCCGGACGATGCTTTGGCCGTCGACCGCAGTCACCACCTCGCGGGGCAATCCGTTGCGATCGACGCGGATGCGCCCGACCTCACCGTCTTCGCGCGTGAGCCGCAGAATGCCACACGGCAGCTTCGCGCTGACCGCGAGCGCGACCTCGACCAGCGAGCCTTCGCGTGTGGACACGATTGCCGGCAGCGGCCGTGCCTCGCGTTCCGCAGCGAGGGCAGCCAGATGATCGTCCGCGTCGCCCTCCGTCCTCGTGGGGAGGCCCATCGCGGCGAGCAGCGCGCGCTTGGTGTCGGCGTGAACGATGTGGCGTGCACCCGACACCTCCCACCAGTCGGGGGTGATGCCAGCGGCGCTCGCCAGCCGGTCGAGGCGCTCCGCGGCAACCAGCGCCACTCTGCGCTTGCCAAGCGTAGCGGCGGACCCCGCCGCCTCGACGAGCACCACGACTGAGCGGGCCTCCGCCGCAACCGCCCCGGCCTCCGCGCGCTCCACAACGCTGCCGGCAGTGTCGAGCGCTCGCCGCCATTCGCAGCCGCCGCGCGGGGACGGCCACGGCACCGTGACCGGGTCATCGCCTGCGTGGATGACGATGCCGACGCGCGATGCGTCCGCTCCTTCGTCGCCCGCCTTGTAGAGCAGAACGACCAATGTCCGCAGCGCGGGATTGCGCCAGTCGCTTTCCTGCATCGGGCGCCCGTCTGCATGCAGCCACGCGACGTCCGCAATGACCCCCGCGTCCGCGGGCAGGCCGGTCAGCCAGCGATTGTCGTGCAGCGCTGACTCCTTTCTGCGCAGCGCCACGACCGCGGATGCGAATTCGATCAGCGCCGCGTCCGCTGCCGCCCAGTCGATCCAGCCCAGCGGATTGTCCTGCGAGTACGCGTTGTTGTTGCCCTGCTGAGTGCGTCCGAGCTCGTCGCCCATGGCGAGCATCGGCGTCCCGCGCGACAGCAGCAGCGTAGCGAGCAGGTTGCGCACGTCGCGGCGGCGGACGAGGTCGATGCCGGCGTCCGCCGTGGGACCCTCGATGCCGTGGTTCCACGAATCGTTGTTATCGGCGCCGTCGCGATTGCCCTCGCCGTTCGCCTCGTTGTGCTTTGACTTGTGGCTGACGAGATCGGCGAGCGTGAATCCGTCGTGCGCGGTGACGAAGTTGAGCGAGCAGCGCGGCGGACGCGAACGCCTGGCGAACACGTCGGCGGAGCCCGCGAAGCGCGTGGCAAGCTCCCCGACGAGGCCGGGGTCCCCCCGCCAGAACCGACGCACAGTGTCGCGATATCGGTCGTTCCACTCGCTCCACGACGACGGGAACTCGCCCAGCCGATGACCGCCGGGACCGACGTCCCATGGTTCGGCGATGACCTTCAACTCGCGCAGAACCGGGTCCTGCGCGACCGCCTGCAGGAACGGCGCCGCGGGGTCGAAAACTTGGCCGCGGCGGGCGAGCGTCGTGGCGAGGTCGAAGCGAAAACCGTCGACGCCTGCGACCACCGCGTAGTAGCGGAGCGCATCCAAAGCGAGCCGCATCGGGCCTGCCCGCTCCAGCGCCAGCGTATTGCCGCAGCCCGCGTCGTCGATGTAGCGAGCGCCGTCGCCGGCGACGGTCCGATAATACGTCGCGTTGTCGAGTCCGCGCAGCGACAGCGTCGGCCCCAATGCGTCGCCTTCGCCAGTGTGGTTGAACACCACGTCGAGCAGCAGCTCGATGCCTGCCGCATGTAGCGCCTGCGCGCAGTCGCGCAACTCCGCGATGCCACCGGGGGCGAGGCGCGGATCGGGCACGAAGAACGCGACCGGGTTGTAGCCCCAGTAATTCGTGAGACCAAGGCGTGCGAGATGCGGCTCGTCGATGGCGGCCGCGATGGGTAGGAGCTCGACGGTCGTGACCCCCAGGCGGCGCAAATGCGCGATGGCGGCGGGATGGGCGAGCCCCGCGCACGTGCCGCGCAGCGCCTCCGGCACGCCCGGGTGCGTGCGCGTGAAGCCGCGCACGTGAAGCTCGTAGATGATCGTGTTCGCCCACGGGACGCGCGGCCGGGTATCCGCGACCGGCGGCGGCGCGGATGTCACGATGCCCTTGGGCACGAACGGTCCGCTGTCGGCCGCGCCGCGCTCCGTGGCGGTCGGCGGCAGCATCGACATGTGCAGTGCGAACGGGCGATCGAGGGCGAGCGCATACGGATCGACCAGCAGCTTGTTCCCGTCAAAGCGATGGCCGGCGTGCGGCGCCCATGGACCGTGCGCGCGTAATCCATAACGCGCGCCGGGCGCCACGTCGCGCACGAACCCGTGGAACACATCGCCGGTGCGCCCGGACAGCGCGATGCGCGCGACCTCTACGCTCCCCGCATCGTCGAACACGCAGAACTCGATGGCCTCGGCATGCGCGGACTGCACCGCGACGTTGACGCCGTCGGGCGCAAGCGCAACGCCAAGCGGTTCCGCGCAGCCGCGACGCGAGGCCGGCATTGCGCTAGGTCCGCGCGTGCTGCGCGACGAGGTCGCGGAAGAGTGCGGCATATTGCTTCGCGGGCCGCTCCCACCCCACGTCGGTCGCCATGGCGTGCGCCTGCAGGCGGCGCCAGGTTTTCGTGTCGCGCGCGAGCGTCGCGGCGCGATCGATCGCGATTTCGAGGGCGCTCGCCGTCACTGGCGCGAACTGGATGCCCGTGCCGGTGCCCGCCGCGAGCGCCATCTCGTTGGCGTCGATGACCGTGTCCGCAAGCCCGCCCACGCGGGCGACGACCGGCAATGTGCCGTAGCGCAGCGCGATGAGTTGAGTGAGGCCGCACGGCTCGAAGCGGGATGGCACGAGGAGCGCATCGATCCCGCCCTGCACCAGATGGGCCAGCGTCTCGTCGTAGCTGATTATGGCCGCCACGCGGCCGGGATGAAGCCCAGCAGCGGCGATGATGTCGTCCTCGAGTGCCGGGTCGCCCGTCCCCAGCACCACGAGCTGCGCCCCGGTGCCGACGATGTGCGGCACCGCGCCGGCTACGAGGTCGATGCCCTTCTGCTCGGTGAGGCGGCTCACCACGCCTAGCAGGAACGCGCCGGGATCGTCATCGAGGCCGAAGCGGGCCTTGAGCGCCGCCTTGTTCGGCGTGCGAGCGGCGAGCCGCCGCGCCGTGTAGCGGGACGCGAGATGCGCGTCGGTGGCGGGATTCCACACCGCGGGATCGATGCCGTTCCGGATGCCGGTCAGCAGGTTCGTGCGTTTGCGCAGCACGCCGTCCAGCCCCATTCCGTGCTCAGGCGTGCGGATCTCCGCGGCGTAGGTCGGCGAGACCGTCGTGACGCGGTCCGCGAGGGCCACGCCCGCCTTCAGGAAACTGATCGTGCCGTAGTACTCGACGCCGTCGACCGCGTAGGCACGCGCGGGCAAGCCGAGCGCTCCCAGTAGCTCCTTAGGGAACTGCCCCTGAAAGGCCAGGTTGTGCACCGTCATCACCGTGGCCGGACGCGGGGCGCCGGTGTAGTGGAGCAGGGCTGGGGTTAAGCCCGCCTGCCAGTCGTGCGCCTGCACGACGTCCGGCACGAAGCTCGCGAGCGCGCCGTGCGCCACGGCCACCGCAGCGGTGGACAGCGCCGCAAACCGGATCGCGTTGTCGGGCCAGGGCTTGCCGTCGGGACCAGCATACGGATTGCCCGCCCGCGCGAAAAGTTTCGGCGCGTCGAGGACGAGTAGATTGAGTCCTACCGCCTCGCAGCAGACGAGCCGGGCGGGCACGCCGTGCAGGCTTGCAAAGGTATGCGCGGTCTCCGCGTCGTGCAGCGCGTCCATGACTGCCGGGTAGCCCGGCACCAGCGTGCGCACGATGACACCTTCGCGCGCGAGCGCCGGCGGCAGCGCGGCGACGACGTCGCCCAATCCGCCCGTCTTGACCAGCGGATAGACTTCCGAGGCGACGGACAGGACACGCGTCACGGCGCGAGGCGATCGATCATCGACTGCGTGACGAGGCAGATGCCCTTGTCGGTGCGGCGGAAGCGGGCGGCGTCGGCTTCCGGGTCCTCGCCGACGACGAGCCCTGCGGGGATCTTCACATTGGCGTCGACGACGACGTTCTTGAGGCGCACCCGCCTGCCGATATCGACGTTGGGCAGGATCACCGCGTTCTCGACGCTGCCGTAAGAATGCAGGTGTACGCCGGTGAACAGCAGGGACCGGCGTAGCGACGATCCCGAGACGATGCAGCCGCCTGCCACGAGCGAGGTGACCCCGACGCCGCGCCTTCCGTCCGCGTCATGCACGAACTTTGCGGGCGGCGTGATCTCGGCATACGACCAGATCGGCCAGTTGCGGTCGTAAAGGTCGAGCACGGGGACGACGTCAGTGAGATCGATGTTCGCCTCGAAATACGCGTCGAGCGTACCGACGTCGCGCCAATAGGCCTTCGACTCGTCGCGCGACTTGACGCACGACTTGCCGAAGCGGTGCGCGACCGCATTGGCGTTCTGCACCATGTACGGAATAATGTCGCGGCCGAAGTCGTGGTTCGAGTCCGGGTCGGCCGCATCGCGGCGCAGCGCCTCGTTCAGCACCACGCGCCGGAATACGTACACCCCCATGCTCGCGAGCGAGAACCCCGGACGGTCCGCCAGCTCCGGCGGCTCCGCGGGCTTCTCGACGAACGCCACGATGCGGTCCGCCGCGTCGACGTGCATCACGCCGAATCCCGTCGCCTCGGTCGAGGGAACCTCGATGCACGCGACGGTGACGTCAGCGCCCGAGTTCACGTGCTGGACGAGCATGCGCTCGTAGTCCATCTTGTAAATGTGATCGCCCGCCAGAACGATGATGAACTCGGGCGCATAGCCGTCGATGATGTCGATGTTCTGGTACACGGCGTCGGCGGTGCCCGCGTACCACTGGTCCACGGCCACGCGCTGGCTGGCAGGCAGGATGTCGAAGCTCTCGTTGCGCACCGGCTGCAGGAAGTTCCAGCCGCGCTGCAGGTGGCGGATCAGGCTGTGCGCCTTGTACTGCGTCGCCACCGCGAGCCGCCGGATGCCGGAATTGAGCGCGTTCGATAGCGCGAAGTCGATGATGCGAGATTTGCCGCCGAAATATACAGCCGGCTTGGCGCGTCGCTCGGTCAGCTCCATGAGGCGGGTTCCGCGGCCGCCGGCGAGCACGTACGCCATCGTGGAGCGGGCCAGCGGCGTCGAGTACGTGATTTTGTCCATCGTGCGGTCTCCGGAACGCTTTCGGTCGGCCGCCAGCGTCATGCGCCGCCGTCGTGCACGAGCCACAGCGCCGCGAGAGGCGGGAGCATGAGGCTCGCGTGATTTGCATAGCCGTGGCTCTCGCCGGAATGCGCCAGGACGCTGCCGGCATTGCCCCGATCGGTACCGCCGTAGATAGCGGCATCGGTGTTGAGTATCTCGCGCCAGCGCCCGGGCAGCGGCATTCCGATCCGGTAATGCTCGCGCGGCACCGGCGTGAAGTTCAGGACCGCCACGACCGGTCGTGCCCCGTCGCCTCCCAAGCGCAGCCAGGCGAACACCGACCGGTCGCGGTCGCCCACTTCGATCCAGCGAAAGCCGTCTTCCTCGCAGTCGCGTTCGTGCAGCGCTCGCTGCGCCCTATACGCGTGGTTGCAGTCGCGGACGAGCGACTGCACGCCGCGATGCGCGGGAAGCGCGAGCTGCGGCCAGTCGAGTTCGGCGTCGAAATTCCACTCGCGGCCCTGCGCAAATTCCTGGCCCATGAACAGGAGCTTCTTGCCCGGGTGCGCCCACATGAACGCGTAGAGCGCTCGCAGCGTCGCGAACTGGCGCCACGAGTCGCCCGGGATACGCGCGAGCAGCGATCCTTTGCCGTGCACCACCTCGTCGTGGGACAGCGGAAGCACGAAGTTCTCGCTCCATGCGTACATGAGTCCGAAGGTCAGCCACTCATGGTGGAACGAACGGTGCACGGGCTCCTGCTGCATGTACTTCAGCGTGTCGTGCATCCAGCCCAGATTCCACTTGAAGCCGAAGCCGAGCCCTCCCGCGTACGTCGGGTGCGACACGCCGGGCCATGCCGTGGATTCCTCCGCGATTACGAACGCGCCCGGGTGGCGGCCGTACACCGCCTCGTTGAGCTTGCGCAGGAAAGCGATCGCCTCGAGGTTCTCGTTGCCGCCGTCGCGGTTCGGGACCCATTCGCCGGCCCTGCGCGAATAGTCGAGGTAGAGCATCGACGCCACCGCGTCGACGCGCAGGCCGTCGATGTGGAAGCGATCGAGCCAATAGAGCGCGTTGGCGATCAGGTAGTTGACGACCTCTCGCCGGCCGAAATCGAAGATCGCGGTGCTCCAGTCTGGATGAAATCCCTGGCGCGCATCGGCGTGCTCGTAGAGCGCGGTGCCGTCGAACCGCGCCAGGCCGTGCTGATCGACCGGAAAGTGCGCGGGCACCCAGTCGAGGATCACGCCGATGCCGGCGGCGTGGCATGCGTCGACGAAGCGCGCGAACGCGGCGGGCTCGCCGAATCGGCTCGTGGGCGCGAAGAGCCCGATCGGCTGGTAGCCCCACGACGCGTCCAGCGGATGCTCGTTGATCGGCAAGAGCTCGATGTGGGTGAACCCCATGCCGGACACGTAGGGGACGAGCGCTTCCGCGAGCTCGTCGTAGGTGAGCCAGCGTCCGTCCGCGCCGCGCCGCCAGGATCCCGGATGCACCTCGTAGATGGCCATCGGCGCGCGCCGCGCATCGCCTTGCGCGCGCTTTCCCATCCACGCGCCGTCGGTCCACGCGAAGCCGTCAGTCGCGCAGACGATCGACGCGGTCGACGGACGCAGTTCCGCGCGAAAGCCCACGGGATCCGATTTGAGCGGCAGCAGCGTTCCCTGCGCGCCGAGGATCTCGTACTTGTAGATCGCGCCGTTGCCAAGCGCGGGGACGAAGATCTCCCACACGCCGGTGTCGATCCGCTTGCGCATCACGTGGCGGCGGCCGTCCCAGGCATTGAAATCGCCGACGACCGAAACGCGCTGCGCGTTCGGCGCCCAGACGGCGAAGTGGACGCCGGCCACGCCTTCGTGCGTCATCGGATGCGCGCCCAGCCGCTCGTAGAGCATCGCGTGGGTGCCTTCGCCCACCAGCCAGTCGTCGAGTTGTCCCAGCACCGGCCCGAACGCGTACGCGTCGTCGACAGTCCAGGTGCCGTCGGCGTTGGTCGCGCGCAACCGGTACCGCATCCGGCGCGGGAGCGGCCCTTCGAAAAAGCCGCCCGGATGAAGCTGCACCAGCCGCGCGAGCAGGCTTCCGTCCTCGGCGACGGGGTCCAGCGTCCGCGCACCCGGAACGTAGGCCCGCAGCATTACCGCGCCGCCGACCTCGTGGAGGCCGAGCACCGCGAAAGGATCGGCGTGCCGGCCCTCGACGATCGCCGCGATCGCTTCGGAAGAGAGAGCGTGCTGCGCCGCCATCAACGCCGCCGTTGTCCTGATCTTCAGTCGGGATCCCGGCGCAGTGCCGCGGGATGAGGGGGGATCGCCACCCTATTGCGCGCCGGGGTCGGCGCCCCAGATCTCGCGGGCGTACTCGAGCACCGCGCGGTCCGCGGAGAACCAGCCCATGCGTGCGGTATTGAGGATCGCCTTGCCGTACCACGACTCGCGGTCCTGCCACAGTGTGTTGATCGAGCGCTGGGCCATCCAGTACGCGTCGAAATCCGCGCACACCATGAAGTAGTCGTGGTGGCGCAGCCCGTCCACCAGTTCGCGGTAGCGGCCGCGGTCGTCGGGGGAGAACGTGCCGGATTCCAGGGCGCGGAGCACGTCGGCCAGCGTGGGGGACGCGGCGATCGTCGCCGTCGCGTCGAGGCCGGTCGCGCGCCGCTGCGCGACGCCCTCGGCGTCGAGCCCGAAGATCACCATGTTCTCGGCGCCGACCCGTTCCCGGATCTCGATGTTGGCGCCGTCGAGGGTGCCGATCGTCAGCGCACCGTTGAGCGCGAGCTTCATGTTGCCGGTGCCGGAAGCTTCCATGCCCGCCGTACTGATCTGCTCGGAGACGTCGGCTGCCGGGATGATCGATTCGGCGAGGCTCACGTTGTAATTCGGCAGGAAGACGACCTTGAGGCGTCCGCGCAGCACCGGATCGCGGTTGACGATGCGCGCGACGTCGTGCGCGAGCTTGATGACGAGCTTCGCCTGCCGGTAGCCCGCCGCCGCCTTGCCCGAGAAGATCTTGACGCGCGGCACCCACGCGCGGGTCGGCTGGGCGCGCACGGCGTTGTAGAACGCGATCGTCTCGAGCAGGTTGAGAAGCTGCCGCTTGTACTCGTGGATGCGCTTGATCTGCACGTCGAACATGGCTTCAGGATCGACGCCAATCCCGAGTCGCTCGGCGATGAGCCGTGCCAGCGCCACCTTGTTGGCCCGCCGCACCGCCATGAAACGCTCGCGGAACGCCGCGTCGTCGGCGAGCGGCGTGAGCGCTTCCAGCAGCGCCGCTTTATCGAGCACTTCGGGTCCCACCGCGTCGACGATGAGCTCGGTGAGTCCCGGATTGGCCTGGTAGAGCCAGCGGCGCAGCGTGATGCCATTGGTAACGTTGACGATGCGCCCCGGGTGGATGGCGGCCAGGTCGTGGAACACCGTCTTGCGCATGAGGTCGGTGTGCAGCGCCGACACGCCGTTCACGCGGCGCGAGGCGAGGAACGCGAGATGGCCCATGCGCAGCCGGCGGACATGGTTCTCCTCGATCAGCGAGATCGACGACAGGAAGCGGTCGTCGTGCCCCTCCGTGCGCTGCGCATCGAGGTGCAGGCCGTTGATGAGGTAAGCGATCTGCATGTGCCGTGGCAGAAGCCGCTCCATCAGCGCCACCGGCCACGTCTCGAGCGCTTCCGGCAGCAGCGTATGGTTGGTGTAGTTGAACACCGACGTCGTGATGTCCCACGCGAGCTCCCACGGCAGCTCGTGAACGTCGATCAGGAGGCGCATGAGCTCCGGCACCGCGATCGCCGGATGCGTGTCGTTCAGCTGGATCGACACGTGGTCGGCCAGCGACGCGAGGTCGCCGTGCTGCGCCTTGTGGCGGCGCAGCAGGTCCTGCAGCGAGGCGGACGCGAAGAAGTATTCCTGCCGCAGCCGCAGCTCGTGCCCGGCCTCGGTTTCGTCGGACGGGTAGAGGACGCGCGAGATCGCCTCGAGCCGCACGCGGTCGGCGAGCGCGCCGACGTGGTCGCCGCGGTTGAAGTCGTCGAGCCGCAACGGGTCCGACGCGCGCGCCGACCACAGCCGCAGCGTGTTGACGTGCCGTCCCCGCCACCCGGCGAGCGGCGTATCGAACGCGACGGCGTTGACGCTTTCCGCCGGCTCCCACACCGAGCGCACGGTGCCGTCGGCATTCTCGCGGGTGTCCACCGCTCCGCCGAAGCCAACCGGGTACGTGACCTCGGGCCGCTCGAACTCCCAGGGATTGCCGGCGGAGAGCCATTCCTCCGGCAGTTCCATCTGCCAGCCGTCCTTGATCGCCTGCCGGAAGATCCCGTGGTCGTAGCGGATGCCGTAGCCATGCGCGGGAATGCCGAGCGAGGCCATGCTCTCCATGAAGCAGGCGGCGAGGCGGCCGAGGCCGCCGTTGCCGAGCGCGGCGTCCGGTTCGACCTTGCGCAGGCGCTCGAGGTCGACGCCCAAGTCACGCAACGCCTCGCGGGCGACCTGGGTGATGCCGAGGTTGGACAGCGCGTCGAACAAGAGCCGGCCGATCAGGAACTCGAGCGAGAAGTAGTAGACGCGCTTGCGGCCGTCGCGGTAGGTCTTGCGCGTCGCGTCGATCCAACGGTCGACGAGGTGATCGCGGACCGCAAGCGCCGTCGCGACGAACCAGTCGTGCTCCTGCGCGTGCCCGCTGTCCTTGCCGACCATGTAGGTGAGCTTGTGCAGCACGGCGGCACGGAACGCGGCGACGGCCTCGTCCGGCTTCGCCTGCGACTCCGCGAGCGCTCCCGCCTGCGCCGCCGCGTCGGTTAGGCCAGCCTGCCATACAGGCGCCACCGGCACAGGCGCGGCGGACGGCGACGGAGCATGGCCCTTCGAGTCCCCGGCCGGTGCGCTTGCCCCGGGGAGGGCTGTCGCAGCGGCGGCAGAAGGCGAGGTGAAGCCGTCGCCGTCGGCGGTCATCGGAGCGTCGGGAACGGGTTGGGTCATGGGTCTCGTCGCGTCCCGCTTTCGCTGCGGCTCAAGTTGGAATCATGCGCCGGGGTTCCGTCAAAATCGAAAATCCGAGTGCATCCGCGCATGAAAGGGCAATTAAGGGAGCATCCTGCAGCATCTTTCGTGCGGGGCCGTCATATGTCAACAAGAGCCAACAAGATGTCCGGTGAAAATGGTCCTAACTTTCCATGGGCACGCTATCCCCACAATGGACCGCGACCCGTTTGGATCGGCCCCGATTCGTGCACGCGACTGGGAAATAGGAAGCAATCCGACTTCAGCCCGGCTGACTTGATCCACGCTTCCAGCGCCTCGCGAGTTGACGCCGTGAGCTCGAACTAGACAGGAGCTGGGTCTTCTGCTGAAGCACTATCGCGCGCGCCGCCAGCCGGTCGCTGTGGCGCAACGCCCGCGAAGAGTGTCGCGGCCGTTCGCGACGTACTTGGCAACAAGGCGTCCGACAATCTGACTCACGCTAATTATGCGTTGGTCGTTGAAGGGGAGGAGGACGCCACCGCGTTGAGGGCGGTTCTGCCACTCCTTGGCGATAGAATCGGCCGAGCACTTAATGGCAACCTGCTAATCATTGAGCCGATCGGCGGGGCAGGCAACCTCTCTTAAAGCTTTCGCTGTTAACGAACATGCTGTGTGCAACCCACACCCTGCTCGACAACGATCACGCAGGTCGCACTGCTTACACTAAGGCGCAGCAGGACGGACTCATCGATGTCGCGAGCTGTACCTTTACAAACTGCAATGGGTATGGCGGATTCAGAATTCGAAGATTATCTAGATCCGGCTACATACGAGGGCGCGGTGGCTCAGGAATTGGGGGTGGACCTGACATCGCCCAGGTTTCGAGGCAATCAGAAATGGTCCAATCGTGTACGAGCGACGTTGCAGGACCAGGGAAAGGTGGCTGACGCAGCCATGCTGGCGCGAGTGAAGTCAATCACGGCAGCACCCGTTGCACATAATCCCAAAGCAGCGCTGCATCCAAACAAGCGCAACTCCATCGATGCCCTAGTCACAACTCTGGAAGGAATGCTAAAACTGCAACTCGACGCACTCTAATCGAGATCGTCAGAGGACTGCGGACGATCCGCTTTTCGTCGAGGTTCCCGGCTCGTTGCTCGCCCGGGATCACCCTTGAAAGTGCCTGCGCGAGAGGAGCTTAGGCTGTTTGCTAGGCTATCTGTGCCCGTTGAGTGACTGAAATGTCGTCGGCGGAGGCCCGCAGGCTATTGATTCGGTGGAAAAAAAGCGTTGTTGCAGCATGAACCCTTGATTCGCTCGGTTGGTGTCACCTGTTTGCAAGTTGACGCAAAGCCGTTGTTATGCAATTCGAATCCGCTTACGCACCGCATCTGAAGAACAAAGCGGGCCCCCGCAACCAATAAAACAAGGGCTTGCCGATGGCGGGCCCTTCGTCTTTTCGGGACTGTGACCAAAACGTCCACGGTTTCGCTCTCCGCCGCACGTGCTGTGCACAAGCGCTCCGCATACGGCGCCAGGTGATCCGGGGCGAGATGCGCATAGGGCCGCACCATCTCCGCTGATTCCCACCCACCGAGTTCCTGCAACGCGAAGAGTGGCGTGCCGT
>Ga0207706_10004493_pt1 | contig 13096 bp, 11 predicted proteins | sample KBSC53metaG_FD_184318 | JGI IMG/M metagenome (GOLD analysis project Ga0207706, IMG submission 184318) | Corn rhizosphere microbial communities from Kellogg Biological Station, Michigan, USA - KBS C5-3 metaG (SPAdes) (version 2) | ecosystem: Host-associated > Plants > Roots > Rhizosphere > Soil ... | reverse complement strand
TTCACGGTGTTGCGCACGAGCTGCGCGAAGACGTTCAGGTGGACGCCCACGGTCGGGACGCCGTAGTTCGACTCCAGATCGACGACGTGGCCGGAGACCTCCGGCGCGCAGCCCGGTCAGGTGCCGACGCCGATGATGGCCGCGTCGCCCTCGGCCTTGATCCGCTCGCACAGCTCGGGATCGGGAATGTGCTGGTTGCGCCACCGGACCACCTCCGTCCGGATCGCCGGGCGATGCTCCTCGAACCAGCCGTTGAGCTGCGCCATGAAGTTGTCCGAGTTGGCAAAGCCGACGTCGACGAGGAAGAGCTTCTTCCCCTCGACCGTGTCGAGTGCCGAAGCCATCCCGCTCGCGCTCACTGCCGGCGGGTATCCCTCGGGGTTCAGGACTCTGAACATGGCCAACTCGCACCTCCTCGGACCGGGCCGATGCTACTCGATCGGCAATTCCCTGCTCTCACTCGCCGTGCCCTGGCTCGTCGACGCCGCATGGCCGATCGAGACCTGCTGCTCGCCGAGGTAGCTGGAGATCAGAAGCTCGCGATCGGCCTGCATCGCCTTCGCGCTCTCGTGGAGGACGATCTCCCCGTGGGAGAGCACGTACCCGCGGTCTGCGATCTCCAGCGCGAGCTGGATGTGCTGCTCGACGAGCAGCACGCCGCAGCCCGAGTCGAGCGCGTACCGATGAACGACCGGGAGCAGCGCCTCGACGATGACGGGGGCGAGCCCGAGCGAGAGCTCGTCGAGGAGCAGCAGTCGGGGGCGGCGTGCGAGCCCGCGCGCGACGGCGAGCATCTGCTGCTCGCCGCCCGAGAGGAGCCCGACGCGGCGCATGCGCAGCTCCCGAAGCTTGGGGAAGTACTCGTACGCCGTGTCCTCGTCGGGACGCTCGCCGCGGAACCCGAGGCGAAAGTGCTCGGCGACGGTGAGCCCGTAGAAGAGCCCGCGGCCCTCGGGTACGTGGACGATCCCGGCGCGCGCCCGCTGCGTCGGCGAGACGCGCGCGATGTCGCGGCCGGCGAAGGCGATGTTCCCGCTGAGAGGACGGACGAGCCCCGAGATCACCCTCAGCGTCGTCGTCTTGCCCGCTCCGTTCGCGCCGAGAAGGGCAACGACTTCGCCCTGGCCGACGGTCAGGGCGACGTCGCGGATCACCGCGGCCCGGTCGTAGCCCGCGGTGAGGCCCTCGATGCGGAGGAGGGTGTCGGTCATGACGCGTCGATCACCGGCTCCAGCTCGGCGGCCGCTCCCCCGAGATACGCCGAGATCACTCGGGGGTCGCGGCGGACGACGTCGGGCGGGCCGTGGGCGATGACCTGCCCGAACTCGAGCACGACCACGTAGTCGGAGATCCCGAGCACGAGCCCCATGTCGTGGTCGACCAGGAGCATCGGCGTCCCCGCGTCGACCACTTCACGGAGATGGCGGGCCAGCTCCTCGCTCTCCCGCGTGTCGAGGCCCGCCGCCGGCTCGTCGAGGCAGAGGAGCCGTGGCTCCGCGGCGAGCGCGCGCGCGATCCCGACGAGCTTGCGCTGTCCCTGCGGGAGATCCTCGGGCATGGCGTCGGCCATCGCTTCGAGGCCCAGGAGCGCCAGGGCCGCATCTGCCGCCTCGGTGCTCCCGACCGGCCGGGAGAGCGTCTCGATCGCCGTCGACCACGCCGAAGGGCGGTACGAGGCGACGGCCAGGTTCTCGCGCACGCTCAGGTCGTCGAACAGCTCGAGCGACTGCCACGTCCGCGCCAGCCCGCGCTGGGCGCGGGCGTGTGCCGCCAGCCCGTCCAGCTGCCGCCCATCCAGCTCGACCCGCCCTTCGTAGGGTACGAACCCCGAGATCGCGTCGATGAAGGTCGTCTTCCCCGCGCCGTTCGGCCCGATCAGCCCGACGAGCTGACCCTCCGAGACCGTGAGCTCGACGTCGTCGAGGGCACGCAGGCCGCCGAACGAGACCGAGATGCCCGTGGTGGCGAGGACGACGGCACCCGTTTGCCGGGGCGTCCGGCTCGGTCGCGCGACCTCGGGTTGCGGAGGAGCCGGAGCCGCGCTTCGGGCATCCGCCGCAGTCGCGGCGGCGAGCCGCCGCTTCTTCTGCTGCTTCTTGTATCCCGTGCCGGCGATGCCCTCCGGGTTGACGAGGAGGGTGACGATCAATGCGAACCCGCCGATGAGCAGCGCCCAGGTCCCGGAAAGGCCGAGCCAACGGTCGAACGCGTGGGGGAAGAGACCCTCCGTCGCGCCGACGCCCGCGAGCACCGCGCCGGAGACCATGGTGATGCCGCCGAAATAGGCGAACGCGATCAGGCCGAGCGCCGTCAGGGCACCGAAGCGGCTGTAGCTGACCGACCCGAAGTTGTAGGCGTAGAGCGCTCCGGCCATGCCTGCGATGAAGGCGGCGATGCCGAATCCCGCGAGCTTCGTGTTGCGGACGTTGATCCCGGCTGCCGCGGCGGCGCGCTCGTTCGAGCGCACGGCGAGCATGCGCTGCCCCAGGCTCGCGCGCCGCACGTTCGCGACGAGCATGCAGAGGGCAAGGGTCGCAGCGAGAACGAGGAAGCCGAAGACCGGGCTGGGGATCTTGTCGTCGAGCCCTCGGAACGACGCCTGGGGAGAAAGGTCGAGCCCCCCGAGCTTCGGCGGGGTGATCGGCGAGCCCGTCGAGCCGCCGCCCCAGCGCTCGTTGAGGAAGCCGAACTGCTCGAGCGCGACCGCGGCCGCGAGCGTCACGACCACGAGGCTGACCCCCCGGACTCGCAGGGCCGACACCGCGATGAGGAGGCCGACGACCGTGGCCGTCGCCGCTCCGATGAGGAGCGAGATCGGGAACTCCGCCCAGATGCCCCCGACGTCCGTCGTCAGGTGCGACATCGTGAAGCCTGCGACACCGGCGAGCGCGAGCTGCACTACGGAGATCTGGCCTACGAAGCCGACGATGACGACGAGCGAGAGGCAGATCACGACGCCGAGCAGCGAGTTGATCAGGGACTGCCGGAAGTCGAAGGGAAAGGCGATCAGGCAGGCGACGCCGACGACCGCGGCGATCGCCGTCGGCCTCAGCAGCCGCTCGGGGCGGGGCACGGCCGGGAGTCGCCGCTCCACCAGTTCGCCTCTGCCGGGCAGGCTTGCCCCGCGCAGGAACAACGCAAGGACGATGACGAGGAAGACGAAGAGCTCGGGCAGCCCTCGAATCGGCGCTCCGCCCTCGTCGCTCGGGAACCAGCTCTGCGTCCCCCAGTAGACGAGGAGCGCCTGCATCACGCCGATGGCGAGTCCGGCGAAGCACGCGATGAAGAACGACGTGAACCCGGCCAGCAGGGCGGCGGCAAGGGCAGGAACGACCTGGAATGCCAGCGTCTGCGCGTCCAGCGCGATCAGGGGCGCGACCAGGACGCCGAGCCCACCGGCGACGACCGATGCGAGGACGGTGTTCGCGACCGCCAGGCGGCTGGGGGAGAGGCCCGCGAGCATGGCCGAGGCCTCGTTCTCCGATGCGGCCCGTGTCGACAGCCCGAACGGCGTCCAGCGGAAGAGGGCCGCCAGCACCGCTGCCACGACGATCACGATCCCGGCAAGGAGGAAGCGGTCGACCGGAACGACGCGGTCGAAGATGGAAACGGTGTCGGAGGGAAGCACCGACGGCGCCGACTTCAGGCTGTTGCCGAAGATGACGATCATCCCCGACTCCAGCACCAGCAGCAGACCGAGTGAGGCAGCAAGCTTCGCGAGCGGAGCCGCGTTGCGGAGGGGTCTGAAGATGGTCAGCTCGATCAGGACGCCGAACGCGGCCATGCAGGCCAGCGTCACGACGAACGCGGGGGCGGTCGAGAGCTGGAAGCCGAGGTAGTCCGTCCTGAGCGCCCAGAAGATGTAGGCGGCGAGCATCGCGATCGCGCCCGTCGCGACGTTGATGACCCCGGAGCCCCGGTAGATCAGGACGACGCCGAGGGCGATGCTCGCGATGAGCGCGCCGGCGCCGAGGCCCAGCGCCGCGAAGAGCAGGACGTCCCGCATCCGATCTCAGGCTTCGACGGGCCGTCGGTAGGCCCGGCTGCGTGCGGGCCTACCGACCGGTCTCGCGAGCCTTACTTCGCCCCTGGCGGCTTCAGCCAGCCCGTGGCGACCTTCCACTTGCCCTTGCCCGTGTAGTTGTAGAACTGGGTCTGGTTGCCGCATGCGGCCGGCTCTGCGGGGACGACCTTGCCGCACGCGATCTCCGGCGGCCCCAGCACGAGGGGACCGCGGAAAGCCTTGAATCCCGCGGTTATCGTCGCCGGGCTGATCCGCGCGTACGGCATCGCGTTCATGATCTTCACGGTCGCGAGCAGCTGCTCCCAGGCGCCCTCCGCGAAGACCCACAGCAGGTCGTTCACGGTTGCTCCGTACTGAATGCCCTTCTTCAGATACAGCTTCGACTGCGGCCCCGGCAGGTTCACGAGCGTCTGTGCGATCCCGTACGTCCACTTCGGGATGTCACCGGTCGCGTACGCAGCCCGCGGTAGGAACGTGCAGATCGGAGTCGAGAGCACAGGCTTCGAGTAGTTGATCTGGTCGATCGCCCGTGCGAACGGGACGCACGTCGTGAAGCCGAGCGCCGCGATGATCATGTCCGACGAGCTCGCCTGGGTCGCAGCCCCGAGCAGGTCGGTCGCGAGCGGCGGGACGCCGATCATCGTGACCTTGACCCCGATCTGCTCCATGCCCTTCTTGAGCGCCTGAGCGGCGGTCTCGGCACCGGGGTCGGTCGGGTAGACGACGGCGGTGGTCTTCACCTTGGGCAGGTACCGCTTCGTGTAGGTGCCGAAGGGGCCGAGAACGCTCGTCTGGCTGCCGTTCAGGAAGAAGGTGTTCTTCGCCGTCGGGTCGGCCGCGTTCGCGGTGACGACGCCGATGATCGGCTTCGTGCCCTTCACGGTCGCGTAGATCGACTGGTTCCCGACGGTCACGAACCCGTAGAGGATCGCCATCGTCCGCTTGTCGTTGACCATCTGCTGGCCGCACCGGACGCCTTCCTCCTCCGCCTGCGCCCAGAAGCACTCGTTGAGCCTCACCGGGTGCCCGTGGACTCCGCCGAGCTCGGCGTTCACCATCTTCACCCCGGCACGAATGACGTTCGTCGCCTGCGGGAAGTTGAAGTTGGGCGGGCCACCCTGGCCGTTGATGAAGCCGATGGTGATGGGCGCCAGCTTCGGGTTCGCCTTGCCCTTGCCGCCGACGTACGCCTGGTAGTTCAGAACCTGAGGCGGCGAGACCGCGCTCGTGGCCGCGACGGCCGAGACGGTCGCCGTGAGCGCGGTCACGACTGCGGCGACGACGATTAGGCGTCGCCGTCGGAGGCTCTCGACGATTGTTGGCGGACGCATACGTACATCCCTCCTTCTGCCGACCTACGGCATGCCGTCGAAGTGCGCGTGCGTCCGCGTTGCGCGGACGACGTCAGATGGTTCGCGGCCTCCTCGGATGGCTCGCGGCGTCGGTCACTCTCCGCTCACTCGTTCGGACGGACGATCGAGCGACATTACCCCGCTCGTGACGAAAGTGTCAACGGAAATGTCGATGACGCCCGCCGACCGACTGAAGACTCAAGCGGGCCGTTGCTCGAGCACCCTGCGGAAGATCGGGTTGGAGAGCAGGAATCGGATGTTGTCCGCCCGCTCGTCGTCGAGCGGCTCGTCCGGAAACGAGGCGAGCATCGCGCGGAAGCGCTCGTCCGCGCCCTCGCGGAACTCCCGGTGGGTGAAGATGTAGAGGTCGTCGCGGCGGATGCCTCCGAGCACGCGCTCTCCGCATTCGCGCGCGTCCATCCAGAGCGGCGAGTTGGGGCGCTCCTCGAGCTCCTGCTCGAGCTCCGTGTAGCCGGAGTCGGAGTACCGCTCGGGCCGCATCCTGCCGCCCTCGCGGATGTTCGTCTGCACCGGCCCGGGACAGAACGCGGACACCCCGATCCCCTCTCCGGCGAGCTCGCTGCGGAGGGCCTCGGAGAGCCCGATCACCGCGGCCTTGGCCGTGATGTAGATCGCGGCACCGGGGATCGGCACCACGCCGGCCATCGACGCCGTGTTGACGATCTGGCCGCCCTCGCCGTGCGCGAGCAGCCGTGGCAGGAACGTCTGGATCCCGTTGACGACGCCGCCGAGCAGCACACCCAGGCCCCAGTCCCAGTCGTCGTACCGCGCCAGCGTGACCGGCCCGAGGATGCCCATGCCGGCGTTGTTGCAGAGCACGTGCACGCTGCCGAAGACGCGCTCCGCCTCGTCGGCCGCGCGCGCGAGGCCCTCGCGGTCGGTGACGTCGAGCTCGATCGCGTGCACGCTCTGCCGCGGCCCGCTCCCGTCGAGGCGCTCCAGGGCGGTCGCGAGGTGGTCGGGGCGGAGGTCGGCGATCACGACGTTCATCCCCGCCGCGAGGAACGCCTCGCTCATGCCGAGCCCGATCCCGCTAGCGCCGCCGGTGACGAACGCGGTCTTGCCGGCGACCTCTTCCATGCGGCCTAACGGTCGCCCGGCCAGGAGGCCATCGCACTCGCCTTCCCCGCGCGCCGGCCCTCCTCGACCGCTAGCCGCTCCGCGGGCACCGGCTCGTCGGGGAACGCGGCGAGGACCTCGTCGAAGATCTCCCGCAGCTCCTCGCGGTGGTCGGGGTGGGTGAAGACGTAGAAGTCGTTGCCCCTGATCGCCCGCAGGACCTTCTCACCGATCTCGTCCGGGTCCATCCCGGCCTCGTGCAGGCCCGGGAGGATGCGCATGAACTCCTGGTCGGCCGGGGTCACGTCGGTCGAGAGCTCCGTCGGCCGGATCAGGTCGCTCTCGTAGATCTTGCTCCTGACGAGGCCGGGGCAGACCATCGAGACGCCGATCCCGTGCGGCAGCAGGCTCCACCGCAGCGAGTCGGACAGCCCGTGCACCGCGAACTTCGCCGTCGTGTAGATCCCGGCGCCCGGACCGGCGACGAGTGCGGCCATCGACGCCGTGTTGACGACGTGTCCACCCTCGCCGTTCGCCTTGATCCTGGGGACGAACGTGACCACCCCGTTGACCACCCCGCCGAGGTCGACGCCGAGCACCCAGTCCCAGTCCTGGTAGGTCGCCTCGGAGATGTCGTTGAAGAGGTTGATGCCCGCGTTGTTGCAGAGGACGTGCACGTTTCCGAGCACGCGCTCCGTCTCGTCTGCGGCGCGCGCGAACGCCTCCCGGTCGGTGACGTCCAGCCGGACCGCGTGGACGTCACCCCCGAGCTCGGCCGTCGCCTCCTCGAGATGGTCGGCCCGGATGTCGGCGATCGCCACCTTCATGCCGGCGGCGAGAAAGGCCTTGGCCATGCCGAGCCCGATTCCGCTGCCACCTCCGGTGATGAAGGCGACTCTGCCTTCGACGTCCCGCATCGGCTTCGAGACCTTATAGGCTCGGTCGCGCACAGCTCAGCATCGGGAGGAGGCGCCGATGGCGACGAGGACGGCGACGGCGGTGAGAGCGGACGTCGTGGGAAGCCTGCTGCGGCCGGAGTATCTCCGGGAGGCGAGGGCGGCCGCGCTTGCCGGAACGATCGACGCCGGTGAGCTGCGTGCGGCGGAGGACCGGGCGGTGCTCGAGGCGATCGCGCTCCAGGAGGGCGCCGGGATCGAGGCGATCACCGACGGGGAGTACCGGCGCCACGGGTGGATCGCGTTGATCCCGATCATCGACGACCCGCTCTTCAGGGCTCCCGTGAGCGGCTTCGAGTTCCTCGATGCCGACTCCGGCTGGCGCAACCTCTGGAAGACGGGCTCGGGCGAGCCGGCCGACACCTCGGGGCTGCCTCCCGAGGAGCCGTTCGTGACCCGGCGGCTCGAGGTCGACCGCGACATCGTCACCGACGAGTTCGCGTTCTTGAAGGCGAACGCCCACGCACGCGCGAAGTACACGATCCCGGCACCGAGCTGGCATCGCATCTACTGGCACCCCGAGTACTCGACCGACGCGTACCCGACGTCCGACGACTTCATCGCCGACGTCACGCGGATCCTCCGCGAGCACGTCGTCGACCGGCTGGTCGCGCTGGGCTGCGACTACATCCAGATCGACGCGCCCAACTACGCCCAGTGGCACATCGACCCGGCGAACCGGGCCGCGTTCGAGGCGCACGGGCACGACATGGCGCACGAGCTCGTCGCGGATGCCGAGTTCGACAGCATGGTCTTCGAGGGTCTCACCGGCGTGACGCGGGCGATGCACATGTGCCGCGGCAACGCGCCGGGCGGCATGTGGGCCGCGAGTGGGGGTTACGAGGCGATCTCGAAGGACGTCTTCCCGCTCCTCCGGAACCTCGACCGGCTCCTGCTCGAGTACGACTCGGACCGCGCCGGCACCTTCGAGCCCCTCGCGGACGTGCTCCCCAGCCACCAGGTCGTGCTCGGGCTCGTGACGACGAAGGACGGCACGCTCGAGGATTCGGACGACCTCGCCGCCCGCGTCGAGGAGGCGACCCGGTACGTGCCGCTCGAGCGGTTGGCGATCAGCCCGCAGTGCGGGTTCGCCTCCGGTGTGATCGGCGCCATGACCGCCGCCGAGCAGAAGGCGAAGCTGCGGCTCATCGGGGACGTCGCCCGGCAGGTGTGGGCCTAGGTGAGCTCCTAGGCCTCGGCGCGGGCCTCGCGCAGGGTCTTCGGCCAGATCCCCTGCTTGCCGGGCGAGAGGATGCCGTTGGGGTCGACGGCGTCCTTGATCGTCTCGGCGAACCGGAGGTAGGCATGGTCGCCGAACGAGTACTGCTCGGCGGCGACGTCCATGAAGTCGAGGTGGGCGCGGTACTCGCCGTACCCGTGCTTCGCGGCCTCCTGGACGAGAAGCCGGCTCGTGTCGTACGCGCGACGCGCCTCGGCCTCGTTCTTCGTGTCGAAGATGACCATCGTCACATGGATGAAGCTACGCGCGTTCGTCGGGATGAGGACGGCGGCGTAGTCGAGCCGCGCCCGCTCCTCGACGAGCCCACGGATCAGGTCGCGCAGCGCGACGGCGTCCGGCCCGGTGAGTCGGGCGACGGGCGAGAAGCCGATATGCCCACCCTCCTCGCCGCCGTACCACCCGGTCATCGTGTTGATCCCGAGGTTCGGCACTCCCGCTTGGACGCGCTCGTGCGGGTTCTCGAGCTCGGCGAACGCATCCGGGGCGTGCTTGTCGCCCCAGACCTCCGCGCCGGGGATGCGCTCGAACGCCTCCTTCACCTTCCGGAACTTGTGGTCGACGACCGCCTCGTCGCCGTAGAGGGCGAAGCGCATCATCCAGCGGCCGACCTCGAGGTCGCGCGCCATCTCGTCGATCCGCGAGTCGGGGATCGGCTCCTCGCCGTCATACCAGGCAGAGCGCGAGGAGAGCACCGAGGCGAAGGCGATCGTGTTCCAGATCTGCGGGACGTTCTCGATCGTTCGGTCAAGCATGAGCGCCCGCAGTGTCTCCACTAGCGCGGGGAGGTCGCCGTCGTTCCAGACCCGGAGCCAGAGCGGCATATAGCACTCCGGAGTCGGCATCAGCCAGACGCCCATCTTCGTCACGATCCCGAAGTTCGACTGCATGAAGAGCGTGTCGAGAGAAGGGCCGAGGCTACGCTTGTACACGTGCCAGGCGCGGTTCCCCGGCATCGCTCCCATGCCGGTCCTGAGGAGCTCGCCGCTCGGCAGCACGACCTCCATGCCGCATGCCGCTGCCATGTCGGAGCCGATCGGGAGATACGTCGCGCCGTTCTCGAGCGCATTGCCGACGACGCTGCCCCAGCCGAGATCGGGGATCGAGACCATCAGGTGGTGGCCGCCCGCCTGCAGCGCGTCGTACAGGTCGAACCAGCGGACACCGGGCTCGACGACCGCATAGGCGCTGTCCTCGTTGATCTCGAGGACACGGTTCATCCGCCGCAGACTCACGATCACGGAGCCCTTCACCCGCGGCGCCGGGCCGCCGTAGCCGTTGTTCATCCCGGTGGCATGGGTCCAGAGCGGCACCTTGCGCTCGTTGGCGATCCGCACGATCTGCTGGATCTCCTCGACGGTCTGCGGCATGAGCACTGCCGACGCCGTGTAGTCGTCCCACGTCGCATAAGCGAACGGATCCCGGAACTCGCGCAGCTCGTCCTCGCCGGCGAGGACTGCGTTCGGTCCGAGCGCGGAGCGGAACGCGTCGAGGGCGGTCGCGAGGGCCTCCTCGGACACCTGGGGCGTCAGCATGCTCGTCATCGGGCACCTCCCGATCGTGTCTCTGAACGCCCGATCATACGGCGCTGTCACCGTTGCGTTCTGCGTCGTGGTCGAGACGCGACGGCTCCTCATGGACGACGGGCTCGCGACCATGGCCTTCGGCTACACCCGGCTGACATCCGGGTGATCGACGGCTGCGATCGACGGCTCGACGTTGGCCACGACGGAGACGCGTTCACCCGTGGAGGGGCCGGTCGTCACCGTCACCGCGGACGATGCGGCCGGCGCTGCCCTCACGCACGGCGACGACCGGCGCCTCGCAGGGAGCCAGCCGAGTGTGAAGGTGCTCCGGATCGCGGAGGCGGGCACCGGATTCACGACATGCGCTCGTCCTCGATCTCGTCCACGGAGGTGACGGCGTTTCATGCGGCGAAGAGCGTCTAGGTGCCGATTCGGTCTCCGATCTCGGAGGACAGGGTGTGCATGCTGTAGCGGACACCGGTGTTCCGTGGCGGGGGGATCGGCGAGGTCGTAGGCACGGGGCCGCGCCTGGCCCTGGCCCGATCGCTCTGCTCACCCAAAGACGATCACGGCGCGGCCGCGCAGGCCGCCGGCCTCCATCCGCCGTTGCGCGTCGGCAGCGCGCTCAGGGGGATACGTGTCGGCGACCCGAAGCGACAGCACGCCCCGCTCGGCGAGCTCGCGCGCCTCCCGCAGCCAGTCCGTCCGGTCGAGCACTGTCCCGACCATGACGCGCTGGATGCGGATGCCCTGCTCGACGTCGTCGCCGTCCCACCCCCTGACGACCGCGATCGCGCCGCCGTCGCGGATGGCCGGGAACATGCCGCGCCCGAGCAGCGCCGTGTCGAAGACGGCGTCGACGCCTTCGGGAACAGCTTGGCGCACCGCGGCCGCGAGCTCCGCGCCGCGCGGCAGGACGACATCGGCCCCGAAGCTCCGGACGAGCTGCTCGTCCTCCGGGCTCGCGTCGGCGAGCACACGGAGCCCGCGGTCGTTCGCGATGGCGATCACGTAGGAGGCGAGCAGGCCTGCGCCTCCGGTGACGGCCAGCGTCTTGCCCTCGGCGAGGCCGAGAAGGTCGAGGCCGTGCAGCGCGGTCAACCCGTTCATCGGCAGCGTCGCGGCCTGCTCGAGCGTGGCACCTCGCGGGACGGGAACCAGGGACGCGGCGGGTACGACCAGAAGCGCCGCCTGCGCGCCGCCCTCCGGTCGTCGTGGGGAGACTGCGGCCATCGCCTCGTCTCCGACCGAGGGGTGCTCCACTCCGGCCCCGACCGACTCGACGGTGCCGGCGGCGTCCATGCCGGGAACCCAGGGTGCGGGCTGTCCCTCGACACCGAGCTGTCGGACGCCGATGTCAGTCGGGTTCACGGCGGCCGCCCTGACGGCGAGCCGAACCTCGCCCGGACCGGCCTCTCGGACCTCGCGCTCGATCACGCGCAGGACGTCCGGGCCGCCCGGTCGCGTGATCCCCACCGCTCGCGTCGTCGTCATCACGGCGTCATACCACTCGCGGCTACTCGCGCTCACCCACAGCAACCGCAAGCCGGCGCAGGGTGTCGTGCGCTGGACATGTCGGTGACAGCCGATTACGTTCCGACCGACTTGCCGTCAGTCCCGACCCGGTACACCGAACCGCGGGCGCACGAGCTCCGCGACCGCTACCTCGCCACGTACGGCGGCGACCAGATCCCGGTGCCGGTCGAGTCGATCGCCGAGGACCTGCTCGGCCTGCGGATCGAGGAGGAAGACCTGGGCGAGTGCTCGGGGATGCTGATCCCGGTCGAGCGTCTCATCCGCGTGAACGCAGCGGAGGCGATGAGCGGCGACACCCCGACCCGCCGCCACCGTTTCACGATCGCCCACGAGCTCGGTCACTGGATCTGTCACGCGAACGGGGCGACGTCCACACCGACCTACTGTCGCTCGCAGGACGTCTCGCAGGACACCGACCGCGCGCTCGAGCGCGAGGCGAACGTCTTCGGCGCCGAGCTCCTGATGCCTGAGGCCGCGGTGCGCGAGGCGTGGGCCGCATTCGGTGATCAGGACGAGGTGGCATCCCGTTTCGGCGTCTCGGTGCTCGCGACGCAGTGGCGGCTCTACAGCTTCGGGCTCGTCGACGATCGGCCAGGCTGAGCTTGCCCGGCTACCCGGCGTCATGCGCCCCGTATGGCGAATCACTCTCGCTGACGAACAGCTGATCGACACACACGCCATCGAACCCGGACATCCGTGCGCCGGCGAGGCCGACTAGCCTTCGCGAACAGTGGTGGCGATATGACCGGCTGGGAGACATCGGAGCGGGTGCTCGAGTCTGGCGGCTTCGAGTCGCGCCAGCGGGTGCTGGTGGCGGAGCCCGTGGTCGAGGCGTCCGAGGCCGGCGCGCGCACGCTGGGGGTCACCTACTGGCAGGCGGTCGACGGCTTCACCCGCGGCGGCATCCGCGCGAGCTGGACGGGCGGCGGCGGCAAGCTGAAGCTGCTCGGCGGTGCGACACTGCTCACCTTCGGGCCGCCGGAGCTCTCGTTCGACGGCGGGCTGGTCACCTGCCGGCACGCGATCCAGGGTGGATTGCTCGCACTCCGAGCCGGCGGGTCTGTCTCACTCGCCCAGCGGCCCGAGGGCGATCAGCAGGAGCTGAGCGTCACGGTCGAGGAGTATCTGCCGCGGCTCGCCGCCCGCGCGGGCGCGCCGCCGTGGACGGGGATGCTCTACGCGAAGGTGCAAAGCCCCTTTCATGCCGCGGTCAGCCGCCGCTACTTCGAGCTCCTGCTGCGGAGCCGGGACGCGTGAACGTCACCGTTTTCGGCGCAACAGGCGTGGTCGGCCGGGCGCTCGTGCCGCTGCTGGGCGAGCACGAGCTGACCGCCGTCTCGCGCACCGCGCGTGACGAGCCCGGCGCCCGCTGGGTGGTCGCCGAC
>Ga0207706_10004491_pt1 | contig 13102 bp, 10 predicted proteins | sample KBSC53metaG_FD_184318 | JGI IMG/M metagenome (GOLD analysis project Ga0207706, IMG submission 184318) | Corn rhizosphere microbial communities from Kellogg Biological Station, Michigan, USA - KBS C5-3 metaG (SPAdes) (version 2) | ecosystem: Host-associated > Plants > Roots > Rhizosphere > Soil ... | reverse complement strand
GGTCATCGCCTTGCCACCAAACAGGTTGGGCTCGCCCGCCTCGGCGTCCGAGCCCAACCTGTTTGGTGGCAAGGCGATGACCTACTACGGCCGCTGGACCTACAAGTACGAGGAAGCCGAGCGTCGTGGCGCAGCCGGAATGTTGATCGTTCACACCACTGAGGCAGCCAGCTATCCGTGGCAGGTCGTGGTCGGCTCGAACTCCGTCGAGCACCGGCTCCTTCCGCGCGCCGCCAGCTCGCCGGCGCCGATTGGCGTCCGTGGCTGGATCACCGATAGCGCGGCGACAGCGCTGCTCTCTCAGGCGGGCCTCAGTATGGCGACTCTGCGCAAGCAGGCCGAGTCGCGCAGCTTCCGCCCCGTGTCGACTGGAATCGTCATCGACATGTCGATGCAGAACACGATGCAGCACATGGCGGCCAACAACGTCGTTGGTGTCGTGCGCGGCATCGATCCGAAGGTGCGCGACGAGTACGTCGCGTACAGCGCGCACTGGGATCACCTCGGCATCGGTCCGGTGGTGAACGGCGATTCGATCTACAATGGCGCCGTCGACAACGCATCCGGTGTCGCCACGGTATTGGCAATCGCCCACGCCGCCGCCGAAGGAGTGAAGCCACGTCGCTCGCAACTGTTCGTCTTCGTCACCGCCGAGGAGTCGGGACTGCTCGGATCTGCCTATTTCGGCGAGCACCCGACAGTGCCGGCCGCCAAGATCGTCGCCGCGCTCAACATGGACGTCGTGAGTCTCGGCGGAAAAGTGCGCGACCTCAACGTCCTCGGTGACAACAAGAGCTCACTGGGTCCGACGCTCGCGAGCATGCTGAAGTCGCAGGGCATCACCATCTCGCCCGACGCGCATCCGGAAGCAGGGCATTTCTACCGCTCCGATCACTTCTCGTTCGCCAAGGCGGGAATTCCCGCTGTCTCGATTGGGGGCGGTGTGAACTATGTGGGCCGGCCGGCTGGTTGGGGCAAGCAGCAGGAGGAGGATTACACCGCGCACCGCTACCATCAACCGTCCGACGAGTATCGCTCCGACTTCGACCTAAGTGGGGCAGCGCAGCTCGGCGAGATCGTTTACAGATTGGGAACAGTGCTTGGAAATGCTGACACCGTCCCGACCTGGAATGCTGACGCCGAGTTCAAGGCGATGCGCGACGCATCGAGAAAGGGTCTTTGATATTGAGCGGCTGCCCCGCACAGTGAAAAAGCCAGCCGGGCGCCCAGGCGCTGCTCGTCCCGATCCGCTGCTCGCGTTTCGGGATGAGTTCCCGATTCTCTCCTCGACGAACTATCTCGTCTCCAACTCTCTCGGGCCGATGCCGCGCACCGTTCCCGAGAAGATGGCGGAGTACGCTCGCGACTGGGGCGAACTCGGAGTCAAGGCGTGGAACAGGGGCTGGTGGGAGCTGCCGGTCGATATCGGCAATGAGATCGCTCCGCTGATAAACGCCGGTGCAGGCGAGGTGGTGATGATGCCAAATGTCACCATCGCCCAGACGGCGGTGCTTTCGTCGATCGACTTTACTAAAGCGAAGGACACCGTCGTGATGACGGAGCTCGACTTCCCGTCCGTGCGCTACGCCTACGCTGAAATGGCGCAGCGCCTCGGCGCTCGCGTGGTGACGGTTCGCTCGGACGATGGCATCGGCATCGATATCGATAGGCTGCTCGAGGCGATCGACGAGCGGACTCGCTTGGTGGCTGTTTCCCACGTTCTGTTTCGCAGCGCCTACATGATGGATATCGATGCCATCTGCCGGCGGGCACACGAATCAGGTGCGTTGGTATCGCTCGACTCGTTCCACGCGGTAGGAATTGTCCCCGTGGACGTGAAACTAAGCAAGCCGGATTTTCTGACTGGAGGCGTGCTCAAATGGTTGTGTGGCGGACCTGGCGCCTGCTTCCTTTACGTCAGTCCGGCGGTGCGCGACCAGCTCAAACCGGCGCTGACCGGCTGGCAGGCGCACTCGCGTCCTTTCGCGTTCGAGGAGTCCATGGAATTCACCACCGGGCCTTTCCGCTGGCTAAATGGCACTCCAGTGATTCCCGCCCTGTATGCGGCCGCTGAGGGACCAAGAATTCTGCGGCGCGCCGGTGTACAAGCAATAAGGGAGAAGAGCGTCAGTCTCACCTCCCGCCTGATAGAGCTTGCGGATGCGCGGGGATATGGGGTTCATGCGCCCCGCGACCCGAATCGTCGCGGCGGGACTGTGGCCGTCGACGTTCCGCACGGCTACGAGGTGAAGGAGCACCTCCTGTCCCGGAACATCCTCGTCGACTATCGCGTGGGGGCTGGTATCAGGATTGCGCCTCACTTCTTCACGAGGGAGGACGAATTGGAGGAGGTGATTTTCGAGATCGACACCGCGCTCGAGACCGGGAGCTGGCAGAAATTCTCGGAAAAAATTGCCGTCGTCACCTGAGCAGTTTGGGCGGATGTTACGACCTTGAACAATGCAGTGTCTAAAGAGTACAATAGACTCATACTCGACTCCTCGGAGGGTGCGTAGCAATGCCAACACCTTTTTTGAGTTCTGAAGAGTACGATGAAAGAGCACATCAGCTGTATAACGAAGGACAGTATGACGAAGCTCTGGACGTACTTCGAGAGGGACTCGGACTCTACCCGAATGCGGTGGAGCTACACATTGGAGTTGGCTACGCACACCATGCCCGCGAAGAATACGCCTGGGCACGCCGTAGCTTCGAAGAGGCGCTTGTCCTCGACCCCGACCACGAAGATGCGCTCGCCGGACTAGGCGAGACCCTGTTGAAGTTCGGCCAGGAAGAGGCCGCCCTTCGCAGCTTCAGACGCACACTGGAACTTGGCTATCAGGACGATCTCGAGCTGATGCTCCAGATCGGTCGTGCGCTGTTTCGTGAAGGTTTGATCGAGGATTCGAAGCAGTTCTTCGAGATTGGCGCGCAGCAGACGCCTGACGCGGCGGAAGCGGTCTCCTGCATTGGATATGCGGAGCACAGACTCGGCAACGATGAATCGGCAATCTCGACTTTGCGCCGGGCATTGCAGATGGATCCCGATCACACCGAGGCCCGCATCTATCTCGGCAACATTTTTTATGACCGGGGAGACTACGAGGCCGCTCTCTATCATCTCGATCGCTCGACACCCGAGGATCACTGGGACGAGCTGGGCATCTGGAGACTGATCGAGCTGAAGAAAATGATCTATCGTCTGCGCGACAACGATCCCGAGCTGCGTCCGTGGGAGGACAGGCTGCGCGATCTCGCCGGCGAGCTCGACGACATCGACGAGATGCTGGCCGAGATCGAAGCTAAAGCGATGGATGCCGCGCACTCGGACGCGAAAGGGCAGCTCGAGCTCTTTGGCGCCCTCCTTTCGAGCTTCGCCGATGTGAAGACGCCCGAGTCCCACCGCATCAAGACCGACGATGGCAACACATTTGAAGGGACATGGGAAGAAATCGTCGACAAGATGCGCGATGCAAATTGCCTCAAGGAAAATCCAAAACCGGAGCAGGATGCTGAGAGCTTCATTCGACGTAGCGCGGATGCTGGGCTTTTGCGCATCCTGAGATGAGTCCCCAAAACACCCCGGGCGCGGTGTCCGCGCTGAACGGCGCGCGCCCGGTACTCGCCCATTTCGAGAAGCCGCGCTCCGCGGAAGATCTCGCTGCCGACATAATCGATCTCTGGACGGGCGCTGAATCCGCGCTCCAGTCTCTTGTCGGCAACGCGTCTCTCACCGGCCAGCAGCTGATTCGCGCCGCCCGACAGGCTGAAGTCATCTCGCTGGACCAGGCGCATTCGCTGCTCGAGTTTCTTGCCGCTCGCGATCGCGCCAATCGAACCAGCTACAAGCCGACGCAGGCCGATGGCGACGCCGCGGTCGACGGATTCCGCGCCCTTGAGTCCGCTGTAACGGGCGTCGCTCCCGCAAAGAGCGCTGCGACTGCGAGCGCAACGCAGGCCTACACTCCGCGGCAATCGCGACCGGTGAGTCCGCCGCAGCCTGCGTCTCCATACGCTCCACCGGCCCCAGGCGGTGGCGGTGGATATCGCCAGCCACCCGCCTACGCCGGCCGGAAGATGGCCGGCCCGCCGACGATCGAGTTGCCCGGCGCATTCAGAGATGATCTTCCCACCGGTAAGACTCCTCCCAGCGCAGGCGGAGTAGGACGTGGACAGGTCGAGCACGCCCTCGCCGCCGCGGAAAGGCGGAGCTGGTTTCCGCAGCTTTCGACGCCGGTGTGGATCGGGATCGCTGCCGTGGCAGTCATCGCCATCGCAGCCTTCTTCCTTTTTGGCCGCGCGCCAAGTGCCGATGAGAACGTAACGGCAGGAATCGGCGCGATGCGGAGCGGGCAGACGGAACGCGCCCGCGGCGAGTTCGCCAAGGCTGTAAAGGCCGCACCGAACTCCGCGACGCCTCACGTCTTCCTGGCCAGGCTCGCCCGCGATCAAGGCGATCTCGCCACCGCGCGGGCGCAGCTCGACACGGCGCTGCGGCTCGAGCCACATAACTACAACGCGCTTCGCGAAATGGGGTTGGTGCTCTTCGGCAACCGCCAGTACGACCTCGCCCGGCGATTCTTCATCCGCGCGGTGCAGGCAAACCCGCAGGACCGTTCGTCGCAAGGCTACCTCGGCTGCGCCCTGATTCGCCTCGGTCGCGTGCCGGAAGGAACGAAATTCATCACCAACGCCGGAAACGGCGTCTGGACTTCGTGTCTGCAGCCCGCCACACCGACAACGACGGTCCCGCCGCCCTTGTGATCGAATTCAAAAACGTCGGGAAGATCTACAAGTCACTCCTCGGCAACTCTGTAAAAGCGGTCGAGGAGTTTTCGTTGGTGGTCGGTGACGGCGAGATCCTTGGCATCGCCGGCCCGAATGGAGCGGGCAAGACGACGCTGATCGCGATGCTGCTCGGATACCTGAAACCAACCACGGGCAGTGTCGAGATCGATGGAATGTCGGCGCGCCAGTACGTCGAGCGGAACGGTATCGGCTATTTGTCCGAACTCGTCGCCATTCCGCCGAAATGGCGCGCGGAGACAGCCCTTACCAGGTACGCGATCCTTTCGGGACTGTCGGACGCCGATCTGCCGGCGCGCGTCCGTTACGTCATCGACCTGCTCGGCCTGGAAGAGCACCGCGACAAGAAGGTGAAGGCGCTGTCCAAGGGAATCCTGCAGCGGCTTGGACTCGCTCAGGCATTGCTCCGGGACGAAAAGCTTCTCGTCCTCGACGAGCCGACGCACGGACTCGATCCCCTGTGGACTCAGCGCTTCCGAGACATCGTCGATAGTCTTCGCAGGCCTGACCGGACAATTCTGATCGCATCGCATAATCTCGACGAGCTGCAACGGCTGGCCGATCGCGTAGCTATCATCGACCGCGGCCGTCTCCAGCGCGTCGTCAGTACGAGCTACGAACACGCCCCGCCTGCGTTGACACGATTCCGCATCGCCGTGGCCGCCGGCCGCGATCAGGTGCGCACGGTGTTTCCCGATGCGGTGGAAGCCGGCCGCGACGAATTCGACGTTACGGTGCACAGCATCCAGCAGCTGAATGCGGGCTTGTATGAGTTGATCGCCAACGGCGTGCTGGTGGCGAGCGTGATGCCCGAGCGATCAGCGCTCGAGCAACAATTCAGGGAAGCTGTGGGAGAGACCCAATGACCGGCGCCAGATTAGGCAAATACTCCCTCTGGCAGTTCCGCGATTTCGCCATCGAGCGCGGACTCGCGATCCTGATCATCGGAGCGCTGTGGGGATTCGTCATCCTCGAGCCCGCACACCGGGGGATGGGACCCCAGTGGCGTGGCGACCAGACATCACCGTTCTGGGTGATAGCGCTGCAGCTCGCCGCGACCATCGTTTCACTCTCCGTGCTCATCGCGCTCAACGGAATAACTTCGACCGACCGCAAGAGCGGCTACTACCGGTTCATCTTCTCCAAGCCGGTCAGTCCCGTCCTCTATTACGCCCAGCTCTTTTTCGTCCACATGGCCGGTGTGCTCCTGTCGATGGCTATACTCGCGGCCGGGATGCGTGTGCTCTTTCCTGTGTTCAGCATCAAATGGTTCGTCGTCTACACGGCGATCATTTACATCGCGATGGGCGGCATTGGGTTTTTCCTCTCTGTAGCCACGCGCTACGACTGGCTGACACTCGCCGCCGTATGGCTCGGGTCCCGAATTCTGCGCGCCGTTTACGGCATTGGCGATGACTGGCGATCGAAAGCTGTTCAGCTGCTTCCTCCAGTACACCGGCTCGATCAGGTGGCAAACTCCTTGATCGAGAGAGGGACGGCGCCCGCGGGCGATGTCGTGTGGCTGCTCGGGTACGGGTTGGTGTTCTTTGTGGTCGGACTGGTAATTCTGAGAAAGGGGTCGCTCGCTGACTAAAAGGCAACTGAACGGCTCGAAGCTTCAAGACCTAAAGTCTCAAGTCATAAGCTCACGACGTCGGGACGTCACTAAGCGCCATCTTGAGCAGGGACATTGCGTGCTTCTACCGTAAGGCAGCAGTGGCAAGTCTGAGCGTTGTCACTTACCGCTTGCGACTACCGGCTTAACGCTTGGCGCCGTTCAGTTGCCGTTCAAAGCCTTCACTCAAGAGACAGCAATAGCAATGGATCCAAAAAGCGTTCATCGCACAGTACTTCCCAATGGCCTGACGGTCCTCGTCCAGGAGGACCACTCGGCACCCGTCGTTGCCATCGTCACCTATGTGAAGGCGGGATACTTCGACGAGAGCGATGCCGAGAGCGGTCTCGCCCACGCCCTCGAGCATATGTTCTTCAAGGGGACTCAAAGGCGCGGCGTCGGCGACATCGCGAAAGAGACGAAAGCGAGTGGAGGATATCTCAACGCTCACACCATCTACGACAACACCGCGTACTTCACCGTGCTCCCGTCGTCGGGGTTTGCAAAGGGACTCGACATCCAGGCCGATGCTTACGCCAACTCGGTAATCGACGCCCGCGAGCTCGGGCGCGAGATGGAAGTCATCATCCAGGAAGCGAAGCGTAAAGCCGACAATCCATCCGCGGTGGCGACAGAGACTCTTTACGAGCTTCTGTACGACAAGCACCGCATGCGGCGATGGCGGATCGGCAGAGAGCCGGGACTGCGCGCGTTCACGCGCGAGATGATGAACGGCTTCTATCGCAATTACTACAAGCCTCCCAACACCATTCTCACCATTTCAGGAGACGTCGATCCGGTCGATGCCCTCAACAGAGTCTCCGAGCTGTACGGATCGCTGAGTGAGGGACAGCCGACGCGGAATCCGGGTCCCGTCGAACCCGACCGAACCGGTTTCCGCTACCGTGAGCTTTCGGGAGATATCGCCCAGAGCCAGCTGGTGTTCGGCTGGCGCACACCCGGAACTCTGCACCCCGACACACCGGCGTTGGATGTCGCCGCGTCTCTGCTTGCGACTGGGCGCGCCTCACGTCTCTATCGCGCGGTCCGCGAGAAAAAGCTGGCGTCGTCGGTCAGCGCCTACGATTACACTCCAACCGACATCGGTGTCTTCGTCGTCCACGCGGAGACGGAGCCGGAGACGACAAGCGAGGCGGCGCGCGTTATTTGGGATCAGCTGCACCAGCTGCGCGTCGGGTCGATCGACGATGACGAGATCACTCGTGTGCGGCGGATTTTCGAGGCGCGGTGGGCACGCCGGCTCGAGACCGCGGAAGGGCGCGCCAACTACCTGGCGGAATGGGAGGCGCTCGGTGACTGGAGGCTGGGCGACAAGTACTACTCCCAGTTCATGGCGGCTGGCGCGGAGGACGTTCAGCGTGTAACACGCGAGCACCTTCCCGAGGAAAAAGCCGCTGCCCTCGTCTACCGCCCCGAGGGCGCACAGGTTGTGGCGCACGACGCCGCCGACATGAAGCGCATCCTTGGCGAAGGTGGATCCGAGCGGCTCCCTGCGATTCCACCGCGCAAGAGCACGGCTACGCCCGCGCAAAAGGACGCTGAATTCGAGAAGACAGAAGCCGGTGTCTCCGTCTTTCGGACCGCTGAAGGCGTGCCGGTGCTGGTACGTCGCAAAGCGGGAGCACCAATGACAAGCATCGGTGTTTACATAGTCGGCGGTGCCGTCGAGGAGCCGGCCGATCGCGCGGGTCTCACGATGCTTACCGCGCGCACCATGCTGAAGGGAACCACCACACGCAGTGCCGCGCAGATCGCCGAAGACTCGGAGATGCTCGGCGGATCCATTTCGGCGAGCGTCGGAAGCGACAGCTTCGGCTGGTCGTTTTCGGTTCCCACGCCGCGACTGGCAGAGGCGCTCGAGTTGCTGGGCGATGTCATCCAGCGGCCGACGTTTCCACCCGAAGCGCTGGAGACTGAACGCGCGGTGGCGCTGTCGAACGTCGCCATGATGCGCGACGACATGTATCGGTACCCGATGCGACTCGCCACCTCGGCCGCCTTCGGCAAGCATCCATATGGCGTGCCGGCTGTGGGGACAGAGGAATCGCTGCGCGCAATCACGATCGACGAACTGAAGGAATGGCACAAAACGAAAGTCCTCGAATCGGCAATCGCCATCGGTGTGGTCGGCGACATTGACGAGAAGGAGGCGGCTACTCTCGTCGCGCGTGAATTGGCGGAGCTTGAGCTCGAGAAGAGTCCCAAGGTTGCCAAACCGCGCTGGCCGAAGACGATAAAGATTTCGGCGGAATCGCGTGACAAGGCTCAGACGGCCATTGCCATCGCTTTTCCAGGTCCTTCGCGGACGGAAGATGCGCGGTTCGCGGCGAATCTCATCGGCACGGTGGCGAGCGGATTAGGCGGACGATTTTTCGACGAGCTGCGCGATCGTCAGTCTCTAGCCTATACTGTGCAGGCAGCAGCCAGCAGCAGGCGCGCGGCGGGTATGTTCCTGGCCTACATCGCGACGTCGCCCGACAAGGAAGGTGTCGCGCGCCAGGGGCTGCTGGCCGAGTTCGCCAAGCTTCGCGATCAACCAGTCTCCTCCGAAGAGCTGGCGCAGGCGAAAGAATACATCGTCGGCTCTCACGCCATAAATCAGGAAAGCGCGGGCTCCCTCCTCGCCGAGATGCTGGATGCATGGATGTTCGGCGAAGGATTGCAGGAGCTTCTTGAGCACGACTCGAAGGTGAGGGCCGTCACCGCGGATCAAATGCGAGACGTGGCGCGGAAATACTTCGACGCCGAGAAGCGCGTGGAAGGGATTGTGCGCGGGGTCGGGAAAACCGTCTAGGCTGCGATCATTGCGGACTGGCGCGCAGTCCTTTTTCTGCCCGCAGAATCTCCTGCGTCGCTGGCCGCAGTCGTCCACCAGCAGCGCGCAGTCCCCGCACGGAGTTGTAGTCGCCGCCTTCGTAAACGATCAATCCCTTTATCGCCGTTTCTGCGGTCGCCCACGCCAGGACGTCCTTGAGCGTCAGCAGCTGGTTCTGCTCGCCGTGAACCATTGGGTAGCCACCGGCGGCGAACACCCAGTGCTCCTTTGGTTTCGGGAACTGTCGGATCCATCGCTGTGCAACGCGCCAGTGCGTGTCCAGTGACAACGCGCCGTCGAATCCCGCCATCAGCGAGAAACCGACGACATCGATCGGGGATCCCGGCCTTGCCGCCCAGGCGTACAGCGTGCTGTCCCGAGTGCCATAGCTGCTGATCGGAACGCTGACTTTTATCCGCGGATAGATGTAATGAGCGACACGCGCCGCGCGAGTGAAGTAATCGATCCAATACTGCGGCGACTCCTCGCCGAGTATGCGCACTCCCTCCTCGAGCGGATCGGTCGCCGGTATCAGGTAGTCCGGCTTGAGGCGGCGTGCGATGCGATCGATGTCCTTGAGACGGGCTGTCGTATACGTCTCGCGCGATTGCCTGAACTCGTTCCGCCCCTTCTTGGGATAACCGAGCGCGACGATCAGAACGGTGCTGTCCGCGCGTGCCCGCTCGATCGATCTCGCCAGTGAATCGAGCGCGACTCCGCGCGCTGCTTCAGGATTGATGACGACGCTGATCGCGCTCACGCTGAGCGTGTCGGCAAGCCCGAGATCGTTGACGATTGCGACTGGCGGCGGTCCACTGCGCAGATCGGGAAAAATCTTCAGCCCGATCTTGAAATCGCCCTCCGGGTGCTCCTGGAGCTTGTCGTCCCTGTGCTTCGCGTAGCTCTTGATGGCGGCGAATGAACCGGGAATCTCCACCACGACCAGGACGGTCAGCGCGATCGCGGCTCCCGCGACGATGACGCGCGCCAGCCGCGTAAATCCCCAGCGCGCCGGGAGGGAAGGGGCGAAGATCGGAACCTGGATGTAAATCGGGTTCCACAGCGCGGACGCGCCGAAAAACGTGCCGAACATGCTGGCCTGCGCCGCAGTAAGCGCCAGCTCGAGCTGCGTTGGCTCGTGCCCGCGCGCGACCACGAATTTCGTGATCGCAACGGCCGCGATGATGATGTTGTAGACGAGCAGCGGAAAACCGAGCGCCGGCGTGACGAGCCTTCTGCCGAGCGCGTAAACCGTCTGGATGACGAAGAGGATTGCGGTGAAAGGCCAGAGCCACGCGACGAGATAGATGGCGCGTCCATAAAGGAGCGACTGAGCCGTGTATGCCACCACCAGGGCCGGTACGAGCAGGAGCCCTGCGATTCCTGTTATTCCCTGAAACGCACGCGGGACCTTGCGCAGCTGCGCGATTTGACCCGCCCTCAAAATGTCCCACGCGATCATTGCGATCGAGAGCGCGAGATAAATCGCGCCAAGCATCCTTGGCGAAGTCATCGTGCGAAGCTAGACACGCGTGCTTGCGGTGGCAAGCCAGCCCAAAGAGTGTCGCACGCTGGCAACGCACTCGGCGCAATCGTACTTTTCGCTCGCATGAGTCGGCGCGCGCTGTTCAATCTTCCCAACACCATTTCATTGTCGCGCGTCGTGCTGGCGCTCGCGTTCGTGCTCGTCTCCGAGCCGTCGGATCGAATCGCGCTGATCGCGGTCGCGGGCTTCACCGATTTCATGGACGGATGGCTTGCGCGCCACCGCAAGGATGAGAGTACCACCGGGGCGCTGCTCGATCCGCTCGCCGATCGCATTTTCGTTTTCGTCGCGATTTCGACCTACCTAGTTGAAGGAATCCTGACAACCGGTCAGTATTTCGTGTTCCTGACTCGCGACATTGCGACCGCGATTGGTTTCCTAGTCGCCAAAATTATTCCAACGCTCCGGCCGGCGGTCTTCCGGGCGCGAATGCTCGGCAAAATCGTCACCGTCCTTCAGCTGATTGCGCTGGTGGTAGTGGTCGTTCTGCCGGAGGTGACGCAGATGATGATTCTGACGATCGGTGTTGTTTCCGCGGCGTCGATCGTCGATTACACCATCGCGCTCTGGCGCGGCCGCGCGCGCTCGAGCGTTGCCTGATTTGATGGGGCACCTGAGAAGCACGCAATCGCCCGGGAAGCCGGGCAAGCGTCTGACTTGCGTCGCCATCCTCTGGGTTCTCGCTCTGTTCGCAAGTCGCCCCACAGGCGCGCAAACACCGCATCTCCCCCTGCAATTCGAGGGGCGCATCGATGCGCTCATCGCGAGCACGACCGGTGTAGAGGGCGGGGTCGGCCTCAGTATTCCCGCGGGTCTCTACACCAGACTCGGGTTGGTCGGAGGAGTTGGCGCAGGCGAGCACGGCTGGGAAGGAAGAACGGATCTCGTAGCGCGATTCAGCCTAGACCCGTTTCGCCAGAGCAGCTGGGCACCCTACGCGGGCGGAGGCATTTCTGGCCGCTACCGAACCTCGGTAGACGGCGGCTCGGACGCCTACCTCCTCGTGTACCTCGGCGTCGAGGGGCCATTGCCGTTTGGCCAGCTCAAAGGTTGGGCACCGGCGATCGAGCTGGGATTGGGCGGGGGAGCCAGAATTGGCGTGATATTCCGGCGCGGAGTGCACGGCCGGCGATAACTGCTCGCGGCGTAGAGACTCGGCGGGCTGGGCTGGCATCCACAGAACTGAAGCGGGGAGCTGATAGCTTTGTCAGCTGAAAGCTTGCAGCTCCCTGCCACACGTAACCATCAGCGGGGAGCTAACAGCGAGCGTAAGCTCCGGGCTCCCACTCTAACGCCAGTAGTGACGACTCCCCGCTATAAAGCTGACCTGCTAACAGCTCCCCGCTTCCGTAGTGAACCAAGCCAGATTGCGTCGGGATCTGTACGCCGAGAGCCGTCCCGCTTCTGTAGTGAACCAAGCCCGATCCGCGTCCCGATCCATACGCCGAGCGGCAAAAAAAAGGCGCCCCTGAAAGGGCGCCTTCCTTATTCAAACAGCTTTGCGAGCCTTCGGTGGCTGAGCGAACCTCTCGCCCAGGACCCTCAGTTGCTCCAGCTCTGACCGCGAGAGCTCATGGTAGCGCTCCGTCAGGTATTCCATCGTGTTGTCGAACCAGGTCTTCTGGTCCTCCGGCTCAGAGCCGATGACGCCGCAGCGCATAATCTGCTGGAACAGCTCATCCCGGGCCTCCTCAAAGGGAGTTAACGCCCGAACTGGCTCCTTACGGAATCTGTTTTTCGTGGAGTTCATTAATTCGGTTGGGAGTGAAAAACGTCTATGAAATTGCTCTTTAATCTACCGATTTTAGACACCATTTCATAGGAGAAAGGTTCATGCCGCAGCGCGTCTCTTGATGAAATCGAGCAGCAGCTCCGAGAGATGTTCGGGGTTTTCCTCAGGCACCAGTCGCGCAACGCCTGCGAGTCTCACCAGCCGAGCTTCCGGAATCGCATTGACGAGCCGGTCGGCGACTTTCCCATCAACCCATTTGTCCTCATCGCCCCAGACAATCAGGGTCGGCGCCTTGATCTCGCTGTATTCATCTTCGTCCAGGTCAGCGCGGTGTATGGCGCTCGCGAGTGTCAGCAGGTGGTTCGCCCCGTCCTTGCCGACGAACGGCGCCAGATAGCGCGCGATCAGCTTCATCGGCATGTGTTCCTGGTCCGCGACGCTACCCTTCAGCACGCCTTCGAGGAGCGGCGCTGCACCCATCACCCCTCGCGTCAGACTGAACGCAAAACGCGCGGTACGCCGCTGCATCTGAGTGATGTCGCGAGCCGGCCGCTCGTCGAACGCCGG
>Ga0207706_10004490_pt1 | contig 13105 bp, 13 predicted proteins | sample KBSC53metaG_FD_184318 | JGI IMG/M metagenome (GOLD analysis project Ga0207706, IMG submission 184318) | Corn rhizosphere microbial communities from Kellogg Biological Station, Michigan, USA - KBS C5-3 metaG (SPAdes) (version 2) | ecosystem: Host-associated > Plants > Roots > Rhizosphere > Soil ... | reverse complement strand
GGCGTACGTCTTGCGAAACCGCTCCTGTTGGTAGGCCTTGACGGCCAGTACACGCTCTTGAAGCGATGGGTCGGAAGAGCGCGCGGACCGCTCTTCAGCGACAACCTGCAGGTGAGCCAGGATGCGATTGCCGGCGGGAGTCATGCCGGCAAGCGTAGCAGGCCGCGCTGCGGGTTTCCGCGAGGCCCAGTTAGTCGCTCGCCTCTACGGACGGCCGTGCGAACGATGCAAAACTCCGCCCCCATGCGACGCAGAAAACTGCTTCAGCTCGGAATCGGCGCCTCCGTGCTTCTTGCTCTGGCCGGGGGTGGTGCAGTGCTGCTGCGCCCCGGCCTTGCCGCGGGCAAGCTCACCCCGCAGGGGCGCCGTCTCTTCGAGGCGGTGGCACGCGCCGTGCTCGATGGAAGCTTGCCGCCGGATGAGGTCGAGCGCGCCCGGGTATTGGAGGCGCACCTGGTTCGCCTGGATCAGACGATCGCCGGCTTTCCGCCCCACCTCCAGGACGAGCTGTCGATGGTGGTGTCGTTGCTGACGCAGACGCCAGGGCGCGTCGCGCTCGCAGGATTGCACCCAGACTGGGCCGAAGCCGATATCTCGGAAGTGAAGTCGGCGCTGCAGGGCATGCGCCTGTCGAGCATCGCGGCGCGCCAACAGGTCTATCTGGCCCTGCGCGAACTCACCAATGCCGCTTACTACGCCGACAGCACCACCTGGCGCCTGCTTGGTTATCCAGGGCCGAATCCCGTCTGAGCGGGTCAACAGAAAGTCACCCATGAGTCAGCGGCCGGATCCGATCCACGAAGGCTTGTCACGAGGTTGGCGGGTGCACGGCGGCCCGCATGCAGCCTTGCCTGCGAACATCAGCTGCGACGTCGTCATCGTGGGCAGTGGCGCCGGTGCTGGCGTGACCGCCGAGCTGCTGACGGCCGCCGGGCTGGACGTCGTCCTCGTCGAGGATGGCCCACTGAGATCGAGCTCGGATTTCCGGCAGCTCGAGTCCGACGCGTACCCATCGCTCTACCAGGAGAGCGCCGCGCGCAAGACGGCCGACAAGGCGATCAACATCCTGCAGGGCCGCTGCGTCGGGGGCTCGACGACCGTGAACTGGACCACCTCGTTCCGGACGCCGCCAGCGACGCTGAAATACTGGCAGGAGCACTTCGACCTGCCGGAGATGAGCGTGGCGGCCATGGCGCCATGGTTCGCGCTGGCCGAGCAACGCCTGAGCATCGCCCGCTGGGAGGCGGCTCCGAACGCCAACAACGATCTGCTGCGTCAGGGGGCGACCAAGCTCGGCATCGCCACCGGTGTCATCCACCGTAACGTCAAGGGCTGCTGGAACCTTGGCTCATGCGGCATGGGTTGCCCGACGAACGCGAAGCAGTCGATGCTGCTCACGACCATCCCGATGGCACTGGATCGTGGCGCGAAGCTCCTGGTGCAGACCCGGGCCCACAAGCTGGACATCGCGAACGGCAAGGTGCAGGCGCTGCAGTGCGAAAGCGTGGGGCTCAACGGTCAACGCGGCGGTGCCCAGCTGCGGATCGTCGCGCGTCACTACATCGTCGCCGGCGGTGCGATCAATTCGCCGGCGCTGCTGCTGCGCTCCGCCGCGCCCGATCCCCACGCCTTGCTCGGCCGCAGGACCTTCCTGCATCCGGTGGTGATGTCCGCAGGCGTCTTCGAGCAAAAGGTCGAGGGCTGGAGCGGTGCGCCTCAGAGCGTCTATACCGATCACTTCCTGGGCGTGGGGCCGATCGACGGCCCGATCGGATACAAGCTCGAGGCGCCGCCCATCCATCCGGTGATCTTTGCCTCGACGCTGGCCGGGTTCGGCCGCGAGCAGGCTGATCTTTTGGCGGTGTTCCCTCACACGCAGGTGTTGCTCGCACTGTTGCGCGACGGCTTTCACCCGGAAGCAGCGGGTGGCAAGGTCAGCCTGCGGGGCGACGGCACGCCGGTGCTCGACTATCCGCTGACCCCTTTCGTGATGGACGGTGCCCGGCGTGCGCTGCTCAGCATGGCCGAGCTGCAGTTCGCCGCCGGGGCACGGGAAGTGCTTCCGATCCACGAGATGGCCCACCGCTACCGCACCTGGCCCCAAGCACGCGAGGCGATCGGCGCTCTGCCGATGAAGCCCTTGCTGACCCGTGTGGTCAGTGCGCACGTGATGGGCGGCTGCGCCATCGCGGGGCGCGAAGAGCTGGGCGTGGTGCGTCCCGACGGTGTGCATTGGCAGTTGGAGAACCTCTCGGTGCACGACGGCTCTCTGTTCCCGACCAGCATCGGCGCCAATCCCCAGCTGTCGATCTACGGGCTGGTCAACCGCCTCGCGACGCAACTGGCCAAACGCCTGACCGGGCGCGACGTCGCGCTGGCATGAGGCCTCGATGCTGGCACGCCTGCAGCAACTGATCACGCTCTCGCTGCTGGGCCTGGCGGTGATCTGGGCGGCCCAGTGCCTGCGCGCCGGCAAACCGGGGTGGGCGCTCGCTGGCACGTTGTTGATCGCGCTGGGCTACGCCGTCGTCCTCGCGCTGGAATTCGTGCTGCTGAGATGGACGCACGGCGCGGATCCTGCGCCTCGCGCCAGCGTGCGCCAGCTCGTCATCGCATGGCTGGGCGAGGTTCTCACGGCACCGCGCGTTTTCTGCTGGCGCCAGCCGTTCCGCCACCATCGCCATGCGGATCATCTGCCGCCCCTGGGGCGGGGCCGGCGCGGCGTGCTGCTGGTGCATGGCTTCGTCTGCAACCGCGGCTTGTGGAACCCCTGGATGCCGCGCCTCAAAGAGCTGGGGGTGCCGTTCGTCGCCGTCGACCTGGAGCCGGTGTTCGGATCGATCGATCACTATCCGGCGCACATCGAGGCCGGGCTCAGACGCCTCGAGGCCGCCACCGGCGTGCCGCCGGTCATCGTGGCCCACAGCATGGGCGGGCTGGCGGTGAGGGCGTGGCTGCGCGATTCGAAGGGTGATGCGCGCGTCCACCGCGTCGTCACGATCGGAACGCCGCACCACGGCACGTGGCTGGGGCGTTTCGGAAGAACCGCCAACACCCGGCAGATGCAGCTCGACGGCCCCTGGATCCGCGCGCTGGCTGCGCAGGAGCCGCCGCAGAGGTATGCGCGCTTCAGCTGCTTCTACAGCCACTGCGACAACATCGTCTTTCCGCCCTCGACCGCGACGCTGCCCGGCGCCGACAACCGGCACATCGCCGGCTGGTCGCATGTGCACCTGGCCTATCACGAGGAGGTGTTCAACGAAGTGCTACGTTGGCTCGGTCCCGTGGCGGAGACCCGGTAGCCCAGCCATCCATATGCTGCGGCCAGTCCCGAGCACAACGCCCACTCGCGTGCGCCGGGAGGAAGGGCCACCACATGGCCGATCTGGCCTGCCGCATAGGCAAAGACCAGCGCCCACCAATCTCCGGCGCGCGTGATGCGGCCCCTCAGATGGGGCAGGCCGCTGGGCAGCAGCCACACGGGTGTGAGCTCCATCCAGATCAGCAGCGACGTGTCGCGGTAGCTCCACCACCACGCCAACGCGGCGACCGCCACCGCCGGCACCCAAACGCCACCGGCCGCGCGGGCGGCAGCGGCGGAAGTGCGCTCGGCCAGGAACCCGAGCACGAGCCAGAGGCAACCGGCGCCGCGGAGCATCTGCCCCAGCGCCTCGCGGACTTCCTGCGCGAGCGACGGCAGCGGCAACAACATCAGCACCGCGGCGGCGGTCATCGCCATTGCGCTGAGGCGCCAAGCCCTCTCCCAGGGAGACGGATCACCCAAGCGCAATCGACGCAGGCTCCACAGTGCTGCGGCGAGCAGCAGCGCAGCAGCGGCGCGATCGAGCGTGGACGCGGGGGCCGCACCCTCGGAGAGGCCATCGATCGGCCCGATCGCCAGCAGGCCGCAGCCGGATGCCAGCAGCATCGCGACGAACAGCGCGAGCGCGCAACGTCGGTACATGAGCGAGGACATGGTGGGACAGCACGACCGTACGAATTTGAACGGTCGCCAGTGTTCCCGCCGCGCCCCGCAGCGCCAATCGCCCGAGAGGGGGCTTGAGGCCCCCTCCGAAGAGGGCCTTGCCCGACGTCCCCCTTTGGAGGGAACGGATGCGGATCAGGCGCCTTCGTGCGCCGGCTTCAGCACGCCGCGTCGCATCTGGTCGAGCTCGATGCTCTCGAACAGCGCCTTGAAGTTGCCTTCGCCGAAGCCCTGGTCGCCCTTGCGCTGGATGAACTCGAAGAAGATCGGGCCCAGCTGGTTCTCCGAGAAGATCTGCAGCAGCAGCTCGCCGGCCTTGCCGTCGATCAGGATCTTGCGCTTCTTCAGCTCGGCCACGTTCTCGCCATGCCCGGGGATACGCTGGTCCACCAGTTCGTAGTAGGTGTCGATCGTGTCCAGCAGCTTCATGCCGTTGGCCCGCAGCGCGTCAACCGTCCTGTACAGGTCGGTCGAGCCGAGCGCGATGTGCTGGATGCCTTCGCCGTGGTACTTGTCGAGGTACTCCTGGATCTGGCCCGCCTTCTCGTTGCCCTCTTCGTTGATCGGGATCCGGATCTTGCCGCAGGGGCTTGTCATGGCCTTGCTCTTCACGCCGGTGACCTGGCCTTCGATGTCGAAGTAGCGGATCTCGCGGAAGTTGAACAGCCGCTCGTAGAAATCGGCCCACTCCGCCATGCGGCCACGGTGCACGTTGTGTGTCAGGTGGTCGATGTAGGTGAGCCCGTTGCCGGCCGGGTTGAGCTCGGCGCCCGGCAACGGCTCGAAGTCGACGTCGTAGAAGCCGATGTTCCCGATGTCGCCTTCTTTCGCGCCGTTCTTGCCGCGCCAGCGGTCGACAAAGTAGATCAGCGAGTCGCCGATGCCCTTGATAGCGGGAATGTTGAGTTCGCCGGGCCCCGCCTGACCCGCGAAACCCCAGGCGCCGAGGTCCAGCGCCCGGCGGTAGGCCTTGGCCGCATCCTGCACGCGGAACGCGATCGCGCAGATGCTGGGCCCATGCAGCCGCGCGAAGCGCTGGGCAAAGGAGTCCGGCTCCGCATTGACCACGAAGTTGATCTCGCCTTGCCGGTACAGCGTGACGTTCTTGTGGCGATGCTTCGCGATCGGCTTGAAGCCCATGCACTCGAAGAGCGCGCCCATCGCGACGGGGTCCGGCGCTGCGTATTCGATGAACTCGAAGCCGTCGGTGCCCATCGGGTTGTCCCAGGGGGTGAATTCCATGCGTATCTCCATTGGCCCTTGATGTTGGGCAATCGCAGCACTGTAGAAGCGGTGAGGCGCAGTTTTCCTGCGTTTTCCATCTCGATGGATCCGTTCGGCGCAGTAAAGATGCGAAAATCGATCAATGGAAACAGAAGTCCCGCTTGACGCTGTCGATCGGCGCATCCTGAGGGCGCTGCAGGCCGACGGCCGCATCACTTACGACGTGCTGGCGGCCCAGGTGGGGCTGTCGTCGTCCGCGACGCTCCGGCGCGTGAAGCGGCTGGAAGAGGCGGGGGTGATCGCGAGCTATGTGGCGCTGGTGCATGCCGAGCGCATCGGGCTGAAGCTCACCGCGTATCTCAACGTGCGGCTCGAAAAACACACCGAGACCCACAAGCGCAACCCGATGGACCTGTTCCGCGCCTCGGTGCAGACCTGGCCCGAGGTGGTGGAGTGCGCGGCGCTGACCGGCGAGATGGATTTCCTGCTGCGCGTGGTGGTCGAGGACATGGCCCACTACTCGCGCTTCATCATGGAGACGCTGCTCAAGCACCCCAGCGTGCAGGACTGCAAGACGAGCTTCGTGCTCGACCGTGTGAAGAACACCACCGCACTGCCGGTCTGAGTTTCAGACTTCGTCGAGCTCCTGCACCAGCTTCAGTGTCGGCTCCGGCGCGAGGTTGAGCAGATGGGCGATGTCGTTGATGTCGTCCGGCAGGGCCGCGTTGTCCCAGCCGCGTGCGCTGTGACGCGCCAAGCGGATGGCCAGCAGCACGTTGCGCACCTGCGGCGTGTGGGCCTTCTTGTCGTCGCTCAGGCTGATCAGCAGATCGGGCAGGTGCCACGCTTTCATCAGAGCCTGCTGCAGGTCGGCGAGCTCGATGCGCAGCACCTCCCGCTGCACGACCGCCGATCGCAGCGTCGGGTCGGCGTGCTGTCGCTGCGCGATCTCCATCGCCAGTGCCGGCGCATGGCACCACAGCAGCATCTCCGCGAAGTCGTGCAGCAGCGCAGCCTGGTGGATCACCGCTGCATCGTGGTCCATGCGATGCACCGCGAAGCCGAGGGCGAACTTCGCCGCCCGCTCGGCGCGTTGCAACACCGCCCTCAGGCCGTCCAGCGCCGCAGGGAATTCGCCCAGGCGCTCTTCCACGGTCGGCTGCGGCCCGAAGACCCGGAAGAACGGTGTGATGCCGAGCAGGACGAGCGCCGCGGTGACCGTCTCCGCGTCGGTGACCCGGCTCGTGGATCGATGGGCCGCGACGTAGCCCATCACCTTCAGCGTCATCAGCGGGTCGTAGGCGATGGTCTCGCCGAGCAGGTTGGCGTCGACCGCCTCCTCGTTGGCCCGCATGTCCTCCAGCGCTTCGGCGGTGGAGGCGAGAACCGGGATTTCTGCGCGGAGGAAATGGCCCGCCCAGCTGCCCACGTCGCGCAGAGGCTGCAGCAGGAGGGCGGGAGGCGGTGCGGCGGACATGGCTTTTCCGGACTGTCGTGCTCCGGTTATCGGCATCTTGCACCGTCGGCTTGAGCCGCGGTGGCTCAGAGGCTCAGCAAGTGGCCTTCCCGCGGGTCTGCTTCGGCATCGACCAGTGCGAGATAGCGGCTTTGCACCGCTTCAGCGCCTTCGCTTCGAACCACGCGCAGCCAGGGCGGGGCGCCGTGCATCAGCGGCTTCATGAAGGCCGACCACGCTTGGCCGAGACGCAGTTGCAGGCCCTCCTGGCCCCAGCCGTCCGGCGGCGGCAGCGCACGCTTCTTGACCTGCGCCGGAGCGAAGAACAGCAGCGGCCGCGGCCCCGCCAACCCCACACCCGATCCCAGGCGCTCCCAGTGCGTCGCGCCGACCGAGCAGCTGTAGGCGAGCCGCTCCTGCCAGTGCGCATGAACGCGTTGGCGCAACGGCGCATCGCCGGCAAAGTCGACATAGAGCGTCGGCGTTTCGTGGTCCAGTTCGGTCAGTGCGTCGTAGGGCAACACACGGTCGTAGCAGCCCAGCGATGCAGCAAAGTCGAGATGGCGGCGTGAGCTGAGGCCGACGACCTCCACCGCGTGGGTCGTGCCACGCCGCTGCGCGAGGCAGAACGCCGTGCCGTAGGCCGTCTTGCTCGACGCGCTGGACAACAGCACCCGGCGGGCGCCGAAGCTCTGGTTTTCCGCGAGGAAATCATCGATCAGGAACGAGGTCACGAACAGCGGCCTGAGCAAGGCCTGCTGCGCCTCTTGCTGCGGATGGTAGAGAGGATCGGCGTTGCAGCGCAGGACCTGGTTGTAGACGGCGGGAAGGTCGACGCGGTGCGCGCTGCCGTCGGCGAAACCACCCTCGCCGATCGCCTGCGGCTCCATGACGACATGGCTGGCCATCGGCAGGTAGCCGTAGAGCCTTTCGCCAACGGCGACTCCTTCGGCCTGCGATTCGACGACCTCCGCGAATCCCCAGGCCGGAACACAGCCCCAGCCGGCTTCGTCGCCCGGGTAGAAGTCCCAGTAACGCATGCTCTGGCCGAAGGCAGCGTAGCTGACGTTGTTGGCGGTCAGCGCGAACGACAGGATGCGCAGCCGGACCTGTCCCGGCGAGAGCGGCTCGGTCGCGGCGGGGGCGTGCGCCACGCGCGTGGCGCGCAGATCCTGGTGGGCGACGAGCAGGCGCGTTCCGGGTGAGGCGGCCATTGGCGGGTTCCTTGTGACGTCCTTGTGGGATTCAGGACGCGAGCATGCGCGGTCGCAGCGCTGCTCGGCTGTCACCCCTGCGACGCCGGCAGGAGCCGACGTCGCAGGGCGTGGCTTACAGCCGCGTCACCGGCAGATAGCCGACGAGCTTGCCATCCACATACAGCGCGCCTTCAGGAGCGCCGGCGTCCGAGTGGACGGGATGGAACTCGATCTCCGGCAGGCAGGCGGGCCGGGTCGGTGCCTTGCGCTCGACCACCGTCAGGCGGTGGGCGAGATAGTTGAGTGCAGTGCTTGCCCCATACAGGACGGCGGCGGCGGCACGGCGCAGGACATGCACCTTGGGACGGCTCGGTACATGGTTCCAGTACAGCGGGTTCGTCATCTCAAGCTCCTTCAAGGGCCGCCCGCGCTCGTGTGCTGGCGTCAGGGGCGGCCGATCGGTTCAGGGACTGGGCGGATGCAGGCGGTCGAGCTCGCGGCGCAGGTCGCGCTTGGCTTGCTGGCGCACGCCGTGGGCTTGCGGTCGATGGCTGCCGGCGTGTCGGAAGCGAGCGGCGGCGACCAGCGGATTGCGGGGCTTCGGCAGAGAGAGGGTGAGCTTCTTCATCAATCGATCTCCTGAGGCGACCGCACGAACGACGGTCTAAAAAGCAAGCGGCCCGGGGGTTGCACCACCCGGGCCGCTTGCTTGGCGCTGTTGGGATTCAGCGCGAAGGCGAGGCAGCATCCCTCAAGGGTGGGACGGCGCGCGAGACAGGCAGTGCCAGACGCCCGGTGCATCGGCTCGTCGATGCGGCGGCACCACGCGCAGTGGCGGTGAGCACGCATGAACGAACGAAGGACGGGGACATGACACTCCGGAAAGGGGTTGGGGGCAGGGCGTCACCGCCGGAACAAGGATGACCGACGGCTTGCGCAAATGATAAATGATTGATTATCTTGCGCAAGCGGAATTTATCCCCAGAACAAGGGGGAGCGCTGTCAGCGCTTGCGCTTCAACGGTGCGACGCCCATCTGCGAGCGCTGCCAGAGGCTGTGGCTGTCGTCGGCCGGCGCCGGCGCGGCGCCCGGGGTGGGGCGGGATGCGGCGCTCGGCCTGGCGGGCGGGGCTGGGTCTGCCGTCGGCATGAGGACTTCACCGAGCAGGTCCAGCAACCGCGTCCGGGCCTTCTGCGGATGCCGCCGGTAGTAGGTCAGCACCAGGCCGATGATGAAGCGTTCGTCATCATCCTGGGGCAGCAGGCTCTCGGGCTCGGCGGCGGAGACCGGCAAGTTGTGGGCCGCGGAACCCGCTTCGTCATGCGGGACATCCATCCAGCCCGGCGGCTTGTGGCACAGCTGCTCGAACTGCCGGGCCAGCCGCTCGCCGATCTGGCGCGAACGGCTCTTGATCTGGCTCCAGTAGCTGGGCTGGATCTGCAGACGCTCGGCGAACCGCCTTTCGAGGCCACGCAAGGTGGCGGCGTCCGGATGCTTCACGGTGTGCTGGACGAACTCGTCGAACAGCTTGAGCGCGTTGTCCAGCCGGATCTGGGCAACGTCGCGGGGGCCTGCATGCATGGGCACGGATGATAAATCTTGGTTCATCAGTGCCCTGGAGGTGCGCAACGTGCATGCCCGGTGCATGAAGAAAGCCCGTGCGGCCTTTCGCGCACGGGCTTTCGAAGCGCGGGGCGCGCCGGTTCAGCGGGCGCCGCGGCGGCGCTGCAGCCACACGAGGAGGCCGAGGCCGGCGCCCATCAGGCCGTAGGTGCTGGGCTCGGGGACCGCCGGCGCAAAGGTCGCGAAGCTGCTCGAGATCTGCGTCTGCCCGAAGTTGGTCAAGTCGTAGACCGCCGTCTTGGCGTAGCTCGTGGCCGTGGTGTCCATGAAGATGAAGTTCGAGGACTGCCCCGGCGCCAGACCCGCCCCGGGCTCGGTGCTGCTCGCCTCGTAGAAGCGGAAGTTGATGTAGCCATCGGGCCGTGGCGGGCCGAACAGGAAGGCAGCGCTCGGCGCCTTGTCGCCCAAGCCGTCGATGCGCCAGTTGGCGTTGTACTCTGGGGCGACGAAATTCCCCAGGCGCAGGTCCTGGATCGCGCCGGAGGAGTTGGCGTCGTTGAGCACGCGCCAGTAGAAGTCGATCGTTCCGTCGACGCTGGAGCGCACGACCCGTGACTGCACCGTCCCGCTGACGATGCCGCCATATGCGCTGAAACTGAAGGCGGTGAGTTCGTCCTGCAGGACGACGCCGGCCAGCTGCGGCTCCGCCGCCACCGTGGTGCCGCCGAGCGTGACCCAGGTGCCCTGAACGAGCGGTACGGCGTGGGAGGCTGTCGCGGCGGCGATCAGCGTCAGCGAAAACAAGGTCTTCTTCATGGGGTTCCTCTTCGGGTGTGATGTCGATGCCGCCCGGCCCCACCGTGGGAGCGGCCAGCGAGGGAAACCTAGGCGACGGGCTCGCCGTTCGCCCCCCTAGGTTGCAGAATTCCCCCTAGACTTTGGGCCCCTCGAATGGGTGGCGCGCACTTCGGTCGTGCGACAGCCCGTCCGCTCTTGAATAGCGCCCCGGCCGCCCCTATCTCGTCGGCGCGGTCGATCCCAACTTTCACAAGACGCATCAGACGCCATGCAAAAACAGACCCTGTCATTCCAGGCCGAGGTGAAGCAGATCCTGCATCTGGTCACCCATTCGCTGTACTCCAACAAGGAGATCTTCCTGCGCGAGCTGATCTCGAACGCGTCGGACGCTTGCGACAAGCTGCGCTTCGAGGCGCTGAACAACGCCGGGCTGTACGAAGACGCGCCCAACCTCGAGGTGCGTGTCGGCTTCGACCCCGAGGCGCGCACGATCACGATCCGCGACAACGGCATCGGCATGAGCGCCGAGGAGGCGGTGGCCCACCTGGGCACCATCGCCAAGAGCGGCACGCGTGAATTCATGGCCAAGCTCGAAGGCGACCAGAAGAAGGACGCCAACCTGATCGGCCAGTTCGGCGTGGGCTTCTACTCGGGCTTCATCGTGGCCGACCGCATCACGGTCGAATCTCGCCGCGCCGGCCTGAAGCCGGAAGAAGCGGTGCGCTGGAGCTCAGAGGGCACCGGCGACTTCCAGGTCGAGCCGATCACCCGCGCCGAGCGCGGTACCGATGTGATCCTGCACCTTCGCGAGGGCGAGGAAGAGTTCCTGAAGACCTGGAAGCTGAAGTCCATCATCTCCAAGTATTCGGATCACATCTCTCTGCCCATCCTGATGAAGAAGGAGGAGTGGGACGCCGAGAAGTCCGAGTACCAGCAGAAGGACGAATGGGAGACGGTCAACAAGGCGGCAGCCCTCTGGACGCGACCCAAGAGCGACGTCACCGACGCGCAGTACCAGGAGTTCTACAAGCAGATCAGTTACGACACCGAGCCGCCGCTGGCCTACACGCACAACCGCGTCGAGGGCCGCACCGAATACACGCAGTTGCTGTACGTGCCGGCGAAGGCGCCGTTCGACCTGTGGAACCGCGACAAGCGTGGCGGTGTGAAGCTGTACGTCAAGCGCGTCTTCATCATGGACGACGCCGAGGCGCTGATGCCGGTGTACCTGCGCTTCGTCAAGGGCGTGATCGACTCGGCCGACCTGCCGCTGAACGTCTCGCGCGAGCTGCTGCAGGAAAGCCGTGACGTGAAGGCGATCCGCGAAGGATCGACCAAGCGCGTGCTGTCGATGCTGGAAGACGTGGCCGAGAACCAGAAGGAGAAGTACGCCGCCTTCTGGAAGGAATTCGGTGCGGTGCTGAAGGAAGGCATCGGCGAGGACCACCAGAACCAGGAGCGCCTGGCCAAGCTGCTGCGCTTTGCCTCGACGCAGGCCGACGAAGGCGTGTCCCTGGCCGACTACATCGGCCGCATGAAGGAAGGCCAGGACGCCATCTACTACATCACCGCCGATTCCCTCGTGGCCGCCAAGAGCAGCCCGCAGCTGGAGATCTTCCGCAAGAAGGGCATCGAGGTGCTGCTGCTGGTGGACCGTGTCGACGAGTGGATGCTCAGCCATCTCTACGAGTTCGAGGGCAAGCCGCTGCAGAGCGTTGCCAAGGGCGCGGTCGACCTCGGCAAGCTGCAGGACGACGAAGAGAAGAAGAAGGCCGAGGAAGCCGCGACGGCCTTCAAGCCGGTGCTCGACCGGCTGAAGGAAGCGCTGAAGGACCGGGCCAAGGATGTGCGGGTGACCACGCGCCTCGTCGATTCGCCGGCCTGCCTGGTGGTCGAGGAGGGCGACATGAGCGCGCACCTCGCCCGCATGCTGAAGCAGGCGGGGCAGCAGGCCCCGCAGGCCAAGCCCATCCTCGAGGTGAACGCGGAGCATGCGCTGGTCAAGCGCCTCGAGGGCGATGACCGCTTCGACGACTTGGCGAACATCCTGTTCGACCAGGCTTGGCTCGCCGAGGGCGGCCACCTCGAGAACCCCGCCGACTACGTGCAGCGGGTGACGCGGCTGCTCAGCGCCTGAGGCTCAGGCCAGCGGCGGCGGCTCGTCCATCGCCTCCAGCTGCTCCCGCAGCTGCGAGGTCTGCTGCGACCAGTACGCCCCGGTGCCGAACCAGGGAAACGCTGCGGGAAAGGCGGGATCGGTCCAGCGCTCGGCGAGCCAGGCGCTGTGATGGATCATCCGCAGCGTGCGCAGCGGCTCGATCAGTGCGAGCTCCGCCCGATCGAAAGGCATGAAGGCCTCGTAGCCTTCGAGCAGCGGCTGCAGTTGCACGGCCATGCTGTCCGCATTGCCGGAGAGCAGCATCCAAAGATCCTGCACCGCCGGCCCGGAGCAGGCGTCATCCAGGTCGACGAAGTGCGGCCCCTCTCCCTCGCGCCAGAGCACGTTGCCCGGATGGCAGTCGCCGTGCAGGCGCAGGCGGCGCGCCGGGTGCTGCTCGAAGGCCTGCGCCACGCGGTCGAGGGCCGCGTCGCACGCGCCGACCCAACCCGGCCGCTGCGCCTCGGGGATGAAATCGCCATCGATCAGCAGGCGCCTTGGGCGCGCGCCGAAGGTTTCGAGGTCGAGCGTGCGGCGGTGCTCGAAGGCCTGGCTCCGGCCGACGCTGTGCAGGCGGGCCACGAACCGGCCGAGCCTGCGCAGCGTGTCCGGGTCGTCGAGTTCCGGCGCCCGGCCGGCCCGCCGCTCACTCACGCTGAACCGGTGCCGCACCCCGTCGATCTCGGCGTGGGCCAGCGTGCCCTGGGTGTCCAGCGTCCACGGCG
>Ga0207706_10004489_pt1 | contig 13106 bp, 13 predicted proteins | sample KBSC53metaG_FD_184318 | JGI IMG/M metagenome (GOLD analysis project Ga0207706, IMG submission 184318) | Corn rhizosphere microbial communities from Kellogg Biological Station, Michigan, USA - KBS C5-3 metaG (SPAdes) (version 2) | ecosystem: Host-associated > Plants > Roots > Rhizosphere > Soil ... | reverse complement strand
TGGGGCGAGAGAGCCTAGGCCCAGACGCTGACCTGCAGCGGCGGCGATACGCCGCGGAAGCGGTGGTTCACCAGCAGCGGCCCGAGCTCGACCTCGATGCGCAGGTTCTCGTCATTGACCATCGTCATCGTCCCGCGGGTGTATGCCGGCGTCAGCGGATGCCACTGCTGCTCGATGTCCGCCGGGGGTGGCGGCTGCAGCGAGGCCCGGCGCAGCTCGGCCTGGCGCTCGGCGAGCGGATGCCAGAACGGGCTGGAGGAGGAGATCGGCGCGGTCATGGCGGGCAGCAGGCAAACGTCGGCGCGAAGTGTATGCGCGGCCTTCGCCAGGGCGCGAGAAGGATTGCCGCTTCGCCGCGCCGCTCAATGCAGCAGCGTGACGACGACCGTGTCGCTCTGCGCCGCCTGGTCGGCGCCGTCGACCGCGCGCGCGTAGAACTGCACGCCGGTGGCGCTGCTCGCGGGCATCGTCGCGTCCCACTGATAGGGTGCGCTGCCGTCGCTGCCCAGCAGCACGGCGTTGCCGTTGTCGTCGACGCGGTAGAAAGCGACATAGTCCACGCCCCAGTCGTCGGTGGCCGCGGCCGAGAGCCGCACCACCTGGCCGGCCGCCGCGCTGGAGACGCTGGCGACCAGGCTCACGTCGGGCGGGGCATCGTCGTCGCCGATGCCGATGTACAGCCCGCCGCCGCAGCCGGCGAGCGCCGCGCACGACAGCAGCGCAAGGCCGGCACGGAGGGTCGATCGGAGTGAACGCGGAGGGCGCATGCCGCGAATGCTACGCCGACCGGCGCCGCCATGTTTTGACCCCGATGCCCCAGCTCGCGCGTGTCAGCAGGCGATGGACCTCGGCTTTCCGTTTCCCGCTTTTCCCGTGGCAGACTGCGGCGCGATGAAGCCTGCCGATGCCGTGCTGCACGACGAAGATGCGTCCCTGATGCAGGCCTACGGCCGCGGCGACGCGCAGGCATTCGAGCGACTCTATGCGCGCCACCACGCCGCGCTGTACCGCTTCGTCAAGCGGCTGCTCGGCCCGGCGCAGTCGGCGCTGGCCGACGAGGTGTTCCAGGACACCTGGATGCGCGTGGTGCAGTCGCGCGGGCGCTGGCAGGCCGACGGTGCGGCGCGTTTTCGCACCTGGCTGTTCACGCTGGCGCAGCGCCGCGTGATCGACCATTGGCGGCGCAGCGGCCGCGAACAGAGCTGGGAGGCGGGCGACGACGAGGCGCCGCCGTTCGAGCCCGCGGGCTCGCCCTGGTCGCAATGGCCGGGCACCGCCGAGCCGACGCAGGACGAGCGCCATTTCTGGCGCGCCGCCGGCGAGCGGCTGCTGCAGTGCCTGGAGCAGCTGCCGCCGGCGCAGAAGGCGGTGTTCCTGCTGCACCACGAAGACGGCTTCGCGGTCGACGAGGCGGCGCGCATGCTGGAGCTGGGTTTCGAAACCGCCAAGAGCCGGCTGCGCTACGCGATGACCAAGCTGCGCACCTGCATGGGCGCCTACCTGCCGGCGAGCGCGGCACAGGAGGGCTGGCAATGAGCCACGACGACCCCGCCCGCGACCCGCACCTGGACACCGCGCTGCGCCACGCGCCCGACCATGACGCCGCGCCGCCGCCGGCGCTCAGCCGCGCCATCCTGCAGGCCGCACGCGCCGCCGCCTCGCCGCCGCGGCCCTGGTGGCGCCGTTGGCTCGAGGTGCAGCCGATGCAGTGGGCCGGCGTGGCGGCGGGGCTGCTGGTGGCGGTGCTCGGCGGTCGGCTGTGGTGGGACAACCCGCCCGAGCTGCGAGAGCCGGCGCCCACGCCCGCACCGACGCAGCAGGCCCCGCGGGCCGAGGTGCCGCCCCCCGCGGCCGCACCCGAAGCCGCCGCATCGCCGCCGGCAGCGCCGATGCAAGAGGCGCTCAAGGCCGCGCCGCCTGCGCCGCAGCGCCATGCGGAGGAACGGCAGGCCGCTGCCGCAGACAAGGCGATGGCCGCCCCGCCCGCGCCACCCGCTCCGGCCCCCGCGCCCGCACCGGCCCCGGTGGTGGTGCAGAAGCCGGCCGCCGATGTCGCGCCAGCAGCGGCCGCACCCACGGCGCCACGCGGCCTCGCTCAAGACACCGGGCATCCGCCGGAAGCCGCCTTCGGTGAGGCGGGCGCATCCCAGAGGCGGCTCGCGCCTGCGGTGAAATCCGCTGCCGCCGGCGCGCTTGTCGCCGAGCCGCCCGGCGTGCAGCGCCTGCGCGAAGCATCCGCCGCACGCACCAGCTGGTCATGGGAACGCCGCGCGCCGCCGGCTGCCGCCGAGAACGCCGTGGCCGTGCGCCCGCTGCAGGCCTGGCTGCAACAGCTGCTGCAGGCCAGCAGCGGCCGCTGGGTGCCGAAGGCCGGCACGGCCCAGCCGCCCGGCGAGAGCCTCAGCTGGATCGGCACCTGGCGCGAAGACGGCGAGCTGCGTGCGATCGTGAGCCTGCAGGGCCGGCAGCTGTGGTGGCGCGAGCCCGACGGCCGCACCTGGACGGCCACCCTCGAGCCGGCAGCGGCCGAAGCCCTGTCGCTCCCCCCGCCCTGACCCCATCACGGCAGGTCTTCTCGCCGTGTCGGCCGAGTCCTACACGGCGCTCAGCGTCGAGCACCACTGCTATCAGCCGCAACCGACAGACGCCCCCGCGGCCGCTTCCCTAGAGTCGCTAACACGACGGAAGCACTTGCATGAGCGCCTCCGCCGCCCATGCCGTATCCCGTCGCTGGCGGGGTGCCATTCGCGATACCAAAGGAGAAACCATGAAGCTCAATTCCGCTATCACCCTGACGGCGCTGTGCGCCTCTCTCTGCGGTGGCGTGCTGCTGACAGGCTGCGCCGGAACGCCCACGAAGGAAAGCACCGGCGAAGTGGTGGACGACGCCTGGATCACCACCAAGGTGAAGGCGGCCTTCGTCGAAGACGCCACCGTCAGCGCCCTGGGCATCAAGGTCGAGACCTTCAAGGGTGTGGTGCAGCTGAGCGGCTTCGCCAACAACAGCACCGAGATGGCCCGCGCCGCCGAAATCGCCCGCGGCATCAAGGGCGTCAAGTCGGTCAAGAACGACATCCGCCTGAAGAGCACCGCAGGCTGATGCCGACCAGTCCAACCCGACAGACGAAAGGACCTGAATCATGCTGAACACAGTGAGCCAAGCCCGCCTGCGGCGGGACCTGAACAACGTGATGTCGCAAGTCGACTCCTTGCTGACCACGCTGGGCGAAGAAGGCAACAACAGCCTGCAGAGCCTGCGCGAGCGCGCCTATTCGGCCGCATCGTCGGCGAAGGACAAGCTGGCCTCGATCAACGACACGGTGACCGAAGGCACGAAGCAGGCGGTCAAGGTGACCGACGACTACGTGCACGAGAACCCGTGGCGTTCCATCGGCATCGGCGCCGCGGCGGGCCTGCTGATCGGTTTTCTGGCTGCGCGCCGCTGAGCGCCGGACGCGGAGTGTGGTGATGAACGTTTCCGAGAACCGAGCCGCCCCGGCGGCATTGACCCCGGTGGACGAGCTGCGCCGCCGCGCCCGCCAGCAGGTGAGCGACGGCCCGGTGACGGTCGACTACGGGCTCGATCCGCACGAGGTGGTGCAGCTGCTCAACGAGGCGCTCGCCACGGAGCTGGTGTGCGTGCTGCGCTACAAGCGCCATTACTACATGGCGCAGGGCCTGAAGGCGCGTTTCGCCGCGGAGGAGTTCGCCGAGCACGCGCGGCAGGAAGCGGAGCATGCCGACCGCCTCGCCGAGCGCATCGTGCAGCTGGGCGGCCAGCCCGACTTCGACCCGGAAACGCTGACGCAGCGCTCGCATGCGCAATACCACGCAGGCACCGAATTGCAGGAGATGCTGCATGAAGACCTGGTGGCCGAGCGCATCGCGATCGAAAGCTACCGCGAGATGGTGCGCTACCTCGGCGACCGCGACCCGACCACCCGCCGCATGCTCGAAGAGATCCTCGCCGTCGAGGAAGAGCATGCCGACGACCTGGTGGACCTGCTGAGCACGGATGGCCCGCGCGACACCCCGCCGCCGCGCCTGAATGCCTGAGACGACTGACCGCAAGGAGAAACCATGCTGTACTACGCCGCCGTCTTCCTCGTCATCGCGCTGATCGCGGCCGTGTTCGGCTTCGGCGGCATCGCCGCCGGTGCGGCCGGCATCGCGAAGATCCTCTTCGTGATCTTCATCATCGGCTTCGTGGTGTCGCTGGTGCTGGGCCTGATCAAGCGAGGTTGACGTTTTCTTTCGCCCCGCCGGCGCCACCCCGACGCTGGCTTCCACGGACCGAGCCGGCCCCGTTGTCGCTCGGTCCGTTTTTGTTGCACTGCTTTGCCGGGCACGCCGTATGCTGAGGGGCAGCTGTCGACCGCTGCTTTCTTGCAGCCCGCCTCCGCATGCCCGACGAAGACCACCAAGCCATCCACACCGATCACGACGCACCTTCCGTGCAGGACGCCGAGGCGAGGCCGCCGCTGCGCTGGATGGAGGCGGTGCCGCCACGGGTGCTGCTGACGCTGCTGGTCACCGCGGCGATCTCGATGGTCGTGCTCGGCATCTCCGAGCTGGCGTTCACCGAGATCGAATCGGCGCGCCGCGCCGCCAAGCAGGTCTCCGATGCGCGCGCGCAGGTCACGCTGATGCGCGAATCGCTGATGCAGGCCGAGTCGGCCCAGCGCGGCTACCTGATCACCGCTGACGACCGCTACCTGAAGCCGTTCGAAGGGGCCGTCGAGCATGTGCGCGGCACCATCGCCGAGCTGCAGCGGCTGGCTGCGCTGCTGCCGCAGCTGCGCACCCCGCTGCAGGGCCTGGCACCGCTGGTCGACGAGAAGATCGATGAGATGCGGCTGACCGTGCATTACACGCAGCAGGGCAACCGGATCGACGCGGTGCAGATCGTGGTGGCCGGCAAGGGCATCAGCGCGATGGAGGGCATCACGCGGCAGTCGGACACGCTGCTGACCGAACTGACGACGCTGAACAACGCGCGCACCGAAGACATCAACCGCATCTTCCTGCTGCAGCGCATCGGCGTCGGGCTGATCGTCTTCCTGAACCTGGTGTTCCTGTCGATCCTCGGCGTGCGCACGGTGCGCCACTTCTACGAGCGCGAGCGCCACCGGGCCGATCTGGCACGCCAGGCGCAGGAGCTGGAGCGCACGGTGGCCGAGCGCACCGAGGAGCTCTCGTCGCTGTCGACCTACCTGCAGACCAGCACCGAGCGCGAGAAGAGCCGGCTGGCGCGCGACCTGCACGACGAGCTGGGCGGCATCCTCACGGCCGCGAAGATCGACGCCTCCTGGCTCGAAGGCTTCGCCTCCGGCGCCGACCCAGAGGTGCAGCAGCGCATGCAGCGGCTGTCGGCCTCGCTGGACGAGGCGGTGGAGGTCAAGCGCCGGGTGATCGAGAACCTGCGCCCCAGCCTGCTCGACCACCTGGGCCTGGCGGCCGCGGTCGAATGGCATGTGCAGGAGACCTGCAGCAACGCCGGCCTGCAGTGCAAGGTGCAGGTGCCCGACATGATGGAGCGCATCCCGCCGGAGGTGTCGATCGCGGTCTACCGGATCGTGCAGGAGAGCCTGACCAACGCGCTGAAGTACGCGCAGGCCAAGACCATCACGGTCGAGCTGCGCCAGCTGCCGGGCCGGCTCGAGCTGCGGGTGTCCGACGACGGCATCGGCATTCCGAATTTCCAGCCCGAGCACATGACGCACGGCATCGCCGGCATGCGCCAGCGCGCGCGCTCGCTGGGCGGCAGCTTCTCGCTGCGCACGACGCCGGGCGAAGGCACGGCCGTCGTGGCGTGGTTCCCACTGCAGCAGGAGGAAGGCGAGCAGGAGCTGGCCGCGGCCGCGGAGTGAGTGGCCGGCTTCAGGCGGCCGAGGGCGCGCCGGCGGAGCCGTTGGCCCGCGCCTCGATCAGCGTGCGTACCTGCGCGAACTCGCGGCTCTTGTCGAGGAAATGATCCGCGCCGGCCTTCTCGCAGGCATGGCGCAGCACCGGCAGCGTGTGGTTGGTCAGCACGATCAGCAGCGGGCGCACCGCCGTCTTGCGCTGGCGGATGCGCTGCAGCACCCCCATGCCGGTGCCGCCGCGCAGGTTGAGGTCGACCACCACCACCTCGGGCTGGCGCGCATCGAACAGGCTGACCGCCTGCTCCTCGGTGTCGGCCACGCCCACCACCTCGAATCGGCCCGGCTCCTCGATCAGCTCGCGCAGCATCAGCTGCACCCGCGGCAGGTCCTCCACCAGCAGCACCCGCAGCATCTCGCGCGAGGCCGAGCGAACCGGCTCTTCATCGGAGGCCTGCAGCGGAGACGGGGGTGGAGGAAGGGTCATCATGGAATCAGGTTGTTCTTGACAGCGTATTGCGTCAGTTCCGCGTTGGTCTTGAAGCCCATCTTCTCGAGGACCCGCGCACGGTAGGTGCTCACGGTCTTGGAGCTCAGGCAGAGGTCGTCTGCGATCTCGGTCACGCTGCGGCCGACCACCAGCTTGGAGAAGATCTGGAATTCGCGCTCCGAGAGCCGCAGGTGCGCCGGCTGCTCGATGTCGTGGGTGAGGCCCGCGGCCAGCTTCTCGGCCAGCCTGGGGCTGATGTAGCGGCGGCCGGCAGCCACGGTGCGGACCGCCGCCACGAGCTGGTCGGGCGCCAGCTCCTTGCTGAGGAAGCCGCTCGCGCCGGCCTTCAGGACGTTGAGGCCGTATTGGTCCTCCGAGTAGGCCGAGAGGATCAGGATCGCGACATCGGGCTGGCCGGCCTTGGCCTGGCGCAGCACGTCGATGCCCGACAGGTCGGGCAGCGAAAGATCGACCAGGCAGACATCGAGCTTGCCCGAACGTATCGCCGCCAGAGCTTCGCGCCCCGTCCCTCCCTCGGCCTCGATCACGATGTCGCTGTGTTGGGACAGGATGTAGCGGAACCCGGCGCGCACGATATCGTGGTCGTCGAAAAGCCCCAGACGAATCGTCAGCACGTGGTCTCCTACCGCAAGTGTTTATGCGTGTGGTGAGTAAATCTAGCAAGCGCAGGCAGGCTTGTAGGCCATCCGTACCGACGGCGCCTTGTCGGAGGCCGCCGATGAAGTTGTCAGCATCGCCCTACAAGAACCCGCGGGTACGGCCGCCGGCGGGCAGGACTTCGCCGCGACGGCCAGCCTCGCTATGATGATCCGTTTGTCTGCCGACCGCTCGCCGCCCATGCCTTCTCCCTCGAAGCAGCCTGCCCCCGCCGACCCGGGCCGGTACCTCGGCACCCGCCAGCAAGCTCCGATGCTGCGGGTGCGCGGCGCCCGGACCCACAACCTGAAGAACATCGACCTCGACATCCCGCGCGACGCGCTGGTGGTGATCACCGGGCTGTCGGGGTCGGGCAAATCCAGCCTGGCATTCGACACGCTGTATGCCGAGGGCCAGCGGCGCTACGTGGAGAGCCTGTCGGCCTATGCGCGGCAGTTCCTGCAGCTGATGGACAAGCCCGACGTCGACGTGATCGAGGGCCTGAGCCCGGCGATCAGCATCGAGCAGAAGGCCACCAGCCACAACCCGCGCTCGACGGTCGGCACCGTCACCGAGATCCACGACTACCTGCGCCTGCTCTACGCCCGCGCCGGCACGCCCTACTGCCCGCACCACGACCTCCCGCTGCAGGCCCAGAGCGTCAGCCAGATGGTCGACGCCGCGCTGGCGCTGCCGGAGGACACCCGGCTGATGGTGCTGGCGCCGGCAGTGCGCGACCGCAAGGGCGAGTTCGTCGAGCTGTTCCAGGAGATGCAGGCCAAGGGCTACGTGCGCTTCCGCGTCGACGGCGCGGTGGTCGAGGCGGCCGACGTGCCCAAGCTGAAGAAGACCGAGAAGCACGACATCGATGTCGTGATCGACCGGCTCAAGACCCGGCCCGACGTGAAGCAGCGCCTGGCCGAAAGCTTCGAGGCCGCGCTGCGCCTGGCCGAGGGCCGCGCGATCGCGCTCGAGATGGATACCGGCCGCGAGCACCTGTTCTCCAGCAAGTTCGCCTGCCCGATCTGCAGCTACTCGCTGCCCGAGCTGGAGCCGCGGCTGTTCTCGTTCAACTCGCCGGTGGGCGCCTGCCCCAGCTGCGACGGCCTCGGCCAGGTGACCGTGTTCGATCCCGAGCGGGTGGTGGCCTTTCCGTCGCTCAGCCTGGCCAGCGGCGCCGTGAAAGGCTGGGACCGGCGCAACAGCTACACCTTCTCGATGCTCGAGAGCGTCGCGCGGCACTACGGGTTCGACATCGACCTGCCGTTCGAAGAGCTGCCGGAGCCGGCGCGCCAGGTGCTGCTGTACGGCTCGGGCGCCGACGAGATCGAGTTCATCTACCAGTCCGAGGGCGGCAAGGGCAAGACCCGCATGGTCAAGCGCTCGCATCCCTTCGAAGGGATCATCCCGAACTTCGAGCGCCGCTTCCGCGAGACGGATTCGATGGCGGTGCGCGAGGATCTCGCCCGCTACCAGGCCGCCAAGCCCTGCCCGCAATGCCACGGCTCGCGGCTGCGCACCGAGGCGCGCCATGTGTTCCTGCAGGGGGCCGACGACTCCAAGGGCCTGCCGATCTTCGAGGTCGAGCACCTGACGCTGGCCGACTGCCATGCGTATTTCGAGCAGCTGCTGCTCAAGGGCGCCAAGGCCGAGATCGCCGACAAGGTGGTGCGCGAGATCCGGGCGCGGCTGAAGTTCCTCAACGACGTGGGCCTCAACTACCTGAGCCTGGACCGCAGCGCCGACACGCTCTCGGGCGGCGAGGCCCAGCGCATCCGGCTGGCCAGCCAGATCGGCTCCGGCCTCACCGGCGTGATGTACGTGCTCGACGAGCCCAGCATCGGCCTGCACCAGCGCGACAACGAGCGCCTGATCGGCACGCTGCGCCACCTGCGCGACATCGGCAACTCGGTGCTGGTGGTCGAGCATGACGAAGACATGATCCGCGCCGCCGACCACGTGATCGACATGGGCCTGGGCGCCGGGGTGCATGGCGGCGAGGTCATCGCGCAGGGCACGCCCGACGAGGTGGCCGCCAACGAAGCCTCGCTCACTGGCCGCTACCTCGCGCACACGCTGCGCATCGAGCTGCCCGGCAAGCGCCGCGCGCTGGCCGACTTCGACGAGCCGCGCGTGCTGCGCATCGTCAACGCCACCGGCAACAACCTCAAGGGCGTGACGGTCGACATCCCGGTGGGCTTGTTCACCTGCGTGACCGGCGTCTCCGGCTCGGGCAAGAGCACGCTGGTCAACGACACGCTGTATGCCGCCGTGTCGCGACAGATCTACCAGAGCCATGCCGAGCCGGCCGAGCACGACGAGATCCAGGGGCTCGAGGTCTTCGACAAGGTCATCAACGTCGACCAGAGCCCGATCGGCCGCACGCCGCGCTCCAACCCCGCCACCTACACCGGCCTGTTCACACCGATCCGCGAGCTCTTCGCCGAGATGAACACCGCCAAGGAGCGCGGCTACGGGCCCGGCCGCTTCAGTTTCAACATCGCCGGCGGCCGCTGCGAGGCCTGCCAGGGCGACGGGGTGCTGAAGGTCGAGATGCACTTCCTGCCCGATGTCTATGTGCCGTGCGACGTCTGCCACGGCGCGCGCTACAACCGCGAGACGCTGGAGGTGCTCTACAAGGGCAAGAACATCACCGAAGTGCTGGGCATGACGGTGGAGGACGCCCATGCGTTCTTCAGCGCGCAGCCGTCGATCGCGCGCAAGCTGCAGACGCTGCTCGACGTGGGCCTGGGCTACATCAAGCTCGGCCAGAGCGCGACCACGCTCTCCGGCGGCGAGGCCCAGCGCGTCAAGCTCGCGTTGGAGCTGAGCAAGCGCGACACCGGCCGCACGCTCTACATCCTCGACGAACCCACCACCGGCCTGCACTTCCACGACATCCAGCTGCTGATGAAGGTGCTGCACCAGCTGCGCGATGCCGGCAACACCATCGTCGTGATCGAGCACAACCTCGACGTCATCAAAACTGCGGACTGGCTGATCGACATGGGCCCCGAAGGCGGCGCCGGCGGCGGCACCGTGGTGGCCGAGGGCACGCCGGAGGACGTGGCCGCCAACCCGCGCAGCCACACGGGGCGGTACCTGAAGCCCTTGCTCTGAGGCCGGCGGCTTACCCTTGCTAACGGGCCCTCCCTAAGGGAAGGGAAAGCCAAGGGAGAGCGCGATCGTCAGAATCGCGCCTCGCTTCAATAGATGCAGGCCAGGGAGGCCCAGATGATGCCCAGTCGCTTGAGCGCGCTCTTCTTGAGCGCGGCGGTTGCCTTTTTGTCGACAGGTTGCGGTGGCGGTGGAGGGGACGCGCCCACGCCGACCCCGCCCCCACCGGAGCAGCCGCCCGACGACACCCCGCCACCACCACCGCCGCCTCCCGCAGAAGGCTGGACGCTGAGCGGCACGATCTCACTGGCACCCACGGCTGCGGTCGATTCGGATACCAACGATGCAGGCCAGGCCGGCCGCAAGGACAACAGCGATTTCCCGGTCGCGCAGCCGTTGCAGACGCCCGTGCTGCTCCCGGGCAGCGTCAACCAACCCGGCGAAGGGCCTGCGGGGCCGAACCACGACAACGGCGACGAATACGACGTCTACAAGGTCACGCTTTCGGCGGGGCAGGTCGTCGAGCTCGAATTTGCGGCCGACCCAGCTGACAACGATCTCGACCTCTACCTGTTCAACGTTGGAAACACCAACACGGTAGCGGGCAAGTCGATCGGGACCAACCGATATGAATGCGTGCGCGCCAGCGCCGCTGGCGACTACTACGTGGCGGTGGATGCCTACAAGGGCGCATCGTTGTACTCGCTGCGCATCGGCGCGCCGGGCAACGGCAGCGGCTGCGCGAACTCGACCTCGGCCCTGGGCGCGTTCATTCCCGGCCAGATCATCGCGAAGGGCAATGTCCATGACGCGGCCGCAAAGCAGACACGCCGCAGCCAGTTGCTGGCCAATGCCGGGCTGAGGTCGACGCGGCCGCAGCCGACCGGCGTGCCGGAACTGCTGACGATGAGCGCCTCGCCTGCCGATCGCAACGCCGGCCTGCGCCGCATGGCGCAAACACTGCACATCACCGGCACCGGCTCGACCCGCACGAACGCGGCCACGCGATCGCCGGCGCTGCGGCAGGCCGCAGACACCGTGCACTATGTGAAGCAGCTGCGCGCCAGCGGCTTCTACGATCTTGTCGACCTGAACGAGCGCGCCGAGCTGAAGTCGGTGACCTTGGTCGGCACCTTCCCGCCGAACGACCGCAACTACGAGCTGCAGCGCTGGCACTACGAGCAGATCAACCTGCCGGCAGCGATGGAGCGGCTGACGGGCTTGTCGCCGCAGCCCACGCGTCGACCCATCGTCGCCGTGATCGACAGCGGCATCGTCCAGGAGCATCCAGATCTGCACGACCAGATCAACGGCGGCTACAGCTTTCTGAGCCTCACCTCGCCGGGTGACGGCAACACGGCGAGCCCCAATGACCCGTCGCAACAAGCCGACCACCCGCACTTCCATGGAACGCACGTGGCGGGCACGATCGCGGCACAGACCTTCAACGGCAACGGTGTGGCCGGCGTGGCACCGATGGCTCAGCTGATGCCGTTGCGGGTGTTCAGACCCGACTCCGCCGGCGCCACTTCGTATGACATAGCCAATGCCATCCTCTATGCCGCGGGCCTGCCCAACAGCTCGGGCCAGTTGCCGGCGCGACGGGCCGACGTGATCAACATGAGCCTGGGCGGCGGAGCAGCATGCCCGTCGGTCTATCGCGACGCGATCACGGGAGCCCGCGGACAAGGCGTGCTGGTGGCGGCAGCCGCCGGCAACGAGTCGCACAACGAGGTCGGCCAGTCCACCGCGGTCGGGACGCCCGCGAATTGCCCCGGGGTGATCGCCGTGGCGGCGCTCGACGCGCGGGTCCGCCAGACCTTCTATTCGAACTCCGGTCCGGAAACCGTGGTCGCGGCGCCGGGGGGCGACTCCAGCCAGTCCACCACCGGCACCGGCGCACCCGACAGCATCTACAGCACGATCGCCACCTTCGACTTCAACGGCAACCGCGTGCCGTCCTATGGCTCCATGGACGGCACGTCGATGGCGACCCCGCACGTCGCCGGCGTCCTCGCGCTGATGCGCTGGGTCAACCCCGACATCACGCCGGCGCAGGTGGACACCTTGTTCGCGCAGGGCAAGCTGACCGACGACATCGATGCCGCGGGACGCGACAACGCGACCGGCTGGGGCGTGATCAACGCGCGCAAGGCGGTGGATGCGGCACTCGAACTCAAGGGCGGCGCCACCCCGCCGCCCACGGCCGGCACGGTCATCGCATCGCCTTCGTCCATCGATTTCGGCAGCTTCCAAAGCTCGGCCGAGATCGAGCTGATGCTCACGGCGGCCGGCACCGAGAAGGTCACCGGCATCACCAGCGACTCGGCGGCGGTGACCGTCAGCCCGGTCGACGCGGATGCCGCCACCGGCCTGGGCCGCTATCGCGTGGAAGTCGACCGCAGCAAGCTCGCTGCAGGCACGAGCTTTCCCAAACTCACCGTGCAGACTTCCACGCGCCAGTTCATCGTGCAGCTCGCCATCGTCAAGCCGTCGGCCGGCGACACGAGCAGCCGCGCCGACTATGGCCGCGTCTACGTGCTGCTGCTCGACGACGCGACGGGCGAGGCGGTCAAGCAGGCCAGCGTCGACGCTTCGAACGGTGTCTATCGTTGGCAGATCACGGGCGTGAACCTGTCGAAGGTGCGCATCATCGCCGGCACCGACCTCGACAACGACGGCTACCTCTGCCAGCGCGGCGAGGCCTGTGGGGCGTACCCGCTGTTGTCTGACAACGGCGGCTCTACCGTGAACCTGGTTGCAAACCGCAACGACATCGACTTCCAGATCGCGCCATTCGGCGGCGTCAACACCAGTAGCGCGGGTCAGGGCTCGGGCCGTGGCACCCGGTGGCGCCGCCTGCTGCCGGTTGCAGAGACTGGAAACACCTCCGCGACGCGTCGCTGACGCCGGCCGCGTCCTCCGGTGCATCGGCCTACGCCAAAGCCGATGCACCTGTCAGCAGCAGGGCCGCAGCAGCC
>Ga0207706_10004488_pt1 | contig 13106 bp, 13 predicted proteins | sample KBSC53metaG_FD_184318 | JGI IMG/M metagenome (GOLD analysis project Ga0207706, IMG submission 184318) | Corn rhizosphere microbial communities from Kellogg Biological Station, Michigan, USA - KBS C5-3 metaG (SPAdes) (version 2) | ecosystem: Host-associated > Plants > Roots > Rhizosphere > Soil ... | reverse complement strand
CGGTCACCGCGACGCTGGCCTCGTCGATCGAGACCACGATCGAGGAACTGGTCAGCCGCATCCTCGCCGACTACGTCGAGAGTTCAGATCTCGGCGAACTGGGCCCACGCTGAAAGCTGGGGAACGTAAAGGCCCCCGACGCCGGCAAACCCGTGACTTTGCGTTCGCCAGCTTGCGCGTAGGCCCGTCTGGAGCAGAAAAGTCATTCCCATTCGATGGTGCCGGGCGGCTTGCTGGTGATGTCGAATACGACCCGGTTGACCTCGGGGACTTCGTTGGTGATGCGCGTGGAGATGCGTTCGAGGACCTCGTAGGGCACCCGCGTCCAGTCGGCGGTCATGGCGTCCTCACTGGACACCGGGCGCAGCACGATCGGGTGGCCATAGGTTCGCCCGTCGCCCTGCACTCCCACCGATCGGATGTCGGCCAGCAGCACCACGGGGCATTGCCAGATCTGGTTGTCCAGGCCCGCCGCGGTCAGTTCCTCCCGGGAGATCGCATCAGCGCGCCGCAGCGTGTCCAGCCGGGCGGCGGTCACCTCGCCGACAATCCGGATGCCCAGACCCGGGCCCGGGAAGGGTTGGCGCGCAACGGTTTCCTCGGGCAGGCCCAGCTCGCGGCCCACCGCGCGCACCTCGTCCTTGAACAGCAGCCGCAGCGGCTCGACGAGTTTGAACTTCAGGTCACCGGGCAGGCCGCCGACGTTGTGGTGGCTCTTGATATTGGCCGTGCCGGTGCCACCGCCGGATTCCACCACGTCGGGATACAGCGTGCCCTGCACCAGGAACTCGACCTCAGAGTCACTGGCGCCCAGGGTGTCTCGCACCGCACCCTCGAACGCGCGGATGAACTCGCGGCCGATGATCTTGCGCTTGCCTTCGGGATTCGTCACCCCGGACAGCGCCTCGAGGAACCGGTCGGCTACGTCGACGGTCACCAGGTTGGCGCCGGTGGCTGCGACGAAATCGCGCTGCACCTGCGCCCGCTCACCGGCGCGCAGCAGGCCGTGGTCGACGAACACGCAGGTCAACCGATCGCCAATGGCGCGCTGCACCAGCGCGGCGGCCACCGCGGAGTCGACGCCGCCCGACAGTCCGCAGATCGCCCTGCCGTCACCGATCTGATCGCGGACCTGCTCGATGAGCGCGTCGGCGATGTTCGCGGGCGTCCACGCGGCGCCGATCCCGGCGAACTCGTGCAGGAACCGGCTCAGGACCTGCTGCCCGTGCGGCGAATGCATCACCTCAGGGTGATACTGCACACCCGCCAGCCGACGCGTCCTGTTCTCGAACGCCGCCACCGGCGCACCGGAGCTGGTGGCCACCACGTCGAACCCGTCGGGAGCGGAAGTGACCGCGTCGCCGTGGCTCATCCACACCGGCTGGGTGGTCGGCAGATCCGAATGCAGCTGTCCCCCAGAGACATTCAGCTCAGTGCGGCCGTACTCGCTGGTTCCTGTTCTTGCGACCGTGCCGCCGAGCGCCTGGGCCATCGCCTGGAAGCCGTAGCAGATGCCGAAAACCGGTACATCGAGGTCGAACAGCGCGGGATCCAGCTGAGGAGCACCGTCGGCGTAGACGCTTGCCGGCCCGCCCGACAGGACGATTGCCTGCGGATCCTTGGCCTTGATTTCCTCGACGCTCGCGGTGCTGGGAATGACCTCCGAATACACCCTGGCCTCTCGGACTCGGCGGGCGATCAGCTGCGCGTATTGCGCGCCGAAGTCGACCACCAAGACGGGGCGGGGCGATGCTGATTCCACTGGTTCAGTCTAGTTGGCGGCCCAAAAACGAGCGTCGCAACGTCAGCACTTCAGACGTAGAGGGCGGAAAACGGCCCAAAACCCAAGTTGCGCACCACAAACCACACCAACGTCAGCGCAAGAGCGGTCGGCGCGGACCATCGCAGGTGTTGCCAGCTGCGCACCTGCCGACCAATGAGCCTGCCGTACATCCACACCCCGAACGACCACAACAAAAGCAGCACCGCCACCAGGCCAAGCGCGTTGTAGTGCACCGCCGAGGCCAAGTCGAAATGGAGCAGCGAGTAGATCATCCGCAGACTGCCGCACCCGGGGCAGTCGATGCCGAGCAGCGCCTTGGTCGGGCACACCGGCAGAATCGCTCCGGGGACCGTGGGATTAGCCATCCACACGACCGCGCACCCGCCCGCCGCCGTGGCAGCGACTGCCAGCGGCGCGGCGAGCGAGTGGACGTGCATCACATGTAGTTGGACATACCGCCGGCGACGGCGATTATGCCGTAGATGATGCCGACGATGACGCCGGCGACGGCGCCCCAAATGGCCCATTTCTTGGCGTTGGCGGAGGCTTCCTGCGCCTCGGCGTAACGCCCTTGGGCCCAGAGCCCGGAAACCTTGCTGGCGTAGACGATCGACACGATGCCCAACGGAAGACAGCACAGCACCGTGGACAGGATGCCCCACACCAGGTTGCTGTCCGGCTGTTGCGTGGGAAAGCCGCCCTGGGGCACGCCATAGGGCGGCGGCGCGAACGGCGGTGGCGGCGGCGGGTACGTCATGGGCCTAAGTCCTTTGTCTAGAACTGACCGGGCGCGGCGGGTTTGCGAGCGCCAGTGCCAAGCCCGCCCAATATAGAGCACCGATTTGCTGTGCGCGTGCTAATCAGCGCCGCACAGCAAATAGACGCCCTCGTCGGTCCCGCTTCCCTGCCGCGCTCTCGGCGTCGATGATCGCCGCCGACACGCTGCTTTTAGTTCTGCTGCTTGCCGCCCACCACCACGCCTGCGGCTCGTTCGATCGGCTTGATCGCCGCGGTGAAGTCCGACTCCGGCCCGACTTCATCGATCACGACTTCCCACAGCCGTGCGACCGCATCGGCGACTTCCGTTGTCACACCAAGCCTTTTCGCTTCGTCGAGGTAGAGCTGCACGTCCTTGACCATCAAACCGGTGGCGAAGCCGTGGTCGAAGGTACGAGAAAGGATCGAGCGGGAACTTGTCGCGGCTGGCGTTGGTACCGCCCGAACCGGCGTTGAGCACATCGATCATCACCGTCGCGTCCAGCCCCGCCTTGACACCCATGGCGACCGCCTCGCACGTCGCGATGAGGCCGGTCGCCGCCAACAGGTTGTTGACGAGTTTCATCGTCTGGCCCGAGCCAGGCTTGTCGCCCAGATAGAAGGGTCGAGCAATGATTTCGTACAGCGGCGTCAGCAACTCGAAGTCGGCGCGCGGTGCTCACACCATGACGGCGAGTGTTCCCTTCTCGTCCCCGCTCACCGGGCCGCTCCTGATCCAGTTCGGCGAATGTCTGGCGTGCGATTCGGAAGCTGTCGACGGCGGCGCGGGGACGCCCGCGTAAATGGAAACAGGGCTACACCATCTCCTCGCCGAAACCTTCGTAGAAGCGACCCAGCAGCGCGACATCGATAGGGCATTGTTAGCGGCGTGAACGTGGACGAGATCCTGCAAACGATCCCGCCGATTGCCGTGTACCTGCTGGTCGGCGGAATCATCGGCCTGGAAAGCTTGGGCATTCCGCTTCCTGGGGAGATCGCGCTCGTCAGCGCCGCCCTGCTGGCGTCACGCCACACTCTCGACATCAACCCGGTGGCGGTGGGCGCGTCCGCCACGATGGGGGCCATCATCGGCGACACGATCGGGTACTCGATCGGCCATCGATACGGCATGTCGCTGTTCGAACGGCTGAGCAAGCGCTTTCCCAAACACTTCGGGCCCGGACACGTCGCGTTGGCCAAACAGCTGTTCCACCGCTGGGGCGTATGGGCGGTGTTCTTCGGACGTTTCATCGCGCTGTTGCGCATCCTGGCAGGCCCGCTCGCCGGGGCGTTGAAGATGCGCTACCTGCGCTTCCTGGCCGCCAACGCCACCGGCGCCCTGTGTTGGGCCGGTGGCACCACCGCCGTCGTCTACTACCTCGGCTTGGCCGCCGAGCGCTGGCTGTCGCGGTTTTCGTGGATCGCGCTCGTGGTCGCGGTGGTGGTCGGTATCGGCATGACCCTGCTGTTGCGGGAACGCACCGCCCGCGCCATCGCCCATTTAGAGGACAAGCACGACTGGGAATCGCTGCGGCGGCACTAGGCCATCTGCTTGTGGTCGGGCAGTCCGCCGGTTGCCTCGAACACCACCCGCCTGCCGATCTCGACGGCGTGGTCGGCGAAGCGTTCGTAGAAGCGGCCCAACAGCGCGACGTCGACCGCGGAACCTACACCGTCCTGCCATTTGTGGTCGATCAGCAGCGTGAAGAGGTGGCGGTGCTCGGCGTCGACGGCATCGTCCTCATCGCGCAGGCGATCGGCCTTGTCAGGATCGCGTGAGATCAGCACCTGCTGCGCCGTCCGAGCCAATTGGACTGCCCTGGTACCCATTTCTGTGAAGCAGGCTCGAACGTCTTCGGGCAGTGCGCATTCGGGATGCCGCAGCCGCGAGATGCTTGCGACGTGGACGGCCAGCGCACCCATCCGCTCGATGTCGGCGCCGACGTGGATCGTGCTCACGATCGTCCGCAGGTCGCCTGCGACCGGTTGTTGCAGCGCAAGCAGTTTGAGCGCGCCGCTCTCGGTCCGCTTGCTCATCGCCACGATGTGCTCATGATCGGCGATCACTTGCTCGGCCACGGAAAGATCCGCCCCCAGCAGCGCCTGCGTCGCGTGCTCCATGGCGTCGGCGGCCAGCCCGCACATGTCGCCAACCTGCGCGGACAGAGCGGAGAGCTCCTCGTAGTACATCGTCCGCATGGGTTCACCTCCGCAGCTGGATACCCGTCGGCCACTCAACCGGCACTAACAGGTACCCCCGCGCGATCTACTCTAACCAATTGCGGATCAGTGACCTTGCTGGAACTGACGCTGGTCGTCGTTAGGTGGATGCTCGTTTCGCGGTTGGTATGTCGGGTTGGCGGAGACGGTCTCGGTGGCCGTCGCGATCGACGTCTGGATCGTGGTCTGAATGTCCGCCTCGGTGTTGGTGACCGTGCGGGATCAACGGTCACAGTGCTAGGCGCAGGAGTGTCAGCGGGTGCGGCACCGCCCGCTGAACCATGCTTTTCGTGGTAGCCACCGCCGCCCCACCGGCACTGGCGGCCGCACTGGTCGTTGTAGTGGTGGTCGTCGTGGTCGTGGTCGTTGCGGTGGGCGCCGTCGTGCCGGTCGAGCTGCACGCCACCGACAGTGCGCCGATCGCTACGGCGACCGTGCCGACGGTCAATGACGCCCCTTTGCGGAGCCGCGCAGTGTTGAACGACAACGGAGTCTCGTTTTCCTCGCAAAGTTACGACGTGACAGCGAGATCCATTCCTACCTGGACGCGCGCGTCAGGTAACAGGACCGCGGGTGGGTCTTTACGTAGAGGTTGCTGTCAGCCGGCCGAACTGACCGGCTCGATCGGCAATCGTCGCAGACCCGCAGGCGCATCCGCGGGCACCACCGGATGCTCCGGCGGAATCGGCGCGAGCCGCTTGTACGTCTCGCCTTGCGCCGGCCGCTGGTCCACCTGACCCTTGTTGGGCCACAGCGACGCCGCCCGCTCGGCCTGCGCGGTGATCGAAAGCGACGGATTAACACCAAGATTCGCCGAAACCGATGCGCCGTCATGCACCGAGAGCGTCGGATATCCGTACACCCGTTGGTAGGGATCGATCACGCCGTGCTCCGCAGTGTCGCCGATCGCCGCTCCGCCGAGGAAGTGCGCCGTGAGCGGGATGTTGAACAACTCGCCCCAGGTGCCACCCGCCACGCCATCGATCTTCTTGGCGATCCTGCGGGTGACCTCGTTGCCCACCGGAATCCAGGTGGGGTTGGGTTCGCCGTGGCCCTGCTTGCTGGTCATCCGCCGGAAGCCCAGCTTCGTAGGTTCGGTGAACGTCGTGATCGAGTTGTCCAGGTGCTGCATCACCAGCGCGATCATCGTGCGCTCGCTCCACCGCCGAGGGTTGAGCAGCCGAAGCATGCCTCGAGGATCCTCGCCGGCGTGTTGGAAGAACTGCTTCCACCGCGGAACGTCGCTGCCCTGCGGCCCGGCCCCGTCGGTCATCAAGGTCTGCAGCAGACCCATCGCATTGGACCCCTTGCCGTATCGAACCGGCTCGATGTGCGTGTCGGAGGTCGGATGGATCGACGAGGTGATCGCGACGCCGTGCGTGAGGTCGAGGTCCGGCGATACCTGGAAGCGGCCCGCGCCGACGATCGACTCCGAGTTGGTTCGGGTCAGCACGCCCAGCTTGTCCGAGAGCTTGGGCAGCTTGCCCTTGTCGCGCATCTTGAACAGCAGCTTCTGGGTGCCATAGGTGCCAGCCGCCAGCACGACGTGCGTGGCGGTGAAGGTGCGCCTCTTGCGGGGCAGTACGCCCGTCCGCGCGGTGCGGACCTTCCACAACGTGTCGGGCCGCTGCTCGAAGCCGGTCACGGTAGTCAACGGAATGACTTCTGCCCCAGCCGTTTCCGCGAGCCCGAGGTAGTTCTTGACCAACGTGTTCTTGGCGCCGTAGCGGCAGCCGGTCATACAGGAGCCACATTCGATGCAGCCCGTCCGCGCGGGCCCGACGCCTCCGAAGTAGGGGTCGGGCACGGTCCTACCAGGAGTCTTCTCGCCATCCGGCCCGAAGAACACCCCTACCGGCGTCGCCACGAACGTCTCGCCAACGCCCATCTCGTCGGCCACCTCTTTGACGATGCGGTCGGCGTCGGTGAACGTCGGATTCTCGACAACGCCGAGCATGCGCTGGGCCTGGTCGTAGTGCGGCATCAACTCGGCGCGCCAGTCGGTGATGTGCGACCACTGCACGTCGGCGAAGAATGGCTCCGGCGGCACGTACAAAGTGTTGGCGTAGTTCAGACTTCCGCCGCCAACGCCCGCGCCCGCCAGGATCATGACGTTGCGCAGTAAATGGATCCGCTGAATGCCGTACATCCCGAGCTTCGGCGCCCACAAGAACTTGCGCAGGTTCCACGAGGTCTTGGCGAAGTCCTCGTCATTGAACCGGCGGCCAGCCTCGAGCACCCCGACGCGATAGCCCTTCTCGATGAGTCGAAGCGCGGTGACACTTCCCCCGAATCCCGAACCGATGATCAACACGTCATAGTCAGGTTTCATCCGACCAGTATGGACTTATCACTGGACGTGTTCTAGACAGGGGGACCTAATTTGTAAAGCAGCTCCGACGGCAAGCAGACGCAAAGGTGCGGCCGCGCGCCGGAAATGGGTCCGTTTGCCTTCCCCAGCTTGCGCGTGGGCTCAGCGCGCGCTACGAGCCGACGGTTAGGCCGACCTTCTGGAACTCCTTGAGGTCGCAATACCCGGCCTTGGCCATCGACCGGCGCAGCCCGCCGACCAGGTTCAGGGAGCCGAACGGGTCGTCCGACGGGCCCGTCAGCACCTGCTCCAGCGGCGGCCGCTCACCGAGCGCCACCTGCAGCAGCGCGCCGCGCGGCAGCGACGGGTGCGCCGCTGCGGCCGGCCAGAACCAGCCACCGCCGAGCGCCTCGCCCGCCGCCGCCAAGGGGGTGCCGAGCACCACGGCATCGGCCCCGCACGCGATGGCCTTCGCCAGGTCGCCGGAGGTGTGAGTGTCGCCGTCGGCCAGCACGTGCACATAACGGCCGCCGGTCTCGTCGAGATATTCGCGACGGGCGGCGGCCGCATCGGCGATCGCGGTGGCCATCGGCACGCTGATGCCCAGCACCTCGTCGCTGGTCGTCACGCCGAACGTCGAGCCGTAGCCGACGATGACACCCGCCGCGCCGGTGCGCATGAGGTGCAGGGCTGTGCGGTGGTCGAGGACACCACCAGCCACCACGGGTACGTCGAGCTCGGAGATGAAGGTCTTCAGGTTCAGCGGCTCGCCGTCTTGCGCGACGCGCTCGGCGGAAATGATGGTGCCCTGGATAACCAGCAGGTCGATGCCAGCGGCGACCAGCGACGGGGTCAGCGACTGCGCGTTCTGCGGGCTGACCCGCACGGCCGTCGTCACCCCTGCTTCGCGGATCCGCGCCACCGCGGCGCCCAGCAGGTCGGGATCCAATGGTGCCGAATGCAATTGCTGCAGCAGCCGGATGGACGCCGACGGTTCCGGCTCCTTCTCGGCGGCCTCGACCACCTGGGCGATCTTCTCCTCGACGTCGGCGTGCCGACCGATCAGGCCCTCGCCGTTGAGCACGCCAAGGCCGCCGAGGCGGCCCAGTTCGATGGCGAACTCAGGCGACACCAGCGCGTCGGTCGGATGCGACACCACCGGGATCTCGAACCGGTACGCGTCCAACTGCCAGGCCGTCGAAACGTCCTGCGACGACCGGGTGCGCCGCGACGGCACAATATTTATGTCGTCGAGTTCATAGGTGCGACGGGCCGTTCTGCCCATGCCGATCTCGACCATGTCACGCATGGGGACCCCTCAGCGGGTGTAGTAGTTCGGCGCTTCGACGGTCATCGCGACGTCGTGCGGATGGCTCTCTTTCAGACCGGCCGCCGTGATCTGCACGAACTGCGCCTGCTGCAAATGCTCGATGGTGGCCGAACCGGTGTAGCCCATCGCCGCGCGCAGGCCGCCGGTGAGTTGGTGGATCACCGTCGACAGCGGGCCACGGAACGGTACCCGGCCCTCGATGCCCTCCGGCACCAGCTTGTCCTCCGAGAGCGCGTCGTCCTGGAAGTAACGGTCCTTCGAGTAGGACTTCGCGCCACCCCTGCCCTGCATCGCGCCAAGCGAACCCATGCCGCGGTAGCTCTTGAACTGCTTGCCGTTGACGAAGATCAGTTCGCCCGGCGACTCGGCGGTGCCGGCCAGCAGCGAACCCAGCATCGCGGTGGACGCGCCGGCGGCCAGCGCTTTTGCGATGTCGCCTGAGTACTGCAGTCCGCCGTCGGCGATCACCGGCACTCCCGCAGGCGCGCAGGCGGCGACGGCCTCCAGGATCGCGGTGATCTGCGGTGCGCCGACGCCGGCGACCACCCGCGTGGTGCAGATCGACCCGGGCCCGACACCGACCTTCACCGCGTCGGCCCCCGCCTGGACGAGGGCGGCTGCCGCGGCCCTGGTCGCGACGTTGCCGCCGATCACCTCGACCCGATCGCCCACCATCGTCTTGAGCCGGTGCACCATGTCGAGCACCAGGCGGTTGTGTGCATGGGCGGTGTCGACGATCAGCACGTCGACCCCCGCGTCGACGAGCGTCATCGCCCGCGTCCACGAATCGTCGCCGACACCGACCGCGGCGCCGACCAGCAATCGGCCGTCGCTGTCCTTGGTGGACAGCGGGAACTGCTCGGTCTTGACGAAGTCCTTGACGGTGATCAGCCCGGTGAGCTTGCCGTTACCGTCTACGATCGGCAACTTCTCAATCTTGTGGCGGCGCAACAGACCTAGCGCCGCTTCGGCGGATACGCCCGCCTGCGCGGTGATCAGCGGCGCCTTGGTCATCACCTCGGAGACTGGCTTGGACTGATCAACTTCAAAACGCATGTCGCGGTTGGTGATGATGCCGACGAGCGCGCCGTCGGCATCGACGACGGGCAGCCCGGAGATCCGGAACCGCGCGCACATGGCGTCGACCTCGGCCAGCGTGTTGTCCGGCGAACAGGTGACCGGGTCGGTGACCATGCCGGCCTCCGAGCGCTTGACCGTCTCGACCTGGCCGGCCTGCTCGGCCACCGGAAGATTGCGGTGAAGCACGCCCATGCCGCCCGCCCTGGCCATTGCGATCGCCATCCTGGACTCGGTCACGGTGTCCATTGCCGAGCTGACCAACGGCACCCTCAGCCGGATTTTCTTCGTCAGTTGGCTGGAGGTATCGGCTGTGGCGGGCACCACATCGGAGGCGGCGGGCAGCAGCAGTACGTCATCGAACGTGAGCCCGAGCATGGCGACCTTCGTCGGATCATCGCCGCCGGTCGGCACCGGAACGGCGATGGGAATGCTGTGTTCAGCGATCGACATGGGTAGGGCCTCCAGTGACAGGCGCAGTCGCAGAGCTAAATACCCATCTTATCGGCAATGACGTCGCCGCTTTGGTCCCACGCTGCCTGGCGGACACGCAGGTGGCGAGGCCGCTAACGGCTGGCGCGATGCCAGTGCTGCTGCGTAATGTGGAGTCGTGCGTGATCACCTGCCACCAGGTTTGCCGCCCGATCCGTTCGCCGATGACCCGTGCGACCCCTCGGCGGCGCTTGATGCAATCGAGCCGGGCCAGCCGTTGGACCCGCAGGAGCGGACCGCTGTCGAGGCCGATCTCGCCGACCTGGCGGTATACGAGGCGTTGTTGGCGCACAAGGGAATTCGCGGTCTGGTGGTGTGCTGCGACGAATGCCAGCAAGACCACTACCACGATTGGGACATGCTGCGCGCCAACCTGCTGCAGCTGCTGGTCGACGGCACTGTGCGTCCGCATGAGCCGGCCTACGACCCGGAACCCGATGCCTACGTGACCTGGGATTACTGCCGGGGCTACGCCGACGCTTCCCTCAACGAAGCCACGTCGGAATCCGACGGATATCGCTGAAGGCTGAACCTATTCGCCGTCACCGTGCTTCTTCGGCGGCGGCATTATCAGCGTGGTCGTTGTGACCGGAATGGTCACCGTCGGCTGGGTTTCCGTGACCGGATTCTGAGTCACCGGACTTTGCGTCATCGGACTTTCCGAAGTGCGCTGCCGTGGCGCCTCTGAGGTGACTGTCGGCGGCGGCGCGACGACCTGGGCGCTGCCACCGACTGTCGAATCGCCGTCGCCTCCTTCAGCCGGGGCACTTCCCCCGGCAGCGGGCGCACCACCACCGGCGGCCGGACCGCCCACCGTCGCCGGCGGCCCGGCGACGGTGGGCGATGCGGCCTGCGGTGTGGTGGTCGTCGTCGTGACCGCATGGGTCGTTGTCGTGGTGGTCGTGGTCGTCGGCGGCGTCGTGGTCGTCGGCGGCGTCGTGGTCGTCGGCGGCGTCGTGGCCGTGGTCGTCGTCGGGGCCGTGGTCGACGTCGGTGTGTCACTGGGCGGCGGTAGCTCAGGCCCCGGAGAGCTTGATGTCGGCGAGCTCGTGGGGGCCGACGACGGCGTCTCGGACGACGACGTAGCCGTCTCCGACGAGGACGGCGTGGAGCTCTCCGTCTCCGACGACGTGGTCGTCGACGTCGTCGAGCCAGGGGCGACGACCACTGGCTCGGGCATCGCGGGCGGCGGAACGCCCGGCGGCAGCGTCGCGTTCGGATCCTTCGCGTCGACCTTCACGGTCAGGTCTTGCCACTGGTTGACCAGTTCCTGTTTCTGCTCACCATCATTGACCGTCGCCACGGTCGTGGTGAGCGTCTGCAGTTTGTCCTGGGCAGCGTCCCACTGGCCCTCGTCGATCAGCTGCTGCACCTCGGCCAACTGCTGCGAGGCCAGCATCACCGCGTCGCCACGAGTGGGCTTCTGCTCACCGAACAGCATCGTGTGCAAGCCGTAAAGCGCGTCGCCTGGCCCGGCACCGGCCACCACCGCGCCGAAACCGCCGAGGCACAACACCGCAGCGGCAACCGATCCCACTAGGGCCATCGACGTGCGCGTGCGCTTGCGCGATTCGACGGCCCGCGTCAGCGCCACCATCGCGTCCCGGGGTGTCACCGGTGACATCAGCGGCGGGGTACGCAGCTCGTCACGCCAACCGGCCATCAGTTGCGCGAGCTCGGCCTCACCGGAATCCGTCGAGTACACCGGCTCCTGATTGGCCAGCGCGTCGAGGAATCGATCCGTGCGATTGATCTCATTTAGCGACGGATCGCCCCCGTTGGCGCTCCAGCGTCCGAAGTCAGGCATGGCCGTGCTCCGTCGCGGTGATTTCGGTCTTCAGCCGCGCCAGCGCGCGGTGCTGTGCGACCCGCACCGCGCCTGCCGTGCTGCCGACCGCCTCGGCGGTCTCCTCGGCGCTCATGCCGACGACCACGCGCAGGATCAGGATCTCGCGCTGCCTCTCGGGCAGCACGGACAGGAGCCTGTTCATCCGGGCAGACGATTCGGAGTCCAGAGCCATTTGCTCGGGACCGGCCTCCACCGAATAGCGCTCCGGCACGACATCCGTCGGGTCGGCACGATTTCTGCCGGCAGCGCGGTGAGCGTCAGCTACCTTGTGCGCGGCGATGCCATACACGAAGGCCAGGAATGGTCGTCCCTGATCCCTATAGCGCGGCAGCGCCGTTATGGCGGCCAAGCACACCTCCTGTGCGACGTCATCTGCTGAAAGACCGCTCCGCTCGGTCGCCCCAACCCTGGCCCGGCAGTACCGGACCACGATCGGACGGATGATCTCCAGCACCTCGCGGAGTGCGTCCCGGTTGCCCGCCACCGCCTCAGCAACGACAGCATCGAGACGTTCTCCCGAAAATGTCATCGTGATTGGTATCTCCAGCGTTACGTGAGGGACACGCCCCCGAAGTGTGGACGTCAGCTAAACAATAACGATCCGAATGGCGCGATCATTGTCAGCGATCCGCGAAGTCGCCGCCCCGACGACGCACGGTAGCTGCGCATTCGTTACGAATCGTCAGCACCTCTGCGGCCGTGTGAGCGGCGCTGCCGATGTCGGCCAGCAGGCAGGCCAACGCCCAGCACAGCGGGACGAGTCCCAGTCGTTCCGCGTTCTGCAGCGCGGCTTCGGCTACGCACCGCGACGCCTCGAGCTCCCCGGCGCTGCACAGTGCTGCGGCCCGGATGACGTCTGATTTCACGGCGTGGCGCGCCGAACCGAACGCTGCGGCCAGCTCGACGGCGCGGTCGGCGTGCCCGACGGCTGTCGCGCCGTCGCCACAGGACATGGCCAGCTCCGCGGACACCCACGCCAGCCGCACCGGCAGCCGCGGCCGCGTCGATCCGGTGAGCAGCTCGCCCGCGCGCCCTAGCGCCGTGGCCGACGCCGCGAACCGACCCATGCCGAGCGCGTCGGCGGCCAGCCCAATGAGGGCGTCGGCACCGGCCTCGCCGGTCGAGCCGGCCAGCGTCATCGCCCGGCCGTCCCACCGGCGAGCCCGGTCGTGCCAGCCGAGCTGACGCAACAGCGACGCGCGGGTGCTGTGCGCCAGCGACACCAACAGGCCGCCGCGCTGCAGTCGGAGCACGCCGTCCAGGTCGGCCATCGCACTGCCGTAGCGGC
>Ga0207706_10004487_pt1 | contig 13106 bp, 17 predicted proteins | sample KBSC53metaG_FD_184318 | JGI IMG/M metagenome (GOLD analysis project Ga0207706, IMG submission 184318) | Corn rhizosphere microbial communities from Kellogg Biological Station, Michigan, USA - KBS C5-3 metaG (SPAdes) (version 2) | ecosystem: Host-associated > Plants > Roots > Rhizosphere > Soil ... | reverse complement strand
TCGACCAGCGTCTCCTCCATCTCCATGATGATCATGCGGATCATCTTGGCCGGGTCGTCGGCCTGGTCGAGCAGTTCGTTGAAGTTCGCGGCGATGATGTCGCGGGTACGGGAGAAAATTCCCATCCAGACGCCTCCGGAAGACAGGGGGTTGCGAATTGGGGTGTTCGGGTTGGTGCGCAGGCGCTCGATCTCGCGGTCGATCCGCGAGGCTTCGTGCTCGTCCCGCGCCGTGCGGCGCGGGGCGATCGGGGTCAGAGGATTGCGCGGGTCGCGGCTCATGCGAGCGTGACCAGCGGCGAGCCGATAACGGCAGCACCAGCGTGGTTGAGGGCCGCCGTCGGCGCGTCGAGCTGGAGGCTCAGCGCGTAGATGTTGAAGGCGACCATCACGGCCACGCTCACCAGCGCGGCGATTCCGAGCTTGCTGGTCAAGAAGTGGCGGTCGAACATGAGATTTCCTCCTGATCCAAATCCTATGCCCATCTTTCAGCAAGCAGTGTGCCAAATCGCCGAAATGGCCGATTTCCGCGGTATTCGAGGATATCTCGCGAATCCGCCGTGGCGCATATTGCCAGATATTGGGAATTTGCGCTAATGCTCGGGGCGTGGAGCGGGACAATACCTTCATCGGCCAATCCGGCGCCTTCCTCGACGCGGTCGAGCGGGCCAGCCGCGCGGCGCCGATGCGCCGGCCCGTGCTGGTCATCGGCGAGCGGGGCACCGGCAAGGAACTGATCGCCGAACGCCTCCACCGCCTGTCGCCGCGCTGGGGCGAACCGCTCGTCACCATGAACTGCGCCGCGCTGCCCGAGACGCTCATCGAGGCCGAGTTGTTCGGCCACGAGGCCGGGTCGTTCACCGGGGCTACCAAATCGCGCGCCGGAAGGTTCGAGGAAGCCGACCGGGGCACGCTATTTCTCGACGAACTGGCGACTCTGTCGATGGGCGCGCAGGAGCGGCTCTTGCGCGCAGTGGAGTATGGAGAGGTCACCCGCATCGGCTCGAGCCGCCCGATCAACGTCGACGTGCGGATCGTCGCGGCGACCAACGAGAACCTCCCCAAGCTCGCCGACGAGGGCAAGTTCCGCGCCGACCTGCTCGACCGGCTGTGCTTCGAGGTCATCACCCTGCCGCCGCTGCGGGTGCGGGAAGGGGACATCGCGGTCCTCGCCGATTACTTCGGCCGCCGCATGGCCGCCGAGATCGGCTGGGAGCGCTGGCCGGGCTACGCCGAGCACGTCGCGCAGCAGCTCGAGGACTATCCGTGGCCCGGCAACGTGCGCGAGCTCAGGAACGTGATCGAGCGCGCGGTCTACCGCTGGGGCGACTGGGACGAGCCGATCGGCCACGTCCAGTTCGACCCTTTCGAAAGCCCGTGGAAGCCGCTCAGCGAACGCCGCGCCGACGGCGGCGAAGCGCCGCAGACGAGCGCCCCCGCACCCGCCGCTCGCCACCACGACTACGATTCCATCGAGGACTTGCGCACGGCGGTCGACGCGCACGAACGCGCGATCCTGATCCACCACCTCGGCCGCAACCGCTGGAACCAGCGCCAGACCGCCAAGGCGCTCGGCCTGACCTACGACCAGCTGCGCCACTGCATCCGCAAGCACGGGCTGGCCGACAGCGACGCGGCCTGAAGTCCCTTCCCCGCGTGAAGCAGGGGTCAGGGGAAGCGGCGACCGCTTGCGGACCGGCCATCTCGGGAGCCGTCCCGCAAGCTCGAGGGGAGATTGGTCCGCTGCCGCCGCAGCTCGGCTTTCAGCACGGCCGGATCGCGCACCAGCACGAACCCGAAGCTGACACCGCCGTGCTTCGAAACGCTCGCGTGATGAAGCTTGTGAGCCTGCACGAGGCGCCTCGCATAGCCGCGCTTCGGCACCCAGCGGAAAAAGCGCTGGTGGACGAGGCCGTCATGGACGAGCGTGTAGACGAGGCCATAAACCATCACGCCGAGGCCGAGCCAGGTGCCGGGCCACCACGCGCTTCCTCCCATGACCAGCGGTGAGCCGAGCGCGAACGGCGCGATGCTCAACGCCGCCCCGAACAGCGCGAAGCGGTCGTTCTTCTGAAAAGCGCCCACGTGCGGCTCGTGATGATCGCGGTGCCACGCCCAGGCGAAGCCGTGCATGACATACTTGTGCGAGGCCCACGCGATGCCCTCCATGGCGAGCACGGTGGCGAGGACGATCAACGCGGCGCTCATGCCCGAAGCATAGGCTGCGGTCCGCTTTCAGGCCACCCTGACGCGGGTTGAACGATGCGTGAAGCAACCGGCAAGCTTTGCACCAATCCTGCGACACAATTTTACCAAAGGTGACGGACAGGACCGATCGCCAGTGGCATATCCCGTTCATCGGCAGACGCCGAAAGATGAACGAAGGATTTGAAGCCATGACCAAGCAACTGCTCCTCGCCGCCCCGCTGGCTCTCGCCGCCGGCGCCATGCTCGCCACTCCGGCCAGCGCTCGCGGATGGGACTACGGCGCCGGCAACCTGCGCGCCGAGATCGCCCAGCTCGACCGCCAGGTCGACCGCACCCGCGGCCTTTCCAACCGCGAAGAGCGCGCGCTCGAACAGCGTGTCGACCGGCTGCAGAACCTCTATCGCAGCTATGCCCGCCACGGCTTCACCCGCGCCGAAGTTCAGACGCTCCAGCGCGAGATCGCCTCGGTCCGCGTTGCGATCGAGCGCCAGTCGCACGACTGGAACAACCATCCGGGTCGCAACCACCGCTAGGCCTTGAGGCAAGCGAAGTTTTGGTACCTTGCCAGTGCGGGGCCGGGGAGACATAGGCTGCAGCCATGTCCGACCGGCCCCGCACGCTTTACGAAAAGATCTGGGACGCTCACGTCATCGAGCGTCGCGACGACGGCACCTGCCTCATCTTCATCGACCGCCACCTGGTCCATGAAGTGACGAGCCCGCAGGCGTTCGAGGGCCTCAGGATGGCCGGCCGCAAGGTCCGTCACCCCGAGCTGACCCTTGCCGTCCCCGACCACAATCTGCCGACCACCGCGCGCATCGATGCCGACGGCAAGCGCGTTCCGATCAAGGACGCGGAAAGCCGCAACCAGCTAGCCGCGCTCGAGCACAACGCGCCCGAGTTCGGCGTGCGCTACTTCGGCGCCACGGCCCGCGAGCAGGGCATCGTCCACGTGATCGGGCCGGAGCAGGGCTTCTCGCTCCCCGGCACGACGATCGTGTGCGGCGACAGCCACACCGCCTCGCACGGCGGCATCGGCGCGCTGGCGTTCGGGATCGGCACCAGCGAGGTCGAGCACGTGCTCGCGACCCAGACGCTGCTGCTGCGCCCCTCGAGAACGATGCAGGTCGTCGTCGAGGGCGAGCTCGGCCCCGGCATCACCGCCAAGGACCTCATCCTCCACATCATCGGCACAATCGGCACCGCCGGCGGCACCGGCCACGTGATCGAATACCGTGGGCCCGTGTTCGAGGCGATGAGCGTCGAGGAGCGCCTCACCGTCTGCAACATGAGCATCGAAGGCGGCGCCCGCGCCGGCCTGATCGCGCCCGACGACACCACCTACGCCTATCTCAAGGGCCGCCCGTTCGCGCCGAAGGATGAGGAATGGGAGAGCGCTGTCGCTTACTGGCGCACGCTCACGAGCGACGAGGGCGCGAAGTTCGACAAGACCGTCACCATCGACGCGAGCAAGGTCGAACCGACCGTCACGTGGGGTACGAGCCCCGAGGACACCGTGGCCATCGGCGGCGTCGTGCCCGATCCCACCAGCTTCGCCGACCCCTCCAAGCAGAAGGCCGCGCAGGCGAGCCTCGACTACATGGGCCTCGCTCCCGGCCAGAAGATGGCCGAGGTCGAAGTGCAGAACGTCTTCATCGGCAGCTGCACCAACAGCCGCATCGAGGACCTGCGTGCCGCCGCCGCGGTGCTCAAGGGCCGCCGCAAGGCCGACAACGTCAAATGGGCGATCGTCGTCCCCGGATCGGGCCTGGTGAAAGCGCAGGCCGAGGAAGAGGGCCTCGACAAGGTGTTCATCGACGCCGGCCTCGAATGGCGCGAGCCCGGCTGCTCGGCCTGCCTCGGCATGAACCCCGACAAGGTCCCCCCCGGCGAGCGCTGCGCCTCGACCAGCAACCGCAACTTCGTCGGCCGCCAGGGCCCCGGCGCCCGCACGCATCTCGTCAGCCCGGCCATGGCGGCGGCGGCGGCGGTGACCGGCAGGCTGACCGACGTGCGGGAGCTGAGCTGAGCGGCGCCTGGCAGGAGGACGAACCGCGCCTGGCCGCTCCGCCAAGTCGCCTTTGGAAGGGAACACCATGCGTTGCGCCCGAATCACGACCTCGGCACGAGCCGATGAGGTTCGACCATGAAAGGCACCTGCCCGTGCGGCGGGGTGTCGGTCACCGTTCCCCGCAAGCCCGACTACCTCAACTCGTGCGACTGCACGCTGTGCTTCCGGCTCGGTGCGCTGTGGGGCTATTTCGACCCGGCGGACGTGACGGTCGAGGGTGAGACGAGGGCTTTCAGGCGCACGGACATCGAGGTCTGGCTGCAGACCAACTTCTGCCCGTCCTGCAGCGCGGTCGTCAGCTGGACGGCGGTGCGCGATCTCGGCGCGCCGCGCATGGGCGTCAACATGCGCCTGTTCGACCCAGACGCGCTGGTCGGCCTGCCGGTGCGCTTTCCCAACGGCCGCGCCTGGGGCGACGACAGCGAGGAATATCCCCCGCCGCGCCATGCCGAGGTGCCCTTCGCGCGGGATGCGCCGTTCTAGCGTGTCAGCGCGGCGCCGGCTGGAGCCACGCCGGACCGAGGAAATCGCGCTTGCCGATTTCAACCCCTCTCATGCGCAGGATGTCGTAGGCGGTCACTGCATGAAAGAAGAAGTTCGGTTGGCTGAAGCTCAACAGGAAGCCTGCCCCGGTGAAATCGAGCCGCCGGTCGCGGATGGTGAAGACCATCGCTTTGTCGGCCAGCCGTTCGAGTTCATCCGCAGTCACTGCCTCGAGGAAAGCGATGGCGCCGTCGAGGCACTGGCCCAATCCGGCGATCGTGCACGGCGGCTCGCTTCTGTCAGGTGAAGAGCTTCCGGCGCGCAGACCCTCGATTGCGCCGCTGCTGTGAACCGCCATGCTTTTTACCTGATAGGCAAGCGGCAGCATGTCGGCGATCAATCTCGCCTCGACGAGCTCGGCCTCGGGAATGCCGCTTTCCCGCGCCTTTTCGAGCCAACCGTGGCTCGCATGGAGGATCCGCAACCAGCCGGGAACGAGCGCGTCATGAATGGAAAGCGGCATCTGTACCTCCTTGTGCGAGAAGCGGCACCCTGTCCGCAGAGAGACGAATCGTTTACGCCGTTCGCCCGCTCTGCCAAGCAATGTCGAGAGAGGAGCCCCCATGCCGATCACCAGCTTCGAAGGGAAGACCGCGTTCGTAACCGGCGGGGCCAGCGGCATCGGGCTCGGCATCGCCAAGGTGCTGGTCGAGCGCGGGGCCAAGGTCGTGCTGGCGGACTTGAGGCAGGACCATATCGACGACGCCCTCGCGGAGTTCGCCGGGGGCGGAAAGTCGAACGCGGTCAGCGCGCTGCAGCTCGATGTCGCCAACCGCGCGGCCTACCGCGAGGCGGCGCACAAGATGCAGGACGAATTCGGCGGTATCGACATCCTGGTCAACAACGCCGGGGTCGGCCTCGAGGGGCCTGTGCTCGAGGCGACGTATGCCGACTACGATTTCGGTATCGGGGTGAACCTGGGCGGGGTGATCAACGGCCACGTCGAGTTCGTGCCGCAGATGATCGCCCACGGCAGAGGCGGTCATATCGTCTCGACCGCCAGCCTCGCCGCGGAGGTCGTCATGCCCGAGCACCTCGCGATCTACGCCGCCAGCAAGGCCGCGGTGTGCCATTATTGCGAGGCGATAAAGGGCGTGCTCGGCACCAAGGGCATCGGCGTGTCGATCCTGCTGCCGGGCCCGGTGAAGAGCCGCATTCACGAGGCCAGTCAGAACCGACCGGAGCACTTGCGCGCCGAAAGCGGCTACTCGGCGAGCGAGGAGCGCCTCAGCCGCCGTATCGTCGGCGACGACTGGATGGACCCGGTCGAGGTCGGCAACCTCGTGGCGGACGGGATCCTGTCGAACGCGACTTACCTCGTCACGCACGGCGTGTTCCGGCCGGCGATGCAGGCAAGGTTCGACGCGGTGATGGCGGCGACGCCGGATCGCAGCGAGCCGCTGCCGGATTTCGGAAAGTATCGGGATGAGTAGCTTCTCCCCGGACGGGGAGGATAGGGAGAACGACATGGAAGACCTGACCGGAAAGGTCGCCTTCATCACCGGCGGAGCCAGCGGCATCGGTTTCGGCATGGCCCGCGCGTTCCTGGCCGAAGGGATGAAGGTTGCGCTGGCCGACTGGAACGGGGAGCACATTGCCAAGGCGAAAGCGCAGCTCTCAGGCAACAACGCGGCGATCTTCATCAAGACCAACGTCGCCAGCCGCGACAGCCTGCGCGCCGCCGCTGAGGAGACGCTCGACGCCTTCGGCAAGATTCACGTGCTGTGCAACAACGCGGGCGTGAACGGCGGCGGCACCGCGGCAAGCGAGGACTTCGACGACTGGGACCGGGCGATCGCGGTCAACCTCGGCGGCGTGGTCAACGGCACCAAGATCATCGTGCCGATCATCCGCGCGCAGGGCGAGGGCGGGCACGTTGTGAACACCAGCAGCATGGCGGGCGTCGTGCCGCTGCCCGGCCTCGCCGCCTATTCGACGGCCAAGTACGCTGTACGCGGGTTCTCGGAGAGCCTCAGGATGCAGCTCGCGCCGAAGGGCATCGGGGTATCGTGCCTGTTCCCGGGCGCCACCCGCACCGCGCTGGTGCCGCTGCCGGAAGACGACCCCGAGCACATCAAGGAGGAAGGGGCGCCGCAGTTCCTGAAGGACCTGTGGGACGCGATGCGGGGCGCGATCGACCCGCTCGACACCGGCAGGGCGGTGGTCTCGGCGATCAAGGACAATCGCTTCTACATCTTCACCAACCGCGAGTTCCTCGAGGAAGTGAAGCAGCGCCATCGCGAGATCGAGGAGGCCTTCCCGACCGACGAGCCGACGCCCGGCCGCGTGAAGTTCGAGGACATGCGCGCCGAGATGGTCCGCAACCTGATGGCTCCCGGCAACCGCCCGGTGCCGACCGAGAGCGAGGAAGACATGAAGCTCGACCTCGGCTCGCAAAGCCCGGCGGGCGGCCAGTAGCCCGGTTCACCGCCGCCTGCGGGGCTGTTATCGTGGCATTTGCAATCGGGTCGCTCACAACCTCAAGCGGGGAGATTCGCGATGAGCGAAGCGATCGACGAAACCAAGATCGAGCAACTGATCGGCAAGGTGATCGGTGACGTTGCCGGAGCGATGGGCGTGTTCATGGCCTACATCGGCGACCAGGCCGGCGTGTTCGCCGCGATGGACGGCGCCGGGCCGCTGACCTGCGACGAACTGGCGGCAAGGACGGGCCTCAATCCCAAGTACCTCCACGAATGGCTCGGGTCTGTCTCGGCGGCCGGCTACGTGACGTTCCATTCCCACAACGAGACGTTCGAGCTTTCCCCCGAGCAGGCGCTGGTTTTCACGCGCGAGGGCCAGCCTGCGTGCATGCAGGGCTTCTTCCAAATCCTGATGTCGCAGTTCGAAGGCCACGAGAAGGCCGTCGAGACCTTCAAGTCGGGCAAGGGCCGGCCGTGGAGCGATCACACGCCGTGCTGCTTCTGCGGCACCGACCGCTTCTTTCGCCCGGGCTATGCGGCAAACCTCGTCGACAGCTGGATTCCGGCGCTTTCGGGGGTGGAGGAGAAGCTCAAGTCAGGGGCGAAAGTGGCCGATATCGGCTGCGGCCACGGCTCCTCTACGGTGTTGATGGCGCAGGCTTACCCCAACTCGACGATCACGGGGATCGACTTCCACGCGCCGTCGATCACGGCGGCGAGGGCGAAGGCAGCCGAGGCCGGCGTGACGAACGTCGAGTTCGTCGTCGCCAGCGCGCAGGACTATCCCGGCGAGGGCTTCGACTTCGCGTGCATCTTCGACGCGCTCCACGACATGGGCGATCCGGTGGGCGCCGCGCGCCACATCCGCGAAACGCTGGCGCCGGGCGGCACCTTCATGCTGGTCGAGCCGATGGCGGGGGACAGCATGGCCGAGAACATGCATCCGCTTGGCCAGATCTTCTACGCCGCCTCGTGCACCGTCTGCACGCCGGCCTCGCTGGCGCAGCCGGTCGCTCTCGGGCTCGGAGCCCAGGCCGGACAGAAACGCCTGACGCAAGTGTGCCGCGAGGCAGGCTTTGCGCATGTGCGTCGCGCCGCCGAGACACCGACCAACATGGTGCTGGAGGTGACGGCCTGACGGGTTGCGGGCACGAAAAACCGCACGGAAGGGGGGCTTTCCGCGCGGTTTTCGCGGGCTGGAGGGTTTAGCCCTTGTCGGGAAAGGCCTTGGCGTACGTGGCCATCGCCACCTGCACCTTGTTGCGCAGGGCGTCGTCGGTCGGGATCGCATCGGCGATCTTGTTGTACCGCGCCGGGTCGAGGCCGCTCGAATTCACCGCGGCCGCCATCTTGGCCTGCTTCGCGTCGGCATCGAGCTAGGCATCGGCATCGATCTTCTGGACCTTGATGGTGGCCTTGGCGAATTGATCGATCTGCGTGTCCGACACCTGGATCGTCGTCGGCGCCGACGCGTCCGCGCCGGGCGCCGGCGTCGAGGCGGGCCCTGCCGTTTCGGGAGCCAGCGGTGCATGGGTGTCGGGCGTCGCCGCGGCCGGCGGGGCGGCCGTATCGGGCTGAGCCGGGACCGCGGTGCCCTGGTCGGGCGTGGGGGCCGCGTCCTGCGCATTGGCCTGGAAGCCGACCGTGGCAAATGCCAGGGTAAGGATAGAAGTGGTCAAGTATTTCATGATGAATTCCTGCATTTCGTCAGAATGTCCCACTAACCTGAGAAGATCAGGCGAGTCGAATGATCATCAATTTGTTTAAAAGGAACGATTCTGAATACGATAAAATCCCTTGCTAGCAAACTTGAACTTTATTCATCGTGGCGACAATGAGGCGAGCGATAGATCGCTGCTCGGTTCGCTGAGTCTCCAATGCCCGTGACGCGGGATGGATTCGTCCATGTTGCCGCACGGATTGTCGCAAGGAATTGCCGAAGGGGTCTCGACGGTTGACGCGACGCGAGCCCTCGCCGAAACAGGCCGCTAGAGGAGAGGGTCCGATGGCAACCACATTCAGCGCAGCCCTGGAGCGGACCCCGCTGCGACCATTCCAGATCGCGACATTTGCCATCTGCATGCTGGTGCTGACCTGCGACGGCATCGACCAGCAGCTTCTCGGAATTATCGCGCCGAAGGTGATCGAGGCCTTTTCGGTCGACAAGGGCACCTTCGGCATCGCCATGAGCGCGTCGCTGGTCGGCTTCGGGCTCGGCGCGTGGAGCGGCGGCTGGCTTGGCGATGCGGTCGGGCGGCGCTGGTCGCTGGCGATTGCCGCGGCCGTTTTCGCCCTGGCGACAGCGGGTGCCAGCCTGGCGGACGGGGTGTGGCCGCTCGCCGCGTGGCGCGTGGTCGGCGGGCTCGGTTTCGGCTCGGCCTATGCCAACGCCATGGCGATGACCGGCGAATGGCTGCCGGACCGCTGGCGCTCGGTGGCGGTGACGACGCTGTCGGTCGGCACCCCGGCAGGCGGCACGGTGGTCGGCTGGCTGGCACCCGGCCTGGTCGCCTCCTACGGCTGGCGCGGCGCATTTGTCGCGCTCGGCCTCGCGACCATGCTGGTCGTCGTCCTGATCATCCTCGCTCTACGCGACAGTCCCTCGTTCCTGCTGGTGCGCGGAAAGGGGGCGGAAGCGAAACAGGTGGCGAATCGATTCCTCGGCGAGGAGATCGAACTCCTGCCGGAAACGCACGCGACCGACATCGCGGGCGGTGCGCCCGTCGGCGTCCTCCACCGCACGAACCTGCGGCTGAACATCGGCGTCGGCATCACTTTCGCCACGTGTGCGCTGTGCGCCTATGGCGTGCTCAACTGGACGACGACGTTCCTCACCGCCAAGGGTTTCACGCTGGCGCAGGCCGGCAACGCGGTGTCGATCGGCGGGCTGACCTCGATCGCCTCGTCGATCGCCGCGGGCCTGCTGGTCCACCGCTACGGCTCGAAAGCGGTCTTCGCCACCGTCAGCGCGACGCTGGTGGTGGCCTTCATCGTCCTTGCCTGGACGGTCGAGCACCTGCCTCCCGTCCCCACCGAGAGCGACCGGCTCCTGGTTGTCGTGCTCATCGGCATCACCGCCGCGATCTTCAGCGCGGGAATGGCCTCGATCTACGCCTTGATGACCCACGGCTATCCGCAATCGTGCCGCTCGGCCGGGATCGGCTTCGGCATCTTCATGGCTCGCGTCGGAGCCATCGCCGCGAGCGCGCTGGGGGGCTGGCTGCTCGACCTGGGGCACGGCAGCACGGTGCCCTACTTCGCGGTGCTGACGGTCAGCGCGGCGCTGGTCTCGGCTTGCGCCTTCATCGTCGACCGGCATGTGCCGCCGGCGCGCAAGGCACGCGCGGCGCTGGCGTAGCTTAGCGGACGCGCGGCCCGCCGAACGGCAGCGGCGGAGGGGGCCGGCGGGCGCCGCGCGGCAGCTGCGCCTGGTAGGCACGGCCGCAATGCTCGACGCAATACGGAAAACCGGGGTTCACCTTCTCGCCGCAGAAGTGGAAGTCAGGCTCTCCCGGATGGCCCATCGGCCAGCGGCAGACGCGATCGTTCAGATCGAGCAGGCTGGTCTTGTCGGCGATCTCCGGGCTCGGCTTGGCCGGCACCAGCCGGCGCGGAGGCGCGGGCGGGATCGGCGCCTGCTGGTCGCCCGGGCCCTGGCGCAGGAAGCCGCCCGGTCCGACGGAGACGATCTTGGGCATCTCGGGCGTCGGGTTGGGCAGCGGCTGGCTCGGCACCTCGCTGGCGGCCTTCGACGGCACCGCGGGCGCCGGCTTCGACGGCAGCGGCGCCTTGACCTTCGGCTTGGCCTTGGCCGCCGGCACCGGCTCGGGCGCCTTGACGGCTTCCTTCTCCTCGTTCGGCTTGACCGGCGAGGGGCGCGCCTTGAGGCCCAGGCGATGGGCCTTGCCGATCACGGCGTTGCGGGAAACGCCGCCGAGCTCGTCGGCAATCTGGCTCGCGGTTGCGCCGCTTTCCCACATCTTGGTCAGCGTTGCGATGCGTTCGTCAGTCCAGCTCATTGAATGTCACACCTTCAAAATCGTTCGTTCGGCCAGCATGCCCGGCCGATTTCAGGTCACCCGCCTTGCCAGTTAGCGGCCCAACCGATAGTCGGCGCCCCATGCCCGATCAAGCCAGCACCGCCCTCACTGCCGCAGCGATCGCTTCGCCCACTGCGGGTGAGGCAAGCGAGATGGTGACGCGCGCGTTTCCGCCCAAGGGTCAGCCGATTATCACCGGGATCAACCGGATCGGCCTGTGGAGCCTTTATATTAAGGAGGTCCGGCGGTTTCTCAAGGTGCACACCCAGACGATCTGGGCGCCGGCGGTGACCACGCTGCTCTATCTGGTCATCTTCACGCTCGCGATGGGGCGCGGCAACCGCATGATCCTGGGAGTGAACTTCGCGACCTTCATGGTCCCGGGCCTGATCATGATGGGGATGATGAACAATGCGTTCGCCAACTCGAGCTTCTCGCTGCTCGCCGGCAAGCTGCAGGGCACGATCATCGACCTGCTGATGCCGCCGCTGTCGGAGGCCGAGCTGATGCTCGGGATCGTCACCGCGGCGATGACGCGGGCGATCCTGGTGGGTGCGGCGGTGGCGCTCGCCGTCGCCCTGTGGCCGGGCATCCACATGATGGCCGCGCATCCCTGGGCCATCGTGTGGTTTGGTCTGATGGGCTCGCTGCTGCTGTCGCTGATGGGCCTGTTGACCAGCTTGTGGGCCGACAAGTTCGATCATGCCGCTGCAGTCACGAATTTCGTGATCCTGCCGCTGTCGTTGCTGTCGGGCACGTTTTACCTGATCCATAACCTTGCGCCCGCCTTCCAGGCCATCAGTCGAGCCAATCCCTTCTTCTACATGATCTCCGGTTTCCGCTTCGGCTTTCTCGGCCAGAGCGACATAGGCGACAGCAATCACGACGTGATCATGGCAGCGATCGGCGTCGGCGTGCTGAACCTGGTCCTGGGATACGCGAGCTATCGCGTCCTGAAGAGCGGCTGGAAGATCAAGAGCTGAGCTTTCCTTTCGGAGGCGCTCAGTGCGTCAGGCTGCGCCGCAGCCGGTAGCGGCCTTCGGCGAAATCCTCGAACAGTTCGGACACGTTCGGATGGTCGACCGGGCCCCCGGCACTGTCCTCGAGCAGGTTCTGCTGGCTGACATAGGCGACGTAGGACGAATCGTCGTTCTCGGCGAGGAGGTGGTAGAACGGCTGGTCGCGGCGCGGACGCAAGTCCTTGGGGATCGCCTCGTACCAGTCGTCGCTGTTGGCGAACACCGGGTCGATGTCGAACACCACCCCGCGGAAATCGAACAGCCGGTGGCGCACGACGTCGCCGATGGCGAAGCGCGCTTCGCAGTGGCGCGGAGCCTCGATCCGGCGTCCGGCTTGCGGCGAATAGAATTGGGAGCGATCCATTGACATGCGGATATAGATTACCGGTCACCCGACGCAAGGTTCCGCCTCATCGCAATTCACCGCAATTTGCTTGTCGCGAGATGAAATTGCTTACGACGGGCTTGGCAAGGCGGAGCGCTTTCGCTAACCGCCGCGTTCCTTGCCGACCGGGCGTCCTGAACGCCCCCATGCCTGTCGCGGAGAGGTGCCGGAGCGGTCGAACGGGGCGGTCTCGAAAACCGTTGTGCCCTCACGGGTACCGAGGGTTCGAATCCCTCCCTCTCCGCCACCGGCCATTGATTTTCCTTGATTAAATTCAGATCAAGCCGCCAGTTCTCATAACCGCTCCCCGATAGGCGCTGCGCTTGAGGCGAACGCCTTCGGCTGGATTCGTTCAATCGGCACGCACCAGCTGCTTCAAGAAATTGGTGATCGTCTTGCCCAATGCGTTGCGGCGGGC
>Ga0207706_10004483_pt1 | contig 13115 bp, 9 predicted proteins | sample KBSC53metaG_FD_184318 | JGI IMG/M metagenome (GOLD analysis project Ga0207706, IMG submission 184318) | Corn rhizosphere microbial communities from Kellogg Biological Station, Michigan, USA - KBS C5-3 metaG (SPAdes) (version 2) | ecosystem: Host-associated > Plants > Roots > Rhizosphere > Soil ... | reverse complement strand
CAGCTCCAGGACCGGCACCACGCCGGCCGGGTTCTTGGCGAGAAAGGCCGGCTGCTTGTGCTCTGCCGCGATCAGGTCGACGGGAATGAACTCGACCCGCGATTCCAGACCTTTGGCGGCCAAGACGATGCGGATGCGGGCGGGGTTGGTAAAGCCGGGGCGGTCGTAAATCTTCATGAAAACTCCTGGTTCGTGTTGTCTATCTACCGATAGATAGACATTGCGAATGTAGAGGCGAATCGCCATCTGTGTCAAACTAATCTATCGATAGATAGAATGGGCACTGGCAACATGACGACAAAGGACGGGACGCAAGACACGCGGGATACCCGCGAGGCCATCCTGCAAGCGGGCCGGTTGGCGGTGCAGGCGCACGGCTACAACGCGCTGAGCTTCCGGGAACTGGCCAAGGAGGTTGGCATCAAGAGCGCCAGCGTCCACTACCACTTTCCGACCAAAGGCGACCTGGCCGCGGCGCTGGCCAGCCGCTACGCCGACGAGGCCGAGGCCTTCCTGGCCGACCTCTCAGCCAGTGGCCAGAGCCATGACGCGATGGTCACCGCCTATGCCGGTGCCTTCCGCGTCGCGCTGGCCAACGACAACCGCATGTGCCTCTGCGGGATCATGACCGCCGAGTACGACGACCTGCCGCCGCAGGCGCGCCGCGAGGTGGACCGCTTCGCACGCGTCAACACCGAGTGGCTGATAGCGCTGCTGGCAGCGCGTCGTCCTGGCGAGCCGAAGGACACGCTGCAGCAGCGCGCAGTGGCGATATTCGCCGCCATCGAAGGAGCTCAACTGATCGCGCGAGGCCGCAAGGACATCGCGGTTTTCGACGACATCATCGATACTTATCGCGCAGTCGGCCTGTTCAGCTGAGCTCGAGGAAGCGAATCACTTCTCCCGCATCGTTCCTTGCTCGGATCGATGTCTTTGCTCAGGTCGATGTCGATCAGTCTAGGCGCGGGTCGAGGCTGGGCGGATTACTGCAAATTCGACACCCGCGAGGCACCGGTTGTGGCCGGGACGGGGAGCTCACTACCGGGCCAGGGAGCCGATTTACGACGTGGTGGCCCGGCTTGGCCTCGTCCGGCCAGGGACGGCTTCCCAGCGCTGCTGCGAATTAGCTGTCCCGGCCAAAAGCGGACGTTCCGTTAATCATTCCGACCGCCATGAGGAATCCAGCCGGGATGGCGGCGCGGAACGCCTCCAAGACAGCAATGGTTCGTTGTACGGCGGTTCCCAGCGGATACAAAAAGGGCGCAAGATCGCGCCTGCCGTCCTTGAGGCCGCCGACCGAGTCGCTTGCGAGTCGGCGAGGAGGTTCTGATTTGCGCACGCTCGTGCCGCGCTCGCTGCGAGCGCAGATCACCATCGTTCTGCTGGCCCTCGAGCTGCTCATCCTGGCGGGTGCGGTGACTGCCGCGTACAGCCTGCGGGCATCCAGCTCGGCGACTCGTCAGCTGGCCGGCGAGCGCCTGACGCGCATGCAAGATGCCCAGGACCTGGTCCAGCATGCGATGCAGATCCAGTTCCTGACCTCGAGCCTGCTCACCGACGCAACGGCGGACTCGTTGCAGGAGACCTACGCGCAGATGCTGCTGCGGCTCGAGACGATGGACCAGCTCACGGTGCGACTGGCCGTCAGCGACGACATCTCGGTGCTCGATCTGCACCAGGCGAGCCAGCTGCTGCGCAACACGGCCAACCTCATTGCCCAGTTGCGCAGCGCGAGCCTGCAGCGCAGCCTGGGCGAAACGGGATTGGAAGTCGAAAACGATGCAACGCGCCGCGCCCAGACCGAATTGAGACAGCAGGCGATCGCTGTCGTGGCCTCGGCCCGCGAGCAGTCGGAGCACTTCTCGCAGAGCTACCGGACAGCGATGGAGCGGCTCGACGAAACGACGCGCCGCCACGAGATCTGGGTGCTGAGCCTGGCCGCGACCAGCCTCGTGCTCGGGTGGCTCATCGGCGGCGTCCTGCTCGGGCGAAAGGTCCTGGCACGCCTTGACCAGGTGAGTCGGTATCTGCGTGACAACCAGGTCTCGGCGACCCCGCCGAATGTGCCCGTCGAGGGGGGCGACGAGATCGCCGAGATGGCCCGCTGCGTCGAGACCTTCCTCGCCGATCGCCAACAGCTGGTTCGAACGCGAAACGCCCTGCAGGCGATCGTCGAGCACTCGCCCGCGCTGGTTTTCGTCAAGGACCTGCAGGGCCGCTACCTCAGCCATTCGCCGCGTCTTGCCGAACTGCTCGGCCATCCCGGCGAATCCCTGGTCGGCCGGCTGGACCGCGACGTGACCGATGCCGCGACGGCAGCCGCGGTCAGCGACCAGGATCAGCGGGTGATACGCGAGCGCAGCGTGCTCCGCCAGGAACTCGTGGCGCCGACCGCGGACGGCCTGCGCACGTTCCTGGTCCACAAGTTTCCGCTCCTCGACGCGCAAGGCCAGACGTACGCGATCGGCGGCATCTCGATCGACATCACGGAACTCAAGCATGCGCAGGAGCTGGCCGAGGCGGCCACCCGGGCCAAGAGCGATTTCCTGGCCAACATGAGCCACGAGATCCGCACGCCGATGAACGCGATCCTCGGAATGTCGCGGCTGGCGCTGGGAACAGGGCTCAATGCACGACAGCAGAACTACATGCACAAGGTGCACCGCTCTGCCGAATCGCTGCTCGGGATCCTCAACGACATTCTCGATTTCTCGAAGATCGAGGCCGGCAAGCTGAACCTGGAAAGCGTGCCGTTCGAACTCGGCGACATGATGGAGCACTTCTCCAATCTGGTCGGGGTCAAGGCCGAGGAGAAGGGCCTCGAGCTGCTGTTCGACGAGCCGGCGGACCTGCCTCGTGGCCTGGTGGGTGATCCGCTGCGCCTGGGCCAGGTACTGGTGAACCTCGGCAACAACGCCGTCAAGTTCACCGACAGTGGCGAGGTCGTGCTGAGCGTCCGGGTGGTCGAGAAGGACGCCGCCACGGTGCAGTTGCGGTTCGCGGTCCGCGATACCGGCCCCGGCCTGACGCCTGAGCAGCAGCAGCGTCTCTTCCAGCCGTTCTCGCAAGCCGACGCGTCGACCAGTCGACGCTACGGCGGCACCGGGCTCGGGCTGGCGATCAGCCATCACCTCGTGGGCATGATGGACGGGCAGATCGGGGTCGAGAGTTCCCCGGGGCATGGCAGCGAGTTCTTCTTCACCGTGACACTGGGTCTGGCCGCCGCATCGGTCGAGTCCGCTGCGCCTGGCCCGTACGAGCTGCGCGGAACGCGCGTTCTGGTGGTGGACGACAACGCCGGTGCCCGGGAAATCCTGGTCGCCATGGCGCGCTCGCTCGGCCTGCACGCAGAGCAGGCCGCCGACGGCGAACAGGCCATCCGCATGGTGGCCGAGGCCGACGCCAGCGACCGTCCCTACGGGCTGGTCCTGCTCGACTGGAAGATGCCTTCGATGGACGGCGTGGAGTGCGCTGGCCGGCTGGTGAGCTGCGCGCATGTCCACCCGCCGTCGACGCTGCTGATGGTCACGGCCTTCAATCGGGACGCTGCCATGCAGCACCTCGCCGCGACCGACGTGAAGGTGCAGGCCGTGCTCACCAAGCCGGTCAGCCCGTCCGCTCTGCTCGACGCATGCAGCGTCGCGCTCGGCCGGCTGAAGAGCGTCGACTCGCGCGTCACGCAACGCGAGGAGTCGCTGCTTCGGCATCAGATGCACGTCAACGGAGCGCATCTGCTGCTCGTCGAGGACAACGCCCTGAACCAGGAACTCGCGGTCGATCTGCTGGGCAACGCAGGCGTCATCGTCACGGTTGCCGGCAACGGCAAGGAAGCCCTCGAGCTGCTGGCCGACAATCGATTCGACGGCGTTCTGATGGACTGCCAGATGCCCGTCATGGACGGTTACGCCACCACGCATGCGCTTCGTCAGCAGGCGGAGTTTGCCAGTCTGCCGGTGATCGCGATGACCGCGAACGCGATGGTCGGCGACCGGGAGAAGGCACTCGCCGTCGGGATGAACGACCATGTTGCCAAACCGATCAACGTCGACGAACTCTTCGCCACGCTGGCGCGCTGGGTGCACCCGCTTCCCGGCGCGGTCCGCCCGGCGGCTCCGGCGGCGGTCGCCGGCACCGGTTCAGCGGTGATGACCGGAACGTTTCCCGGGATCGACACGACAACCGGGCGACACCACACAAAAGGCGACGACGCGCTCTACCGCCGCCTGCTCGACATGTTCCTCGACGCCGAGCGGGACTTCGCCGCCCAATTCCGCGCAGCGAACGCGTCAGGCAACCCCAACGCTGCTGCCCGCCTGGCGCACGACCTCAAGAGCCTGGCCGCGACGATCGGCGCGCACGCGGTTCAGACGACCGCCGCATCGCTCGAGCAGGCCTGCAGGGAACGGGCTGCCGAGGCGCCGATCGACGAGCTGCTGGAAGCCGCGGCGCGCGAACTCGGCATCGTCATCGACGGGTTGCAGGCGCGCCGCGACGAACAGGCGTCCGCCACGACTGCCTGATGGACCCGGTCATCGACGAACGGGCAGCACAAGCGAGCGAAGCAGTTCCTTTCTGACGAGCTGGCGAGGAGCGCCGGGGCCTGAGCCGCTGCGCGCCGGCGCAGCCTCAGGCGAGCGTCAGCCGAAGTCGTTCCTGTTGTTTCGATAGAGCCGGCGGTAGCGCGCAAGCCGAGGTGCGAGCCGCGCCGCCAGCGCTGCATCGGGATCGATGCGCTCGGCAGCCGCGAGCGGCCGGCATACATCGGCCACCGGCTCGCCGGTCGCGGCCAGCCGCGCGAGGCGCGCCGCGCCGAACGCGCCGCCCAGGTCGCCGGCCTGGGGCCGCACGAGCGCGAAGCCGCAAGCGGCGGACACCAGCCCGGCCCAGAAACGGCTGCGGCCGCCGCCGCCGACCAGGGTCGCTTCGCTCAGCCGGGTGCCGGCCGCCTCGAGCGCGGCATGCCCGTCGGCGAGCGAGAAGGCCACGCCTTCGAGCACTGCATAGGCGAGCGCCGCGGCGTCGGTGCGCGTCGTGAGCCCGAAGAACATGCCTTGTGCCGCGGCGTCGTTGTGCGGCGTGCGCTCGCCGTTCAGGTACGGCAGGAAGATCGGCGCCTGCGCCGGGTCTGCACTCTCGGCGCTTCGCGCCACCTCGGCCTCGCTGGTGCGGCCGAGCACGTTGTGGGTGAGCCAGCTCAGGCTGGTCGTCGCCGAGAGCGTCACCGTCATCTGCAGCCAGCGTTGCGGGAGCGCGTGGCAGAACGCGTGCACCGCCTGCGCCGGATTCGGCGCGAAGCGGTCGTTGGCGACGAAGATCACGCCCGAGCTGCCGAGCGACACGAAACCCTGGCCCGCCTCGACCGCGCCGACCCCGACACCCGACGCGGCGTTGTCGGCCGCACCGGCGGCGACGATGGCCGCGCGCCGCAGACCCCAGCGCGCACGCAGCGCCTCACGCAAGCTGCCGACCGGCTCGGAGCCTTCGTGCAGCGGCGGCATCTGCGTGCGCACGAGGCCGGTGGCCGCGAGCAGGCGGTCGGACCAGTCGCGCTGCGCGACGTCCAGCCACAGCGTGCCGGCGGCGTCCGACATCTCGGTCGAGAGCGTGCCGGTCAAGTGCAGCACGAGATAGTCCTTCGGCAGCATCACGGTCGCGACGCGCGCATGCACGTCCGGCTCGTGCTTGCGCAGCCAGGCGAGCTTGGGTGCGGTGAAGCCGGGCATCATCAGGTTGCCGCCGATCGCGCGCGCCTGCGGCACGGCGGCCTCGAGCTCGGCGCATTCGGCATGCGAGCGCGTGTCGTTCCACAGGATTGCCGGGCGCAGCACGCGGTGCTCGGCGTCGAGCAGCACGGCGCCGTGCATCTGGCCCGAGACCGCGATTGCGCGCACCTCGGCGAGCGCCGCCGGCGCAGCGGCCTTCAGCGCGGCGACGGCCGCGTCGAGTGCCTGCACCCAGTCGTCCGGATGTTGTTCGGAATGCTGCGGCGCCGGCCGCGAGATCGCCAGCTTGACGCCATGGCTCGCGACCACCGCCTGCTCGTCGTCGACGAGCAATGCCTTGACTTCCGAGGTGCCGAGATCGATGCCGAGATACATCGTGCGAGGCTACTCCAGGTTCACGCTCATCACTTCATCCAGCCTGGAATCCGCCATCGACATCGATGCATGCGCCATGCACCATCGCGGCTTCGTCGCTGAGCAGGAACGCGATCACCGCCGCCACCTCGCGGGCCTCGGCGAAGCGGCCGAGCGGCAGCCGCTCGAGCATCGGTTGCGCACGCGCCGGGTCGCCCCAGGCCTGGCGGCCCATGGGCGTCAGCGTGACCGTCGGGTTGACGCTGTTGACACGGATGCCGCGGCCGCCGAGTTCGACCGCCATCACGCGGGTCATCGCGTCGAGCGCCGCCTTCGATGCGCAGTACGCGGTGTGGCGCGCGAAGCCGAGCTTCGAGGCCACGCTGGACACGTTCACGATCGCGCCGCCCGTGCCGCGCGCGAGCCAGTCGCGCACCACGATCTGCGCGGCGATCATCGGCGCGCGCGTGTTGACCGCCATCGTCTGCTCGAAGTCGGCCAGCGACGTGTCGAGGAAGCTCGCGAGCCTGACGATGCCGGCGCAGTTGACCAGCCCGTCGAGCGGCAGCGCACGCTCGACGGCGGCGCACGCGGCGCTCGCGTCGCCCAGATCGACCGCGATCGTCTCGCAGCCGGTCTCGGCCGCAAGCGATTCGAGATCGTGCGGATCGCGGCTCAGCGCAACGGGCTTCGCGCCGCGTGCGTGCAGCACGACCACCGTCTCGCGCCCGATGCCCTTGCCGGCACCGGTCACGAGGATGCGTCTGGCCGCGACGCTCACAGCGCCCTGCCCTGCGCATCGAACAGGTACGCGTGTTCGGCGCGCGCGCCCAGGCGCAGCGCATCGCCGCGCGTCGTCGCGTGGCGGCCCGCGGCCTGCACGATCACGCGTGTGCCGTCGGCGGTGCGTGCATACAGCTGCGAGCTGCCGCCCAGGTTCTCGGCGTACTCCGAGGTGACCGACAAGCTCACCGGCGCGCCGGCTGCGTCCAGCGTCAGGTGTTCGGGCCGCAGACCCAGAGTGACCTCCGCGCCCGGCTGCACGATCGCGCCATTGCGCAGCGCAAGCGCCACGCCTTCGAGCGCGGGATGCGCGAGCCGCACCCGCCGGTCCTCGACCGCGGCCACTCGCGCCGACAGGAAGTTCATGCGCGGCGAGCCGATGAAACCCGCGACGAAGGTATTCACCGGGCTGTCGTACAGCTCGGCCGGCGTGCCGACCTGCTCGATGCGCCCGGCCCGCAGCACGACGATGCGATCGGCCAGCGTCATCGCCTCGACCTGGTCGTGCGTGACGTAGACCATCGTCGCGCCCAGCCGCTGGTGCAACGTCGCGATCTCGACGCGCATCTCGGCGCGCAGCTCGGCATCGAGGTTGGACAGCGGCTCGTCGAACAGGAACAGCTTCGGCTTTCGCACGATCGCGCGGCCGATCGCGACGCGCTGCCGCTGCCCGCCCGACAGCGCACGCGGCTTGCGATCGAGCAGCGGATCGAGCTTGAGGATCGCGGCCGCCTCGGCAACCCGGCGCTCGATCTCGGCTTTCGGCGTCTTGATCATCTTGAGCCCGAACGCCATGTTGTCGCGCACGCTCATGTGCGGGTACAGCGCGTACGACTGGAACACCATCGCGACATTGCGGTCGGCAGGCGGCACATCGGTCACATCGGCGCCGTCGATGTGGACGCGGCCCGCGCTGACGTCCTCGAGGCCGGCCACCATGCGCAGCAGCGTCGACTTGCCGCAGCCCGAGGGCCCGACGAACACGACGAACTCGCCGGCCGCCGCCTCGAGGCTGACACCGTGGATCACCGCCGCCTCGCCGTAGCGCTTGACGGCGTTGTCGATTTTCAGGAATGACATGTCGTTCGGATTCGTCGTCACTTCGTCGCGCCCATCGTCAGCCCGCGCACCATGTGGCGCGACACCAGCAGCGCGAACACCGTCACCGGCAGCACGATCACCGTGCCTGTCGCCATGATCTTGCCCCACGGCAATTCGTAGCCGGACATGTAGCTCGTGGCGATCACCGGCGCGGTCTGCACGTCGCTCCTCGTCAGCACCAGCGCATAGAGCAGTTCGTTCCACGAGAAGATGAAGCTGAAGATCGCCGACACCGCGATGCCCGGCAAGCCGAGCGGCAGGTAGATGCGCCAGAAGATGTCCCACTGGTTCGCGTGGTCCAGCCGCGCGGCCTGCTCGAGGTCGGGCGGGATCGAGCGGAACTGGTCGGTGCAGATCCAGACGACGATCGGCAGGCAGAACGACAGGTAGATCAGGATCAGCACCAGGTGCGTGTCGAGCAGCCCGGCGCTCTGCGCCATCAGGTACACCGGCAGCGCGAGCACGATCGGGCTGATCATGCGGTTCGAGATGAACCAGAACCACAGGTCCTTCTTGCCCCTGAAGTCGAAGCGTGCGAGCGCGTAGGCGGCCGGGGCGCCGAGCGCGATGGCCAGGGTCGTCGTGCAAGCGGCGACGATCAGCGAGTTGAGCAGCGCCTTCGAGACCGTGTCGTCCTGCCAGATCTCGGCGTAGTGCGAGAGTGTCGGCACGAAGGTCCACACGGGCGGCGCAGCGAGCAGGTCGGTCTGCTCCTTCAGGCTGGACGAGACCATCCAGTAGAACGGGAACAGCGTGAAGGCCAGCAGCGCGAGCAACCCGACCAGATGCAGCATCTTGCCCAGATTGCGCGGGTTCATCGTTCGATCTCCCGATAGAACACGCGGATGAACAACCGGCTCAGCATGATCGTCAGCACCAGCAGCAGGATCGCCTGCGCCGACGCGGTGCCCATGTCGAAGATCCGAAAGCCGACGCGCTGGATGTAGATCGAGACCAGCTCGGTCGCCGCACCGGGGCCGCCGCGCGTCATCGTGAAGACCATGTCGAAGAGCTTCAGGATGTCGGCCGAGCGCAGGATCAGCACCGCGGTCAGCCCCGGCAGCAGGTACGGCAGCTGAACGTGGCGCAGCAGCGCCCAGTGCGACTTGGTCTCGAGCCGCGCCGCTTCTTCGATCTCGTTCGGCACCATCGACAGCCCCGCCAGGAAGATCAGCGCGCAAAACGGCGTCCACTGCCAGATGTCCATCAGCGCAATCGCCGCGAACGCTCCGTGCGGGTTGCCGAGCCAGTCCAGCCCCGGCAATCCGAGCCACGACGCGAACTGGTTCGCGACGCCGAAGTCGCGGTTGAAGACGAGCCGCCCGATCAACCCGACGACCGCGTAGGTGGTTGCGAGCGGCACGACCAGCGACACGCGCAGCAGCGATCGCACCGCACCCCAACCGGGGCGATGCAGCATCAGCGCGATCGCGAGGCCGAGCGCCAGCTGCACCGGCATCACGGTCAGGTAGAAGCCTGCCGTGCGTGCGAGCGTTTCCCAGAACGTCGCGTCGGTCAGCACCGCCTGGTAGTTGTCCAGGCCGACGAACGGGAATCCGCTTCTCGGCCGCGTCAGCTTGTACTCGCGCAGCGAGGTCACGAGCGCGAAGATCGTCGGCCAGATGCCCACCGCGAGCAGCGCGAGCACCGAGGGCGCGAGGAACTTCAGCGGCGTGAACCGGCCGTGCGAAAGCCGAGAAGCGGGTTGTGCCATCACTGCAGCTTTTTCTTCTTGCCGTCGTAGTAGCCCTCTTTCTTCAGGACCGTTTCGATGCGCGTGCCGATCTCCTTCGCGCCCTGGTCGACCGGGGCTTCGCCGAGCATCATCTTGCTGCCGAACTCTGCCACGATCTCGGTGAGCGATGCCCAGGCCGGGAAGCGCGGCCGATATTCGGGCACGCCCTTCTGCCACGACTCGACCATCGGCTTCACGTACTTGTACTTGGCCTGGATCGCCGGGTCGCCGTAGACCGCCATCCGGCCCGAGACGCCGCCGGCCTCCACATACGGCTTCGCGATCGCCTCCGACGTGGCCCACTGGATGAAGAGCCACGAGGCCTTCTGCTGCGCCGGCGACGCCTGCGACGCGACCGCGAGCGAGAAGCCGCCGAGCGCCGGCAGCCGGCCCGCCGGGCCCGCGGGCTCGGGCGCGACGGCGAGGCAATCGCCGAGCTTGGAGGTCTTCGGGTCGGTCAGCGTGCCGTAGAACGCCGACCACTCGGTGATCATCGCGACCTGGCCCTGCGCGAGCGCGTTGACTGCCTCGGCATGGTCGTAGCTGACGACGCCGGGCGGCATGTACTTCATCAGGTCCTGGCGGAACTTCAGGCCGGTCTGGCTGCCGGGCGCCATCAGGTTGGACTTGAAGTCCTTGTCGAGCAGCGAGCCGCCCCACGGCCACAGGAAGCGCATGAAGCTGTCCGCGCTCTGCGTTTCGCCGCGCAGCGACTGCAGCGCGAACGCAAACTGCTTCTTGTCGGCCTTGGTCAGCTTCGGCGCGTAGACGTTCTTCAGCTCGTCCCAGGTCTGCGGCGGCTGGTCGAAGCCGCTCTCCTTCAGCATGCAGCGGTTGTAGAACATCAGGCCCGAGTAGTTGTCGAACGGCAGGCCGTAGACCTTGCCGTCCCACGAACCGAACGCATTGAGCAACAGCGGGAAGAAGCCCTTGAGGTTGAGGTTGGGGTCGGTGATCGCAGCATCCTTGCTGTAGGTATCGATCGGCACGATCCAGCCGCTTTCGGCGAACTCGCCGATCCACACCAGGTCGACCAGAGCCATCGTCAGATCGCCCTTGGACGTGAAGTTGAGCACCTGCTTCTCGCGTGCGTTCTCGTACGGGACGATCTCGTAGTTGACCTTGATGCCGGTCTGCTTCTCGAACTCGGGCAGCAGCTTGATGATCGCGCGGTAGCCCGGGCGGTCGAGGAACATCACCTTGATCTTCGTGCCCTTGAGCGGCGCGGCGGCCTTGTCGATGGCCCAGGCCGATTGCGCCTGGGCTGGCGTCGGCGGCACGGCGCAGGCGATCGCGATCGCGCCGAGTGCGGCCAGGGCGGTGGCTTTGAGCGGGGTCTTCATCGGGTTGTCTCCTGATGTTGTGGCGGGTGAGGGGTCAGCGCGCCGGGCGGCGCAACGCGTGCATCACCGGCCTCAGGGCCGGGTAGAGCGCGATGTAGGAGTCGAACAGCCGCGCGTACGCGGCATGCGACGCAGGGTCGGGGGCGGCGCGCGGCGCCGGCGCGATCCAGCCGCGGCGGACCTGCGCCGCATCGATCAGCCCGACGCCGTAGGCCGCGAGCATGGCCGCGCCGAGCGAGGCCTCGACGTCGTCGGGCGGCGTGCGCACCGGCCGGCCGGTGACGTCCGCGATGATCTGCATCCACAGGTCGGAGCGGCTCGCGCCACCGACGACGACCAGGTGCTCGTCGAGTGCGCCGGCCCCTTGCGAGCCGGCCGCGATGTTGTGCTCGAGCGCGTACGTGATGCCTTCGAGCACCGCGCGGTACAGATGGGGTCGGCCGTGATGCAGCCCCAGGCCGACGAACGCGCCGCTGGCCTGCGCGTCCCAGACCGGGCTGCGCTCGCCCATCAGGTAGGGCAGGAACAGGAGCCCGTCGGCGCCGGGCGGCAGCGGCGCGGCATCGCGTTCGAGCAGCGCATGCGGATCGATGCCTTGCTCGCGCGCGGCCACGATCTCGGCGCTGCAGAAGGTCTCGCGGAACCAGCTGACCGACGCGCCGGCCGTGATCGCGCCGCCGAACACGTACAGGTCCTCGGCGCCGTTGAACACATGCGGCATGCCGATCAGCCCATGCCGCGCATCGACCGAACGTCGGATCGTGCCCCAGCACATGCTGGTGCCGATCATCGCGACGTGCCGGCCGGGCTCGGCCGCGCCGGCCGCGAGCGTGGCCATCGCCGCATCGACGCCGCCCGCGACCACCGGCAGCCCTGCCCTCACTCCGAGCCGCGCGGCCGCCTCGGGGCGCAGCCCGCCGACGACCGCGCTCGAGTCGACCAGCCGCTGCGGCATCTTGTCGCTCGGGATGCCCAGCATCGCGAGCGCTTCATCGGACCAGCGCCGCTGCGCGATGTCGTAGACACCGCCGATGTTCCCGGCCGCGCTGTGGTCCACCGCAACCTGGCCGGTGAGCTGCGCGATCACCCACGCGTTCGGCGGCAGGAACTGGGCGGTGCGCTTCCATACCTCGGGCGCATGCTCGCGCAGCCACAGCATCTTCGTGTAGCCGTAGTAGCTGTCGATGCCGTTGCCGGTGATCGCCATCAGCCGATCGACGTCGACGTTCGCGCGCACCCAGTCGCACTCGGCGGTCGCGCGCCTGTCCATCCAGATCAGGCACGGATGCAAGGGCTCGCCCGCACTGTCGACCGGGATGCCGCTGCCGCCGTACAGGCTGCTGATGCACAGCGCCTCGATGCTGTTCGTGCCGGCATGCGTCGCCACCTCGCGCACCGTGGCCTCCACGGCACTCAGCCACACCTGTGGCCATTGCTGCGCCCACAGCGGCTTCGGCGTCTCGACCTGGTAGGCCTGCGAGGCCTGGGCGACGATGCGCCCATCGGCGCCCACGAGCACGGCCTTCGTGCTCTGGGTACCGATGTCGACCCCGATGACCTGCTGAGTCATGACGACGCGCGCTCCGGTTTCAGCAGCACCTTGATCGAGTCGAGCGAGTTGGCAAGCGCGAACGCACGCTCCCACTCCTCGAGCGGAAAGTCGTGGGTGACGATGCCGCGCGAGGTGACGAGGCCGCGCGCGAAGAGGTCGATCGCGATCGGATAGCAGTACGGGCCGAGGTGCGCGCCGCGGACGTCGAGCTCCTTGCGGTCGCCGATGATCGACCAGTCGACCGCCGCGTCCTTGCCGAAAACGCTGAACTCGACGAAGCGACCGAGCTTGCGGATCATGTCGAGGCCCTGATGGACGCCGATCGGGGCGCCGGTGGTCTCGATGTAGACGTCGCAGCCGTAGCCGCCCGTGAGCCCCTTGACGATCGCGGTCGCGTTCTCCTTCGTCGGGTCGATCGTGATGTCGGCGCCGAACGCGGTCGCGAGCGCGCGGCGCTCCTGCACGGGATCGACGACGACGAGCTTTCTCGGCGTCTTCAGATGCGCGACCTGCACCATCGAGAG
>Ga0207706_10004482_pt1 | contig 13121 bp, 13 predicted proteins | sample KBSC53metaG_FD_184318 | JGI IMG/M metagenome (GOLD analysis project Ga0207706, IMG submission 184318) | Corn rhizosphere microbial communities from Kellogg Biological Station, Michigan, USA - KBS C5-3 metaG (SPAdes) (version 2) | ecosystem: Host-associated > Plants > Roots > Rhizosphere > Soil ... | reverse complement strand
CCCGGAGCGCAGCGTACTCAAATGTACGTGAGCACCGGAAGCGCGGAAAATCGCCATTTGCAGGCCAGCATCACCTGAATGTCGATCCGTCCTAAATCCTCCCCGGCACGGGGAGGTGGCTGGCGCGTCAGCGCCTGACGGAGGGGGCGTCGTGCTGGGCGTTCCCCCCCTCCACCATGCTGCGCATGGTCCCCCTCCCCGTACCGGGGAGGATATGGGCGGTTCACTTAGTCCCAACACTCTCTATAACCCGCCCCATGACGGAAATCGTGGCAGGCGACATCGGCGGCACCAATGCCCGTTTCGCGCGGGCGACGCTGACGCCCGGCCGGCGGCCGCAGCTGCGCGACGTCCGCAGCTACAAGACCGCGAACCATCCCGACCTGGCATCCGCCTGGCGCCGTTTTCTGGCCGACGAGGGCGATCCGGTCATATCGGCCGCCTCGCTGGCCGTCGCAGCGCCCATGGATGGCGGCCTGATCCGCTTCACCAACAGCCCCTGGATCATTGAGCCCGACATGGTCGCGCAACAACTGGGCGTCGATCGGGTGCACTTCCTCAACGATTTCGGCGCCATCGCCCACGGTGTCGCGTGGCTGGAAGAGCAGGAGTTCGCCCATATCGCAGGCCCCACCGAAATCCCGACGGAAGGCGTCGCCACCTTGCTCGGACCCGGCACCGGCCTTGGCGTGGCGATACTGCTGCACCGCCACAATCGCTACGACGTGGTGGAGACCGAAGGCGGCCATCTCGATTTCGCGCCGCTCGATCCGATCGAGCAGCAGGTGCTGGACCGGTTGCGCGAGCGGTTCGTACGGGTTTCCGCCGAACGGATCGTGAGCGGGCCAGGCCTCGCCAATCTCTATGAGGCCCTCGCCTCGATCGAAGGCGTGCCGATGCTCCCGCGCGACGACAGTGCATTGTGGGCCTCGGCGATCGACGGATCGGACCAACTGGCGCGCGCCGCGCTGGACAGGTTCGTCCTGAGCTTCGGCTCGGTGGCGGGTGACCTCGCGCTTGCCCATGGCGCCAACCAGCTTGTCATCGTCGGCGGGCTCGCCAATCGCATCCGCACCAGCCTCCAGTCGCGTGCCTTCCATGAACGCTTTTGCGCAAAGGGCCGCTACGCCCCGCGCATGTCCCGCTTCCCGATCCGCCTTGTCCTGCACGATCAGCCTGGCCTGCTCGGGGCGGCCGCGGCGTTCGCAGCATCTTAATTTACATCAAATATTGCGTCGTAATTACAATCATTTACGTAGTATTACGGAGTATAAAGCTAACATAATTTAAACATAGTTCCGGCATTGCAAGTCTGCACAATCATGCAAGCCGCGAGTGTCGCCTTGAGCCAGGGGTACAAACCCCGCGAACCCCGCCGGAAGGTGGTGGTGGCCGCACGCATGCGGATCGACGGCAAATATAGCGACGTCTGCATCCGCGATATTTCCAGCCGTGGCATGATGCTGCAGGCCGCGACGACGCCCAGGCCAGGCACCTATATTGAAATCCTGCGCGCCGCGCACATCGTAGTCGCCCGTGTCGTCTGGGCCAGCGATCGCCGCTTTGGTATCCGGTCCCAGGATCGGATCGATATTCGCGGGATCGTCGAGGCGACCCCAGGCTCGGGAACGAGGCCTGCCGATCAGGAGCGCCGCGCAGCCGACCGTTCAGGCGGAACCCCGGCTATCGATCTCGTGGAGCTGGCCGAGCGCAATCGCCACCGGTCACGCGCATTCGAATTCGGATTGCTGGCCGTCTGTGGCCTGCTTGCCGCCGGTTTGGCGGCGAATATCGCCTATGGCGTGCTGTCCTCGCCGCTGAAGGCCGTCTCAGCGCACCTCAACGGGCATGAGTAGACCTACCCCCGCGTAGGGAATCGCAGCGGGCTCGTATTGAGGGGTACCTTGATGGTCACGCCAAAGCCGGGGGACAGCGGCCCCGCCTCCAGGCTGGCATCCGCGCCATAAACCGCGTCCAATCTCCTCCGCACATTTTCAAGACCCACACCCGTTCCGGCCGGCTTTGCCTTGTCGGCTTCGGCAGCACCGTCATCCTCAACCCGCAGCACCAGATCAGGCCCCTGGATCTCCGCCGAAACCGCGATCGTGACCTGTTTCGAGGATGGCCCCACGCCATATTTGATCGCATTCTCGACGAGCGGCTGGAGCAGGAAGCTTGGCACCAGCACCTCGCCCGCCTCGGTCGTGCAGGGAATGTCGATCACCAGCCGGTCTCCGAAACGGATCGCCTCGATCTCCAGATATTCCTCGATCATGGCCAGTTCGGTGTCGAGCGGCACCAGTTCGGTCGGATCGGAAGAGAGCGAGGCGCGCAGGAAGCTCGACAGCCGGTCGGTCATATCCTCGGCATCGCGGTTGCGGCCGGTGACGATCATCGAGGAGATGGCGTTGAGTGTATTGAACAGGAAATGCGGATTGAGCTGGAAACGCAGCGCTGTCAGTTGCGCCTGTTGCGCCGCCCAGCGCGCCTCGGCCAGCTGCCGCTCCCCGCGCAGCTCACGGCGTCGGGTGAACATCAGCTGGAACAGCGTCAGGTTGACGCTGAAGATGCAGGCATAGTTGAAGATGGTGCGATAGGCGCGGCTCAGATCGCGCGGGATCGAACTCCAGGATGCATCGACATTCTGTGCGATCCAGCCCGTAAAAAGCAGGTCAAACGTCGTCTGGATGGTGGAGACCAGCACCACGGCGGCCGCCAATATCGCAAGCCGCGCTATGGTCGGCCAGCGCGCGACGATCCGGAACAGGGGAAACAGCGTCAGTGCCAGCGCGGCGGACATCAGCAGCGTCGATGCATCCAGCGCGATGCTCTGCCAGCTGTCCCCCGCATGGCGATCGACGATTGCCGGCAGATAGATTAGCAGGACGAAGAACCACAGCGCGACGGTGACGATGATCGCCTCCGGCCAGCGCGCGTCTGGTTTCGTGATCGCCACGGGTCGGCTGCACTCCGGCTGTTCCCCGCCCCCGCGGAGGGGAACGACGATCCGTGCTTGGCTCAAATCGATGTCGCGCGCCATCTTCATTTTAGTGTCTCAATCAAAACGCCACGCAACCTTCACCCAAGCCGACGCCAGTGTACATCGATGTTAATATCGCTGATCGCGTGCGACCAATCATCCCGCGCGGGACGAACATGTCGTCCAGTGCGACGAAAATGCGCTGGGCGTCCCCGTCGCGGCCGATGGCGGATAGGGCGCAAGCATCTCGGTAAAACTACGTAATCTTCCTATATCGCGGCCATCGATCCAGCGGGGATCGGGTGGGAGGCTCATATGTCCTATCGTGATGCGCATGGCCCCACAGGGCTTTCAGGTGGCTCCGCCACGGTGATCATGCTGCTGGTGATGCTGGCGGCCGTATCAAGCGGCTCGCTGGCATCGCGTGAACGCCGCGCTATCCCGCTTGAGCCACAGACCGCCGCGCCATCCGAAAGCAGCTGGACCCCGGCAGAGGTTCAGCAGCTGATCGCCGCGATCGAGAATTCGAAGGATTATGGCCTCGATCCGCAAAGCTATGGTCTCGCCGCGCTGAATTCCGAGCTTGATCAGGCGGATGCGATCTGGGGCCGTTCAGCTACGCGCCAGCTTGATGTGCTAGCGCATGCATCGGCGCTGACGCTCGCCAACGACTATCGCCGCCGGGCAGGCCTTCCCCTCGCGACCGATCGCGAGATCGAGGGCGCACGCGCCGCAGGCAGCCTGCGGTCCTGGCTGGTGCCGGCCCGCGGCTGATTGGGAAGGAGTAGGGGACATGACATATCTCGATCCGAACTTCGAAGCTGACACAGCCTTCGATACGGACACGGAGCAGGCCTGCGCCGTCATGCGCCAGGAAGTCGAAGCCGCGTTCACGCCCCGTGAATGGCTCGTCATCCGGCTGGCAGGCGCAGATGCCCCCGCCGAACGCGCCGCGCAAAGCCGGATCGTCCGCTTCTTCGAGACGATCCTGGATCTGCGCGTCCCCAATCCGCTGGCCGACCCACGTCTTGAAATCCTGCGTCAGGCAGCGGCACGGCTGTGGAAGAGAGAACGTTCGCTGGACGGAGACTTCGCCCAAAGGCTGCGCGATCACGGCTTCTCGGTCTGCCAGCTCAGCCTGCTTTCCTCCTGGATCGCGCTGCAACGCTGAATGCTCAGCTCCCCAGCGAAAGCTGGGATCCAGGCCCACATGTGGAACTGGGCTCCAGCTTTCGCTGGAGCACGCCTCTCTAAAGCGCCGATGCCGCTTTCGCCGCCGCAAGGATAGCAGCCGGATCAGGCTCCCCGCGCGGCACTATCCACGATCCGCCCACGCACAGCACCGGATCGAGCGCCAGCCAATCGGGCGCGGTCTTCTGGGTTATCCCTCCGGTCGGGCAGAAACGGCATTGATGGAACGGCGCGATCAGGGCCTTGAGCGCAGGAATCCCACCCGAAGTCTCAGCGGGAAAGAATTTGAAATGGGTAAGCCCCAGATCGAGCCCGCGCATGATGTCCCCCGCCGTCGCCACGCCGGGCAAAAGCGCGATCTTCCGTTCGAGCGCATCCTTCGCCAGCCGCTCGGTCAGGCCAGGGCTCACGATGAACTCCGCCCCCGCCATCACCGCGCGGTCGAGATCATGTTCGTTGAGCACGGTCCCCGCGCCCACCACGGCACCTTCGACCTGTGCCATTTCCTCAATCACCTCGATCGCGGCCGGCGTGCGCAACGTCACCTCGAGCGCCGGCAGCCCGCCTGCGACCAGCGCCTCGGCGATAGGCCGGGCATGCGCGGCATCGTCGATCACCAGCACCGGAATCACCGGTGCCAGCCGCATTACCCGTTCGACGTCATTCACTGCGCAAACTCCATGTCCATCGCTGCCAGCATTGCCGATCCGCCCTTTTCGGCCTCGTCGGCGCCGTGCCGCATGAAGGCGAACAATTCCCGTCCCGTCCCTGCGGCAGGCGGTGGCGACACGGCTTTCTCGCGCGCATCCCATTCCGCCTGATCGACCAGCGCTATGATCTCGCCGCGATTGGCGCATAGCCGCACCACATCGCCGTCCCGCAGCTTCGCGATTGGCCCGCCGCCCAGCGCTTCGGGCGTCAGGTGGATTGCCGCCGGCACCTTGCCCGAGGCGCCCGACATGCGCCCGTCGGTCAGCAGCGCGACCTTGAAACCCTTGTCCTGCAGCACCCCCAGCGACGGCGTCAGCTTGTGCAGCTCCGGCATGCCGTTGGCGCGCGGCCCCTGAAAGCGCACGACCACCATGACATCGCGATCAAGCTCGCCCGCCTTGAAGGCCGCGATCACCTGATCCTGATCGAAGAACACCCTCGCCGGCGCCTCGATTGTCCAGCGCGCCGGATCTACCGCGCTTGTCTTGAAGATCGCCCGGCCGAGATTTCCCTTTACCAGCCGCATTCCGCCATCGGCGCTGAACGGCGCATCGATCGATCGGAGCATCGCGTCGTCACGGCTCTGCTCGGGCGCATCCTTCCAGATCAACGCCTCATCCTCCAACACCGGTTCGCGCGCATAATCGCCAAGATCGCCGCCGGATACGGTCATGATATCCCGATGCAGCAGGCCCCCGCCGATCAGCTCGCGGATGACATAGCCCATGCCGCCCGCCGCATGAAAATGGTTCACGTCGCCCGACCCGTTGGGATAGACCCGCGCCACCAGCGGCACTGCGGACGATAGCCGGTCGAGATCCTCCCAGTCGATCACGATCCCCGCCGCCCGCGCGATTGCCGGGATATGGATCGCATGGTTGGTCGATCCGCCCGTCGCGAGCAACCCCACCGCCGCATTGACGATCGCCTTCTCGTCGATGCAGCGCCCGAGCGGCCGGTAATCATTTCCGCCCCAGCCGATTTCCGCCACGCGATGCACTGCGGCGCGCGTCAGTTCCTGCCGAAGCTTCGTCCCCGGATTGACGAAGGCCGCGCCCGGCACATGCAGGCCCATCACCTCCATCATCATCTGGTTCGAATTGGCGGTGCCGTAGAAGGTGCAGGTCCCCGCGCCATGATAGCTCGCCGCCTCGGCCTCCAGCAGTTCCGCCCGCCCGACCTTGCCCTCGGCATAAAGCTGGCGAACCCGCTGCTTCTCCTTGTTGGCGAGGCCCGAGGGCATCGGCCCGGCCGGGATCAGGATCGTCGGCAGATGCCCGAAACGAAGCGCCCCGATTAACAGCCCCGGTACGATCTTGTCGCAAATGCCGAGTAGCAGCGCCCCCTCGAACATGCCGTGCGACAAGGCCACCGCCGTCGAAAGCGCGATCGTATCCCGGCTGAACAGCGAAAGCTCCATGCCGCGCTGTCCCTGCGTCACCCCGTCGCACATCGCCGGCACCCCGCCCGCGACCTGCGCCGTCGCGCCCGCCTCCCGCGCGAACAATTTGATCTGTTCGGGATAGCGCCCATAGGGCTGATGCGCCGACAGCATGTCGTTGTAGGCGGTAACGATCCCGATATTCATCACCCGCCCCTCGCGGATGACCGCCTTGTCCTCACCAGCCGCCGCGAAGCCATGCGCGAGATTGCCGCAGGACAGGTTGGGTCGGTCCACCCCATGCTCCCGCTCGCGCTCGATCAGATCGAGATAGGCAGCGCGGGTGCGTTGGGATCGTTCGATGATGCGGTCCGTGACCGAAGCAATCGTGGGATTGAGGTTGGTCATTGCTCCACCTTCCAGATATCACACACCGTCATGCCGGACTTGTTCCGGCATCCACCCCACCCCTTGCGCCGCGCTTGTGGCATGGTGGACCCCGGAACTAGTCCGGGGTGACGACTGGCTTCACCCTGCATGCTCATACCAGCTATGCCCATGCCGCTCGGTCAGCGCGATCGCCGCCGCAGGCCCCCAGCTTCCCGCTGGATACGACCTCGGCTTCATCCCCGTCTGCCGTATCCCCTCGTGAATGCCGTCGATCCATTTCCATGCCGCCTCGATCTCGTCGCGCCGCACGAACAGCGTCGAATTGCCCTTGAGCACGTCGAGGATCAGCCGCTCATAGGCGATCCGCCGCCGATAGCTTCCGAACGCATCAGTCAGCGAAAGGTTGAGCGCGAGCGGATGGAGCCGCATCCCGTCCAGCCCCGGCTCCTTGTTCATGACGTGGAGCGTCACCGTCTCCTGCGGCTGGAGCTGGATCACCATCCGGTTCGGCTGGAGGATCGATCCCACCCCCGCGAAGATATTGTGCGGCACCGGCTTCAGCTGGATCACGATCTCGGTCTGCCGCGCCGCCAGCCGCTTGCCGGTGCGCAGGTAGAAGGGCACGCCCGCCCAGCGCCAGTTGTCGATCTCCGCCCGGATCGCGACGAAAGTCTCCGTATCGCTCTCCGTCGCGGCCCCCTCTTCCTGCCGATAGCCGGGCACGGGCGCGCCATTCGCAGTCCCCGCCGCATATTGGCCGGTGACGATGTTCGCCATCACCTCGGCCGCGCCGATCGGGCGCAGGCTTTCGAGCACCTTCACCTTCTCGTTGCGCACAGCCGCCGGGTCCATGCTGTAGGGCGCTTCCATCGCCATCAGCGCGAGCAGCTGGAGCATATGGTTCTGCACCATGTCGCGCATCGAACCGGCCTTGTCGAAATAGCCCCAGCGCCCCTCGATCCCCACGGTCTCGGCCACCGTGATCTGCACATGATCGATCGCCGAGGCATTCCACAGCGGCTCGAACAGCGCATTACCGAAGCGCAGCGCCAGCAGGTTCTGCACCGTTTCCTTGCCCAGATAATGGTCGATCCGGAAAATCTGATGCTCATCGAAAGCCTGGGCGACCGCCTCGTTCACCTCCCGGCTGGACGCGAGATCGATCCCGATCGGCTTCTCGATCACGATCCGCGACCGATCATCCACCATGTTGGCGTCCTTCAGCGCGAGGCAGAAGGGCCGGAACTGATCCGGCGGCGTCGAGAGGAAGAATACGAGTTCGGCTCCAATCCCCGCTGCTTCGCGCAGTGTCGCAAAGGTGGAAGGATCGTCATTGTCCACCGGAATGTAGCGGACGGCCTTGATGAAATCCTCGCACACCGCGCCATCCGGCAGATTGGGCGATTTTTCGAGCGAGGCCGCGATCAGCTGATGGAACTCGGCATCGGCCAATTCGGATCGCCCGATTCCGATGATCCGCATGTCCTTCGGCAGCAATCCCTCGGCATGAAGCGCAAACAGCGACGGCCACAGCATCCGCCGCGCCAGATCGCCAGCCGCCCCCGCCAGGATGAACGTCATCATCAGCCCCGTCTCCCTTCAACGCGCTTCTATGCTGCAATGGCGAAGCCGATCAAGCGCCCGGCTTCGTTCCCCAGCGAAAGCTGGGGGCCAGCATCAACGCTGGAACTGGCCCCCAGCTTTCGCTGGGGAACGATTCCCAATAAACAGGGCACCGTCCAATTTCGAACCAGACATGCAGGAAAAAGCCGAACCCGCTCCGCGCAAGATCATCCATGTCGACATGGATGCCTTCTATGCCTCGGTCGAACAGCGCGACAACCCGGCGTTGCGCGGGCTTCCCGTCGCGGTGGGCGGATCGAGCGCGCGCGGCGTCGTCGCGGCCGCAAGCTACGAAGCGCGCAGATATGGCGTCCGTTCCGCCATGCCCTCGGTCAGCGCGATCCGCCGCTGCCCGGATCTGATCTTCGTCAAACCGCGCTTCGAGGTCTACAGCGCGGTTTCCCGCCAGATCCGCGCCATCTTCGCCGAATTTACCGACCTGATCGAACCACTGTCGCTCGACGAAGCCTATCTCGACGTGACCGAGGACCGCCCCGGCCTCGGCTCGGCCCAGGCGATCGCCGAAGCCATCCGCGCACGCATCAAGGCGGAAACCAACCTGACCGCCTCGGCCGGCGTTTCCTACAACAAGTTCATCGCCAAGCTCGCCTCGGACCAGAACAAGCCCGACGGCCTTTGCGTCATTCCGCCGCACAAGGGCCCGGCCTTCGTCGCCAGCCTTCCCGTCAGCCGCTTCCACGGCGTCGGCCCGGTCACGGCGGCGAAGATGGAGCGCCTCGGCATCCTCACCGGCGCCGACCTGCGCGAACGCCCGCTCGATTACCTGCAAGCCCATTTCGGCAAATACGCCACCTACCTCTACGGCGCCGCCCGCGGCGAAGACCACCGCCCCGTCCGCTCTAACCGCGAGACCAAGTCGGTGGGTGCAGAGCGCACCTTCGGGCAGGATGTGACTGAGCGGGCTGCGATCTTCGAGGCACTGGAACGCGTGGCGGATGCCGCCTGGGAACGCATCGCCCGCCACGAGGTACGCGGGCGGACCGTCACGTTGAAGGTCCGCTACGCCGATTTCCGCACGATCACGCGGGCGAAATCAGTTTCCGGCTGGTACGGCGATCGGGATGCATTTCTGGCTGCGGGTAAGGAAATGCTGGGAGCCATCTTCCCGCTGCCGATGGGAATCAGGCTGCTGGGGATGACGCTGTCGGCCATCCTGCAGGAGCGGGAAGAAGCGGAAACGGAGCAACAAGCCTTGCCGCTCTGATATCCAGAATTCCCAAGTTCGTTCGCCCTGAGCCTGTCGAAGGGCTTCTCTTTCTCATTGAATTAAAAAAGAAAGGCTTCGACAAGCTCAGCCCGAACGGTGATTAGCTGGAGACCCAGCGCCCTATTTCGGCGCCAGCACCATCAGCATCTGGCGGCCTTCCATGCGTGGGAACTGCTCGACCTTGGCGGTTTCCACCATGTCTTCCTGCACGCGCTTGAGTACCTGCATGCCAAGCTGCCCGTGCGCCAGTTCGCGGCCACGGAAGCGCAGGGTGACCTTCACCTTGTCGCCTTCCTCGATGAACTCATGGACCTTCTTCATCTTGGTCTCATAGTCATGGTCATCGATGTTCGGACGCATCTTGATCTCCTTGATCTCCTGCGTCTTCTGGCTCTTGCGGGCGAGGTTGGCCTTTTTCTGGGCCTCGTACTTGAACTTGCCGACATCGAGGAACTTCGCGACGGGCGGGTCGGCGTTGGGGGACACCTCGACCAGATCGAGCCCGACCGACTGGGCCTGCTCCATCGCCTCGCGCGTATACATCACACCCAGATTTTCGCCGTTTTCATCGATCACCCGAACCTTCTGGGACTGGATGAACTCGTTGAAGCGGGGGCCATTCAGTGGCATTGGCGGCTGCCCGAGCGGGCGCCGTGGCGCTAATGGGGGACGTATCGGTTCTTCTCCTGTGGTCGTTTACCTGCGCGCCATGTAATGCGTGCGGGTTGATTTTGAAAGATGCTGCGGAGCTATCGGGGCCAAATTCCTTGGACCTGTGGCGTTTCCGCCGCGCCGGGGCCGTGGCTCTTACCCGACGGCACTGATCGGGAGCGCTATTGCCCCGAGTCCTGTTGCCGCGATGCCAGGACGACCGCACTGTCGCGGCGATCCGCCGGAAGCACCTCGAACGCCAGAAACTGCGTCACCTGATCCTTGGAGAAATTATTGTCCGACACGAGGATCAGGCTGCGATTGCCGTTCTCGAGCGCCTGCCCGAAGGTCATCCCCTCGAGATTGTCGAGCGGGATGCCGAGGGTGCCGAGATCGAACAGCAATGTCCTGGAAACCGGCCTATAGTCCCGGCCGCGCAGCTCGGAGGCACCCAGAACATTGGACGCCCCGGCCAGATCGATCAGGAACAGCTTCGCCGAGCGGCCGTCCCGCCCCGGCTCCGCCGATCGCTCCAGCGCCAGATAGCGCCCCTCGTCCAGCGTCAATAGCTCCGAAAGCCCCGCCGCGGCACCGATCTCATAGACATATTCGGCCACCGGCTGCCCCGTCGCCCGATCGAAGCTGACGATCCGTGACCGCCCCCCGTTCCGTCGCGAAGCCGCCACGCCATCCTGCGCGAGTGTATCCTCGGTCGCCGCCAATATCCGCCGTCCGTCACCGGACAGCGTCAGGCTCTCGAAAGCGAGATTGTAGCGGATGCCGCTCCCCCGGCCGGGCAGATAGTGCGCCGGCACCGCGAAGCTGCGCACGAAGCCGCCGTCGCCGCGCATCTCCCGCACGAACGGCGCCACCCCGGCGCGTGCATTGCCCTCGCTCGCGTAGACGAGATCGCCGCCCACGAACCGGATCGACTCCGCGTCGATCGCATTGGCGGCGAAGGGCGCATCGTCCGGCTGCTTCATGAAATGCACGCCGGTAACGCGCACCCCACCGAACCCGCGCGACGAAAGCGAGAAGCCGATCTCGTAGAAACGCGCCGGCCCATAGCGCGACCGATCGTCACTGATCGCCACATAACGCCCGCTGACCGGATCATAATCGATCCCCGAAAGCCCGCCGACCACGGTGCCCTCGGCCATCGTGCCCGTGGCAATGATCTGCTGCCCGATGAAACGGAGCATCGGCCCTTCGGCCAAAGCCGGCCGAGCCACACCCAGCGCCGCGACGACCGGCAGGAACCACCGCATGGCCCGCATGAACCGCCTCCCTGTTCGGCCCCGGCCTTAGGGAGATTGCGCGACGAACCCGCGACGGATCGGCGTCGGTCAGGCTACGAAATCATGTCTTTTCGGTTGCAGCATTGGCACTCGCGCGGATGTCATGCATTCCTGCCGGAGCCGCGCCAGGATCGGAGAGGACCGAATGAGCCACCTGAAACTCTATTATCACCCGCTGTCCTCCTATTGCTGGAAGGCGATCATCGCCTTCTACGAGAACAACACGCCGTTCGAGCCGGTGCTGACCCACGATGCCGAAAGCTGGGAACACCTCGCGGCGCTCTGGCCGATCCGGAAATTCCCCCTGCTGCAGGACGAGACCCGCGACACCATCGTCGCGGAAAGCAGCATCATCATCGAATATCTGAGCCTGCACTATCCCGGTGAGTTCCTGCCCATCCCGGCGGATGCGGACGCCGCGCTGGAGGTCCGCTTCCTCGATCGCGTCTTCGACCATTATGTCATGGACCCGATGGCCAGCATCGTCGGCGACCGCATCCGCCCGGAAGACGCGAACAAGGACCCGTTCAGCGTCGCGAAATGGCGGGCCCAACTGGCCACCAGCTACGACGTGCTGGAAAAACGCCTCGCCGGCCGAAGCTGGGCAGCCGGCGACGCCTTCACCCTGGCCGACTGCGCCGCCTTCCCGTCACTCTATTATGCCAACCGCGCCGTCCCGGTCGGCGACAACCATCCCATCCTCACAGCCTATCTGAACCGCCTCCACACCCGCCCGAGCATCGCCCGCGTCTTCAAGGAAGCCGAGCCCTATCTGCATATGTTCCCCCTTCAGGGAGAATAGTCTCGCCCTTCTCCCGCCTGCGGGAGAAGGATAGCAAACCTTGCCGGTTTACCGGCTAGGCGCGCTTGGATGAGGGCAAGCGAGCAAAGCCCGTGCTTTTTCTGGAATTTTTTCCAAAAGCAAGGCTCACTGCGGTATAGGTCCGACCTCTTCTTCTTTGTTGGCACGGCCAGTCCCACCAGCATCCTTACATGTCTTGCGAAACACCCTTTCAACTTCGGTTTCAAGGCCAACAAAGTAAACCCAAATGCCGACAAACACTGCGTAAACGAATGCACCGACCAAAGCCATTGGAGTCAATGCGCCCAGCATCATCCCATGCGCGATTGCGACGGGCAATTGAAAGCCGAACGCTGCGATCATAATGGCGGAGCTGTATCGGCTACGGCGTTGCTTGATATATTTCAACTCTTCGAGCCGGTGGAGAAGGTCCAGTCCATTTTGTGGATGTCTCGCCCGCAAAGCGGCCCACAGACCAGTTGAACAAGATAAAATCAGCAGTATCAGTGAGTTAAATATCGCGGTAGTCGAAATGTCGTAGCCTAAACGAGTAAGGAAATAGGCCAGCAATCCACCCACGACTTGCACCGGCGCATAACCCAGCAAAAAGCGAAGCGCTGTTATGCGCACAACCTTGCCTTCTCCTGCGGCAATGTCCGCTTTGGCATACCCTTGTGCCAAGTAAACGCGAAGTGCCTCACGACCGTGCGCAGTGAGCGCCCAGGTTTTCAAACCCAGCGCACCCATTTTTTCATCGATCGAGCAGGGCTCGGCCATACCGAACGAATGCAGGACATGATAAAATTCGCCATGGGCCGATTTATCAGTTGTCATTTGTCGTCCCGAAACTAGGAGGTCTCAGTGGG